>Ga0256830_1000346_pt1 | contig 39431 bp, 50 predicted proteins | sample 128326metaG_FD_190537 | JGI IMG/M metagenome (GOLD analysis project Ga0256830, IMG submission 190537) | Hydrothermal vent microbial communities from Lau Basin, Pacific Ocean - 128-326 | ecosystem: Environmental > Aquatic > Marine > Hydrothermal vents | place: Pacific Ocean: Lau Basin | collected...
CACCAGGGGCAGGAGCCCTGAGGTTGCGAAAATAATAAAAAGGAGGATAAAAAAAGCCGTAACACAGGAAGATATTCTCTTGGTAGAGTTGCAGGAATTTTTGAGAGAAGCCTTGAAGCGCAGAATAACGAGCCAGGCAGAGAGGAGCCGCATGCTCAGGGCGATTGCACGGGATGAGAGAATTCTTGAGAGGCTCAGAAGGGGCGACCTCGAGGGAGCAAAGCAGCTTGCGCTGGGCTATCTGGAGGCATGAGATGCACACCGTAAATATACGCGTGACCCACCACCGTGCGGATGTGGCAATTCTCGAGGTATTTGCCTTTCCCGATGTGAAGAAGGCGCTGAAGGACATCCATGCCCTGCGCTCCGTAAAAGAGTGCGTTATTATCCAGACCTGCAACCGCGTTGAGATCTTCGCCGCCGCCGAGGACGTGAACCTCGCATACCACGACATCGTGGACTACCTGATGGAGGACGTCATCTCCCGCATGCGGGCGAGGAAGGCCTTTGAGCATGCAGACGCCGAGTGCGTGCCCCCCGAGCTGCTCACAAAGCACATCGTCCAGTTTTCGGCGAAGCTGCACGACGCCATGGAGGTTGAGTACCACACCGACGCGCTGCGCCACCTCCTGCGCCTTGCCGCCGGCATAGAGTCGATGATCGTGGGGGAGGACCAGATTCTGGGGCAGGTGAGGCATGCCTACAACCTGGCGAAGGCTCTTGGCACCGTAGGGCCGTTCTTCGAGAAGGTCTTCACAAAGGCGCTGCACGTTGGTCAGGTGGTGAGGGCAAAGACGAATATAAACAAGGGGGCTGTGTCCATAGGGAGCGCCGCCGTGGAGCTGGCGGAGCAGGAGCTGGGTAGCCTTAACGGCAGGGTTGTTCTGCTTATAGGCGCGGGCGAGATGGGCAAACTCGTGGCGAAGTCGCTGGCGGAGCACAGGCTAAAGGCGGTGCTCGTGGCAAATCGAACCCACGAGAAGGCGCAGAGGCTTGCGGAGGAGCTCGGCGGAAGAGCGGTGCCCTTTGGGGAGCTTGAGAGCGCGATAGCAGAGAGCGATTTGATAATCACAGCTACCAGCTCGCCTGAGGCGATAATTACAAGGGAGCTTATAGGAGACAGGGAGAAGGGGCTCGTTATTATTGATGTGGCAATACCGCGGGATGTTAGCGAAGACGTGGCTTCTGTCGAGGGGGTGCGCCTTTTCAACATCGACGGCCTGCGCTCCCTGGCTGAGCGCAACCGCAGAGCGAGAGAGAAGGAGATAGTAAAGGTGGAGAGGATAATAGAGAGGGAGATGGGTCTGCTCATCAAGCAGCTTTACCGCATCGACGTGGAGGGAATAGTCAGAGACCTGTTTAAGGAGGCGGAGAGGGTGCGCCAGCGGGAGCTTGGGAAGGCGATGCGCATGCTGGGCAACGGAATAGGTGACAGGGAGAAGCGCATCATAGACGACCTCACCCGCGTGATTGTGAACCGCCTCACATCGCCAATAGCAGAGAACATCCGCAGGGCTGCTGAACAGGGCGACCAGGAGGCGGTGAAGGTGGCGGAGAGGCTTTTGAGAGGTGCATAGAATGTTTCCTGCGCGGAGGATGAGGAGGCTGAGGAGGACAGCAAAGATAAGAAGCATGGTTCGCGAGACGGTGCTCACAAAAAACGACCTCATCTACCCCATCTTTGTGGACGAGACGATAGAGGAGCGCGTGGAGATAGCGAGCATGCCGGCGCAGTACCGCCTGCCCCTGAGCGAGGTGCGGGACGAGGCGCTCGAGGTGGTGAGCCTGGGCATACCCGCGGTTATTCTTTTCGGCATACCGGCGCACAAGGACGAGGTGGGGAGCAGTGCCTACAGCAGCGAGGGCGTGGTGCAGCGCGCTGTACGCGAGATAAAGGACGAAGTCGGAGACGACCTGGTGGTTATTACCGACGTGTGCCTGTGCGAGTACACATCCCACGGGCACTGCGGCGTGGTTAAAGAGGGGGAGGTACTCAACGACCCGACGCTGGAGCTCCTCGCAAAGGAGGCGGTTTCGCATGCGGAGGCGGGTGCAGACATCGTCGCGCCCAGCGACATGATGGACGGACGCGTGGCAAAGATACGCGAGGCGCTTGACGACTCTGGTTATGAGAGCGTGGCGATAATGAGCTACGCCGCCAAGTACGCCTCCGCCTTCTATGGCCCATTTCGCGAGGCCGCGAAGAGTGCGCCCGCCTTTGGAGACAGGCGCAGCTACCAGATGGACCCCGCGAATGCGAACGAAGCCCTGAGGGAGGTTTACCTTGACATACAGGAGGGCGCGGACATGGTGATGGTGAAGCCGGCGCTGGCATACCTGGATATTGTGGCGAAGGTTAAGGAGCGCTTCCGCATGCCCACGGCGGCCTACAATGTGAGCGGGGAGTACGCCATGGTGAAGGCTGCCTCTCAGGCGGGGTACGTGGACGAGAAGAGCCTGGTGCTGGAGGTGCTGACCTCCATTAAGCGAGCCGGCGCAGATATGATTCTCACCTACCACGCCAAGGAGGTTGCCACCTGGCTTGAGAGGGGTGAGTAGATGACGCGCTCAGAGGAGCTTTTCAACGAGGCAAAGCGCTACCTCGTTGGCGGGGTCAACTCGCCGGTAAGGGCGATGAAGCCATACCCCTTCTTCACCGCCCGCGGCGAAGGGGCACGGCTCTACGACGTGGACGGCAACAGCTACATCGACTACTGCCTCGCCTACGGGCCGCTCATCCTGGGGCACGCTCACCCTGAGGTGGTGCGCGCTGTTAAGCGGCAGCTGGAGCTGGGCTCAGCCTACGGCACGCCCACGGAGCTGGAGCTGGAGTTTGCGAAGCGCATCGTTAAGGCGGTGCCCTGCGCGGAGATGGTGCGCTTTGTGAACACCGGCACAGAGGCCACGATGGCGGCGATTCGCCTCGCGAGGGGGGTGACGGGAAGGAAGAAGATTGTCAAGTTTGAGGGCGCGTTTCACGGTGCCCACGACTATGTGCTTGTCAAGGCTGGAAGCGGCGCCACGACGCATGGCGTACCCACCTCCGCCGGCATACCCGAGGAGACGACGAGAAACACATTGCTCGCGCCCTTCAACGACGAGGCGGCGGTGGAGAGGCTGTTTAAAGAGCAGGGCGAGGAGATCGCCGCTGTAATCTTGGAGCCGGTGATAGGAAACGCCGGCTGCATTTTGCCGAAGGATGGCTACCTGCGCTTCCTGCGCGAGGTGACGAGCGAAGCCGGGGCGATGCTTATCTTCGACGAGGTTATCACCGGCTTCAGGCTCCGCCTGGGAGGGGCGCAGGAGTACTACGGCGTTACGCCTGACATAGCAACGCTGGGCAAGATTGCGGGCGGGGGCCTGCCTATAGGCGTGGTAGCCGCCTCGCGCGAGGTTATGGAGAACTTCTCTCCGGTAGGGAAGGTCTACCAGGCGGGCACCTTCAACGGCAACCCGCTGAGCATGAGCGCGGGCCTTGCCACGCTCAGGGTGCTGGAGAGGGGCGACGTGTACCGGAGGCTTGAAGCCCTGGGTAAGCGCATCCGCAAAGGTTTAGAGGAGGTCAGCCAGGACGCAGGAATTGAGACGCGCGTCTACGGCGTTGCCTCGATGTTCCAGATGTACTTCACCGGCGAGGAGGTGCGCGACTACGCCTCTGCGTTAAAGGCAGATGCCGAGCTCTTTCTGCGCTTCCAGCGGGAGATGCTCCTCCGCGGAATCTTCCTCCCGCCCTCGCAGTACGAGTGCAACTTCCTGAGCTGTGCCCACGGCGAGGAGGAGGTGGATTATACGCTGGAGAAGGCGGAAGAGGTGCTGAGGGCGCTGAGATGAAGCTGGTGATAGGCACCCGGGGGAGCAAACTCGCGCTGTGGCAGAGCGATTTCATAGCTTCGCTGCTGAAGAAGCGCTTTCCTGAGCTGGAGTTTGAGAAGAGGATTATAAAAACCACTGGCGACAAGCTGCGCGACGCTCCTCTTGCAAAGATAGGAGGGAAGGGCCTGTTTGTCAAGGAGATAGACGAGGCAGTCGCCAGAGGCGACGTCCACTTTGCGGTGCACAGCATGAAGGATGTGCCCACCGAGCTTTTACCGGAGCTAACAATAGCTGCTACGCCGGAGAGGGAGGAGGTGAACGACGCGCTTATATCGCGGCGCGGCGAGGGCATAGAGGAGCTGCCCGGGGGCGCGGTTGTGGGCACCAGCAGCCTGCGCAGAATCGCGGAGCTGAAGAACTTTCGCCCGGAGCTTGAGGTGAAGAACCTCAGAGGCAACGTGGATACGAGGCTTAGAAAGCTGCGCGCCGGGGAGTACGACGCCATAATCATGGCCAAGGCAGGGCTGAAGCGCCTGGGCTTTGAGGACGAGATAACTCAAACCCTGCCCGTGGAGCAGTTCACGCCCAGCGTGGGGCAGGGCGCCATCGCTGTGGTTGCGCGCAGGGACAGCGAGGTCATGGACTACCTCAAGGCGATAAACCACGGGGAGAGCCTCGCGCGCGTAAAAGCGGAGCGCGCCCTCCTCCGCGCCCTTGGCGGGGGGTGCCAGGTGCCCCTGGGCGCGTACACAGAAGTGCGTGGAGGCACGCTTACCATGCTCGCCGCTGTGCTCTCGCCAGACGGCGGGGAGCGCGTGGAGGTCAGGGTTAAAGGCAGGGCGAGCGAGGCGGAGAAGCTTGGCAAAGCCGCGGCTGAGACGCTCCTTGAGAAGGGCGCCAGGGAGATTCTGGAGAGGGTCTATGGCGGTCAAGCTCCATGATTATTATTGAAGACAAGGGTGGGATGGTGGCTCATGAAATCAGGAGAGTAGGCTTTTCCGCAGATTTTTTTTCCACAGGAATGTTAGTTTTTTATCAGAAATTATAGTTAATGTTAATAAAAACAAAAAGAAGGGGAAGTATGAATAAAACGCTGATTGACAGAATAAATAAAAGGGATGCGGCAAATCTCTTTCTATCAGGTGTGGTATTTGTTTTCATCTCTTCTGTATCAAATCCCACCATGGGGTTGTATTATGCTGCAATAATCCTGGCAATATACTGGGTTCCGAAATTTATGCTCGAATGTGAAAAAACAAAAACCCTAAATAAAGCTGACATGCTCAATATAATCCTCTCCATAAGCATGTTTATCTTGATTTCTAATACTTCATCTTTTTCACTTGGGCTGTTCTATTCCTCTATCATATTTGGAATTTATTGGATACCAAAGCTTTTCCTTAAAAGGATCGGAAAAAACTTTTATACTAATAAATGACCTTCTCAAAAAGAACCAGGAGAGTGGCGGATGGCGATGAATTACCATGAAGGAGAAACCCTATTTGCATCCTGGCATTGCTGGAGAGCTTATCCCTGCCGAATCCAGAATAATATTAAACTGAATGAAGCTGATTGCAGCCAGGTAATTCCAAAAATTTTTAAGTGGTTACGCCGTCGGGAAACCCTGAATTCCCTCATTCTACGGAGGAAACTTTATGGCAAGATGGCAGGGCAGGTCTGTAAGGAAAATCACCGGCGGCAGGTATAAGCATTTCAGGAAGAAGCGAAAGTATGAGCTCGGCAGAGAGCAGGCAGAAACAAAGATAGGCAAGGTCCGCGCCAGGGTTATACGCACCCGCGGGGGGAACATAAAGGTAAGGCTTTTTGAGACGAAGTACGCTAACGTCGTCGACCCTGAAACAGGCCAGGCGAGGAAGGTGGAGATCAGGAGGGTGATTGAAAACAGTGCAAATCCCCACTATGTCAGGAGGAACATAATCACCAGGGGAGCGATTATCCTTACAGAGCTGGGTGAGGCGAGGGTGACATCCCGGCCGGGGCAGGATGGCTGTGTTAATGCTGTCCTTCTGGAGAAGAAGGGGTGAATTGTGGCATAAATTTTTATATCCCTTTTCCTTACTTATACATGCAAAAGACATTTGCCAAGGGGTTTTCCTCCAGGAGGAATAAAGAAAGGTGCCTGAAGCGTTGCTGTACTTGGAGATAGCAAGTTTAGCACTGCTGTTTCTCCTATCTGCCTTCTTCTCAGGCTCAGAGACTGCATACCTTGCTGTTAGCAGGGCGAAGGTGAAGAAGCTCGCCAAGGAGGGTGACCCCAGGGCAGAGACGCTGCTATACCTTGTGGAGCATCCAAACAGGGTTCTTGTTACTATACTGGTGGGCAACAACCTGGTAAATATTACCGCCGCCTCCCTTGCCACCTCCCTTGCAATAAATGCATTCGGCAGCAAGGGTGTGGGAATCGCCACCGGCGTGGTTACTCTTATTGTGCTACTGTTTGGTGAAATAACACCGAAGAGCTTTGCAGCAACCAATGCAGAGAGGGTGGCCCTGCTCATAGCCAGGCCAATATACTTCCTCATGAAGCTGCTTTCACCGCTGGTGCTTCTGCTCTCAAAATTTGCCAAGCTCCTGGTGAAGAGCTTCGGCGGAGAGGTTAGGCTTGGTCCCTTCATCACAGAGGAGGAGCTCAAGATGCTCGTGGAGGTGGGTGAGGAGCTTGGCGCCATCGAGAAGGAAGAAAAGGAGATGATTTCAGGAATCTTCGAGTTTGGTGAGACTGACGTGCGGGAGGTTATGGTACCCCGCATCGACATGAAGTGTATCCCCGCCAACGAGAGCATAGAGTCTGCGAGAAGGCTTATCCTGGAGACGGGGCACTCGCGCATTCCGGTCTATGAGGGAAGCATCGACAACATCATCGGCGTGCTCTACGCCAAGGACCTGCTGAAGTACCTGAATGCAGAATCAAAAAAGCCGGAGTCGCTCCGTGAAATAGTTCGCCCTGCCTACTTCGTGCCGGAGACAAAGAAGCTCGACGACCTGCTCCGCGAATTCCAGCAAAACAGAATACACATGGCCATAGTGGTGGACGAGTACGGAGGTACTGCTGGCATGGTTACCCTTGAGGACATTCTGGAGGAGATTGTGGGGGAAATAAAGGACGAGTACGACCTCGCCGAAGAAGAGCCGCTGGAGCGGATAAATGAGAGGGAGGTTGTCGTTGACGCGCGGATGAGCATCCACGATGTGAATGAGGCACTGAACATCGCCCTTCCCGAGGAGGAGTTCGATACAGTGGGCGGATTGCTGTTCAACACCCTGGGCAGAATACCGTCTCCGGGGGACGAAGTGGAATTCGAGGATGCAAAGCTGAGGGTGGAGAAGATGAGAGGGAGGAGGATTATGAAGGTTAGGGTAATTCTGAAGAAATGATTATGGTAACATCTTGTGACAAAAAATTTTAGCATGTTATTCCGCATCCTTTTTCCGGAGGTGGCGGCTATGAGCGGGGAAGTTATGAAGATGCTATCAGGGGCGGTGCTTGTAATCCTGGGGATAGCCTGGTATTTTGTGCGCATACCTGTGCTGAGCGATGTGCTCAGCTCCGGCGTCATGGTGCCCTTCTGGCGAGCCCTTTTGCTGGTGTTCGCAGCATGTTTCGGTGTTGTGCTTCTGCTTGCCGGACTGGTGCTTGCCTGGATAGGCTACGACGATTACAGGATGAGCAGAGAGTCCGAGGAATAGTCTACAAAAAACCTTTCTTTTGATATTAAAGTAACAATATGTAGAAAAATGCGTGCCGATGAGCTGCTCGATATACTGGGAAACAGGACCAGGAGGGAGATTATAAAAAGGGTGAGTCAGGAGCCGAAGTGCCTGTCAGAGCTCAGCAGGGAGATGGGTGTGGAGAAGATGGCACTTGCGAGGCATCTGGATTCGATGAAGAAGGCGAACATCCTCACCGTAGAGGAGGAGAGAATAAAGCGTGGCAGGCCGAGAAAGTACTATGAGATTGCCGAGCACATTTCCCTGCGGGTGGACATATCCCCCGAGGAGTTTTCCATGAAGCTGCGTACACCCTCTCATTCAGAGGCGGAAAAGGACAGTGTCCACACCCTCCGTCTGGAGAGCGCCAGAGCGATTTCAGATCCCCTCCAGAGGCTTGCGGCTCTTACAAAAATTGCGGAGGACGTAAAAAAGGAGATTGAATATTACGAGGATGCCCTCCAGCGAGCAGAAGATGTGCTTGACCAGGTGAGGAGGGCTGGCAGGGAGGCTGTTAAAGAACTCAGGCTCACCCGGTCGGAGAGGAGCTCTCTGCTAAAGGTTGTGGGGCTGGGCAAGCGCAGCAAACTCGAGAGCACAATTGAAACCTGAGCCAGAGCTGTAGCGCTAACTTGTGGGAACAGAAAAAAGTAGAGGAGGTGATCCGATGGCTGAGGTGAGAGTGGCAATTGCAGGTGTTGGAAACTGCGCATCCTCGCTGGTGCAGGGTGTGGAGTACTACAAAAATGCACGCGACGATGAGTTCGTACCGGGATTAATGCACGTGAACTTCGGTGGCTACCACATACGCGACATAAAGTTTGTTGCAGCCTTTGACGTTAACGCCAACAAGGTGGGCAGGGACCTGAGCGAGGCGATATTCACAGAGCCCAACTGCACAGCCAGGTTCTGCGACGTGCCAGAGCTGGGCGTAGAGGTGCTCAAGGCACCTGTGCTCGACGGTATAGGCAGGTATCTCCGTGGCACAGTACCTGTAAGCAGAAAGCAGAAGCCGGTGGACGTGGCCAAGGCGCTGGAGGAGGCTAATGCAGACGTGCTGGTGAACTTCTTACCGGTGGGCAGCGCCAAGGCGACGCGCTACTTCGCCCAGGCTGCCATAGACGCTGGCTGCGGCTTTGTGAACTGCATCCCAGAATTCATAGCCAGCGACAGGGAGTGGGCAGCGAAGTTTACAAACGCCGGCCTGCCTGTTGCGGGCGACGACATCAAGAGCCAGGTGGGGGCGACGATACTCCACCGCACACTGGTGCAGCTGCTCAAGGACAGGGGCGTAAAGGTGGAGGAGACCTACCAGCTCAACATCGGCGGCAACACCGACTTCCTGAACATGCTCCAGGAGTCCAGGCTCAAGTCAAAGCGCATAAGCAAGACGGAGGCGGTGACCAGTGTGGTGGGCTATGACATACCCACGCGAATAGGGCCAAGCGACTATGTGCCCTTCCTGAACGACAACAAGCAGGCCTTCATCTACGTAAAGGGCAGGAAGTTCGGCGACATACCGCTCACAATCCAGGTGCACCTCTCCGTGGAGGACTCGCCCAACAGCGCCGGTGTAGCCGTCGATGCGATACGCGCGACGAAGCTGGCACTGGACAATGGCATCGCCGGTCCCCTCGAGGGTGTGAGCGCTTACTTCTTCAAGCACCCGCCGGTGCAGTATCCAGATGCAGTCGCCAGGCAGATGGTGGAGGAGTTCATAAAGGAGAACGCCCTTACCAGGGTGGCACCAGAGCTGGCGCTGAAGGAGTAGAGATGAAGGCGGTCGTTCTGGCCGCTGGAAAGGGGGAGAGGCTTGGTACGAGCCTCCCCAAACCCCTTGTTCGCCTTCTTGGAAGGGCGCTCGTGGACAGGGCTATAGACGCTCTCAGAAAGGCGGGCATAAAGGAGATAATAGTGGTGTACAGTGACCCGCGCGTCAGGGAGCACCTGAACGGCAGGGTCAGGCTTGTGCACAACGAGGATGTTGAGAGAGAGGGAGGGTATTCGCTGCTCAAGGGCGCGGAAGCTGCTGGAGGCGAACCCTTCGTGCTGGTGATGGCCGACCACATCTTCGACCACGTGATGGTGGCAAAGCTCCTGGAGTCGAAACCCGAGACGACAACCCTGTGTGTTGACTACAGCCTTAAGGGACGGGACCTTGAGGAGGCGACCAAGGTGCAGGTTGACGGAGAAGGCTGGATAACTGACCTGGGAAAGGAGCTTTCCAGCTACAACGCACTGGACACGGGGGTTTTCTACTGCACGCCGGAGGTGCTCCAGGCAGCACGGCGCTTTGAGGGCAGTTTTACAGTTACAGACGTTATGAAGCACCTGGCCGGAAGACGCAGGCTGCGCGCATTCGACGCCACCGGCTATATGTGGTGGGATGTGGACACGAGAGAGGAACTCAGGCGTGCCGAGGAGATGCTGCTCAGGAGCCTGATAAAGCCTGTGGACGGGTTTGTATCCAGGTATATAAACAGAAGGATTTCCCTCAGGATTTCCCGGAGGCTGGTTGATACACCTGTTACTCCAAACGCCATCTCAATCTTCAGCTTTTTGCTCGGCGCTTTGGCCGGCGGACTCTTTGCCTACGGGTATGCTGCCCTGGGCGGAATAATGGCCCAGGTTTCGTCGATTATAGATGGCTGCGACGGTGAGATTGCGCGCCTGCGTGGGGTGGCCTCACCCTACGGTGCCTTTCTCGACTCCACCCTGGACAGGTATGCGGATATGCTCATCCTCCTGGGAATAATCGCCACCAATCCGGAGGAGCTCTGGCTGGTTGGCGGTCTTGCAATGCTCGGCAGCTACTCCATAAGCTACACGGGCTCAAGAGCGGAGCTCTTCGGGCTCACCTTTCTTAATCTGACTGAGAACCTCATGAAGCGTGATGTGAGGCTGTTCCTGATATTTCTCGCCGGTGTGGCGAATCAGCTTTTTGGTGTGCTGCTGCTGCTGGCTGTGCTATGCAATCTGGTTGTGCTGAACCGCTTCATACAGTTCCCAAAACTTGTGGAAGGTGCAAAAAATTAGGGGGTGGTATGAGTGCAGCTTGCAGCTCAGAGGCAGGCGCATGCTGAAAGGCTCATCACAGCCACCGCCTCCCTCTGCCCTGAGTGCAGGAAGATTGTGAGGGCAGAGATTTTTGAGCGCGACGGGAAGGTTTACATGCGAAAGCGCTGCGGTGAGCACGGTGAATTTGAGGACCTGTACTGGGGGGACTACTGGCTCTATAAAAAGGCGCGGCGCTTTGCCCACGACGGCCAGGGCTTCGCAAACCCCACCACAAAGCTTGAGAGCTGCCCCTTCTCCTGCGGACCCTGCGAGGCCCATCTATCGCACACAGCCCTCGCCAATCTGGTGGTAACAAACCGCTGCAACCTCGCATGCTGGTACTGCTTCTACTACGCGGAGCGCGCGGGCTATGTGTACGAGCCCTCGCTCGCGGACATTGAGCGCATGCTGCGCTACCTCAAAGCTCAGAAGCCTGTGCCCTGCAATGCGCTGCAGCTTACCGGAGGTGAGCCAACTCTAAGAGAGGACCTGGTGGAGATTATCAGGCTTGCGAAGCGGCTGGGCTTCGACCACGTGCAGCTGAACACCAACGGAATAAAGCTTGCCCTGGATGCGGAGCTTGCCAGAGCTATAGCAAGAGCCGGCGCGGGTGTCGTGTACCTGAGCTTCGACGGGGTAACCGCAGAGACCAACCAGAAGAACCACCGCTACATCCCGAAAATCCTGAAGAATGCGAGGCGCGCTGATATGCGCCTGGTGCTTGTCCCGACGGTTATAAAGAACAAAAACGACCATGAGCTTGGCGACATAGTTGAATTTGCCCTTAAAAACATTGACGTGGTTCGCGGTGTGAACTTCCAGCCGGTTTCGCTGGTCGGAAGAATGCCCCGGGAGGAGCGGGAGAGGCACCGCATTACGATACCGGACGTTATTCTCGCCCTGGAGGAGCAGACTGCCGGCGCAATAGCGCGGGAGGACTTCTACCCCGTGCCGAGCGTTGCCGCGATATCCCACATAGTTGAGGCGCTCACAGGGGTGAAGCAGTACGAGCTCACCACGCACTTCGCCTGCGGTATGGCAACCTACGTGTTCAAGGACGGCAACACGCTTGTGCCCATAACGCGCTTCATAGACATCGACGGCTTGCTGGAGTATTTGAACGAGAGTGCAGAGCGCATAAAGGCGGGCGGCGGCGGACTTGTGGAGAGAATAAAGCTGCTATCCGGAATAAGACGCTTTATCGATGCGGCAGGGGCTCCCGAGAACCTGAAAATATATCCCATCCTCTTCGCCGCGCTGGTGAGACACGACTACCGCGCCTTGGCGAAGTTCCATCATAACGCCCTTTTCATAGGGCTGATGCACTTCATGGACCTGTACAACTACGACATAGCGAGGGTTAAAAGATGCGCCATCCACTACGTTACGCCTGACCTGCGCGCTGTGCCCTTCTGCGCCTTCAACGTCCTGCCCGAGTACTACCGCGATGCGATGCAGAAGGAGTACGCGGCAAAACTTACTGCTGAAAAAGGTGAGGGGTAGAGGTCTTTACTCCCTTTCGAAGGCCTCCTTTGGCGCATTGCACACCGGGCAGTGCCAGTCTTCGGGCAGCTCGTCGAAGGCTTTGCCCTCCGCTTCCTCGTCGTACACGTAGCCGCACACGGTGCACCTGTACTTTGCCATGGGTTCACCTCCTATTCAAACCCGCTGTGGTACTCAACCACCTTCTGGGCAAAAAGCCTGCCGAAGTCGTATCCCTGCCGGTAGTCCTCCCCCATTGGGCGGTACTTCACCTCAAATCCCGGCTCAACCACCTCGAGCTTCATGCTTTTGAGGATGCCCAGCGCCTCCCTAACACCACCACCGCCCCAGCCGTAGCTGCCGAAGGCGCTGGCTATTCTGTGCTGCGGTCTGAGACCCCGCAGATGCTGCAAAAACTCCGCCACAGTCGGAAACATCAGGTTGTTCAGAGTGGGCGTACCCACAAGCAGACCCCTGTACTTCCAGAACTGTTTTATTGCCACGCTCATTGGTGTCTCCCTGAGCTTTATAACCTCCGCATACACACCCTCATCCAGAATGCCGTCCAAAATCGCCCTGCTCATCCGCTCTGTGGAATGCCACATGGTGTCATAGACTATCACTATGCCCTCTCTGGCCCTTCCCTCTGCCATGTCCAGATACATTTTTATGACCTTCTCAGGATTCTTCCGCCATATCACACCGTGGTCAGGTGCTATCATGTCTATCTCCAGCCCCATCCGCTGAAGTTCTGCAATTTTCGCCTTTATCAGTCTGCCAAAGGGCATGAGTATATTGGCATAGTAGTCTATTACCGCATCCTCCAGGAGCTCCTGCTCCTGTACCAGGTCATCAAAAAGTGCCGCCTGGGCAAAGTGCTGTCCAAAGGCGTCCTGGGAGATTAGGAGCCTGTCCTCCCTGATATAGGTCATCATGCTATCCGGCCAGTGGAGCATTGGGGTCTCTATAAACATCAGGGTCTTCTCGCCCGTTTTCACAGTATCGCCCGTGCCCACCGTCTGGATATCCCACCCGGTGGTATCGAAGTGCCTCTCCAGACCCTCTCTGGCTCGCTCGGTGCAGTAGAGCGTGGCCTTTTTCGCCAGGCTCATAACCCTGTCCCAGGAGCCAGCGTGGTCCATCTCGATGTGGTTGCACACGGCAATACGTATCTTTTCGGGATTTGTCAGGCACCTGATGCGCTCGAACATGGTATCCGCAAAGTCGTACTTCACAGTATCGATGAGGGCTATCTTCCTGTCCATTATAAGGAAGTTGTTGTAGGTTGTGCCCCTGGGGGTGACGTATCCGTGAAAGTCCCTGACATTCCAGTCTATAGCGCCCACCCAGTATATCCCGGGCTTTATCTGCTTCGCCTTCATGCACCCACCTTAAAATTTTACCTCCCGCTTGCCCTGCCACAGGCCATGGAGGTTGCAGAAGGCGAAGGCGCGCAGGGTGGTGGGCTCATCCAGGGTTATTGTGAACCTCACCCTGGGGTGGCTCACCACAGGAGCAAGAGTTGCCATTCCCAGGAAGGTGTACTGCTCGTCGTAGAGCGCAATCCAGTTTATGTAGTGGGAGAGCTCATTGGGATGTTTCAAAAGCTCCCCCACGACAACCTTCACGCTGAAAGGCTCCCCTGCCTTTATCTCCTCGGGCAAATGAATCACGGGGGTGTGCTTCTTCTCCATGTCCGTCATATTCTCCGGGTCACGGGGCTTGTTCACACCTTTAAGGGAAAACTCCGTCACACTCTCACCCCTTCAGAATTCCTTAAAGGCGCTCTTTCCAGCGTTGCACACAGGGCACCGCTCCGGAGCATCACCTATCACCGTGTGGCCGCACACTGAGCAGATGCTCACCTTCTCTATCTCTATGTCTCTGCCATCCTCGGCCAGCTTTCTGGCTTCAGAGTAGAGCTCTGCATGAATCTTTTCCGCCTCAAGCGCATAGCGGATGCTCCTCTTCGCCTTCTCCTCTCCCTGAAGTTCGGCGATGGCATTGTACGCCGGGTACATCTCCTCAACTTCAAAGGTCTCACCCTCTATGGCGGAGCCAAGATTCTCGGGACTCTTTCCCAGCATCCCGAGAGCCTTGAAGTGGTTTGTGGCATGCACCTGCTCAGCATACGCAATCGCCCTGAAGAGCCTCGCAATGTTCGGGAGGCCATCCCTCTCCGCCTGCTCCGCAAATATAAGGTACTTCATATGTGCCTGGCTCTCTCCCGCAAAGGCGGACTTCAAACTCTCCTCCGTCATCTTCTTCATAACAGCACCTCCACTAACCTAATTTTGGGTCTCCTCAGATTAATACCTTTCTACAATCTGCTTTTCAAAAAATCTCCCAGCTCCCTGTCGGACCTGCTTATGTGGTTTATCCACCAGTCCACCAGAAGGCGATTGGTCGGTATAACAACAGCTGAGATCCTGCCGCTCTTAAGGCGCCTTTTCAGCTCTGAGAACTCAGCAGCAAACTTTGCATGCTGTGCCCTGTGGCTGTGATAATCAGGATAGCTGTGCCTTCTCATCAGTCCCTCCTCTGTTCCAAAATGGTCAGCGATGTACACATCAAGAAAGTCGATTACCTCAAATATCGCCTCTTCCCCTCTGCGCCGGGAGCAGGCCTCCAGCAGGGTATTTATGTGCTCAAAAAGCTCCCTGTGCTGCGCATCTATCTCCTCAACGCCGATGGCGAGTCTGCTACTCCAGCGCAGCATTCCAGAACCTCCGGTTCATGAGCCCCTGCTCTCCGCATCCGCAGAGTGTACATGGTACCAGGGGTTTCCTATATCAGCACCGCAGCTCTCACAGCTGACCCCCGGCTCGTCGCTGAAGACCTCATTTTCAGCGCCGCACCTGGCGCATATTAAAAGATGCAGGGAGGGGCCCCCTGCGGGGTCGCACACCCTTATGCCACCTCCCTGAACATGCCTCTGGCACCGCACACCGGACATGTGTCGGGTGCATCGCCCTCGACGGTGTAGCCGCACGTCTGGCAGACCTGCAGAGAGCCCAGCTCTGCATCCTTCCCGGCGTTGACGGCCTCCAGGGCCCTGGTGTAAAGCTCTGCGTGCACCTCCTCCGCTTTTATGGCCCAGGTGAAGGTCCTTTCTGCATCGGCTTCGCCCTCCTGCTTAGCCGTCTCTATGAACTCCGGATACATCTCCTTCTTCTCGTAGGTCTCACCCTCGTAGGCTGCCTTCAGGTTCTCCGCGGTGCTCTTTATTCCACCCATAACCTGCAGATGGTTGAGCGCATGTATTGTCTCACTCTCCGCGGCCGCCCTGAAAAGCCTTGCAACGTTGGGGTAGCCCTCCTCCTCCGCCTTCCTGGCGAAGGCCAGATAGCGGCGGTTTGCCTGGCTCTCTCCGGCAAAAGCTGCTGCCAGATTTTCTCCGGTCTTGCCCATCTATATCACCTCCTGACCAGCAGGTGCATAGTAGCATCTCTTGGGGGAGTGCACCTTGCCTTCCTTCTTGAGCTCTTTAATTGCCCTGGACACCTCCTTGCTATCCACGCCCAGGACCTTGGCAATGTCTCCCGGCCTTACAGGCTTTCCTGCATTTTTCATGGCTTCCAGTACCTTTTCCTTATCGACCATACACTTTCACCTCTTTTGACTTATTGTTTTCGTTATTATAAGTTCGTATATATAAATTTTTGGTATGAGATTCGTAAACTGAAACAGAAATAAGTTCGAATTTCGCACCCTCTTCTTCGAATTAAAAGTGATAATCAGAAAATCTATAGTCATCAGCGTTATAATTATTATGAATATCGTTACATTTTAATCGATAACCATATGATGCTGGACGAAAAAGACATGAAAATAATAGAAATTCTGCGCAGAGATGCCAGGACGCCCTTTACCGAAATAGCCCGGCGTCTTAATGTAAGCGAAGCCACTGTGAGAAAGAGAGTTGACGCCCTTGAGAGAATGGGGGTTATAAAAGGCTACACCATTGTCGTGGACCCGGCAAAGATGGGCTTCGCCACAGTGGCGCTGGTCGGGATAAACACGAATCCTGACATGTTTCTGAGCGTTGCAGAAAAGCTCACCGAGTTCGAGGAGGTGCGCTTTGTCGCAACCTCCACGGGAGACCACATGATTATGGCCGAAGTATGGACCAGAAACGGCAAGGAGCTCTCCTCACTAATATCCGACAAGATAGGCAAGCTGGAAGGCATCACCCATATAAGGCCGGCGATAATTCTGGAAAAGCTTAAAGAAGTTTGAGATACCTTTTTCCAAAAGCTTTAAGTTCTCCCCTGCCCATTTGGATGCCGATGGCCTATGAAGGCGCTGGTTGTGGTGTGTGATGGTCTCGCAGACAGACCCGTGAAATCCCTCGGGGGGAAAACACCGCTGGAGGCTGCGTCCACCCCAAATCTGGACAGGCTTGCATCCAGGGGTATTACCGGCATAGTGGACCCGGTGGCTCCCGGTATAAGGGCGGGAAGTGATACCTCACACCTTGCAATACTCGGCTACGACCCCTGCGAGGTGTACACCGGGCGGGGTCCCTTCGAAGCTGCCGGTATGGGGATTGAGCTTCACCGGGGCGACATAGCCTGGAGGTGCAATTTTGCCACTGTGGATGAGAACCTGATTGTAATGGACAGGCGTGCTGGCAGGATAGAGGATACCTCCCGTTTGATAGAGGCATTGCGCGACATTCGTCTTCCCGGTGTGGAGGTGGAGCTCGCCTCCCTGGCGTACCGCTGCGCACTGGTGTTCCGCGGAGAGGGTCTGAGCCACAGGGTTGGGGATACCGATCCGCACACCACCGGGGTGAAGGTGCATCCAGCAGAGCCCCTGGAGGATACGCCCGAAGCGAGACGCACCGCCAGACTTCTGGAGGAGTTTACCACCAGGGCTTATGAGATTCTCAAGGAGCATGAGGTAAACAGGGAACGCCGCAGGAAAAACCTGCCCCCTGCGAACTATCTGCTCACCAGAGGTGCAGGGGTTGTGCCTGACCTTGAGAGCTTCCACTCCAGGTATGGTATGACAGGCGCATGTATTGCCACGACGGCGATTATCAGAGGCATTGCACGCCTTGCGGGCATGCGGGTGCTCCGGGCGGAGAGGGAGTACACAGCCAGAGCGAGGCAGGCACTCGCCGCTCTGGAGGAGGTGGACTTTCTGCTCATGAACATCAAGGAGGCGGATGAGGCGGGTCACGACCACTCTCCGGAAAAGAAGGTGGAGGTAATAGAGGCTATAGATGAGATGATGGCCGAGTTCCTGGAGTTTGTCCGGGATAACTACCTGGTGGTGATGTCTGACCACACCACCCCCTGCAGTGTTGGCGACCACACCGGCGATGTTGTACCTGTGCTCATCGCCGGCCCCGAAGTCAGAACAGATACCGTGGTGGCTTTTGGCGAAAGAGCGTGCGCCGGTGGGGGACTGGGCAGGATAAGAGGTCTGGACTTAATGCCCATTCTGCTTGACCTGCTTAACAAAACAGAAAAGTTTGGTGCTTAAGATGCGTGCTTTAATTCTTGCAGCGGGCAGAGGCACGAGGCTGGAGCCACTTACAGAAACACAGCCCAAGGTAATGCTACCCCTCGCAGGAAAGCCGCTGCTGCAGCACGTGATCGAGGCGGTGCGGGAGGCGGGGATAAGGGATATCACCCTGGTCGTTGGCTATATGGGTGGAGATATAAAAGCCCATTTTGGCGATGGCTCAGAGCTGGGGGTAAGACTGAGCTACGCGGAGCAGAAGCAGCGGCTGGGTACTGCGCACGCGATAGCCCAGGTTAAATTTAACGAGGATTTCCTGGTGCTCAACGGGGACACCGTCCCGAGTCCCCGGGATATTGCGCTGCTTTTGAGGGAACACAGGGGTACTGCCACGATGGGACTGCGCCGGGTCGAAGACCCGCGAGGATACGGAGTGGTAACCCTGGGCACGGGCAGCAGGGTCGAGAGGATAGTGGAGAAGCCGGCTCATCCAGAGAGCAATCTGATAAACGCCGGCATCTACGTCTTCTCCCCGGAGGTGTACGAGGCGATTGAGCGCACTCCGCTATCGCCACGCGGAGAGTACGAAATAACCACAACTCTGGAGCTGCTCCTGGATAGAGGCATCCGGGGAGTTCTGCTGCGCGGCAGGTGGCTGGACATCGGTACGCCGTGGCACTATCTGGAGGCGAACAGAGCCCTCTTGGAGGAGCTTCCCCATCGCATAGCCGGCGAGGTGGAGGGACGGGTGAGCATAAAAGGAAAGGTCTATCTGGAGGAGGGTGCGGTTATAAGGTCTGGAAGCTACATCGAAGGCCCTGTGTACATAGGCAGAGACAGCACCATAGGACCCAACACCTACCTCCGCGGCTGCACCTACGTGGGCAGGCGCTGCAGGGTGGGCAACGCTGTCGAGGTGAAGAACTCAATAATCATGGACAGCACGCACATATCCCATCTGAGCTATGTGGGAGATTCCATAGTTGGGAGAAACTGCAACTTTGGTGCTGGTGCAAAGGTGGGCAATCTGCGCCTGGACGGCACCAGTGTAAAGATGCGGATAAGGGGCGAGCTTGTGGATACAGGAAAACGCAAACTGGGCGCAGTGGTGGGTGACGGTGTTAAACTTGGCCTGAATGTGATGATAAATGCGGGACGAAAGATAGGCTCCTGCTCCCGGATAGGTCCCGGTGTGGTGGTGTACCGCGATGTGCCCAGGGACAGCTTTCTGCTGCTGAAGCAGGAGCTGGAGTTCAGGGAGGTGCGCGGGTAGGTGGACAGGGAGCAGCGCGCCCTTGTGGAGAGACTCTCGGCGCTGCTGGAGGAGTTCAGAAGCCTGGAGGGTGAGTACCGGACCATCGACAGGGAATACATGCGCCTGCTGCGGGAGATGGAAAGGCTATCATCCAGGGTAAGGGACGACACCCTTAGAGAGATTGGCGACGGGGAGCTCAGGGACATGATAGTGGCGCTACGCCTGAAGGGCAGCTGGCAGACCTTCCACAGCTTCAGGCTGTAGCCTCAGGGTGTGAGCCTCTCCACCCCGTAATAGGTCACATCCCCCTCATCATCCACCACGGCAAAAAGCAGCCTCTTTCTTACAGTGTGCGCAAGGCGCACGGCACGGGCGAGCTCGGTGAAGCTCACCCCGTCATCCTCGCGCACAGCATGCACAAGATAACGGGAGTGCTCTTTCGGATACGTGCCCCGCTCATACACACGGAAGTGGGCACCGAACTTGAAGCCCGTTCTTACCACATATCCGCGCTCGCGCAGGTCGCGGTAAACCGCATACCTGGTCAGAAGCCCCTCCTCCTGCCCCAGCAGCTCCTCCGCACTCAGGCTGCGTCCATCGCGGGTTATCCTCAGCCTCCCCTTCTCCAGCAGGTACACCGCCTCCACCAGAGAAAGATACAGCCTGTGTCCCTCCCTCCTTCCAAAGCCCCTCTGCAGCAGTCTGGAGACTGAGGCTTCGTCCTCCACAACCACCAGGTCATCTATCACACGGGCCTTCATACTGTGATATCTCCGGGGAAAATATTTAAAAATACTCCACAGATAATTAACCCGTCAGTTTTTGAGGAAGGCCGGGCATGGAGTGCGAAGTTTGCGGGCGGAAAATCTGGGGCAAGCCTGTCTCCACCGTAATTGAGGGTACCGAGATGAAGACCTGCCCCCGGTGCGCACGCTTCGGCAGGGAGACAAAGACCTGGTCCCGTGTTCCGAAACGCGAGCCCGCGGGGAGGGTCGCGCGCCCCCGCAAAAAGCGTCCCTACACCAGACCGCTTCCTGAGATAGACGTGGTGGCAGACTACAGCAGCATAATCCGCCGTGCCAGAGAGGCGAAAAAGCTTACTCAGGAGGAGCTGGGCAGAAAGATAAGCGAGAAGGTCTCTGTGATAGCGCGCCTCGAAGCCGGAAAGATGAAGCCCAGTGTGGAGATGGCCAGGAAGCTCGAAAGGGTGCTGGACATTAAAATCCTGGAGGAGCTGCCGGAGGAAGAGGACTTCTCTGCTCCGGGAGGAGCGGGGGGTGAGCTCACCATCGGCGACATCATAAAGATAAAGAAGAAGGGTGCATAGTATGCTGAAGCGGGAAGAAATTCAGAAGATTGCAGCAGGCTATGGCAGGGACATAACCATAGGCATATTCGGCTCCCACTCCGCCAAGGAGATAGGCTGTGCCGCAAAGGCGGCGGGATTTCGCACTGCTATAGTGGTGGAAAAGGGCAGGGAAAAACTTTACACCCGCTACAACCGCCACCTCTACGATGAGATAATAGAGGTGGAGCGCTTCAGGGACATGCTCAACCAGGAGGTGCAGGAGCGTCTCCTGGAGCTCAGCACCATCTTCATACCCAACCGCTCCTTCGCAGTGTATGTGGGCTACGATGGAATAGAGCAGGAGTTCAGGGTGCCAATCTACGGCAACCGCCTTATGCTGCGCGCCGAGGAGCGCGACTACGAACGGGGGCAGTACTATCTGCTGAAGAAGGCCGGAATACGCACCCCAAAGCACTTTGAAAGCCCCGAAGACATAGACCGCCTCTGCATCGTCAAGGTGCAGCAGGCCGCCAATCCGCTGGAGAGGGCTTTCTTCTACGCAGACTCGCCTGAAGACTTCTACCGCCAGGCGGAGGAGTTGCTGAAGCAGGGGATAATAAGCGAGGAGACGCTGAGCAGGGCGAGGATAGAGGAGTATGTGCTGGGTGCCCGCTTCAATGCCAACTTCCACGGCTATGCGCTGGAGGACATCTTCGGCGATTTTGACCTGGTGGGCTTCTCGGACAGGCGCCAGGTGAATCTGCAGGGCTTTCTGAACCTGCCCGCAAGGGACCAGCTCAAAATCCGTGTCCCGGTAACAAATGAGGAGATTGGGCACTTCGGTGTAACCATGCGGGAGAGCAAACAGCACCTGGTGTACGATGCCGCCTACCGCTTCCGCAGGGTGGTGGAGCGGGAGTATCCGCCCAAGATGATAGGCCCCTTTGCACTGCAGGGGGCAATTGCATACTCACCCGAGGAGCACGGCCGGCTGGAATTTGTGGTGTTTGACGTCTCTCCACGCGTGCCCGGAGACCCTGCCATGGGTCCCACTTCGCCGGAGATGCGCATCCTCAGCTTGAAGCACAGGCGTCGCATAGAAGACCCCCTCGACCTGGCGATGATGGAAATCGCCGAGGCGGTGAAGCTGGACAGACTTGAAGAAATTGTGACGTAGGTGAGGGCATGCTGGATAGAGAGGAAATTCTGGAAATCTACAGGAGTTATGACAGGAGCAATCTTGCCATCGCCACACTGGGAAGCCACTCGGCGCTCCAGATACTCAAGGGAGCCCAGGAGGAGGGCTTCAGGAGTGTGGTGGTCTGCAAGCGGGACCGTGTGGAGCTTTACCGCCGCTTCCGGGTGGCGGACGAGATAATAACCATAGACAGCTATCAGGAGCTGCTGGAGGATAAAATGCTTCAGAGGCTGAGGAAGCTCAACGCCCTGCTGGTGCCCCACGGCTCGCTCATTGCCTACGTCGGGGTTGGCAACATTGAAGACAGGCTTCGCATTCCTCTTCTGGGCAACCGTGCCATACTGCGCTGGGAGTCTGACAGAACTCTGGAGAGGCGGTGGCTCACCATGGCAGGGATAAAGATGCCCAAGGAGACCCATGACCCCCGCGACATAGACCGCCTCTGTCTGGTTAAGTTCCCGGGAGCCCGTGGAGGGCGGGGATACTTCATCGTTGCCAGCTACAAGGATTTCAAGCGCAAGGCAGAGCGTCTGATACGCAAGGGCAGGATTACCAGAGAGGACCTGGAGAGGGCCACAATTCAGGAGTACATACCGGGGGTTAACATGTACCTGTCCTACTTCTACTCCCCCCTCACCGACGAGGTGGAGCTGTTCGGCATCGACCGCCGGTATGAGGCGAACATCGACGGACTCACCCGGATACCTGCCATTGACCAGACGACCAGCTATATAGAGCCCAGCTACGTGGTGGTAGGCAACGCACCCCTCGTGGCGAGAGAATCGCTTTTGCCGAGGGTGCTGGAGATGGGCGACCGCCTGGTTGATGTGGCGAGGGAGATAGCCCCGCCAGGTATGCTGGGCCCCTTCTGTCTCGAAACCATGGTGACTCACGAGCTGGAGTTCATTGCCTTTGAAATTTCGGCGAGAATCGTCGCGGGGACCAACCCCTTCATATCCGGTTCGCCCTACAGTTATCTCCTCTACGGCCATGGAATGAGCATGGGACGACGGCTTGCGAGAGAGCTTCGCCTCGCCCTGGAGCAGGAGAAGGAGGAGCTGCTTATAACCTGAGGTGGGGCATGCTGTTCAGATACCTGCTACTGCTGCGAAAACACGCCTGGCTGCTTCTGGGCACTGGCACAGCCTCCTTCGCCATCTTTTTCTACCTCTCAGACTTTATCATCCAGCGGATGAAGCAGGACCTGTTACCCGAAAGCGCCAGACTTATCGCTACTGGAATGCTGGAGACGGTGATGGTGAAGCTGCAGATTGCGCTGGTGCTGACTGCGGTGGTGCTCATCGCCGTGAGCCTGCTGATTGTGGCCCGCGCCCTGCGCTTTAAACCCGGCCTTGGCACCCTGGTATGGCTGGTGGTCGCCCTTGTGCTTCTCGCCACGGGTTTCTCCTTCACCTACTTTCTGCTGCTCCCCACGGCTGTAAAGGTGCTCACCGCACTGACAACAGAAGCCGGTGTGCTTGCCTACTACAGCATAAACCAGTTCGTGTTTTTTGCCTTTCTCACCACGGTAATATTCAGCCTGCTTTTTGAACTGCCGCTGGCAGTGACCTGGCTTGCGCTGCGCGGTATCGTGAGCCTGGAATCCCTGAAGAGGAAGAGAAAGTACGTCTACGTGGGCATCGTCACCCTCGCGGCCATCATCACCGCAGACCCCACGCCCATGAGCCAGCTGCTCCTCTCCTTCCCCCTGATATTTCTGTACGAACTCAGCCTGCTGGTGGCAGGCGTTTTAATAAGAATCAGGGAATAAGCCGCCAGTTACCCTCCTGCAGCGACTTCTGAAGCTTTTTCAGCTTCGCCGCATCCAGGTCATACTTCTTCAGAAGAGACTCCTCCGACTTTACCAGTATGCTTATCAGCTCGTCAACACGCAACCTCAGCTTCATGTCTCTCTCCTTTAAAATATTTTTATAAGCTGTTTAAGATATAACCACAGCAAACTTTGCTGTTACGCAAAAGGGGTGGAAGCCTTGCCCGGCTGCTGCCGAAGGAGAACCTTTATTAGTCTGCAGGGCAAAAGCTGCCCATGGCTCTGCACTGCATAGCACACAAAAAAGACCTGGACGGCCTCGGCAGCCACGCCATACTCCGCAGGTATGCCCGGAAAGCGCATCTCCGGATTGTCCACCACTTTGCAGACTACGACGACCTGGCGGAGATTGTAGTGGAGCTGGCCAGAAGCCTTCGAGGGGAGAGGGTGGTGATAGCAGACCTGGGCTACAACTCAGACCTGCTTTCAGCCAGAGATGCGCTTTCTGAGCTCTGCAGGTCAAATGAGGTCACCTGGATAGACCACCACGACTGGCAGGGGGGTGAAGAGATTCTCAAGCTGGGGCTGCGCTTCATCCACAGCACCAGGCTGTGCGCCGCCGAACTGGTGCAGCGGGAGTTCATGTCCGGTGATGAGGTCTCATATGAAATTGCGCGACTCGCCCATGCCCACGACTTCCGGGAGGAAGATGAGCTCGCCTGGAAGCTGTACGATGTGATCTCCTCCGGATATGATAAGCTTCGCTTCGTTGAGGCTCTCTCCAGAGGTGAGTTCTGGAATGGGGAGTTTGAAGAGGCCTGGACAAGGTACCAGCTGGCAAAGCAGAAAGGCTACACCTATCTGGAGGAGCATATGGAGACCTTCCGCATCGGCGGCTACACCTGTGCCATGGCACTGTCCAAGAAGTACCTGAGCTCCACACTGGCATCCCTCCACCTGCAGCAGAAGGGAACTGACTTCGTGGTGGTGGTCTATCCCGACGGCAAGCTGAGCTTCCGGAGGAACAACCCCGCTATAAACCTCCGCCTGATAGCCCAGCTCTTTGGAGGCGGCGGGAGGGAAGTAGCAGCCGGAGCAAAGCTTGAGAAGGAGGTAACTGAGCAGAACTATATGAAGGTTTTTAAGGAGATTGCAGAAAAGATAGAGAAGAGCGGTGTGCTTGGCTGAGGCAAAAAGCTTTTGTTCCTCTGCGCAGAGGTGGTATGAGATGTACAGGGATGAGGAGCTGCTGGGGAAGGAGGTTGTGGACGCGAGCGGAGAGCTGCTCGGTGAGGTACTGGAGATAACCCTGGTGGACGACATTCCGTGCATGCTTGTGGGAGAGCGCAGGTTCCTGGCCTCCAGGGAACGGGTCAAGCGCTACAGCGCACTGAAGGTACCCTATTATGAGATTGAATCCCTGGGCGATGTCATAATACTCAGGAAGAGCCGGGGAGAGCTGGAGAGGCTCTAAGTACCTCTCTGTCTGCGCTTTCTGATAATTCTCCTCAGGTGATAAATCAGATTTACAATCAGAAGCCCCACTATCAGAGTGAGCAGAAGCTCAATCAGGTACTCTGCGGTTTTCATCTCTGCTCCTCCAGAATATCGCTGGTGCCGGGCGGGAGAAACGCCTGAATCTCCTCTATGGGGATGCCCTCTATCTTCTGCCTCGCCTCCCCGCCCAGCCCGGCCGCAAGCCTCCTCTTTATGGCCTCTGCCACGTCCCTGCTTCTGCCCCTGCCCGGGACAAGCACTACATGGGCGCTGCTATGCTTCTCAACCGCCGAGGGAGGACCGCCGATAATGCGCGCTTCCCCGTTGAGAACCACGCCAATGGCGATGCGCACCCTGCCTATGCCATAGTTTCTCCTGCCGCGGATAACAAAGGCACCTCTCGCCACGTACTCACCGCTCTCGGCGCGCTTGCTCACCTGATCGGGCTTCACCCAGTATACTTCAATGCTTGCATACCCGTGCTTCCAGGCGCGGGAGTAGCTGGCCGCGAAGTCGAAGGCTTCCTGTATCGTGGTGGGCGGGACACTGCTTCCCTCTGCCTTGATCACCACTGCGGGTGCTCCGTAAAGGTCTGCGTGCACAAACACGTCTCCCCTGCCCATATGCTTCTTCACCAGCACCTCATTGCTCACCGCATCTCTGCCGCCCAGCACGAGAAAGCCGTCGCTGGATACGAACCACCTGAACTTCTCGTACCACTCCCTCTTTCTCCTCGTCCTCCTGCGGGGCGCCTCCACCTCCGCCTCAAAGGCTCCGGGACCCTCAGCCCGGAGCCTGCGTATCTCGGCGACGGTGCGCTGCACCGCCTTCCTGGCGCTGAGCGCCTTGCCCCTGAACTTCTTGCTCCTCTCGTAGTAGTACCCCGCATTCTCAGCGGCACTCTTCCTTATATCAAGACACACCTCCCGGCCGTCGAGAATGAGCACCACCTCCCCCCTTTCGGGGCGAAGGCGGCTTATGAGCTCAGCCTCCCTGATCCTGCCCCTGCCACGGGCTATCCTGCGCTCAATCTCCTCCCAGGAGTACCTCTCCCGGGCACTCCTCAGCGCACTGAGTATCCTCTCCACCTGGGTGAAGTGTGTGTATATCGCATCTCCTCTGCTCCGCAGCTCCTTCTCCTCCCGCAGGTACTTTTTTATGGTCTTCGTCTGGGACCTGAGCCGGTGCAGAAGGCGGTTTAGCTCTGCCCTGAACTTCTCCTCCCTCTGCCTCTGCACCCTCTCCACCTCGTGCACAGTGAAGTACTCGTCCAGGGCCTGGTTGAAGCTCGAGAAGCTCCTCCTCTCCTGCCCTGCGTATATCTTCAGGGGCACCGGCGTAACATCCACCGCCACCCCCTCTTTGAATACGATTTCCGGCTTCTCCCTTCCGATGCCGTACCTGAGCTCCTCCAGAGCTCGCCTAATCGCTGCCGTTTCCCGCTCGGATATCTGCGCGAGGTTCTTATCCACGCCCGCACGCAGGCACACCTCCTCGGCGTAGAGTCCTCCCAGGCCCAGGTCAAGGGCGAGGGTTTTAACCAGACTGCGCTTCGAGGCATTCACCAGCTCCGCAATCTCCGTGCTGTCAAGCTCGAAGGGGTTCCTCCTCGCCGGGGGCAGCTCATACCCCGCACCCACCAGCAGTTCCCTGGTGGAGTATCTCCGGGGCATCATGACCGCCAGTATCCTGTATCCGGCGTCTGTGAGCACCACATTGCCTTTCCCGAAGAGCTCCACTACAAGACGGAACACCTCTCCACCGCGTGAGAAGCTCAGTACCATTATCCTGTCGAAGCCCACCTGCTCTATACCCTCGAGCACAGCGTTTCCCAGATGTTTCCGCAGCGCCATGGCGAACATCGAAGGCTGTCTGGGTGCGGGTCGCGGATAGGCGGTAAGATGAACCCTCCTGCCCGCCTCCACCACCAGGTCCTCCCTGCCCCTGCCTCTGACGTTGAGCACCATCCTGAGCTCACTGGTGGTGGGCTGAAAAACTTTATTAACCCTGGCACCTATTATCTCCTGAAGCTCACGGACCACCGCCATGACATCAAAGCTGCTCATGCTGGTCTTCATACCACCACCGGAGGAACCAATATGGAGTATAAGGTCGAGCGCAGGATAAGCCTTATCCATGCCGCAGCGGGTGCGGCTCTTGGTGTAGCTTCTCCCTTCCTAATCCCGGGAACATTAACCTTGGTCTCAGTAATTATCGTGGGTTTTCTTCTTGCATATCCCCTCTACATCTTCACCAGAAGAACCCTCAACCTGTCGGAGAAGGAATTCACCCTCAGGGACTGGCTCGGCAAGGGCTACCTCTACTTCTTTGCCGCCTGGATTCTCGTATGGACTATACTCTACAACTTCCTGATATAAAAACAAAAGAGAAGAGGAAAATCAGCCAAACAGAGCACCGAGACCTTCCAGGGCCTCCTCCTCGCTTGGCTCCTCTTCTTCCTTCTTCTCCTCCTTCTTCTCCTCCTCTGCAGGAGCCTCCTCAGGAGCCGCTGCAGCTGCCGCAGGCGCCGCTGCCGGCGCAGCCACAGCCGCCTGTTTTATGGCCTCATCTATGTCCACGCCCTCAAGCGCGGCTACGAGTGCCTTCACGCGGGCCTCGTCCACCTCTATCTTGGCCGAACTCAGCACCGCCTTGAGGTTCTCCTCGTTTATCTCCTGCCCTGCAGCATGGAGAAGCATGGCAGCGTAAACATACTCCATCTCTTCACCTCCATTATCCGAAAAGTGCTCCTAAACCTGCGGCGGCTTCCTCCTCGTCTGGCTCCTTCTCTTTTTCTTCCTCCGGCTCTTCCTTTGCCTTCTTCTCCTTCACTGGCTTCTCGCTGGCTGATGCTGCTGCAGAGCTGAGACTCTGCCTCAGCTCATCGTCCAGCGCAGAGTCGTCGAGCTTAGTCGCCAAGGATAACATCTGCAAGTGGGCCTTTGTGAGGAGCCTGTCCACAGCTCCTGGCTCAGGTATCGCCGCCTCAACGGCAAGCGCAAGAGCCTCGCGGTACGCCTTTGCAATTGCAATGGGAGCCGTCTCCCTGGTGAGGAAGCCAGAGTTAACGCTCAGGTTCACCGCCTGCATGTAGGCGAGGGCGAGCTGGTCCCTGAGTTCCTCCTCATCGACGCGAAGCACCTCGGGCAGAAACACAGTCCCCGCCTCGTAGGCTGCTATCAGGTCGAGGCCCACCTCCATGGGCTCTATTCCGAGGCGGCTCAGGATGTTTGCGAGCTTCGCATCTATCACCTCGCCTTCCCTGGCTACGACAGTATCCTTCTTTACGGCTATCTTACCGCCTTTTATCTCAGTCTGTATACCCAGCGCCTGAAGCTCGCCCAGCAGGGGTCCTGGAGAGAAGGGGGTTTCTCCCTTCGGCACAACAATGTCACGCGGCGCAATGCTGTTTGGCTTTGCAGGCGCCGGAACCTTGTTCTCCTCCAGAATCTTATAGAGCTTGAAGGGATTCATCTTTGAAAAGATGAAAGCGGGCTGACCCCGCAGCCTGTCCTTCAAACCTGCGATGCTCTTCTCCTCCCTCGCTGCCTTCTCAATGGCGTGCTGCATTATGGACTTCTTTGACATCTTGATAAGAACCTCACCGCGCAGCTTGGCGCGCATCTTCTGGAGCGTCCTCGCCGGAATGTTCTCCATGTTGACTATCCCCACCACGGGGTATTCCCTGATAAGCCTGCTCAGCTCCTCAACCTTTTCCAGTTTCCACTTTGGAACTGTGCCAGAGGTGCGCATCCTTCAGACCTCCACCTTCACGCTGGGCCCCATGGTGGTTTTCACATAAACGCTCTTTATATTCCCCAGCCCTTTTTCCAGCTTCCTCTCCAGATGGGATAGCACCGCCTCAATGTTCTGGGCAACCTCTTCGTCGCTCATCTCCTCACTTCCCACGGCGACATGTATCACCGGCTTGTCCTTTGTGCGCAGCCTCGCAGTTCTCCGCAGCCGCTCCACTATCGCCGCTATTGGCGCGTTGGGCGGCACCGGCTTGGGCATCTTTCCCCGAGGGCCGAGCACCGGGCCAAGAAACCTGCCTATCACCGGCATGAGCTCCGCCTGCGCGATAAAGAAGTCGATATCGTTGGCAAGCTTTTTCGCTTTCTTCCTGTCCTTGGCAATCTCCTCGAGCTCCTCCCTGGTAATCACCAGGTCAGCATGCTCCCTGGCGGCGAGTGCAAGTTCGTCGCCCGCGATAACGGCTACCCTGACCGGCTTTCCCCTGCCCTTCGGGAGCACCACCTCCTCTGTGAGGCGGTTCTCTGGCTTTGACATGTCCACATCGCGCAGATTTATCGCCAGGTCAAAGCTCTGGGTGAAGTTGCGCTTCTTCGAGGCCTTCCTGGCCTCTGCTACAGCCCTAACAATCTTCTCTGCAGTAATCGCCATCCTTTCACCCCTCAAACAGGTGGTCGTACTTGCCCTCGTCTATCTCCCGCTGCACCTCCTTAGCCGGCTTGCCCTCCACGCTCACACCCATGGATACGCAGGTGCCGAGCACCTCCTTGGTGGCGGCCTTCAAATCAGCTGCCAGCATGCCGTCGCGCTTCATCCTGGCTATCTTAACCGCCTGCTCCATACTCAGATTGCCCACTATATTCGCCCTGGCATCGCTGGAGCCCTTCTCGATTCCCAGCTCTTTAATTATGAGCGCACTCGTAGGCGGCGTGCCCACCTCTATCTCAAAGGACTTGGTTTTCGGATCAACAATAACCCTGACCGGAACCTTCATGCCGGCGAAGTCCCTGGTCTTCTCATTAATCGCCGCCACCACTGCGGAGATGTTTACGCCAAGCGGACCCAGTGCCGGACCGAGAGGTGGACCCGGCGATGCTTTGCCGCCCTCAACGAGACTCTCAACCACCTGCTTCACTTTCCGACGCCTCCTTTCGTATCACCTTGATGCTCTCGCCCTTCACAGTCACAGGTATGGGCACAGTAGCTTCGAAAAGCTCTACTGTAATCTCCTCCTTCTTCAGGTCCACTCTGACAACCCGTGCCTTTTCTCCCTTGAACGGACCGCTTATAAGCTCCACTATGTCACCCTGCTCCACTTTGGTCACCATCGGCTTGGGTTCAAAGAACCTCTCCACATCAGCTATTGGAATTTCCCCCGCCACAATACCCTTGTTGTGGGCTACGCCGCGCAGCGCCTTCTCTATCTCTGTCCTGTCCTTTGCCTCCACCAGGATGTACCCCCTGATGTCGTGCGGCACAAGCACCGCATAAACTTCAAACCCCTCCTTCTCTATCCTGGCGCTCATCATGTCTGCTACGTTTCTCTCCTGCCCTATTGTTGTGCGAACCGCGTAAATCTTAGAATCCATGACCTTCACCGGATTAAAAATTTAAAAACAGATTAGGTAGTGTGGGGACCTTATTCTATATAAACTTTTTGCCTAACGGGAGCAAACTTACTTGACAAGAGAACTCGCCACATGGATAATGAGGCGCAGAATAAATGCCAGCGTTCCCACCAGAATCATTCCCGCCCCTGTTACCTTGGCAACACTCAGATACTCGTTTTTCCTCGGCTTGCGCGACAGCTTTATTACCCGCTGCCACTCCTTTACCCTTTCACCAAACCTCAGCTTCTGGGTCACTGCAACCTGCATACTATCAGTCCAGGAAATCTATTCCAAGCTTCGACTTCAAATCCTCCTCCGCAGGCTCTTCTGCAAAGCCCTCCGAGCCCAGAATCTGCTTTGAACGCACCCCGGTCACGACAAGCATCACCCTCAGCACACCCTTCAGGTCATCCTCTATCTGGGCACCCCAGATGATATTTGCCCGCGGGTCAAGACGCTCTGAGACCACCTGTACCACCTGCTGAGCCTCGGCAAGCGTCAGGTCTTCGCCGCCCACCACATTGATGAGCGCACCCTTTGCACCGGTTATGTCCACATTGAGCAGCGGGCTGTTAATCGCCTTCTCTATCGCCTCCACGGCTCTGTTTTCTGTGTCGCTTTCGCCCATTCCTATCATCGCAACGCCGCCGCCCTCCATCACCGCGCGCACATCTGCGAAGTCCAGATTTATAAGTCCGGGCTTTGTTATAAGCTCCGCGATGCCCTTAACGGCGCGCACAAGAATCTCATCGGCCACCTTGAAGGCGGCTGGAAGGGGAAGGTTGGGCGCTATCTCAAGAAGCTTGTCGTTGGGTATAACTATCACTGTATCAGTCTCCCTGCGCAGCTTCTCCAGCCCCATCTCGGCGTTGCTGCGCCTGCGCATACCCTCCATGGCGAAGGGAAAGGTGACAATGGCCACGGTAAGTGCGCCCAGTTTCTGGGAGATGTTGGCTATAACCGGTGCACTCCCCGTGCCCGTACCCCCTCCAAGACCGCAGGTTATAAACACTATATCTGCGCCCTCCAGCACCTCCTTAATGTCCTGTTCGCTCTCCTTCGCAGCCTCTTCGCCAATCTGGGGGACAGAACCTGCGCCAAGGCCGCCCGTCAGCTCCTTCCCTATCAGCAGCTTTCTGTGCGCCATGGTGTTGAGCAGGTCCTGGGCGTCGGTGTTTATAGCCACAGTCTCTGCCCCTTCGATGCCCACCTCCATCAGGCGGGTCATTGTGTTGTTTCCCGCACCCCCTGTTCCCACGACCACAATCCTTGCCTTTGTCTGTGAAAGTATATTCTGAAGCTCCTCGTCTATCCCTGTCCTATTTATAACTGATGCATTCCTGTGATTAACCTCATTTACGCGCTTCATGGCCTCCTCAATGATGCTGTCCAAATCAATTCCTCCTGCTGGATTATGAATGGCTACCCTGGATATTTAAACGTTTTCCTCAGCACTTCCAGCGTACCGGGCTCCGCTATTGGTATGCGGATTTCCCTCCTGGAGAGCACCATCTCTGGTGTTATTTTTCGCCCGCCAACAGCAACACTCTCGCCCCTCCTGAGCCTCGCGTACTCCGGCCCTGGCCTGAGACCAAGCCGCGACGCCTTCTCCGGGTCAAAGGAGGTGTAAGTCAGCACAAGCTCTCTGCCCCTGAGGCAGACTTCGCCTCTGGCTAACAGGATGTCAACGCACGCGCTCACAATCTCCTCCCCCACATCGCGCTTTGCAAGCAGCCTTTTTAGTGAACCGCTTCTGTCGCGCTCAGCGACTACGCCCAGAGAGCTGAGCACCTGCTTCATCCGCCTCGAATTGAGCTTCTCCGCGGCTCTGAGAAGGTTAAGGTCGGCTTTAATTGGTGAGTAATCCCCATCCCTCCTCTCAAGCTGGCGTCTGCGCCTGACAGGTATGCCGAGCTCCTCCGCAAGTGCAAGGACACGAGCCCTCTCCTCCCGCTTCATGCCCTTCCAGTCCAGATAGACAAAGCGCGCACCGCTTTTCTGCACAGCCTGCTCAAAAACCCGGGCACTGAGCTCAGGTATCGCATAGCTCGGTATTATGTGTCCCACAGCGTACCGCGTTTGAAGCGCCAGCTCCGTGTGGCGCGGTGCGTAATGTGTTCCTCCTACGCCAACACAGGCTTCATAACTTCGCTCGCAGAGCGCAGCCTCGAGTGCTGCCCTTGCTACGGCGCGAACAGCGCGCATGTCCCTCCACTCCCTCTCTGTGGAGCCAACCTCCACGAAAAGCACCGGCTTTTCCAGTCCGGTGGGTCCGTGGTGTGTGGCCTCGAAGGACACCCCATACTCAAGGTTCAGATTTCTCCTCTCACGTTCCAGCGCAAGCAGCGCAGTCTTCATGGCGCTCGGGTGGGCACGGGCAAGTGTTCCGGGCGAACCTCCCACCTTCGCCTCCCTTCCCAGATTTCCCGTTACGTGCACCGTCAGGGTCTTTCTCTCTGCAAGAGCCTTGTGACGGGTGGCAAACACGTAGTACTCCGCCCCGGGGAAATGCTCATCCAGGTGCTCTGCCTCCGTCTGCCTCTCCCGAGTCGCTATGGCAGCAACCTTGCCCTTTTTCAGCAGGGGCATGCCCTCAAACTCTCCGGCTTCTGAGAAGCCCATCTCCTCCCTGAATACGCGGAATATATTTCTTCCAGCCACATCTCGCTGGGAAGTGACTATTAATCGCATGACTCCAGTACCACCCCTTCCAGGTCCTTTAAACTCCTGAGCACGAAGTCCGCCCTGCTCAGGTACCCCCTTGAAAACCTGCCGGGAAGCAGGGCTATTCTAATCCCTGCCCTTCTTGCCGCAAGGTAGTCGAAGGCGTGGTCGCCCACTGCCAGAGCATTCTCCGGCCTAACCCTGAGAAGTCTGAGAGCGAGCAGAAATTGCTCCGGAGATGGCTTTGGTTCAGCGTCCTCCCGGGTTATGACAGCATCGAATACGAGCCCGTGGCGCTTTGCCACCTCCCTCCAGGCTCGCCTGCAGTTTCTGGTAGCAAGGGCGAGGGCAACACCCCGGGAGCGCAGCCACTGCACAACCTCCCGTGCGCCCTTTATCAGCTCCGTCCTCCTTGCTGCGCTCACTTCATGCTCCACCAATCTCGCGAGCGCCCTTCTTTTTTCCTCAGGCGGCAGCGCTGAGATCGTCTCCAGCAGGGGCTCGGTGGAGTTGAAGCCAAAGAGCTCCCTCTTAATGCGCTTAATATCCAGATTAAAGTCCACCAGTGTGCCATCCAGGTCGAATATAACGGCTGTTATGCAGCTGCCCGCACGTCGCGGCATGGGCTAATGGAAAGGATTAACCTACGCAAATTGTGCTCCGGGAGAAAAGATATAACCTCCAGAGATAATCCTGGCTTATGAGCGACCGGCGCACACTGATGGGAGGCTTTCTCGTGGTGTTCATCGCAAGCGCCGCCTTCTACCTGATCAAACCCGCGCTCGCACTTAAACTCAGAGACGAGCTGCACGCCACTGCGCTTGAGGTAACAGCCCTCACCTCTGCCTTTATGGCAGCGCGTGCCCTCGCCGCACCCCTCGCCGGCTTCGCCGGAGATAGAACACCGGGGGTTAGGGGAAAAATTGCACGGCTTGCCCTCCTCCCGATATCTGTGATAGCCCTCGCCTACGCTTTTGCACCAGAAGCAATTCTGGCGGTGCTGCTCAGTGCCTTGCACGGCTTCTTCTCGGGCATCCTCTGGCCCACGCTGCAGGTTATTGTGGGCTTCTCCGCACCGGAGAAGAAAAGAGGCTCCTACCTGGGCACCTACTTCACCCTCGGTGCCCTGGGCTCGAGCACAGGCTATGCCCTTTATGGTCTCCTGCCACTGAGCAGCACACAGCTCATACTCACGGGCTTCGTCCTGTATGCGCTCTCCGCAGTGGTGGCGGTCCTGCTGTTTTCCTCCCGCACCCTTTCAGAATATTCACCGCAGAGCGGTGGAGGCACATGCCTCAGCTCTCTTCCGCCCCTCGCTATCTGGATAATGGGGATTTCCTTTGTCACAGGCGGTGCCATGGGGCTGATGAACGAGTACCTCTACATCTTTCTCAGGGAGGTTCAGGGTATGTCCAGGTCTGAGCTTGGATATGCGCTAACCCTGGCAACCCTTCTGGCAAGCCTCAGCGGCATCCTCTCGGGCCTTCTGGCAGACAGATTCGGCATCCGCAGGGTTCTTGCTCTGACTCTGCTGCTGCTTTCAGGCGGTCTGCTTTCCCTTGCGGCCTCTACCAGCACCCCGGCAGTCGTGCTATCCCTTGCTCTGGTGCTGGTGGCTGTAAAGGCGGCCCTTCCGCTAACCCGAAGCATCGCCGTGGCTGGCACATCCAGCCGTGCAGGAAGCGTCGTGGGACTCTCCAACACCCTCTCCAGCGCCGGCGCAGTAGTGTTTCCACTTGCAGCAGGCTACGTCTATGATACCTTTGAAGTGCTGGCTGGATTGGACGCACGTGCAGCACCTTTAATTTTCTGCTCGGCCGCGGTGTTCCTTCTCGCCGCACTCTCCCCGCTCGCTGGGAGGAGAAAGTAAACTCAGCCAACTCTCCTTGAGAAATTGGTAATCCTCAGCTGGTTGAGTATCGCCTCCTTGTCCACAGGCGGGAGCTCAACACTGCCAGGAGAGTATGCGCAGTATGGATCCTCCGCCAGATAGTCGCCGGTGACCGCATACGCCCTTGAGCGAGAACCCCTGCATATGTCGTTGAATTCGCAGATTCCGCATCTGCCCCTGAGCCTGCTCGCATCGTGCATTGCTTTGAGCACTTCTGAACCGGTGTACACCTCCTCAAGAGAATCCTCGCGTACATTGCCAAGGGTAACCGGCATAAAGCTGCTGGGGTATATTTCGCCAGTGTGCGCTACGAATATCCCCTTGCCGAAGATACTGGAGTCCTTTGAGGAATAGCTCACCTCAACAACCTCCGCCTCCTCCACCCTCGCCTCTCTCGCGAGCCTGCTTAGCTTTCGGCTCAGCAGCGAATAAAGTTCTCCCTGCTTCAGCACACTTCTGTCAAGCATTTCCCTTTCAGCCAGGTAGCGCATCACAGCAACGCGGCGGTAGGGCTCACTTCCGGCGATGGCGTTTACGGCAAGGAGGGGGAGGCGCATGGCATCATAGATAAAGTGGAACACATCCTCGTACTCCTCCGGCGAAAGCGACAGCTCCTCGGAGGCCCTGCCCGTGGGTATGAGCATGTACAGGTACCAGCCTATTGCGCCCAGCCTCTTTGAGAGGAACATAATCTCAGGCAGCTCGCGCACATTGTGGGTTGTAACAGTCGTCAGGAGGCGGAAAGGCAGACGGAGCTCCTGCATTATCCTGGTTGCCCTGACCAGTCTGTGAAAGGTTCCCTTCACTCCACGAAAAGCATCGTGCTGCTCCGGCGTGGCACCGTCGATGCTCATTGCCACGATATCACAGCCAGCACGCTTCAGCTTCTCTATGTTCTTTCTGTTCAGCAGGGGGGTGGTGCTGGGTGCTACTGTAACCTTTAATCCCGCATCCTTGGCGTAGCGTATTATATCGAAGATGTCGTCCCTTCTGAGAGCGTTGCCGCCAGTGATTCGCAGCACCGGATAGGGTCTGCGGAATCCCGCTATCTGGTCAACAAAGGCGTAGCTCTCCTCTGTGGTGAGCTCCCGGGGGTCACGCTCCCTGCGGGCACTCGCCTTGCAGTGTCTGCACGCAAGGCCGCAGGCTATGGTAGACTCCCACATTACAGAAACCGGCTTGAGAGGCATCCAATTACACCGGAAGCATAACGAGGTAAAGCGCTGCACCCCGGTTGAGTGCTCCCATTGAAGAGTTGCAGGCCAGCCGTGCTCTGCCGTGCTATTAGTCGCTACCTTTATCTAACTCTGCGCCTATTCTAAGGCGATGAAGATTCTACACCGCAATCTGAAGGAGGGCATATTGAAGCTCCGCCCTGAAAATGTGGACGACCTGTGGTATCTGAAGAGCATTGTGGAGGAAGGCGACCTGTTGTACGGTGTAGCCTACCGCAGGGTGCGTGACGAGGAGCGGGTGCGCGCCGACAAGGGCGAGCGCGTGCGCATGTTTCTGGGTATTAAGGTGAAACAGGTGGAGTTCTCCAGCTATGCGATGCGGCTGCGCGTCACCGGGGAAGTCTTCTCCGGTCCCGAGGACCTGATATCCTTTGGCACTCATCAGACGATAGAGATTAAGCCCGGAGACGAGGTGACACTTCAGAAGCGTGAGTGGCGGCGGTGGCATCTGGAGCGCCTGGCAGAGGCCGAGAAGGCCGCAAGGGAAGCGCGCGTGCTTATAGCAGCTGTTGAAGAGGGTGAGGCTGAGCTGGCACTGGTGAGGAGGTATGGCGTTGACTACCTGGCGAGGATAACAGGCAGCATCGCGGGAAAGCGCAATTTGAAGCAGCATGAAGCGAGCGCAAAACAGTTCTACGCAGAAGTTGCCGGGAAGATAGCGGAGGTGGTGGATAAGGAGAATGTCGAGGCGGTTGTGCTCGCGGGTCCGGGCTTCTGGAAGGAGGCTCTGCTCAATGCGATAAAGGAGCGCTATCCGGAGCTTGCGAAGCGCTGCTACCTCGAGGGCACCGGCTGCGGCGGGAGGAGTGCGGTGCAGGAGGTGCTCAGGCGCCGGGTGATAGAGCGTATCCTGAAGGAGAGCCGTATCTCAGAGGAAACCGCCCAGGTAGAGCGCTTCTACGAGGAACTGGCAAAGGGTGGCCTTGCCGCCTATGGTATAGCCGAGGTGAGCAGGGCCATAGAATACGGCGCAGTTGATACGCTGCTAATAAGCGATAACTTCCTGAGAAGGCATCCAGAGTGTGACGAGCTGATAGAGCGCGCAAAGGCTATAAGGGCGGTGGTGCTCATAGTGAGCACAGAGCATGAAGCCGGGGAGCGTCTCGAGGCGGTGGGCGGCATTGCAGCAATACTCAGGTACAGGGTTGGATGAGCACTGGGCGGAGAGGCTGCTACCTTGCACCAAGCCTCTTCACCATCTTCACCAGCGCCACAACCTTTTCTTCCGGTGTGTCTTTGTGTACCCCATGGCCGAGGTTGAATATGTGCCCCGGCCTTGAGGCAGCTCTGTCCAGAACATCACGTACCCGCCGTTCTATTTCGTGGAGAGGAGCGAAAAGCGCGAGAGGGTCCAGATTTCCCTGTATCCCTACTTCATATCCAACACGGCGCCAGGCCTCGTCAAGAGGTATGCGCCAGTCCACGCCTATAACGTCGCCTCCCGCAAGGCGCACCTTCTCGAGAAATGTACCTGCCTGATTTGCAAAGTGGATTACAGGGACCTCCCCTCTGGCCTCTATCTCCGAGAAGAGGCGCCGCATATGCGGCAGCACATACTGCTCATAGTCCTGCGGGGCAAGGCATCCTGCCCAGGAGTCGAATATCTGAAGCGCCTGCACTCCGGCATCCACCTGGGCGTTCACGTAGTCGATTACTGCCGTGGTGAGCTTCTCCATGAGTGCACAGAACGCCTCGGGCTGGGAGAACATCATCTCCTTTGTGAAGCGGAAGCTGCGGGAGCTTCTGCCCTCTATTACGTAGCTTGCCAGGGTGAAGGGCGCACCCGAAAAGCCTATAAGGGGAACGCGTCCACGGAGCTTTTTCCTTGCGAGCTTGATAGCCTCCATCACATAGTGCAGGTCCCTCTCCACATCGGGCACACGCAGTCTATGCACACCCTCCGGAGTTCTCACGGGCTCACTCAGTCTGGGGCCCAGACCTTCATGAAACTCCAGCCTCATGCCCATGGCCTCCACAAGAACCAGAATATCGCTGAAGAGTATGGCCGCATCCACTCCGAGCCTTTCAACAGGCTGCAGAGTAACCTCTGCTGCAATCCTTGGATTTTTGCACATTTCCAGAAAGGAATGCCGCCCCCTTATCCGCCGGTAGGCGCGCATATAACGCCCGGCCTGGCGCATCAGCCACACCGGAGTGCGTTCCACTTCCTCGCGCCAGCACGCTCTGATAAAAAGCTGTCTCTCGCTCACCGCATTCCTCCTGTGTAGGAGTTGGCCGGTCAGAATTTAAAATTTTCCTTAAATTTTCCGGTGATGTTCTCGAGTTGGGTGGTGGAGTCACAGAACCTCTGCTGCCTCCTCCACGTCGCGCAGAAACTGCTCAGCGTGCTCCTTTTTAACGTGGGGCATTATAACCAGGCGAATCTCCCCGCGGCGCGTTCTGGAAATCGCCCAGCCTCGAGCGCGCAGCTCGCCGGCAAGCGCCTCCCTCTGAGGGTGGTCGAAGACCAGGATGTTCATCCAGGGCTCGTGCACGCGCATCCCGAGGCTGAGAAGCCCCTCTCGCAGGTGAAGCGTGACCTGCATGCAGCGCTCCACCACCCTGCGGTAGCCCTCCTTACCCAAAAAGGTGAGCGCAGCGAACACCGCCGCAGCGCTTGCGCCGCTTCTCGTGCCCAGGAGGGTGCACTGCCTGGGCTGCGTGAGGTAGGGCGACTCAACCTGAAGCAGCTCCAGGTAGCCGGCATCGCGGAAGAGTATGCAGCCCGCTGGCACGGGAGCGAGGCCCATCTTGTGGGGGTCCACAGTTATGGAGCACACCCCTCGCAGAGAGAAGTCGAACTCCACTGCTGGGAAGCCCAGCTCCTTGAGGAAGGGCAGCACAAATCCCCCGAAGGCGGCGTCCACGTGCAGGTAGAGCCCGTGCTCCAGCGCAAGCTCCGAAAGCGCCGCAATATCGTCGACGGCGCCATACTCCGTGTTGCCCGCGATGCCCACTACTGCCACAGTGCTGGGGGTTATCTTCCGCTCCACGTCGCTCACAAGAACGGTGCTGTCCTCCCCAACTTTCGCCTTGATTAGCCTCAAGCCAAGCATTCGCGCAGCCTTCTCGAAGGAGAAGTGCGCAGTCTCGGGTACGAGAACCTCTGGCCTTGAGCGCTTTGCCGCCTCCCGCGCTGCGAAGAGCGCGGTGATGTTCGCCTCCGTGCCCCCGCTCACTATGAAGCCCTTGGCCCCGGCGAAGCCCAGGAGGGAGGCTATCGCCTTTACAGCGCGCTCCTCAAGCTCCCGCGTGCCCGGGAACAAGCCAGGGTCGCCCAGGTTGGTCTCGAGAAAATCGCAGAACGCGCGGGAGGCCACCTTTAAAGGCGAGGTGCACATCGAGCTAAGAATGCGCCCGCTGGCGTAGCTCAGGTCCCGCCTCTTCGCCTCTTGCAGGAGGCTTCTTACCTCTTCCTCGCTTCTTCCTCTCTCCTGCACAGGCGGAGGAGAAAAGGTAACGAAGGCAGGCTTATATCTTCTCCACCACAAGATGAACGTCCTTGCCCCGCTGCGTGCGCTCGAGCACGCGGTAGCCCCACTCCTGGAGTGCGGTAATGGCGCCCTCCTCCACGCTCAGGTCGTCGAAGATCAGCTCCACCACATCGCCCCTCTTAAAGCGCCTGAAGTACTGGTAGATGTTGACCCCCAGCCAGAAATCGTCGTACTCGCGGAGGTCGAGGAGGTAGCTCCCGTCATCGCGCCTGCGCAGCCTGG
>Ga0256830_1000347_pt1 | contig 39309 bp, 35 predicted proteins | sample 128326metaG_FD_190537 | JGI IMG/M metagenome (GOLD analysis project Ga0256830, IMG submission 190537) | Hydrothermal vent microbial communities from Lau Basin, Pacific Ocean - 128-326 | ecosystem: Environmental > Aquatic > Marine > Hydrothermal vents | place: Pacific Ocean: Lau Basin | collected...
TGCATCCCCAGCCGCTATGCTTCGACACGCCTGCCCGGCAAACCGCTCTGCCGCATCGGCAACAAGCCGATGGTCTTGCATGTGCTGGAACGCGCGAAAGGGGCGAAAAGACTTGATGAAGTCGTTGTGTTGACCGACGATGAACGCATCTACGCGGTCGTGGATGAAGCGGGTGGGGGGGTCGTGATGACCGATCCCGCCTGTGCGAACGGCACGGAGCGCATCGCGGATTATGCGCGCAAAACGGAAACGGGCGATATTTTTGTCAATATTCAGGGAGATGAAGTTTTACTCAATGCAGCCCATGTGGATGCCCTGGTCGAAGGGTTTCTCGCCACAGATCAACGAGAAATGGGCACCCTGGCTCACTGGGTCAGTGATTCGCATACCTTGGCATCGGCCACAACTGCCAAGGTCGTGACGGATCTTTCAGGCAATGCCCTCTATTTTTCCCGAAACTGCATCCCGGTGACACAGGCCGGGACACGTCCCCGGCGCGCGCTGGTTCAAATCGGTGTTTATATTTACACACGTGAAACGGTTTTACGTCTTGCCGTTTTATCAAAAAGTCCGCTTGAAACAACAGAAAAGCTGGAGCAGCTTCGCGCCCTGGAGCACGGCATTCGACTGCGCGTGACACAAGTTGATGATTACCGAAGCCTTTCGGTCGATACGGCAGCAGATTTGGAAAAAGCACAAGCCTTGTTTCCGGCTTCCCGAAAATAGCAGGCGAAATCCGCACGTTTCCCGTTTTTTGCCCAAGCGTGTTTTTCTCCTCGCTTACTTTTAAAAAACATTGTAAAATCACGTTTAAAAATAGAAAAAGCCTTGTCGAGACTCGAAATAGCGGGTATAAATAGATGCGTTCAGCTACACGCACCCTCTGATAAAATTCGGTCGGATTCAAAACAAGATCAACCCGGAAAAACCCATGAGCATTTACGAGCAATTGAAGGTATTGCGGAGACATAAGGCATGACAAAAGAAACGAAATATATTTTCGTGACCGGCGGCGTTATCTCATCCCTGGGGAAAGGCCTTTCAGCTGCGGCCATCGGCAGTTTGCTTGAGTCGCGCGGCCTTTCGATTACCTTCATCAAACTCGATCCCTACATTAATGTCGACCCCGGCACGATGAATCCCTATCAACACGGCGAAGTTTTTGTCACGGATGACGGAGCTGAAACGGACCTGGATTTGGGGCATTACGAACGCTACAGCACAACCACTATGGGCAAAAAGAACAACTTCACCACCGGGGAAATTTATTACAATGTCATTACAAAAGAGCGACGCGGGGACTATCTCGGTGGCACGGTGCAGGTGGTCCCGCACATCACGGATGAAATCAAGCGGTCTATTTTAAGTGTTTCGGATGCAAATACAGGTAAAAATTTTGATGTGGTCATTGTGGAAATTGGAGGGACGGTCGGTGATATCGAAAGCCTGCCTTTCTTAGAAGCCATCCGGCAATTCCCATTCGATATCGGCCGAGAACATGTGCTTTATCTGCATCTGACCCTGATTCCATACATCAAAGCGGCGGACGAATTGAAAACCAAACCCACACAGCACAGTGTGAATAAAATGCGGGAAATCGGGATTCAGCCGGATATCCTGCTTTGCCGTACGGATCGTTTTATCTCAATGGATCTAAAGCGCAAAATTGCGCTTTTTTGCAGTGTCGAGCAGGAAGCCGTCGTCACGGCCAAGGATGTGGAGACGATTTATGAGTTACCGCTTGTTTTCCACGAAGAAAAATTGGACGAGATTCTCATCAAAAAACTCGGTATTGAAACCCCGCCGCCCAAGCTGGAAAAATGGAAGAATATTGTCCGGATCATTCAAGCACCGGACGGAGAAGTCAAGATCGCCCTCATCGGCAAATATGTTGATTTGAAGGATTCCTATAAAAGCCTCTTTGAGGCATTGATTCACGGGGGCATTGCGAACAAAACAAAAGTCAAGGTTATCTGGATTAAGAGCGAACAGATTGAGGAAGAGGGGGTTGACGCCCTTTTGTCGGAATGTGACGGCATCTTGGTGGCCAGCGGTTTTGGAAAGCGCGGCATTGAGGGGAAAATTTCAGCCATTCGTTATGCGCGGGAAAACAAGGTTCCGTTTTTCGGCATTTGTCTCGGCATGCAGTGCGCGGTCATCGAATTTGCGCGAAATGTCGCGAAACTGACCGAGGCAAACAGCGCCGAATTTAATCCCGAAACACCTCAACCCGTTATCGACTTAATGCCGGGTCAACGTCATCTGAGCGATAAAGGGGCAACGATGCGTCTCGGCGCTTATCCCTGTCGATTGGATAAAGAAACCGCCGCCTATGCAATCTATCAACTCTTGGACATTTCCGAACGTCACCGACATCGTTACGAAGTCAATAATACGTATCGGGCACAACTGCAAGACGCAGGACTGAGCTTTTCCGGGCTTTCTCCGGATGGCGAATTGGCTGAGATTGTGGAAATCTCCGAACATCCCTGGTTTATCGGCGTGCAATTTCATCCGGAGTTCAAATCCCGTCCGCAATCACCCCATCCTTTATTTGAAGGATTTATTCGCGCGGCGCAGGCTGCCGCTTTACCCCTTGCGTTAAAATCAAAAAAACCGCCTTTCCATTCTTAAAAAATCAATGTCAAAAAAAATTTTAGAAGAAGGTATTCGTGTCCTTCGTATCGAATCCGAAGCCATTTCAGGACTCATCAAACGCCTTGATCACCGTTTTATTGATGCGGTCAATCTTTGCTTTGCCTGCAAAGGGCATGTCGTCGTCATCGGCATGGGAAAATCCGGATTGATCGGAAAAAAAATGAGTGCGACGTTTGCCAGTACCGGTACGCCTGCTTTTTTCATGCACCCTTCGGAGGCCATTCACGGCGATCTGGGCATGATTTCAAAAGACGATCTTGCGGTCATGATTTCAAACAGTGGAGAAACGGAAGAGATTCTGCGGATCTTACCTTCTTTAAAACGCCTCGATTTGAAACTTATCACACTCACGGGAGAAGTGAAGTCCGCGCTGGCCTTACGCAGTGACGTGGTTTTGGATGTTTCCGTGGATGAAGAGGCCTGTTCCCTCGGCTTGGCGCCCACGGCAAGCACAACGGCTGCGCTGGCCATGGGGGATGCGCTGGCGATTGCATTGCTTGAAAAACGCGGCTTTCGAAAGGAGGATTTTGCTTCTTTTCATCCGGGGGGGGCCTTGGGCCGCAACCTCTTATTGAAAGTCGAGGATCTCATGCATACGGGCACGCGTATTCCGAAGGTCTTTGAAAACACACCCATGAATGAAGTTGTGCTTGAAATGACGGCCAAAAAATTAGGGATGACAACGGTACGGGATGAAAAGAATACATTAATCGGTGTCATTACAGACGGCGATTTACGGCGGCTTTTCAAAACGGTAAGTCAAGAATCAACAAATCTTTTTTCACTTCCGGCTCATACGGCAATGAGTCCAAACCCAAAAACAATCAAAAAAGACGCATTGGCGGCAGAAGCGGTCCGGATAATGGAGGACAGTGCGATTACGGCCCTCATTGCAGTGGATCGGGCAGGGAATGTGGAGGGGATTGTTCACATGCATGACCTCTTAAAAAAAGGCGCTTTATAATATTTTTGCCCGCATAGATAAACAATGACGTGGTCTAAACGTTTCGTTCGAAATTTTTTATTAGTACTCTTAAAGGGGCTTGGATTTTTGATCCGTTTGCTGCCTTGGCGTTTGGGAGTGCATTTTGGCGGCTTATTGGGTCTTATCGCTTTTTACCTGCTAAAGCGTGAACGAAGGCGCTCGTATGAGGGATTGAAAGTGGCCTTCGGAAACGAAAAATCTGAGCAGGCCTTGCAGCGCATCGCCAGAAAAAACTTCTCAAACCTGGGAAAGGGGCTGATTGAGATCCTAAATCTGCACAGCCTGAAAAAAGAACAGCTTGAAACCCTTGTTTCGCTGGAAGGGGAGGAATATTTAAAAGCCGCAACCGAATCGGGACAAGGGGGCATTTTAATCACCGGGCATATCGGGAATTGGGAACTCATGGCTGCGGCGCTTTCAATGCGCGGCTATCGTCTTCACGTCATCGCCGCACCGCTTTATGATCCCCGGATTGATGAACTGATTATTCGTTTGCGTGCCGATTTTAATGTTGAGACGATTAGCCGGGGCAGCCCTTCTTCATCAAGAAAAATTCTGTCTGTCTTGAAAAAGAAGGAAATTCTCGGCCTTTTAATTGATCAAGATACCCGGGTTGATGGGGTTTTTGTAAACTTTTTTAATAAAAAGGCACACACGCCGGCAGGGGCGGCGCAACTGGCTTTGCGCAGCGGTGCGGCAACCATGATGTGCTTTGTGACGCGTCTTCCGGGGGATCGGCATCGCATCACCATCGAAAAACCCATGCACCTCTATAAAAATGGAAATAAAGAACAGGACATCGAAAAGAATACCGCGATGTTTACCGCCCGGATTGAAGAGCATGTCAAGCAATATCCTGAGCAATGGGTTTGGATGCACCGCCGCTGGCGAACGAAACCGGAAGAAATTCCGGCGCCGGAAAAATCTTAAGGGACGAAAGCAAGAAATGAACCTGCCCAATATCTTAACCATTTTCAGGGTTGTCTTAATCCCGTTTTATATCCTGTTTTTTTACCAGCAGTCTTTTGATGCGTCGGTGATTGCGTCGGCCATCTTTTCAATTGCTTCTCTCACTGATTTTCTTGACGGCTATTTGGCAAGGATGCGCTCGGAAGTGACGCAATTTGGGAAATTTTTAGACCCGATCGCAGACAAGCTCCTGATTTTATCGGCTTTGATTCTCTTAGTCGGCATCGGGCGCGTTCCCGCCTGGCTGGCAATCATTATCATTGGAAGAGAATTTACAATGACCGGTTTTCGCGCGATCGCATCATCGGAAGGCATCGTCATTGCCGCCGAAACGACGGGGAAAATAAAGATGTTTTTTCAGACGGTCTCAGTCATTATTTTGACGATTGATTTTGAAAACCCGCTTTACCATCAAATGGCGATGTTCCTGCTGCTGCTCTCCACGGCTTTGGCCATCTTTTCCGCTTGTCAGTATTTTTTCAAATTTGGCCGGAGCCTTAAGTTGATGGATGTAAAATAATCGCGCCGGATTTGATCAAGATGAAAAGTAGATTTATTCACTTAACATATTGTTAATAAAACCTTTTTAGTTCATTGTGCAATCCATTTGGATTTATGGGTCCGTCTTGAAAACAAGCTTCAAATTGAAACCCTTTGCCCCCGTTTTTTAATTTCATTCGCCAATGCAATGCCATAAGGCATCCAAAGAAAGAGAGTCCCTGCTATCCTTAAAGTCGGAATGATTTTTGCAAACTATCTGATCGGGTCGCTTCCTTTCGGTTTAATCGTCTCCAAAATGTTTCAGGGGGCCGACCCTAGAAAACAGGGAAGCGGGAATATTGGAGCGACAAATGTCTTGCGGGTGGTCGGGAAAAAAGCAGCCGGCATTACATTACTCTGCGACCTGCTTAAAGGGCTTCCTCTTATTATCGCTGCGCGGCAAATGGCGTTTGATGAAAGAAGCGTCCTTCTGGTCGCACTCGCAGCCATACTGGGACATGTCTTCTCAATCTTTTTAAAGTTCAAGGGAGGAAAAGGGGTTGCGACCAGTTTCGGAATCATCCTCATCCTGACTCCTCATGTGGCCTTGATTGGATTATTGTTATGGGGAGGTGGGGTATTTTTTGGAAAATATTCTTCAGTCGGTGCCTTAACCGCGTTCGGCGCTTTACCCCTGCTTGCGTTTTTTTTAGACTTAGGTACAGATTTTCTCCTCTTCACGGGTTTTGTAAGCCTTCTGGTTTATTTTCGCCATTTGGAAAATATCCGCAGACTCATTCGGGGAACAGAAGGAAAGGTTTAGATCCGCCTGCATGGCGGAAGCAGGGTTTTTCCGTTGTTCGCTGCACGGGCCTCTTCCTGCTCTCGGCCGTATTTTCCCTTGGACTTTTAGGGAAAGCAGGTGCCGTTGAATCAGAACCTGAGTCCGTAAATAAAACCTTTCCGGGCAATTCCCCGAAAGCCTTTTCCGAGCCCGAACCTGCATTTGAAGTATCGTCTGAAGCATCCTCCAGGCTTTCTTCGGGCTCCCTTCAAAGCAGTTTTTCTGATGATTTCATACTGAACCTGGAGAAAACGGCTTCGGAAGAAGCAGAAGAAACGCCGCTCATTTCACCTTTTTTACAGCAAAAAATTGAAAAAACGACAGAATCATACATCGAAGATTTCGCGATAGAATCCTCAAAATTGCAACAACTCAATATTGAGGCAGGCAAGCTTCAAGCTCAAGAACCCTTCACGGCACCGTCGGCTTCCGAATCTGAACGAGAAGAAATCAATGCGGCGCCCTTAAATATCAAGCCGACGGTGCCGACACCGCTACCGGTCCCGCAAAAAGTAACATCACCCAAAAAACGCCGTTTAAAACCTAAGATTCCCTCAATAGAAAAACTACTGGACACCGGTCATCTGGATGATGTGATTGTCGAGCAAGGCATTGAACGCTCTGACCGCATTGCGAGTTACCTGCTATTGGAAGCCGAAGCCGCACTCAATACAGGCAAAGCGGATGAAGCCATCAAGCTTGGGCAAATGGCTTCAACTGTTTCACCGCTTTCTCCCATCCCTTCCTTTTTCATGGCAAGAGCCCTCTGGCAGAACAATCCGTTTAATGTCATTGATATTTTGGCACATTATATGACGGGGCTCCGTCTCGTTTTTGGTGATTTTTTATTTATGATTCCCATTTTAAGCCCTGTTTTATTACTTCTCTTGCTTGCCGTCTTTTTCACCATGCTGACCTTTGTGCTCTATTCTCTTTTTTCATACGCGCCGGTTTGGGCCCATCAAATCTCGGAATTTTCACGAGGCTACCTTCCTGTCATCCCGTCCGGATTGCTCTTTGCCGTCCTCTTTTTTTCGCCCCTGCTCATGGGAGTTCCGATGCTTTGGTTCTTGTTATTTGCCTTTATGTTGTTTTGGGGATTTTACAGCAAACGCGAAAAAGGCCTTGTTTTGACGTTTATCCTCAGCCTCGGCACAAGCACGTGGCTGCTTCCATTTTTGTTAACCTTGTTTACCGCAAACGGCTCACTCCTGCTTAATGAGATGTCCCGGAATCATCATGCCGATTTTCTTTGGACCCCGCCCCCGATCGAATTAAAACAGTCCGGTTGGGAAGGGTGGTTTATCCGTGCGTCTTATGAAGCTCAGCGCGGAAATTACAAACGGGCGGAAGGCTATTATCAAAAGGCCCTGGAAACACAGCCAAAGTCACCTAAAATCCTCAACAATCTTGGAAACCTCTCTTATTATTCAAAGAATTACGATCAAGCCGTTCTTTATTATCAAGAAGCCATCAAGGCTTCCCCCAAGCTTGTTTCCGCATATTATAATTTGAGTCAGACCTATCGTGAGATGCTTCTTTTTGAAAAAGGAGACGCTATTTTTGAAAAGGCCGGTAAAATCAGCGCACAAACCACGGAAGATTACGCGATGAAGTCAGAGCGTTATCCCGACTATCCTGTTATTGAAGAACGTTTTACAAAAAGCGATCTCTGGAAGCGCCTGCTCAACGAAACGGGTGGAGAAGTCGGATTTGACGAGCGGATTTGGCAAGGTATGCTTGGAGAAATTTCATTGGGCAAGGCGCCGCTGCTCAGCATATTTTGGATTATTTTATTAAGCCTGTCCGGGGTTTTGTATGGGAAGTTTTTTAGCGGAAGGCAATGTGCTTTTTGTAAAAAAGCCATCTGTGCACACTGCAGCAGACGACTTTTTAGTTATCAAGTCTGCCGTAGCTGTGAAATGCGTTTTATGACTGTAAGAAGGAAAAGTGATTTTGCGATTGTTGAAAATGCCGTCAAAAAAATCCCCTCCCGATTATATCCGCTCTTTTTACTGCCGGGGGGCGGGCACCTGGCCATCAACAAAACCAAGACAGGGTGCTGCCTCTTAGTTCTTTTTTTTCTTGCCGTTTTTACACTGTTTTTGGGCGAAAGCCTGGTGCCCCCCACCGAATGGTACCTCCATCAAACAGGATCATTTGTGCCGAAGGTCGGCCTTTTCTTTGTTTATTTCATTGCATTTCTTGATTTGTTTTTAAAAAGGAGTGCAAAACAATGGCTTTAAAAGGTTCGATTAAAGAATTCGGATTGCCGGAAATCTTTCAACTCATCTTTCATCAGAAAAAAGAAGGCATCCTGCTTCTGGAAAAAGGTACAACGAGCATCTCCATTTGTTTTAAAGGAGGAAAAATTATCAAGGCTTACGAAGGCAAGGCCGAAGAGCAACTCGGAAAGAAACTGCTCAAAGCCGGTATTTTGACCGAAGATCAAGTGGTGATCGCGCGTTACAGGCAGGAGAATACAAAAAAATCCCTGGAAAGTGTGCTTGTTGATTTGGAATTTCTTCCGGCAACAGAATTAAAACGCTTAACGCGTCTTTTTACCGAAGAGACGATCTTTAAAATTTTTGACTGGCAGACAGGGGAGTATGCCTTTGAACAAAAAGATATTTCCTTTAATCCGAGTCTCGTGCAAGCCCTGGATACGCAATTTGTTTTGATGGAGGCTGTTCGTCAAATCGATGAATGGCCCATGTTATTAAAAAAAGTGTCCTCGAGAAAATCCGTTTTTGAAAAAACAGTGATTGTTCCGGAATCCGTCCCGGAGGCGGAAACAACAAAGAATAAAGTTGAATCCGCAGAAGATTTTTTCGGTGGCTTGGGAGATGAGGAAGAGGAGGGTGAAGATGAAAACACCGCTTGGCTCTTGCTTCAAATTGACGGGGAGCAAAGCGTTCAGGATATAATCGACAAGGCCCATCTGGGCGCTTTTGCAATCTATCAAGCCTTGGTTGATCTGCTCTCTGAAAAAAAAATCCGTGAGAAAAACGAAGAAGAAAGAGCTGATATTGACCTTCGGGAAAATACGCCGCGCATTTCAAAAGAAAAAATGGTCAAATACGGCATCGGAAGCTTGGTTTCCATCCTGGCCGTTGCTCTTTTTGTGCTTTCGATGCCTTCCTTGAAAATGACTTCGCTGCGTGCTGCGCGTTCACTTGAAGCCGTGAAGGCGCTTTCGGCCAAAAACGAACGCTATTTTATCCGCTTTGCGCTCGATCTTTACTATTTGAAACATAATCGGTATCCTGACGGACTTGATGCGCTCGTTAAAGAAGGATTTTTCGGAAATAAAAAAGAAATGATTGCCCATTTAAAAAACTGGTCCTATGAACTTGAATCGGGGAATGGAGAAAAATTCAAACTTGAGCAAAAATAGTTTACATAATATATCTTATCAGACCTTAATATGATAGAAACCTGGAAACGCATCCAGCGCGACTTTTCATTGATTTTGACCGGGATTCAGGAAACCGTGATTACCGTTGCGGATCATGTGAATCAACATGTTCAAAAAGTAAAGTTGAATTTGGACACGGCTGCCTTGGAAAGAAAAATTCAGAGCCAGCAAGCCCTTTTAGGGGAAAAAATTTACGCGGAATCCGCACTCAAGCTCAGCGAGGTTTATGAAAAGCCGGAGGTGCATACTTTGGTCGATCGGATTTTAACCGCGAAAAAACAATTGGAAGCCAATGAAGGCATTGTATCGCCTCATGAAGCCTTGCATGATTTTGAGCGACTTTTGATCCGATCCGATTTTGTGATTCAGAATGTTGTGATTTTGAACGGTTATTCCGGCATTGGCAAGACAATTCAGGAATTGGCGCCACCCCCTCAGATGATGATCTTTTTTATCAGAAAACAAAATAAAATTGTTCTGGCGGATGGAAAGGTTCCCATTGAGGTAGGTGATGAAGTGACCTTTCTTTGTGCAAAAGAAAATATCCCGGATTACATCGCTTTTTGGAAATAAACACCTTATCCGGCGTCTTTCGGCTGAGCTTTCTCCGCTTTTTCCTCCTTCATCATTGACTCAAGCTCTTGCACGATTTCTTCTTCTGTCACCAGTCCTTTTTTCACCAAGAGATTCATCAAGGCCTCAATCACATGGTCGTTCTTCTTCTGTTCTATCTTGTTCACCGTATAAAGCCCGTCGGATTTTGAAGCAGGCAAGCGCTCATTTTCAGGACGGGTTTTTGAGGCCAACCGCGCAATAATAATGATGATCAAAACAACGGCAACAAAAATAAACAGCAACTGCATATAAAATAATCCTTTTTTATTAATGTATTATAATGTCATCCATTAAGTTTAAGTTTAATATTTCTTTCGCACTGCGATAAAAAGCGAATATCTCCAAAAAACCGGAACTGTTGATTAGAAGTCCGACTTGCTCCGCTTGTCCTGCAGCGTAGTTTTTTTTGAGTCCGCTCAGGGTTCTGCCCTTCAAAGTTGCGCTAAAAAGCTTCGCATTTTCTAATTTATCCATTAAAATGCTTTGCGTCACATTGGTGACAGCATTCCCGAAATGATCAAAATAGACAATCTTACCTTCAATGGCCCCGGCTTCTTTTCTGCAAAAAAGGGCCTCGATGCGATACGCATCAGCAATCTGACGGCCCAAATTTTCAGGAGAAACCCCCCGGGCCAAAGCGGCTGCAATCGGGGCAAAATGATCCCGACCGGCAAAAGTGGGGCTTTGGGGAAATTGCAAAAATTCACTTTTTTTCACCTCAAAAAGCTCGCATTCATTGCTGTTTAAAAGATAGGAAAGCAGGCCATTGTCCGGCGCTACGAAAAATTGTGCGGCGTACTTTGCGATCAGCTTACGTCGTTCCGTGCCCACGCCCGGATCAACAACCGCAAGATGAATGCTTCCCTTTGGATAGTAGCCCGAAATTTCATGAAGGACAAAAGCACCGCTGATTACATCATGTCTTGGAATGAGATGTGTGATATCGATCAGCCGCGCTTCCGGCACGTGACGCAGCAAAACGCCTTTAAGCGCCCCCACAAAATAATCATTCAAAGCAAAATCAGTGGTCAGGGTAATGAGGGGAGGTTTGGGCAGGGGCATGCCCGGATCAGTCCTCAAAAAAAATCCGGACGACTTCGTACTCGATTGTTTTTGCATGTGTTTTAACTTCGACAAATTCACCCACTTCCCGGCCGATTAAGGCTTTTGCAACGGGAGAATGCACGGAAATCGTACCGTTTTTCATGTCCGCTTCATCAATGCCGACAATGCGAAACTGCTTTCTATCATCCGTATCAATGTCGATGACTTCAACCGTCGCCCCAAAAACAACTTTTTCAGTCGAAAGGTTATCCGTGTGAATAACGTTGGCTTCGGCTAATTTTGCCCCGATTTCCTGAATACGACCTTCGATAAATCCCTGTCTTTCTTTTGCCGCACTGTATTCCGCATTTTCGGAGAGGTCGCCGTGCGCGCGTGCTTCCGCGATATCGGCAATATTTTTTGGTCGTTCAATTTTTTTAAGCCGTTCCAACTCGGCTTTGAGCTGATCATATCCTTTTTTTGTCATCGGTATCTTCACTGATGCCTCCTAAATATAGATCACGAGCAAGATGGCCATAGAAAAAAGATGGGGATCTAAACGTGGTATTGCTGTAAGGGCAAGGTTTGGATGCTCCCTTTCAATAAGGCTTCAATTCCGCGGACGGCGGCCTTGGCACCGGCAATGGTTGTAAAATACGGGATGCTGTCTTGAAGCACAATTTGCCGGATTTCCCGCGAATCGGCCTCCGCGAGCTTGTCCCCTACTGTATTGATCACTAATTGAATCTCTTTATTTTTTACCGCATCGACGATATTCGGTCGCCCTTCCTGTACTTTTTTTACCGTGGCCACTTGCATGCCTAAACGATTTAGAAAATCTGCGGTTCCCGCTGTTGCAACAAGATCGAAGCCTATTTCAGACAGTCGCTTTGCAATGGCACCCAAAGCCGCCTTGTCGCGGTCTTTGACACTGGCAAAAACCCGGCCTCTTGTCGGCAACCCGTTTTCAGCTGAGATTTCGGCCTTGGCAAACGCACCGCCGAAATCCGAATCGATGCCCATTACTTCTCCGGTCGATTTCATTTCGGGACCTAAAACCGAATCCGTCTTAAATCGCTTAAAGGGAAAAACCGCCTCTTTAATCGCAATATGATGAAGCGGTTTTTCGTAAACGTCTTGTGCCTTCAGTGTTTTTCCGAGTATCGCTTTCATTGCGATTTTGGCAAGCGGTTGTCCGATGGTTTTGCTGACAAAAGGAACCGTGCGGGAGCCGCGCGGATTTACTTCCAGAATGTAAATTTCACCCGCTTTGACTGCAAATTGAATATTGATTAAACCCACGACCTTCAATTCTTTCGCTAAAGCAACCGTCTGCATTCGGATGGTGTCCAAGGCCGATCCATCCAATGAAAAAGGCGGCAGGGCACAGGCCGAATCGCCCGAATGCACACCGGCTTCCTCTATATGTTCCATGATGCCTGCGACAAATACCTCTTCGCCGTCTGAAACCGCATCCACATCAATTTCAACAGCGTCTTCTAAATATTGGTCAATCAAAATGGGATGATCGGGAGAGGCGTTCAAGGCATGTTCCATATATTTTAAAAGACTGCTTTGGTCGTAAATAATCTCCATCGCGCGACCGCCCAAAACATAGGAAGGCCGAACGAGCACCGGATAACCAATCACCTCCGCGACATCCTCGGCTTCACGGGCAGATCGCACGAGTCCGTTATTCGGCTGTTTGAAACCCAGTTTGTCGATTAAAGCCTTGAAGCGTTCACGGTCTTCTGCGCGATCAATCGCATCCGGCGAAGTGCCCAAAATATGCACCCCTTTTTCCAACAACGCATTGGCAAGCTTTAAGGGAGTTTGTCCGCCAAATTGCACAACAACGCCCATCGGCTTTTCCAATTCAATGATATGCATGACATCTTCAAAAGTCAGCGGTTCGAAATAAAGCCGGTCGGAAGTATCGTAATCCGTACTCACCGTTTCAGGGTTGCAGTTGACCATGATGCTTTCATACGCCATCTCTTTCAAGGCCAATACCGCATGTACACAGCAATAATCAAATTCAATGCCTTGCCCGATGCGATTGGGCCCGCTGCCTAAAATAATGACCTTGTTTTGATTCGTGGGCTCGGCATCACATTCCGTTTCATAAGTGGAATAAAGATAAGGCGTGTGGGCCTCAAACTCTGCGGCACAGGTATCGACTCGCTTAAAGACCGGTTTTAATCCTTCTTTTTTTCGCCATGTGGTGACTTCTTCTTCAGGCCTTCCCGTAATTTTGCCGACTTGACGATCGGAAAAACCCGAATGTTTTGCAATCCGAAGCAATTTCGGGTCAAGACCCTCATTTTTAAGTCGTGTCTCAATTTCAAGTATTTCTTTGAATTGATTCAAAAACCAGGGGTCGATTTGGGTAATTTGGTGGATTTCCTCAATCGAAACCCCCAGACGCATGGTATCAAAAACCTGAGACAATTGATTAAAGGTCGGGATGGCCAGCTTTTTTTTCAACTCACCCAAATCATCGGCGGTGTAAACAGATTCAATGCCCTGACGATTCACCTCTAGCGAACGGTAGGCCTTCAACAAGGCTTCCTTAAAATTACGTCCGATCGCCATGACCTCCCCGACCGACTTCATTTGCAGAGAAAGTGTGCGATCAATATGCGGGAATTTTTCAAAAGCAAAACGCGGGATTTTAACAACGACATAATCGAGCGTCGGTTCAAAAGAAGCAGGTGTGACTGAAGTAATATCGTTTTGAATTTCATCTAAAGTCAGTCCCACCGAAAGTTTCGCCGCAATCTTGGCAATGGGAAAACCCGTGGCTTTTGAAGCTAAGGCGGAACTGCGTGAAACACGCGGATTCATTTCAATAACACAAAGGTCTCCATTTTCAGGATTCTGCGAAAACTGGATATTCGATCCGCCCGTATCCACCCCGACGCCCCGGATGATTTTAATCGCCGCGTCCCGCATGGCCTGATATTCTTTGTCCGTCAGGGTTTGCACGGGTGCAACGGTAATCGAATCTCCGGTGTGTACACCCATCGGATCGAGGTTTTCGATGGAGCAAATCACCACGACATTGTCTTTTTTGTCACGCATCAACTCCAATTCAAATTCTTTCCAGCCGATAACGGATTGCTCGATCAATACTTCGTGAACGGGACTGCAGGAGAGGGCCCCTTCCACCTTGTTTTCAAATTCTTCGATGTTGTACGCAATCCCGCCTCCCGTGCCCCCTAAGGTAAAAGAAGGCCGAATGATCGTCGGAAAACCGACTTTATTTAAAATTTCTTTTGCTTCACTCAAATTGGTTGCGATGGCGCTTTCCGTATAACGCAGACCCGCAGCTTCGATCACCCGCTTAAAAGACTCCCGGTCTTCCGCACGTTTAATCGATTCATAATTTGCCCCGATTAACTCGACATCATAGTTTTTAAGAATACCCGCATCCGCCAGGGCAAGCGCCATGTTTAAGGCCGTTTGGCCGCCCATCGTCGGAAGAAGCGCATCCGGTCGCTCCCGTTCAATAATTTTTCTGATTGAATCGACCGTAATCGGCTCAATGTAAGTGCTGTCGGCAATATCGGGATCGGTCATAATTGTGGCAGGATTGCTGTTGACCAAGACGATTTGGTATCCTTCCTCACGCAAGGCCTTACAAGCCTGAGTACCGGAGTAGTCAAACTCACAGGCTTGTCCGATCACAATGGGGCCCGGCCCGATAATTAAAATTTTCCGAATATCCGTTCTTTTTGGCACCTTTTGTCCTTATCGTCTTATTTCAAGGCATCCAGAGGTAGAGAAATTGAGGTGATCCGCCTTGCAAGAGCTGTTTGGGCAAGAGTTGCTTCGGATTGATTCCCCAGGAGGAAAACGGGGTTTTCTGCTGCAACACCTGGGAATAGATATTATTTTTAGTTCCTTCACCCCGATGATAAAGAATCACCTTCGCTTCGGAAATGCCGGCTTTGGATTGCGCCACTTGAATCGCCTCTTGCAAATAGCCGATTTGGTCCACTAAGCCCGACTCCAAAGCTTGTGATGCCGTGTAAACGCGGCCGTCCGCCAATTTCCGAATCTGATCCGCACTTAAATTTTTACGGTTTTCAACGATCACCGTCAAAAAACGCTCATACATATTGTCAATCACGCCTTGGATCACACTCCGCGATTCGGAAGAAAGCGGTTTTACGGGAGAACCCATATCCTTGAGTGGTCCGGATTTGATCGCCTCGGCGGAAACACCGACTTTTTCCATCAGTCCTTCAAAATTGACATGTATCATAATTACCCCGATGCTGCCAATCACAGAAGTCGGATGCGCAATCACCTGATCCGCCGCCATTGCGATATAATACGCGCCTGAGGTGCCCAGATCCAAAATCGAGACGATCACCTTTTTTCCCGTTTTTTTCTTAAATTGCAGGACCTCATGATAAATCAAATCAGAGGCCGTAATTGTTCCGCCCGGACTATTGACGCGCAGCAAAATTGCCTTCACTTTTTCATCCTTTGCCGCCGCCGTCAGCTCTTCTTTAAGACGCGCAACCATGTCGGGCCGATCAATCAGCCCCGTTGGTTTTTCTTCGGAAATAAAACCGGAGATGTCGATAAGGGCGATTTTGTTGACGCCTTTGCCACTCACAACCGTTTCTCGAAGCGGGCCGATTTTGGGAAGCAGGGAGATATTGTAGATGCAGCCGGATAGTGAAAATAGGATTGAGAGGATGAGAACGCTTTGCGCTATCTTTCTTATTGATTTCATATTTCACTCCGTGGCGTAATCAATTTAGCCTAATTTTTCCAGGTCAGCCAAATCCTGATGCCGACTCACCGCTTTTTTATTTTTTTAAACTTCTCCATCAGTCATATTATTGCTGTTTAATAATGCGATAAACGCTTTGAAATCCTTGTTGATCCCCGTACTTCCATTTGTATTCTGCCCTGATTGCCTCTAAAGCACTCAGCCTGTCTTCAACAGACTGGTTTATCCAATACAAAAAAACACATTCTTCATCTTTCAATCGGATTTTACGAACACGGGTTTTATCCACTGCACGACCCTACTTTGAAAAAGAATCAACAAATGCTTGAAAAAAGAAGGCGGCGTCGTGCGGTCCCGGTGCGCCTTCCGGATGATATTGCACCGATGAAACGGGAAGTGTGCGATGCCGTAACCCTTCGAGTGTACGATCATTTAAATTAATGTGGGTGACTTCGACTTCGTTTTCAATCCCGGAAAGATCAATGGCAAAACCGTGATTTTGCGCGGTGATTTGAACACGTTTTTCGGCTAAATCCATGACGGGCTGGTTTCCGCCGTGATGACCGAATTTCATTTTGCTGCACTTCGCACCCAAGGCCAAGGCCAAAATTTGATGGCCGAGGCAAATGCCGAAAATCGGTTTTTGCCCAAGCAAGGCTTTTACATGTTGAATGGCGTAAGGAAGCCCTTCGGGATCTCCCGGACCATTCGACAAGAGAATGCCGTCCGGGTTCATCGCCAAAACGGCATCGGCCCTTGTATTGGCAGGCACGACAGTCACACGGCAATTTAAAGCCGTCAACATATTTAAAATGTTGTATTTTACACCAAAATCATAAACCACGACATGTGATTTGGCGTCTGAAGAGGCATCCCCCGGATCACATTTTTTGCCGTTTTCCCACGCATAAGGATTGGAAGTCGTCACTTGAGAGACCAAATCACGTCCGACAAGCGCAGGGCTTGATTTTAATCGTTCAAGCAACACATTAACGTCTTCCGTTCGGGTTGAAAGAATGCCCTGCATCGCACCCTGCTCTCTGATTTTTTTTGTGATTAAACGCGTATCCACTTGGTCGATTGCAACAATGCCCTGCCGTTTCAAAAGTTGATCAAGCGGTTCACGCGCCCGCCAATTACTGGGTGTGGCCGTATATTCTTTAACGATAAACCCTTGAAGCCACAGTTTTTCGGATTCGTTGTCTTCCGAATTAACCCCGTAGTTTCCGATGAGCGGATACGTCATCATAACCAACTGGCCACAATAGGAGGGGTCGTATAAAACTTCCTGATACCCGGTCATGCTGGTATTAAAAACGATTTCCCCGGCCGACTCCCCTTCCGCACCGAAAGACCGTCCCTTAAAGACAGTACCGTCTTCTAAAACCAAAATCCCTTGATTACCCATCGGCGTTGCCCTGTTACTTTAGCAAGTTTTAATTTTCTATTAATTTTCCGCCGACAACGATGGCCGTCGCCCGGCCTTTCATCTGTCGTCCCATAAACGGAGAATTTTTGCTCATGGATTTAATATGCTGTTCATCAACAACCCATTCGGTATCCAGATCAATCAGGGTAATATCGGCGGGATCACCGATTCCCAAAACCCCCGTCTTTTTCCCCAGCACGCGCGCAGGTTCAAAGCTGAGTTTTCGGATGACCTGCGGCAAGGTTAATACGCCCCGACCCACGAGTTCCAATGAAAGCGGAAGGGCCGTTTCAAGTCCGATAATGCCAAAAGGAGCGCAATCCAGGGCCTGCGCTTTTTCATCTGCGGCGTGCGGCGCATGATCCGTTGCAATCAGATCAATGGTGCCATCGGCCAAACCGGCAAGCACCTCCGCCTGATCCTGCTCGGTTGCAAGCGGGGGTTTCATTTTGGCATTGGCGTTAAAACACCCCACGGCTTCATCCGTGAGCGTAAAATAATGCGGACAGGTTTCCGCCGTGACAGGAATCCCCCGCCGTTTGGCATCTCGAATCAAATGCACGGATGCTGCGGTGCTGATATGCGCCAAATGTACACGCGCACCCGTCTGCTCGGCCAAGGCAATATCCCGTGCCACCATCACAGATTCGGAAGAGGCGGGAATGCCGCGAAGCCCCAAGCGTGTGGAAACATCGCCCTCGAAAATCACTCCGTTATCGGTAAGATTAAGATCCTCACAATGGTCGATAACGGGAATGTCAAAAATTTTGGCATAAGACATGGCCTGACGCATAACTTGACTATTCATCACCGGCAAACCGTCATCCGATACGGCCACACAGCCGGCAGCAACCAATTCGCCCATTTCAGCCAGTTCGCATCCTTTGGAAGCTTTTGTAATCGCCCCGATCGGAAGCACACGCACCATCCCCTCTTTTGCTGCCTTTTCGAGAATGAGTTCGGTGACGGATTGGTTATCATTCACGGGGTTTGTATTGGGCATGCAACAAATGCTTGTGAAACCGCCGTAAGCCGCCGCCGCCGTCGCGGAAGCGATAGTTTCTTTATATTCAAAACCCGGCTCTCGGACATGAGTATGAAGGTCAATTAGACCAGGGGCAACAACTTTTCCTGTTGCTTCAATGACTTGCACCCAATTATCTGAAGGAGTGATAGAAGATGAGATTTCCTGAATGATACCATTTGAAATAAGCAGGTCCCCCACCCCGTCTCTGTTTTGAGCGGGATCGATGATCCGCCCGCCTTTGATCAAAATATCCGATGCGATATCACGCATGCTTGCCTCCCGAAAGTAAAAAAAGAAGGGCCATGCGCACCGCAACGCCATTGCTTACTTGTTGCAAAATAACCGAAGAAAGACCGTCTGCCACATCAGAACTGACCTCCACCCCCCGATTGATCGGACCCGGATGCATGACTAAAGCTTCAGAATCCGCCAAAGCCAGACGCCGGGCATTTAGACCGTAAAGTTCGGCATATTCTCGAAGCGTGGGAAAATAACTGCTGCCTTGGCGTTCCAACTGAAGGCGAAGCAAGATAATCACATCAGCACCCGCAAGGGCTTGATCCAAATGGTAGTGAATTTGAACCCCCCAACGCTCAATGCCTGTAGGAATCAAAGTCGGCGGGGCGACCAAGTGTACATCGGCACCGTATTTTTTTAAAACATGAATGTCAGAGTGTGCAACACGACCATGAAGAATGTCACCGATAATAACAACCTTGAGTCCTTTGACCCTTCCTTTGTTTTCCTTAATGGTCAGCAAGTCAAGCAGGGCTTGGCTCGGATGTTCATTTGCACCGTCGCCCGCATTAATCACTGCGCTTTCCACCGAACGCGCCAAAAAATGAGGCACACCGGAAGACGCGTGCCGAATAACAATGAAATCAGAATGCATGGCTTGAATATTTCTCGTGGTATCCAGCAGGGTTTCGCCTTTTAAGGTGCTGCTGGAACTGGATGAAATATTAATCACGTCGGCAGAAAGCCGTTTTCCCGCCAATTCAAAAGAAGTCCGTGTCCGGGTACTGGGTTCAAAAAAAAGATTGATAAGCGTTTTCCCCCGTAAGGCAGGCACCTTTTTGATCGCACGACTCGACACCTCTTTAAAGGATTCGGCCGTTTGAAGAATAAGATCGATTTCTTCTCGATCCAACTCGGCAATGCCGAGAATATCTTTTCGTTTAAGCTGCATATCTAGAATAAAGCCCCATCAACCCTGCTTTTCCCACTTTTCTCGATGCAGGATGACGCGATCTTCTTCACCTGCCTCTTCGAGCAACACTTCAACTTTTTCATCAAAAGCCGTGGGCAGGTTTTTTCCCACATAATCGGCACGGATAGGAAGTTCTCTGTGTCCGCGATCAATCAAAACAGCCAATTGAATTTCTTTTGGGCGGCCCAGGTCAATCAGGGAATCCATCGCCGCGCGAATCGTTCTTCCGGTAAAGAGCACATCATCCACAAGAATGACCTTACAATCATTCATATCAAAAGGCATCTCTGTTTTTTTGAGTGTCGGATGGGCTTTGCGGCCTGATAAATCATCTCGATAAAGTGTAATGTCCAGTGCGCCGGTTTGAGGTGTCGTGCCTTCGATTTTGCCAATTCTGCGCGCCAAACGTTGCGCCAAATAAACACCGCCGGTCTGGATGCCCACCAAGACAAGCTCTTTTGCGCCTTTGTTTCGTTCAAGAATTTCATGAGAAATTCGCGTCAGGGCACGCAGTATTTCATCAGAATTTAAAATATCAGCCACGACAATACCGAGAAAATTTATTGAACAAAATGAAATTCGAAATTAGCCCGAATAAAAAAACCCTCTTGCGGTAAAAATCCGAAGAAGGTTTAGACGAGATAAGAACCCACATTGTCTCCCCTTTCCGGCTTCACGGAACCAGTTTAAAGGAATAAAACATAGTATTCAGATGAAGTAAGGATGTCAAGCGGCAATGCCGACCTAAGATCGGCGATTGGAAATGGAGACGGGACAAGTGTTCATCATCTTGACTATGGTTTTATAAGATCAGCGTATGTTTTCCAATCCTTCCTTTGCTCCTGTGATGACCGCCCTAATAACTGGCCGCATTTTTTCAAGGTCTTGTTCCTTATCTTCCACTTGTTTCTCGATCCGCTTGATCACGTTGAGTACGACAAGGCGAATATTCCCTTTCGTTTCTTTTTTTGCAATCTTCCTTGCCTCTTCAAAATCCGGAGGAAGCATCACTGTTAAGGAGTCTGAAATCTTATCCAAAGTGGAGGAACATTTAGATACATCTTGTGGGCTCAGCCCCAAAGGTTTTGCAAGATTGAATGTTGCAACTGAGGCTGCCAATTCGATATTAAATTTATCGAACTCCCCTTTTATCGTTGAACATCCCCCTAACATCACGAGTATCGTTATTAAAACCACTTTTTTCATTGCATCCCCCTCCTGTTTTGTAATGGATTGTAAGCCTTTCCGACGCCTAATATATCGTGCCTTGCTAAACGAACCCCGATGCCCATAAATGTAAATTAGGTGCCCACCCCTAGGAATATTTCCATTAAACCTTAAACGAGGTTGTTTTAATAAGATTAATCTTCTTCAGGACTTTTCCATTCCCCTGTCCTCCTTGATCTGCATAGTTATGTTGCCCAAAAAGGATTCCTTTATGAGATATCTTCATTTGGCATCTGTAACAGTAATCCTTGTCTACAATTAATCACTGCTGTCCCGTTAAGGATAAAAAAAGATGGCCTGATTCTAAGCCGATTTGAGAGAATATGTTGTCGTTAACGTATTGAATCAAAAAAGGAGAACCAGGCCATGCGTCATCATAATACGCTTTTTTCAAACATTCTGAAACAGGTGCCGAGACACGAATTAGAAAATGATTGGCGCCTTGTCAAAAGGTTGCGCCAGGGCATCGTTTTCGATTCAAGAACAAGCTTTATTCCTTGGATGCCTCAACGATCGACCTCTGTCTGTTTTTCTCTGGGCGCATTTTCGCAAGACAAAAGGGGCGATCAAGCTGCATGTCGGACTCGATCATGAAGGCTGTTTGCCCGCATTTGTTTCCATTACGGAGGGGAAAACCGCGGACATCAAAGCAGGGCGAGATCTGTCTTTTCCAAAAGGGCGCATTGTTGCCTGTGATCGAGGCTACACGGACTATCGTTGGTATAACCAATTGACAGATAAAGGCATATTCTTTGTCAGCCGACTGAAGTCCAATGCGAGATACGCTGTCCTTAAGCGGCGAAACGTGCTCAGAAAACAGGGATTGACCTGTTTCTCGCAGCTTCGGATATCGGGTAGCCTTGCTCTTTTATCAGCTTTACTGCTTCTTCTTTGAATTCTTTTGTGTGTAGTCGTCTTCCTTTTTTTCCCATTGAACACCTCCTGAATGAAAATAATTCATTCTTAAGTAAGTGTCCACTGAAACCCTACCATCTCAGTGCTGTGGGCGAACGCCCATGGTGACATTGGAAGATGGAAAAGAAATCTGGAAGGAAAAATTTGTGAATTGAATTTGACCTGACAGTCACTCCATTAAAACCGGCCCCCGTCAGATCAAGTCGAAACTACTACACATAAAAACCCAAAAAAAGCGCCCTGTTTTTCTAGGAAAACGGGGCGCTTTAAAAACCTTGTTTTTTACCTCTTTTACGCCGATTTAATCCCTTTTTCACGTTCATACAAAAGAAGCGGCTCTCCCTGGCCGTTAATCACTTCTTCCGTCACTAGACATTCCTTTACATTTTTAAGCGACGGGATCTCATACATCACCTCCAACATCACTTCCTCAAGAATGGAACGTAAACCGCGCGCGCCGGTTTTTTGCTCAAAGGATTTTCTTGCAACGGCTGAAAGCGCACTCCCGGTAAATTTGAGTTTGACCTTCTCCAATGAAAAAAGTTTTTCATACTGCTTCACAAGCGCATTTTTAGGTTCGCTTAAAATGCGAACCAAAGCACGTTCATCCAAGTCATTCAAAGTTGCGACAACCGGCAGGCGTCCTACAAATTCCGGAATCAGGCCGTGATGAATCAAGTCTTTTCCCTGTACCTTGGCCAAAAGATCACCAATCTTCCGATGGCCGCGTCCTTTGACATCCGCACCAAAACCCATTGATTTTTTGTAAATACGGTCTTCAATATGATTTTCCAAACCGATAAAAGCACCGCCGCAAATAAACAAAATGTTTGTCGTATCGACCTGAATAAATTCCTGATGCGGGTGCTTGCGTCCCCCTTGCGGCGGGATATTTGCGACCGTGCCCTCAATCAACTTCAAAAGCGCCTGCTGAACCCCTTCTCCGGAGACATCCCGCGTGATCGACGGCGAATCGCTTTTTCGACAGACCTTATCGACTTCATCAATGTAAACAATGCCGCGTTCCGCTTTTTCGACATCATAATCGGCCGCCTGAAGCAGTTTCAGCACGATGTTCTCCACATCTTCACCCACATAACCCGCTTCGGTGAGTGTGGTGGCATCCGCAATCGTAAAAGGCACATCAATGATACGCGCCAAGGTTTGCGCTAACAGGGTTTTCCCCGTTCCTGTCGGGCCGACCATCAGAATATTGCCCTTTTGCAATTCAACATCATCACTCTGCGCATTGGAGGCCACCCGTTTGTAGTGGTTGTGTACCGCAACAGAAAGGACCTTTTTGGCACGATCCTGTCCAATCACATACTGATCCAGGGTTTTTTTGATTTCGGCCGGTTTCGGCAGGCTGGAGGAACGGTCTTCTTTTTCCTCTTCCCACTCCTCCGCAATAATATCGTTGCAAAGGTCGACACATTCATCACAAATATAAACGGTCGGGCCGGCAATCAGTTTTTTGACTTCATCCCTGTTTTTTCCACAAAATGAACAACGCAACAGGCTATCCGTTTTTTCATGCTTTGCCATGATTCTCCTTAAAAAGTACTACTTTTTCTTGATGCTATCGACATGCTCAATCACTTCATCGATCAAATGGTAAGCCTTGGCCTCCTCGGCAGACATGAAATTATCACGATCCGTATCTTCCTGAACTTTTTTGATCGAGCGGCCCGTGTGTTTTGAAATGATGCTGTTTAAATTATCTTTGATGCGCAGAATTTCTTTGGCGTGAATGCTGATATCCGTCGCCTGCCCCTGAAACCCGCCACTGGGTTGATGCAACATAATGCGGGCATTGGGCAAGGCGTATCGTTTACCTGCCGCACCGGCTTGCAGTAACAACGCCCCCATGCTGGCCGCCTGTCCAATACAAATCGTCGAGACATCGGGTTTGATATATTGCATCGTATCATAGATGGCCATGCCAGAAGTCACCACGCCGCCGGGGGAATTAATATAGAGGAAGATATCCTTTTCGGGGTCTTCGGCTTCGAGAAACAACAGTTGGGCGATGATCAGGTTCGAAACATTGTCATCAACACCGGTTCCCAAAAAAACGATACGATCTTTGAGCAGTCTGGAATAAATATCGTAGGCACGTTCACCACGGCTGGATTGTTCAATCACCATCGGGACTAACATCAGGATTTTTCTCCTTTCGCTGTATCGTCTGCTTCTTCCGCCACGGCTTCAAACTTGGCCTGAGCATAAATCAGGTCAAGTACCCGGGATTCTTTCATCTGAGATTTCAAACCTTCAAGCGCCCCTTCTTTTTGAAGAAAGAGGCGTTTTATTTCTTTAAAAGTCGCGCCTCTTCTTTCTGCAATGGCCCTCAGTTCGTCTTCAAGGGCTTCATCGCTTACTAAGACATCCTCTTGCTCTGCGATTTGGCTTAAAATAAGGCTTTCTGCAGCACGTTGACGGGCAATCGGCTCCAATTCGCGCATCCAAGCCTCTTTTTTCCCGGAATCTTCGCCCAGGCTGTCTTGATCGGGAAAAGACTTCATGATCGTATTCAATTCGTGGGCGACCAAGGCTGAAGGTATTTCAAAAGGATTCGCCGCGATGAGTTTATCCATAAGCGCCTTTTTTTGATCGCGCACTTGTTTTGATTTCGCTTCCTGCTCCAGCGTTTCCCGTGTTTTTATTTTCAGTGCTTCGAGGGATTCATGTCCCAGATCTTTTGCAAATTCATCATCAAGCTCAGGCAGAACCTTTTTCTTGACCTCCTGCACCTCAACATGAAAATCGACATTTTTGCCCGCAATCATTTTGTTTTGAAAGTCTTCGGGATACGGAACACTCACATCCAAAACATCACCCTTCTTTTTTCCCAACAGCTCTGACTCAAAGGGCGGAGGGAAGGTATTAGAACCGACGTGGATAGTATAGCCTTCCTGCTTCCCATCCTGAACCGGCTCACCGGCCAAAGCCCCTTCAAAATTCACAATGGCGAAGTCCATGGAGGCAATTTCATAGTCATCGGGACAGGCTTCAAGCTGTGCCTGCTCTTCCTGCTTCACGGCAAGCGCCTGATCTACATCGGCCTCCGAAACAGTCGTCTCCATTAAGGGCACCGCAATGCCTTTGTAGTCGCTGACGGTAATCACAGGCTTCACCTCAACCGTCGCGGTAAAAGACAGCGGCGCTCCTCTTTTGAGTTCTATTTTATCGAAAGAAGGGAATTCGACGGGGAAAATGCCCGTCTCTTCAACTGCTTGTTGATAATAATCCGGAACCAGCTTTCGCATGATATCATCGGCAACGGAAGGGCCGTATTTCTTCTCAAGCAGCGAGACCGGGACTTTTCCCGGTCTGAATCCCGGCACTTTAACTTGCCGAGACAGATCGGCATAGGCTTGGGAAAAGGCTTTTGAGAGAACTTCTTCTGGAATTTCAATGGTCAGGGACTTCTTGATCGGCGTGATTTCGTTAACTTGAACTTTCATAAACCTCTTCTTCTCTTAGGAGCGCGGTCATTTTATCGCCACCTCCCGGTGATGTCAACTTAGCGACCAGTGGGCTTTTACGCCTCCATGTTATGGTGAAGTACCCAAAAGATGTACGAGAGGGGGGACTTGAACCCCCACAGGAAATCCCACCAGATCCTAAATCTGGCGCGTCTACCATTCCGCCACTCTCGCGTATGCTCATCAAAGATGAGAGCTGATTATAACATGAGGTCTTTTGCAAGAGGAAGAACTGATTTACAACATAAATTCTTTCACCTGCCTCTTAACAATTCCCAGGGCGCGTCAGAACGGGCACATGTTGCACGCACAGATTGAATAGGCGGTTTGGCAACTGCGGTTCCCACATTCTTCGATTAAATCGGCAGCTAAATTCATCGAGTATTCCTGCAAGTGTATGGCGGACACGCCATGATCGGTAGAATGAAACTGTCCGAATCACTGACTTTCGTTAAGAGGCATATCTGACTATTATGGAGCAAAACCTGGTCACTCTGCATTTTCTTTTCTCCTTGTTCCTTGCCCGTGTTTCCCAAGATCGCTTCTGCACCTGCCCCAAAAGAACGGTATTCTGGATACCGGGGAAATCACCGATACAACATTTGTCTGCAATCCGGGCAGAGACCGTTTGTTTGAAGCCAAAGAAAAACTCAAGGCTTTTGATCCAGAAGAACAAGACGCTTTTGGAAGCGCCGACGCCATTTCAGGAGACCACGCCGTCGTGGGTGCGCGATTAAAAATCCCCTGGCAAAATTCGATGCAGGTTCAGACTAGGTCTTTCGTCGCACAGGTCCAAACACTTGGGACGCAGGCACAAAAATTGTGGCAGCGGAAGACACTGATCTCTTTGGTCTTTCCGTCGCAATCTCCGGCAGGGCTGCCATTGTCGGGGCAAGGGGAAGAGACCTCCCAGGCCCGATCAACGAAGCAGGCTTGGCCTATATCGTGCGTTAAATCCCGATCACAAAAACAAAGCGCGACCCTTCCCGGACCGAAAGTCCGGCAAGGGCCGCATCTCTTAGCTGTCCGGCATTTTTTCCTCGTCGGGCTTCACACAAACCCCCTCCATCAGCAAATAGACATCGTCTTTCAAAAAAGAAGTATGGGTGACCTCCAGTGCTTGTGACCGGTGAAGATAGGCCAGGGTGTTCCGGTCAAATCGTGCGCCGTAGACCTTTTCCACAAAAGGCGCAAAGCCTTCCTGTCTTTTTCTTATTTTTGGATTTTTTGAATAGACCATTTCAAGCAGGCGAAAATGTCCGCCCGGTTTCAATACCCGTGCAAACTGCTTCATCGCCATCGGCTGCAATGCGTCGGGCATGACACAGCAGATAAAGGTCGAAAAAACCCAGTCGAATCGATTGGAAGGAATAGAGGACAGTAAGGTGGCATCTGCCTGTTTAAGCGTGACATGACACCGGGCCTCTCTCACCCGTTTTTCCGCGCGTTTCAACATGGCCGGGCTTAAGTCGATTCCGGTGAGACGGACATCCGGGTGATAATATTTCAGGTTCCGACCCGTGCCGACACCCGCTTCCAATACTTCACCATGAATGTCCTTCAATAACTCCGGTCGCCACCGACGATATTGTCGTTCCCAGGGGTAATCCAAAATATCGTAAAACCAAGCCGTGATACCGTACTTGTTTTTGAGCCGGTCATTTTCTTGAGACATCATGCCTTCACGCCCTTCCCTTTGCTATACGCTGATCATAACGCTTGAGGCGCGATGAGTCATCCCTCGCCCTTGCCTTTCCTATATATTTGTGTTATAGCACAACTATGCAAATAATAAAAATAGAAGCGGGAGCGGTTTTCCATGCCTTAGCGGATGAAATCCGTCTCCGCATGATTCGACTCATGGTGGTGACCGGGCAGGAGTCTTGTCTGTGTGAGATGGTCGACAGCTTGCTGGAGCCTTCGTACAAACTGTCCCGTCACCTGAAGATCTTACGCCAGGCGGGCCTGCTGTCCTCTCAAAAAGAAGGCCGCTGGGTCTACCATCGTTTGGTTCAGACACCCGCGTATATGGAACAATTATACGCGACAATACAGGCACTCCCCGATTCAGATGACATCTACAGCGCAGATTTAAAACGCTTCAGAAACCGCCTTTCGCTGCGCGAAGCGGGGCGTTGTCAAATAGGCATTCAGTCTGAAGCCTTCAAAACCGGGACGTAATAACAATGTCTGGATGTACGGGTAAGCAAACCCTACTCAGGAGATGAAAAAATGAATGCGGGCGAGCCGATACCAAAGATACAAGAAGAACTCCAGGAAGGGATGAGGCTTTCAAAATGTCGAAAGTGCGGCTGCATGAAAGAGACTTTGCAAAATCTGCAAGCTTCCCTGACTTCCACTTCAACAGAAAACCCGCAGGTTTTGCTCGAAGCAATTGAGCACTGGCTGAAGCAGATGCAAACAATCCAATATGCCTGCCTGGGCTGTGATCACTGTTTTCCTGCGGTGGCAATAAACATTTTTCATCAAGGCTTTCCTGATGCCGGGCAATCTGAAGCCCCGAACTGTGCTTTTGAAGTCAATGTGCAGGATTGGCCTGCCGTTGTTGGAGAGTATTACGCATTTTGTGAGGGGCCTTCATGTCCTGTTGCGGTCTCGACCCTTGGCAGCACCGGACTCGCAGAACAACTCGCTCGTGTCAGGCCCGGAGCGCTTTGCATTGTCGGCAAAACGGAAACGGAGAATATCGGCATTGACAAGCTCATCAAAAATATCGTGACAAATCCTACAATTCGTTGTCTCTTGCTGAGCGGCCACGACCCGAGCGGACACTATAGCGGCAAAACATTGCTTTCGCTGTGGACAAACGGTGTTGATGAGAAGATGAAAGTCATCGGCTCTCCCGGTAGACGGCCCATCCTGAAAAATGTGAGCCGTGAGGATGTTGAAGCCTTCCGAAAACAGGTCGCGCTTGTCGATATGATCGGCTGTGAAGATGTGGAGAAAATTGTTGCAAAGATTGAGGCGCTTTCAGAGGAGGCCGTTTCTTCTTGTGGCTGCGAACAAGCGCAAGAAATCACAAAAGCCATTCAGACTTCAGTCTCGCCAATCATTCAGGCAAAAGAACCCGGAATGATTTCCTTGGACAAGGCCGGATATTTTGTAATTCTGCCTCAAGCGGAAAAGCAGATGATCGTCGTAGAGTACTACACGTATGACAATACGCTTCAGCAAATACTTGAGGGCAAGGATGCACGAAGCATCTACTGGACGATCATTGAAAAGGGCTGGTTGACACAATTGGATCACGCGGCCTACTTGGGCAAGGAGCTGGCAAAAGCAGCGCTTTCAATCCAGATGGGGTTTAAATATGTTCAGGACGGTGCATGAGCGTATCCAAACAATGTTGCATTGGCACACTTCCTTGAAATTTCCTGTGGGGTTTAAGTTGTGAAAAGACGACGATTTGCAGTCATGGCGGTGCTTGGCGGGCTCTTGTTTTTCAATATTGAGACGGCCCTTGCCGGCGAACAAATCAATTTAAGCACCCTGGTGCATCGGGTGCTTGGAAACCATCCCCGGATTTTGGCCGTACAATCCCAACTGAAAGCCGCCCAAGCCCGTAAAAAAGCCGCCGATCAAGCCCTTTACAATCCAAATTTCGAGCTTGACTATGAGGATGCAAGTGATGTCACGCAAACCCTGACGTTAAGCCAAGCCATCGACTGGAGCGATAAACGCGCTATGCGCACCCGCGTCGCGGCGTTTGAATATGACACGGCGATTGCGCAACTGAAGCTTGTTCGCCAGGAGCTTGCCCTGGAATTGCTCACGGCGCTGGCAAGCTACCATGCCGCGGATGATTTAAGCCGCATTGCCGAGCAGCGCCGTGATTTGATGCGGCGTTTTTTGTCCCTGAGCAAGCAGCGCCGCCGGGCGGGTGATCTCGCACAAGTCGCACTGGATCTTGCCAGGCTGGCGAATATGGAAGCAAGACTGCAACTGGCCCGCTTGCGCGGTGTGCAGGCTCAAGCGGAGCAGGGCCTGATGAATGTTGCCGAGGCCGGGCCCGAGGCTTGGCCGGACTTGCCGGACATCCCGGCGGTTTCTTTGATTCAGAACAGCAATCCCGAAACACTGCTTGAACAATTGCCCCGCTTGCGTGTGCTGCGCGCCCAAGTCGCCATTGCCCGCGCGGCGGTGGATTTACGACAAAGCGAGCGCCGGGCCGACCCGACCATCAGCCTGCGTGGCGGCCGAGAGTCTTCGGATAGTCTGATGGCCCTGACCTTCTCCATGCCGCTCTTTGTCCGCAATACCTTCAGCGCCGAAGTCGATGCCGCCCGTGCGGATGCAACACAAATGGCGCAGCAGCTCCGGGACGCCCGTCGCCGCAGCCGTGCAAGGTTAATCGCGGCCTCCCGGCGCTTTGAATTCGCGAGACAGGCCTGGGAGGCGTGGCTGCAAACCGGGCAGGCCAGTCTGGAAAGCCAGGTGCGGCTTTTAGAGCGTTTGTGGTCTGCGGGAGAACTCAGCACAACGGATTATCTGGTGCAACTCAAACAAACGCTGGATACGCGCAGCGCCGCCGCCGAATTGCGCGGCAGCCTCTGGCAAGCCTGGTTTGAGTGGCTCGCAGCCAGCGGAAAAACAGAAGACTGGCTGGGCTTGAAGGGCTGATGGAGAAACATAGGATGAACACTTTTTTCAGACTGCTGTTCCTATTTTACCTGCTCGGTGCCGCCCCGGTTTTTGCGGAAGAAGAAGCACACGAAGCAGAGGGCATTCCACCCATGACGGCAGAGCAGCGTCAAGCCGTCGGCATATTGACACAGCGTGTGCGCATGCAAGAGATGGCCGACGAAATCATTGTCCCCGGCGAGGTCCGGACAAACCTGTATCGCAGCGCCGAGGTGACGCCCCGCATCACGGCGCAAATCATTCACCGCCACGCCCGCATGGGGGAGGCGGTGACACAGGGGCAAAAACTGGTGACACTCTCCAGCGTTGAAATGGCCGAGGCCCAGGGCCGCTTGTTGGTAACCAGCCGGGAATGGCGCCGTGTTAAAGGTTTGGGCCGCAAAGTTGTGTCGGAAAAACGCTACATCGGGGCGAAGGTTTCATATCAGCAGGCCTACGCAAAAGTATTGGCGTTCGGCATGACCGAAGCACAAGTGAAGCGCTTTCTGAAACAGGGGGATCTCGGAGGGGCCACGGGCACCTTCGACCTGCTCAGCCCCCAGTCCGGCACCGTTCTTAAAGATGACTTTGTCATCGGCCGCGTGGTCGAACCGGGAACGGTCCTGATGGAAATCAGCGACGAATCCCGCTTGTGGGTTGAGGCACAACTTTCATCAGAGGAGATGAAGGGCATCAAGCCGAATGCCCCTGCCCGCGTCAGCAGTGACAACCGCGATTGGTTTGACGGAAAAGTCGTGCAGATCCATCGCCGCATCGACGAAACAACCCGCACCTTGGCTGTGCGCATCGAACTGGATGCAAGCACGCCGGGCTTGCGTCCCGGTCAATTTGTCCGAAGCGCCATTCAGGTAAAGGCGAGTCAGCCGGTGGTGGCCGTGCCGAAGGAGGCGGTCTTGTTACTGGGAGACGATAATGTGGTCTTTAAATTAGAGGGCGATGAGATTCACCCTGCACCCGTAGAGCAGGGAATGACCCGGGGTGAATGGACAGAGATCAAAGCAGGACTGGCCTTGGGGGATGAGATTGTTACCCAAGGCGCTTACGTGCTCAAGTCCCTGTTTCTGAAATCCCAAATCGGCGATTCGGATTAAAACCGCATGCTGAATCATCTGGTTGAAATCTCACTGCGTTACAAATTTTTGGTTATTGTCGCTTTTCTCGCGGTGATTTTTCTCGGAGGGCGCGCCCTCACAAGGGTCTCTATCGACGCCTTCCCCGATGTCACGCCGGTGCAAGTGAATATTTATACGGAGGCCTCGGGACTGGCCGCTGAAGATGTCGAAGAATTGCTCACTTTTCCCGTTGAATCCGGCATGGCCGGCCTGCCCGGCGTGCAGGACATCCGCTCCGTCAGTTTATTCGGACTCTCCTATGTCTCGGTTTATTTCAAGGACGACATGGATATTTATTTTGCCCGCCGCCTGGTCATGGAGCGTTTGCAGGAAATTGGAGATCGCCTGCCCGAAGGTTACGGTCAACCGGAAATGGGACCCAATACGTCGGGTTTGGGGCAAGTCTTTTGGTACACCGTGGAACAGGCCGATGCGGCATTGGGAGAACAGCAGCAGGCAATCAGCAGCATGGATCTGCGCAGCTTGCAGGACTGGCAGGTGCGTCTGATGCTGCGCACCGCGCCCGGTGTGGACGACGTCATGTCCTGGGGCGGCGAAGAACGGCAGTTTCAAATCATCCTGGATCCCCTGAAATTGATCGAATACAAACTCAGTTTTAGCGAGGTCATAGAGGTCATTGAGCACAATAACAGCCAGGTCGGCGGCCAGTACATCAATCAGGGATCGGAACAATACCTGGTGCGCGGGCTGGGTCTGGTCAAAAACGAAGGCGACATCGGCAATATTGTCGTCAAGGTCGAGGACGGCACGCCGGTTTATCTGCATCATGTGGCGGAGATCGTCCAGCAGCCCGCGCTGCGTTTTGGTGCCGTCACACGCGATGGCGAAGAGGTCGTCCTGGGCATGGCCCTGGCCCGCATTGGTGAAAATGCCAGGAATGTGGTTGCCGCAGTCAAAGAAAAATTTGAGATTGTCCGCGCCGCGCTGCCCGAAGGCATCCGCTTGCGGCCGATTTACGACCGCACCGATCTTGTCGATCAGGCCATCAATACGGCGGTGAACGCTTTGATCATGGGCGCGATTTTAGTGGCCATCGTGCTTTTTCTTTTTCTCGGTGAAATCCGTTCGGCCATTGTGGTGGTTTCCGCCCTGCCTTTGGCCATGCTGATCGCGTTTATTTTGATGGCGCAAGTCGGTCTTTCTGCCAATCTCATGTCTTTGGCGGGCTTGGCCATCGGTGTCGGCATGATGGGAGACGGGGCCATCGTCATGACGGAAAACGTCTTTCGCATCATGGCGGAGCGGCGAAAAAAAGACGAAAAAGTCAATGCCGGCCATGCCGTTTTGGCCGCCGCCCGGGATGTTGTCAATCCCATCGCCTTTGCCATTGTAATCATTATCGTGGTGTTTCTGCCCTTGTTCAGCCTGGAAGGCCTGGAGGGAAAGCTCTTCAAACCCATGGCCTTCACCATCAGTTTTGCCATGATCGGTTCATTGATCTTAACGCTCACCATTATTCCTGTGCTGGCCGTGCTGATTTTAAAACCCAAAGACGAACATGACACCTGGCTTGTGCGCAGACTTAAATGGGCCTACCTCCCTGTTTTGAACTGGGCGCTTTCACACAAACGCAGCGTAATGGGCACCGCACTACTTCTGCTCTTGGGCAGTCTGGCCCTTTTCCCTTTTCTGGGTAAAGAATTCATGCCGCAGTTGCAAGAAGGCGCGATCATGTGGCGCGTGGTTTCCATTCCTTCCACTTCACTGGAGCAATCCGTCAAAATTTCCAAGGATATCTCCAAAGTCCTCACCGCATTTCCTGAAGTGAAAACCACCCTTGCAATGATCGGCCGCGCCGAAAAAGGCGAAACCGCCGATGTAAATTACATGGAAATCTACACCGAACTGAATCCGCATGAGCAATGGCCCGAAAATCGGGAGATGTCCGTCGTGGTGGATGAGATGCGCGAGGCCCTGGAAGCCGCGGTGCCGACCGCCGTCATCAGTTTTACCCAACCCATTCAAATGCGGGTGGAAGAGTTGATCTCGGGTGTCCGCGCCACATTGGCCGCCAAGATTTACGGCCAGGATTTGGGCGAGCTGGACCGCATCAGCCAAGAGATTAAGAATGCAATCCGTCAAGTGCCCGGTGTGGCGGATTTGTCTTTGGAGGCCAACCTGGGCAAGCCGCAAATCCGCATTCAGGTCGATCGCGAGCAACTTGCGCGCTACGGCATGAATGCGGACGAGGTCTTAACCGTGGTCCGCACCGGCATGGGCAATGAACCGGTTTCGACGCTGATTGAAGGCGTAAGGCGTTTTGATATTACGGTACGATTAAATGATGAAAGCAAGATGTCCGTGGATGCCATTCGGAACATTCCCTTGCGCAGCAGCAAGGGGGCCATCGTACCCTTGCACAGGGTTGCCGATGTTTCAATCAAGTCGGGCTATTCTTTTATCCGTCGCGAGCAGTTGCAGCGTTACGCCGTGATTCAGATGGATGTGCGCGGCCGCGACGTCGACAGCTTTGTTCAGGCCGCAAAAACGGCGATCAAGTCACAGGTAAAGTTGCCGCCGGGCTACTGGATCGAGTGGGGCGGTGCATTTGAAAATCAGCAACGTGCCTTGAAACGCTTGGGCGTTATTGTACCGCTCACCATCTTTTTTATCTTTGTCTTGCTCTACACCGCATTCAATTCCATCAAGTACGCGACCTTGATTATCGCGAATGTGCCCTTTGCCACCATCGGCGGCATTGTCGGGCTTTTTATCAGCGGCCAGTATTTGTCCGTGCCTTCGGCCATCGGTTTTATTGCCGTGTTCGGCGTCGCCATGTTGAACGGAATTGTCCTGGTCAGCTTTCTCAATGAACTTCGTGAGAAGGGGCTGTCCGTGCGCGAAGCGGTGCGTCAAGGCGCAGCAATGCGCTTGCGGCCGGTGATGATGACGGCTGCGACAACCTTTATGGGACTTGTGCCGATGCTGTTTTCACAGGGTGTCGGCGCGGAAACCCAGCGGCCCTTGGCGACCGTCGTGGTCGGCGGCCTCACAACCTCAACATTTTTGACCCTGCTCTTATTGCCCGTCATTTACGAGTGGGTCGAAACGCGCGGCGAGAAATAAATCAGGAGAATCCATATGAAAGAAATCAAAGCCTTTATTCATCGCAATCGCATTGCCGATGTCGTGCATGCTCTTAAACATGCCCGTTTTCAAAGCTTGTCCGTCGTCAGCGTTGAAGGAATGCTCAAAGCCCTGGACAATAAAGAGCAGGATTATTCCCTCGCACTCGGCGCGCCGGTCATCAATGAGATCAAGCTGGAACTGGTCTGCGAAGACGCACGCGTTGACGAGGCGATCCGGCTGATTCGGAAATACGCCAGGACCGGTCAAAACGACGCGGGATGGATTTATGTTCTGGATATTGTTCAAGCCCTTCGCATTGAGGGGGGCACCGAATAAACACCGGATTGAGTATTGCGCATCCGCCCATCTTGCCCCGGAATTTTGCGACAGAAGTGGACCCCAGAAATTGGATAGGGTCTTAAAGTGTAGTAGTTTCGATTTGACCTGACAGTCGCTTCCTACAAACCGGCCCCTGTCCGATCAAGTCGACCTCAACTTGCCAAAAGCGGCATGATGAGAGGTATTCAAACCCAGCAGATCACACTTAAGACCCTGTCCAATTTTTGGGGTCCACTTCTATTTTGTGGGCCAGTTGATCGCACTGGCTCTGGGTCCGGTTCAGCGAGCGGATCAGCAATACGTGATTTTGAAACGATCGGAAAGATCATTGAACCCACAATTTTATTAACGTTTATATTCGTCATTGATCACTTCAGGTCAGGGAGATTTTCAGGTACACCAAAATACACGAGACACAGGAATTGGGTACTTTTGGAACATCTCTTTATTGTTCTATCCTCAGCCCGGTCGGTGGTGATGGTGGTTCCAGATCGACTGAAGCAGCGCGTTTCAAATAGAGGGCAAGCTCATCACCTGTCATTTCTGCCGGTCTAGCCCATGTGCGATCTCCTGCTTCGACAAGAACATTCTCAACAAGAAGCGTATTTCCTGATTGGGGATCAAACCACTTAAATGTATATTCACCGGCTTCCATGCCTTTGAGCCCCATCCCGGTAGAATAATTGGGGGTATACGCGATATAACTGTCTCCTGGATTGGCAAGCACATATTTTGTATCGCTGAGTGCGTGTTCATCATGAGGGGCCATGTTATTAAAATCCGTTGATTCCATAAATTCAGATAAATGACCCAGATCTCTGAGGTCGGAGGTGGCAGTGGATTCAATATCCATAAATAAAATCATGACATAGGCTCCTCCCATCGCAATCGCCCAGTTTTTGAGCCTTGCGGTTTTACCCGAACCATATTGCCCGGCTTCAGACATATTTAGATTGTATTTGCCCTCAGCATTTTGCCAGGCGGTTTTCATTCCTTCGTGCAATACATCCGCATCAGGCTGGTTATACTGGATGGCGAACTGGTCGATATTGGGATCATCTGCAAATTCATCAAAATTCAAACCCGAATTTTTATGTACGGCAATCACATGATCGTGGTCATCCGCATTACGAATCACTTCAGCAATGTTTGAAATACGCGTGGGTGAGTATTCTTCGGCGTATTCTTCTGCGACCACCCAGATTAAGTGTTTGTGATGTTCAAAACGGTTGACCAGGGTTTCAAGAAAGTTTCGTTCTGCATCACTAACAGCATCACCACTCCATATTTTTGAGTCGTCATCATAGAAAAAAAAGTAAATTACAATGCCATTCTTATCCATTTCAGTGAACCAGGTGTCCCATTGATCAAGCACCGCCTGATTAATATTTTGACGATCATCGTTTTCAATAAACGGATTCTGAGTGGCATCTCCGTCGCCTCCGTGGGAGCGGACGGCCATCAGGTAGATGCTATTTGCACCGGTCCCTTTTAACTTGTTAATCAGGTCAAATTGATCGCCATCACGTGTGCCATCCGCATTGCGAGATCCCCGGTACAGAAAACCTTCGGGATCTCCAGGGCCGGCAAGAAAAAAAGGCCCGCCCCCTTGATATTTGAGCCATCTGGGGTTATCTGGATCAACAATAATTTGTCCCTCAAGCGGAACACCTGCGTTTGCATGGGATGTAACGCTAAGTAGAAATATTGTGAAAAGCAATAAGCTTTGGATCTGGTTTTGAAGTGTCCTCATAGAAGTACCTTCCTCGGGGTGGCTAAGGTGAAGATCGATGATAAAAGTACAGTGGAACATTTTAACGACCTAACGTCGTCTAAATTAAGAAATTTTAAATAAAACTGCAAGTGTCTCAAGATTGAGACAGGGTAGGATTTTTTAAGGAAGCTCTGATTAAGTCTGGGGTGAATTTCTAAGGCAAAAATTCCCAGCTTCTGTGTTGCAAATTTTAAAAATAGCGGGCTATTCTCCGCAATTAGCGCCTTGAATCTGAAAATTTTATCTCTTGAAAATTCAACCCAGACTTAATCAGCGCTTCCTTAACTCGCACAGCAACTGAGCTGATCCACATTTTTTGAAAAGGTCAAAGCGGCCAGTTTAATCGCCTCTGCGTTGGTCAAATAGGGATGAAAGCTTCCGGCCAATTCCGTCGCCGTAATGCCGAATTTAATCGCCAGGCTGATTTCCATGACCAGTTCGCCGCCTTCCGGCGCGAGAATGCGTCCGCCGACCAGTTGATCGTTTGCGCGGTCTCGAATCAAGGTGATCAATCCCCGTGTGTCCCGCGCGGCCAGCGCACGCGGTACTTGATCCATCGATAGCGTGACGGCATGGGCATCCATGCCCGCGGCTTTGGCCTGCTTTTCATCCATGCCGACTCCCGCTACCTGCGGATCGCTAAAGATGACCCAGGGCAAGGCCCGGTAATCCCGGTGTTTGGCTTTCTCGCTTAAAGCATTTTCGGCCGCCAAGGCCCCCTCGTAGGCGGCGGTATATACAAACTGCGGCGCGCCGATGACATCACCCGCGCCGTAGATGCCTTCGACGGAACTCTCTAAGCCTTCATTAACGGCCAGCGCGCCGTCCGGCCTGATTTTGACGCCTGCGGCCTCAAGCCCCAAGTCTTTTGTATTGGCCCTGCGGCCGGTTGCCGCGACCACATGTGATGCGGAAAAGGATTGTATTTTCCCTTTGATTTCTGTGGTGAGCGTGATTTCATCGCCCTCACGGCGAGCAGACTGGAAAGAGACATCGGTCTGAATCGTCACCCCTTCTTCTCTCAGATAGCCCGTGAGTGCATCAGTGATCTCCGGCGACTCATCCGGCAGGATGCGCGATGAACGTTGCAGAATCGTAACTTCAGTGCCGAAGCGGGAAAACATCTGTGCGATTTCCAAAGCAATGTAGCGCCCGCCGAGCACAATCAGTTTTCGGGGCAATTCGGTCATCTCAAAGGCCTCCGTGCTGCTCATCACGCCGACGTCGGCCAATCCCGGAACAGGCGGAAGATAGGGACTGGAACCCGTTGCGATGAGGATCTTTCCGCCGGAAATCTCCCGGCCTGCGACCACAACGGTATGGGCATCTTTCAGCACGGCCTTGCCCGAAATGTACTCAACTTCCGCCCGGTCTTTGATGAGGTCACTGTATTTTTTTTGCCGCAAGCCTTCGACAAGCCGGTCTTTTTGGGAAATGACTGCTTTATAGTCCGTGACTTCACTGTGCAGTTTAATGCCGTGAAAGGGATGGGATGCCCGATGATGTGCCTCAGCCGCCCGGATCAGGGCCTTTGAGGGCACACAACCGACATTGACGCAGGTGCCGCCGATTAACCCTTCATTGATCATGACGATGCCGGCCCCCAAATCAAGCCCCTTTAAGGCCGCCGCAAAGGCGGCCGATCCGCCGCCGACAATGATTAAATCGCTCATCTTATTTCTCCTGTTTTTCAGCTTGCTCAGAAAGCAAATAAGCCTTGTAGGTGTAAACGGCGTCGCTCGCCCCTTCAATGACCTCGATCAACTGATCGACCGTCACGGCTCCCGCTTCGTAAGTGATCCGGGCTTTGCCTTCTGTTTTCGAAAAAGGATTCCACCAGGTCAAGCGCTTTGAAGTGACCTCGGCGGATTGCACACCCGGCACCTTCCGTAATTTCCCCTGAATATTCCAGCGACAGGTAATACAGGAGATGCCATCCACTTTGAGTAATACCTGCTCGTGCTGAAGCGCCTGCTCAGCCTGAACTGCTTCCGGTAAGCCGGCGAGAGACCGCACTATTGGTCCGGGCCAAAAAACAAGAACAGCAACAAGGCCCAAAGGCGCTATGAGGCTCAAAATCAAATGAAGATTTTTTGTGGTTTTGTTCATTGTAGTTCATTCCTTGAATGCTTAAATTGCCAAAAGGTAGGGCGAAAGGATGAAGAAAACCACTGCGACCGTGTTTGTCCAGAGCAGAATCTTATCTCGTTTGAGCTTTTTTTCACCGTCGATGCTGCCGTTCAGACAAGCCTTCCGTTTTTTCCCATAAACGCTATAAAAATTAAGGGCCAGAAAAACAAGCGCACCCGCGATAAATAAATTCCGAAAAGGGATGAGTATCTTCACAAAACCCGCAAGCCCTCCGAGCAAACCTGCGGTGCCGGCGCCGACCCCCATGCCCGTCAATACGAGCGGGCCGACACAACAGGCGGAAGAAAAGAGTGCTGAAATCGATGAGAGGATGCCTTTCATCGCAGTGTCTCCTTCATTTTTTTCTTTCTGTCAGCAGTTTTTTCATCCGCAACCACCTCGCAGAGCAAAATAGACTGCAAGATGTCCTTGATGTAGGTGTCCGTGAAATCAATCAGTTTGAGAATTTTTTTATTCCGCAGTCGATAATAAACCTGTTTGCCTTCTTTTTCGGAAGATACCAGACCGCAGTTTTTGAGACAGGCCAAGTGATGTGAAATGAGGTTCTGCGCGTGACCAAGCCCTTGATATATTTCTGTGACACTGAAACCTTTGTTTTCAGAGAGCATCTTTAAGATATCAAGCCGGGTCCGATCTCCGAGTGCCTTGAAAAAATGTGCACGTGCTGTTTGTAAATCGCCGTGAATCATATTGCCCTCACAATCTATACATCAATAAACGTTGATATATTAAACAATAAGAATGAATTTTGTCAAATCGTAGAGCGCGTCCTAAATACCTATCGCATCAGGTCTGACTTTAAAACGAATATCGAAATCCGAGGGTGAGTGCGGTAGCGGTTTCAATCGGAAGTGCAAAGCTCTGCGGCGGGTTGATGCACAAAAGGATCAACGATAGCCCTGTTGAGATCTTCCGCGCGGTCATTTCTGATCTCCCGAAAATTTTTGGATGCGGCGATTGGTCCAATCGACCACATAGATATCGCCCGCTTGATCGACGGCCAGAGCAGTCGGGCCATCGAATTGACCCTGCTCGTCTCCCTGCTCGCCCCATTGTTTGAGATATTTTCCCGCCGCGTCGAAAACCTGTACGCGGTGGTTGTAAAAATCGGCGACATACACC
>Ga0256830_1000348_pt1 | contig 39300 bp, 43 predicted proteins | sample 128326metaG_FD_190537 | JGI IMG/M metagenome (GOLD analysis project Ga0256830, IMG submission 190537) | Hydrothermal vent microbial communities from Lau Basin, Pacific Ocean - 128-326 | ecosystem: Environmental > Aquatic > Marine > Hydrothermal vents | place: Pacific Ocean: Lau Basin | collected...
CTGATTATACTATTCTTTATGCCAAGAAATAAATTTATTTAAAAAACACTTGACAACTCCTTACATGCGTGCTAACTTTTTGCCTAACATCATCACTCACAAAATCATTAAAACGGAATGCATCCATGAACGATAATCCTAAAAAGATATTAAAACTCAAAAAGAAAACTGTGCATTTTAAACCAGACAATACCCCTGTTGTTCCATCTTCTGCACTAAAAAAACCTTCATTCATTGATTTAAAAGAAAATGATTTTGCATTAAAAGACAATGCTGTTCTACCTCCCAAAGAACGTTTAATAGCTTTTGTGCGAGAAACAACAGAAGAAAACCCAGACCACATATTTTTTCTTTCTGCAATGAATCTGAAACAGAGCAAAAACTACATCCAATGTATGAGAACTGAATTATCACGATTCCGTGCAATCATTATTCATGAAAAAAAACGCAAGCCTGTTCCTTTTAAAATGTACACTAAAGAAATTTCTTTAACAGAAAAAGGCTGCAAGATTGTTCTGTCACGCGGAAAAGTTGCTGAAATTTCTGATGAAGCACAAGAAGCCTTGAACATTTTGTCTGGCGATTTTAAATAAAACATATCAATTTTAAAAATTCTTCAAAGGCTCCCATCATGACTTCAATCAATGATTTATTAAAAAGAAAAAACAATCCTGTGAAAGAGAAAATCGTTCCGAAAAAAACATCATTCTCTTTAAAAAAGAAATCTGTACCTGAATCTGCTCCTGAATCTGAATCTAAAAAATCTATTCCACTTATATCAGAATCTGAAACCTTAACCTCAGACAACCCTTTTGATTCTTTAGCAGATACATTAAATAACATCGATCAACAGAAACCTATGTTATCTACAGAAACATCCTCTGAACCACTATCTACCCAATCTTCCGAATCCCAATTTGAAAACCCTACAATCGATGATGTTTCCAATTTTGTTTTTGAAGAACAACCTGATGAAACAGATGAAGCAATCATGCATCAATTCTCTACAATGCTTTCCTCACTATCAAAATCTACAGGCGATCAAGTACCAGTCAATCTGGCTAAAAATCTAAAATTCATAAAAACACACGCTTTTCTAGCGGATATTTTAAAGCCTGAATCTATCTCAATTTTAGTTACAGCATTACGAAAATCTTATTCTTTCACAGTCGATACTAAAACTGAGAAATCCACCAAGAAAGCTTTGCAGAACAAAAAATTGTCAGAAGTTTCAGACAGTTTAGGTGGATTCAACTTCTAGTCTTAATTTCAGTCTCAACCTTTATATTAAAAAGGAATTTCCATGTCAGACACAGACAAAGCAGATATACAAATTGCCTTAAATAACTTTGAAAAGGCAAAAATTCATGCAAAACATTATAATAAATTTTTAACTGGAAGTGATACCTTTGATAATATATTACATTATGCAATCAAAGAAGCCTTTGCCTCTGGTCAAAAAAGCACTGTAGATAATCAGACTGAAAATACCAGACCCCAAAAAGTACAATATTGACCCTATACTTCATTCATTTTCTGAGAAACCCTCCATGTCTGTAAAACTAAAATCACTCGAATCGTATCCTATAGATACATTCTATATTTCCGATTCTACAATGCAAATGGCAGATACTTGTATGCGCAAATTAGAATTCTCAAAATTTTACAATTACAATCTGCGTACTAGATCTACGGCATCAGACGGTGGACACGCTTTACATAAAGCTCTAGGTGTTTTTATCTCCACTCGATCAAAAGAAAAAGCAACCTTATCTTTACTTTTATCCCACCCCATAGACCTCTGTGACAATCCTCTATGGAAATGGTCACTAGAAGCCTGTTACGCAACTTTACTATCTTTAATAAATTATTTCGAGAAACATTCTGAACTTGAAATTGTACAAATAGATGGAAAAAACGCCATCGAAGTACCATTTTTAATCAACATAAAACATGGTATTAAAAACTTCATTGACGTGAAATATCGAGGCTATATAGATTTCATTTTATACGACCGTTTAAACAATACTTATTTTGTTTTGGATTTAAAAAACTCTGGTCTTAATATCCAAGATTTCACGCCAGTTTTCAAATTCTCACCTCAATGCTTGCCCTACGGCTTGGTTTTGGAACGTGCTATGGGAAAAGATTTTTCTTCATTCTATGTCCAGTATCTAGTTGCAAAAGTTGATGTTGTAAATGCAAAAGTTACACCTCTAGAATTTGAAAAAACATCTTTAGACGTAGAAGAGTGGACCCGTGATTTGTACATGAAATTAGTCAACATAAAAACATACATGGACACAAAATGGTTTCCTAGAAAATCAGGTTCATGTGTTGAATGGTCAAGACCTTGTAGGTTTTTCGATCTATGTAGTTTAAGAAACTTAAAAACAATTAACTTAATGTTACAGTCCATGGAACAGCCCGAAGCACGGCCTTTTGAACCGTGGATAACTTTAGACTTGGAGATTCAGTAATGGAAAATGACCCTAGGGATCATATATCAATACACAATCAACTTACAGACGTGCTTAAAGAGGCTGCATGTGAGCCGTGCTCTGGAAGAGGGAAACTAGACGATTCAGATGATGGAGATATATATTGCAATCACTGGATATGTCCACACTGCAAAGGTACAGGATTCTCGAAGGAAGGAGAAAAGCTTGTACATAAGTTTAATGCGGCAAAAAGGCGTAAAAGAAACTTGAGAAACAGAACATGAAATCACTAAAAAAATCTTTACCGCACAATTCACAAATTCAGCTTGCCTTATTTCCTTTGTACACAAATCCACATGGGTATCTCGAACAAGACTTAGCTTGCCAAGCACTTTTCTTTTATTATTTAAACGCACAACAAACTTATGAACAACGTATAAAAGAGAACTTAGTTTATGAAGCTGAGCTGGATTCTGGGGTAAACTTGGAACAATCTTTTTTATCCATTGCGCGTTTATACAATGTCCAGCCTGAAAACATGGCTTCTTACTGGCCTTTAGTCGATAAACAATGTAAATCTTTACAGCTTCCTTTACTTCCTGACACATGGAACTATCGTTTTAAATCACTAATTATACTTCATTAACTTTAGTCATTAACTTTAGTCATTAACTCATCTCTCACAAAGGCCAATCTATGCCCACACTCGAACAAAAAATTGCTGAAAGTTCTACAAATCCACCTTTAATGCGACTCTTTTTTTATGGATCACCAAAAACGCGCAAAACATGGCTTGCTGGAACTGCCGCAGAAGCGGGTTTCAATGTAATTCTTCTTGATTCTGATCATGGCTACCACATTCTTCTAAAACAGCTATCTCTTGCTGCACAAAAACGCTTAATGATTATAGAAGCTCGTGATTCTATAAAAGTACCCACAGCCGCTAATTTCCTTACACGTTTTTTACGTTTTGGAACTGTAAATTTCGACGAATCCACGCGCTCAATCATAACAAATTCAAAACTTTTAACTCAATCCTGTATCCAACTATCCGTAGATTCGCACTTAAACCAAAACACAGTCCTAATCATCGATTCTTACACAGCCCTTGTACGCTCATTGAACCTGGCTTTTCAAAAAGACAATGGTTACGATCCAACAGAAAAATTTAATCCAAAAAAACCTGGCGTGCGCGATTCTTTTGGTTGGACAGGCGCTTTAGCTTCTTGGATGCTAGAAAAACTAACCCAATTACCTTGCCAAGTTATTATAATTGGCCACAAAACTGTTTATGAAAAACATTCTAAAGATCAAAAAACAGTTGAATGGGTACGAACACAAATAAAATCTACATCAGGCCCACATTCTATGACCTTGGGAGATAAATTTTCAGATATTTTATACTTTGAAAATATATCATCATCCATGACTAAAATATCGTCACGGCCAGAAAAAGATCAAGAAGGTGGTTGCCGATTAATTCCACCAGCATCATATACATGGGACAAACTCCAGTTCTCTCACATATGTGAATATGCGGGCATCTCTCTACCTTCACCCTCATTACCTTATTTAAACTTTTCAATCCCAAAACAAAAGGAGCTTAAAGACTTAGATACAGAACAGAAAAAAGGTACTAAAAATCTTTTAATTAAAAAAATCAAATCAACTACAGTCTCAATTTAATCATCAAAGGAGCTATTAAAATGCTGGGTAAAGAACTGATTCAGAAAATTCTTGATAACAAACTTTCAGACAAAGAAATCCGTGTTTATCAAGGAAGTTTAAATGGTTTTGTACAAGAAGAATCTGAAACCTTTGATATCATCGAAGTCATAACTGACACAAATGATTTAACCGAAGAAGTCTCAGGTGTTTTAATCGTAGACGGATAATTTTTATCCTTCTTTTTTAGTCTCAATCTCTACCAATCTCAATCTTACTCTCAATAAGGAACTAAGAAAATGAACCAAGAAACAAATGCATCAGTAGAAACTGTAACTGTTGACGACCTGGAACTGTCTTTGGACGAGCTTGCAGGAATTGACCTGTCAGAAATCAAAGAAGTTCGTTCTTCTGCAATTCCTGCTGGCAAATTTCACTGGCGTATCACAGATGCAAAACTGGAATCTCGTGAATACTCTCTGGATTACGATGATCCATCAAGTGAAAAAATCAATTCACCTGTTTTTGTTTTTGAACTCAAAGCCCAAAATTGCTTTGCATTAATCAATGAAGAACTTGATCCAGAAGATTACATGGATGTTGAAAAAATCCATACAATTCGCATCAAGAAATTGAAAAAAGACCTGGGCAAAGCCAAAGCTTTCTTGGTTGATATCGGTCTGGACGGAAACAAGTCTGTTACTGATCTTGTCAATGAAGCACACGGCATCGAGTTTGTATCAGACATTACAAATCGTGCCAATCCTGACAATCCTGATTTTGTCTTTGCCAACCTTGCCAACGTTATGAGCATGGAAAAGTTTGAAGAATCACAGGCAGAATAGATATCTGTAACGATCTGTAACAATCTGTAACTCAACACAGCGCCGAGTTTAAAACTTCATCCCAGTTTATTCGGTGCTGTGTTTTTCTATCTCTTTTACAAAGAATCCTTAAAGAATCCTTTATGAAAACTGTCTATAAAAAAATCTTATGGCTTACTCCAGCAAATTTCACTGGCGGATTGAAATTCACACTAGAAAAGCATCTCAAATCAATGGGTCTAGACTCTGCGCCGATTCATTTAAGATGCTTTTCAAAAAACTGTCTCAAAAAAACGGGGAAAAAGAACTTTACATGGGATCAGTCTAAATATAAATCTTTTGAAAATGCAATTACAAAATTCAATCCAGACTTTATAGTCTGCAATGACACAGCTGCATTAGGATTTTTAACACAAAAATACACCTCTCTAGCCTTAACTCGCGGCTCAATTTACAAATTCAACTCCATTCCTTTCTTAGTCATCGACTCCATCCACAAAACAAAATCCACATCTACAGGGTCTTGGATTTTTAAACAGGATCTTTTAAAACTAAAACGCTGGATCACAGCAAAGCAACGTCATCAACAAAAATTCCGTTACAAAGTTTGCGAAAACAAAACAGACCTCGATCAATTAAAAAACTCGCTGTCCGATGCTTTGTTAATCGGTACGGACATTGAGACATCTGGTCGTGGACGACACGTAAAAATCACATGTTCTGGATATACAGTTTTGTCAAAATCAGGTAAAATTTTCACATGGGTAATTCCATTCGTAGATACTACAAAATCAGATGGATGTTTTTGGCGCTCTAAAAATGAAGAAATCTATGCTATGAAAACTATGGCATTTGTACACGCAAGTAAACCCATAAAAGTTTTACAAAATGGTTCCTATGATGCTACACATGTAATCACATATCACATGCCGTACAACAATTACATTTTAGACACGCTACATTTATTCCATTCCATCTATATAGAATCCCCAAAGCGTCTTGACTTTATAACTTCTTTATGCTTAGACTTTTACCGGTATTGGAAAGATGAATCAAAAGAAGCAGAAGAGGATACAGTAAAAGACATCCAAATACCTCAAACAACTTTTGGATTACGCAACTACTGGCGTTACAATGCGCTTGATTGTTATTATACGCTAATGAATTCTTTATTCTTATTAAAATTCATCCAACAACCTCAAATGAAATGGGCGCTTGATAACTATCTCAAAGAATTTTCAAATCAAACCGGTCCAGACTTGGCATGCTCACTACGCGGATGTAAATGGAACACAAAAATACAAGCAAAATTAAACATGTCTTTGCTACAAAAATCAGAATCTGCGCTAAAAGACCTAAAAACTATGGTTGGTGATTCAACATTCAATCCCGGCTCACCCAAACAAGTAGCAGAATTGGTCTATGACATTCTAGGAGCTGAACCTATTCCACGTCAAAAAAGAAAAACCGGCGAACCCGTTTTAAAACTGGTCCAGACTCAGCATCCCTTGCTAAAAAAAATAATCAATCAAATCTGGGAATATAAAAAACCCTTAAACAATGCCTCAAAATATGGCGAGCTTCAACTTCTTAATCAACGTTTCATGTACAAAGTGTCTGCCGCTGGAACTGAAACCGGACGCAAAGCTACAAAGTCGTCTGATTTCTGGCTCGGTTCAAATGTGCAAAATGTGCCTGAATCTATGCGTATAATGTTTGAACCAGATCCAGGATATTTTCTTTTTGATTTTGACTATTCACAATCTGATGCTTATTTCACAGCCTTTGAAAGTGAAGATCCAAAATTTATGGCAACAATGCTATCTGACAAAGATACACATTGCATTCATGCAGAACATTTCTTTCAAATCCCTTATCAAAAACTTGCTGATGCAAAAAAGAATCATGAAGAATGGTGCGTACATAAAACTACTGGTGTGCGTTCTGTAACAAAGCGTGCAGTCTATGGCGCAAACTATCTCATGGCAGGTTACACGCTTTTCATAACCATGGGACAGGATGCTGTTATTGCAGCGGCTATACATCTAGGTTATAAAGACGCAGGTTCGTGGAATTTCAAACAATTAGTATTCCTCTGCACCAAACTGATAGAAAAATATTTTGAACTTTACCCCGTCTTACCCGTGTGGTTAACAGAACAAATAGCTAAAGTATCTGAAAACTCAAACTTGTCAACATGTTATGGCGGTTTAACCAGATTATTTTTCAAAGACTTAAGAACTGATACTTCTGGCCAAAGAGAGCTTGCTTCTTTTTACGGACAAGGAGGTACAGCTGGTAACATCAACGCATTTATGGCAGATTTTTATTACAACAACCATGATTCATCAGATATAATGTTATTATTTCAAGTACATGATTCTATTGTTGGTCAAGTAAGAATAGATAAACTAGAGAAATTAATCAAATTGAAATCTCTAATGGAACGCATATGTGAAATCCACGGAAGAAAATTTATTGTGCCAGTTGAAGGTTCGATAGGTTTAGGTTGGGGAAAAAGAATGCTTGACTGGGATGCAGATATAAAGAAAGAAAAAGTTTTTAAACACGACAGAGAGTGGTGGAAGAAATGGAACAAGAAATAAACAGAAATAGACTAATTTTATCACAGAATCGTATTAGAGGGTATAAATTGGCACATGCATTTAATTTTAAGATGAATGACATTTATGTTATTCACAGCATAGAATGTTTAGATAAAATTCGTGGAATAAGATTTCACAGTATGTTTGTGGACATTAAATTTTTTAACTTAAAAAACGCTTCTGAAATTTACAGCCATGCACGAGAAAGATTGACAGAAAACCATCATATCTACGGAATAATGGACTTAAAAATAATTTTTTCTAGTTTAAAAGGACAATTTTATTATCCCCGTAAAAATATGTATCCACCTGCAAGTGCAACATTGTCCAAGCCCTAACGATATTATATCGTGCGTAGAAATTCCAGAACCTTTAGTTGCAAACACACTTGAACCTTTAGACATGCCTGACTATACGGCAGATCAATTTTTAAGAACTCTATGTACACCTGCAAAAACGATAAAACAAGTGCAGATGTCAAGAAAAGAATTAGCTACTTATTTAGCGCATGAATTAACTAAGCATATATTAGCCTGCTTAGACAATAATGACACAATTATGGGTTATAAAAAAGATAAAGGAGAATAACAAATGTCAATGTGTAAAGATTGCCCGCATATAATCGGTGACCTATCAGCCCGCGATTGTGCATTTCCTAACTGTGTAGGAGGTTGGCAGAGAGCTTTTGAAGAGCAAGTTAAGCATACGCAGATGTTAAATCTAAAAGTTGAATTTTTACAAAGACAACTTCTGGAGGCTAATGCTCGCAATTCTGCTGGCAAGACTTTAAAATGTGTTTTATGTTCAGGAATGAACAGCATACACTCGAATGCGTGCCCGAATAACCAGAAAGTAATAAAGATTAGCCCAAAAAAAGTAAAAACCTTAACGGATATAAACTCTGAAAAATTTACTGAATGGACTGCCAACCCCTATTTCAACAAAGAAATTGACTGCGAAGAAGAATTTCCTGTAGTATACGCAAATAAAATTGCTTTTGAATTGGAGGATGGATGTTTATTAATTCAGAAAAAATGTATTGGTCTGCATGAAAATATTAAACGCTATTTAATTTTACCTGAATAATTTATACCTTCTGGAACTATCCATTCAATGCCTATAAATGACATAATAAAAAACAAATTCCTGCAAACACATTTAAAATATGTCCATAACACCGAATCACCTATTTTAATGCATACATGGTCGGCTATTCTATGTGCAGCAGGTGCTATGTCAAGACATGTTTGGGTTGACTCTGGGGCAAGACGTTTATATGCAAATAATTACTGTTTACTCGTCGGACCCCCAGGAACCAGAAAAAATTCGGCAATAAATCCAGCAGTTTCATTGCTAAAAAACAACACCTCTGTAAAATTCGCCCCTGATGATACTGGCGGCCAACGTCAAGGTTTAATATCGGCTTTAGAAAACTGCACTGACAATCAAATCAAACATGATGCAGAATCATTATTCGATCTTGATTCCTTTACATCATCTGATCTTGATTCTTTAGGGGCTATAAATTTCAACCTAACTAAAGACAATCCAGATGCTCATTCGCTTTTCATATCTGCAACAGAGTTCGGATCTTTCTTAGGTCAAGGTTCTGTAGACATGACAAGATTTTTAATTAAAATGTGGGATTGTGAATCTTATAAATATTCCTTAAAAAAGGAAGAAACTATATTAAAAGATCCTTTAGTCAACTTACTCGGAGGAACTACATCGTCTGACTTAGCTGCATTATTGCCCGCAGAAGCCATAGGCCAAGGTTTTATGTCACGTATAATACTAGTTTTTTCTCCCCGAAAAGCAAAATCTGTTCCGCCTTCAAAATGGTTTTTAGACACAAAATATGAGCCAGATTTAAAATCCATATATAAATTTCTATCTTATGAAATGAAAGGAGGTATGTCGAAATCGCACGCAGCATGTGAATTAGAAGATCATATTTATAATCAAAACATATCTTTATCTGACACAAGATTTATCCACTATTCTGAAAGACGCGCAGATCATTTAGCCAAACTTGCAATGGTATTAGCTGCAACAGAAATGCGTTACGAAATTTCAGATACAGATTATGCCGAAGCAAATGCAATTCTAATCGAAACAGAAAAACATATGACTGACGCTTTAGGAGAATATGGTCTATCACCGTTGGCAGTCTCAAGACAAAAAATGATTGAATTTATTCAACATGCAAACGGACCTGTAAGCTCAGATATTTTGTGGATTATGTTAAGAAAAGATATGCGCGTTATTGATTTTAAAAACTCAATTGTAGAATTGATAAATGCAAAGAAAATCATTGAAGTACAAACAGACCATGGACAAGCGTTTGTTTTCAATGACAACATGGAAAGCCAGTTAGAACATTTCTGAAACGCAACTCATGAGGAATCTTTATCATGCCAAAACTTTTACCTTTACACAAATTTTTCCCCTCTGATGAATATGTCGGAGTCATGCTTGACATCGAAACCCTAGGTTTAAAATCATGGAAACATGCTATATCGTCTTTTTCTGCTACCAAATTTGATCTTAAAGATGGTGATATAAAAGATTCTTTACATTTACGTATTCTTACAAGTGACCTGCCTGCAACCAGTATGTGCGAAAAAACATTGCAATGGCGAACAGAAAACAAAGTTGATGAGTATGAAAAACCCATCAAGCTTGTAAGAGCCCGTCAAGCTTTTTGCAACCTTTGGGATTTTCTGCGTTCAGGCAATGATGAAAGTACAAAACCCGTAATATTTACAAACCACACAGAATTTGATATCCCGTTCCTGCAAAGACATCTTGATTCACATTCAAAATCTATACCCTGGAATCACAAACATGTTTTTGATGTCGGCTCTCTACTATTAGGGCGCGGAGTTTCAAAATCTGAAATGTATGAAGAGGTTTTAAATTCAGAATCTTGGCATGAAAAGAAAGACAGCCTATTTAGCGGAAGAGACTGGAAGCATGATGCTTTCTATGACACAGTTCTACAAATAGAAGTTTTGATGCAAGGTTTAAATCAAGGAGAGTAAAATGAATGTTTTGATTATATGGAATGAGGTACCGGAAAGAATTTTTGCCAAGAAAGTTTCAATGACAGAGGCTGAATATGAAATTTTCAGACAAGCACATGGAAATTTGCAAAATCTTGCAGTCAATGAATCAGTAGAAACTATTATAGAGGCACTTTATTCTGCCCTTATGCCAAAGAGACACGTAGCAGAATTTCCTGTCTCTAAATATCTAGCCCATACATACGCAGGTAGATGGGTATTCGATGAAAACGAAGAAGCAATAACAGATATCTCTTCTTGTAACAAATTAATCCTTACAGGAATATCTCTCTAAATGAAAAATCTACGTGGAGACCATCCCATATCTGATGATCTATTCAGAACTTTACAATTCTCTTTATCCAGGGATGATTACAATACAATAGTTAAATATGTATTTGAAGCAGAAGCTGAAAGACGACAGCTTATAATCACAACAACATTGTACGAAGCTTCAAGAAACCAAGTTGATGAAATGATGGAAGGAGTTAGAATAGCCACAGAAACTGTGAAACACATTCGTGAAAAACTAAACTGTATTAAAATTTAGGTAAAAAAAAGGAGAGGGTTTCAACGCCCTCTCCAAAAACCGGCAGGAGGAATCAGCCTAACCGGAAACGCTCTTACAACCTCTCAATCCTTTTTCAACCTTTCTCAATCCTCTCTGTTAATAATTCCAATCATCCTCATCATACTATCTTCTTGCGAAGCATTACCAGCCTGTTGCAAAACTTTTAAATACGCTTTATTAACCAACGCCGCTTCCATTTCATTTCTAAAAGTAGTTTTTAAATTACTGTAATCACCGCCTGTTGATTTACCGTACTGTTTTATCAAACTATCAAGCCTACTTTTATCCAACTTCCCTGATCTAAAGCTAGCCCTTAATGCTTTTCTAAACTCAGACCTGGCATCTTTTCTTTTCAACTGCGTAGATCTAATTCTAGAAAATTCCTCAATAATACCTTGATCTCGAATTGGTTTCATTGCAAACATTTTAGCTCCAATTTCAGAAGCAGTATTTATATTCTCATTTATAATCTGCCCCCTTGAATCTACACTCTGTCCATTTGCAATTTCAATCCAACCTTTTACCGACTTAACAGGAAATGTTCTTGCAGCTATCTCACTTAGTTGCTGCCCATTAAATCCCTCATTAGCTGAAATACTTTTAACAGACTCTGAAATACCTCTGTATGTTTGTTTAATTAAACCCGCAGCAGGTGCCATGTCTGCAATGCTATAATTACGCATATAATTAGATCCTGGAATCGCTATATCAGTTCGCGTATACATAGCTGTGTTAGTCAGCGTACCTACAGAGCCAAACAACAAAGCATCTGTTATTTCTGTATTGTAAGTATTTTGCAGCCTATCAACTAAATTCTCTGTTCCATCATAATTTTCAGTAAAATTATCAACATACTGGTTAAATCCGGGCAGAGATTTAGTTCCAAAAAATGCAGCTTGCAAACCCATTTGTTTCCAGAAACTGTTAAAATCACCCTTCTCCATATAACCATAAACACGCTGTAAATAATTCCATGCAAAAGTTGTAAACAAACCGAACGGCATTCCTACAGCACCTTGAAATATTTGTGGCCTGTTGTTTGGTCTAAAATCACCTATAACTCTGTTAGCCATTTGATGTGCAAATTCCATAGATGATTCTTTATCCAACTTTAGTTTATCTTTTCCCAGTTTATAAAACGTAGCATAGCTTATGCCTCTTGACCATTCTTCTGTTTTATCCACAGCAATAGAAGTAAAATCCACTGCTTTTTCAAGCATTCTCTCAGCATATCCTTTAGTCGGACTAGCAAAAAGATTCATCTGTTCAACTGTTTTTTGCCATAAATGACCTTTTACACCTGCTTCTTTAATAATACTTTGACCTTCTTTTGTGAAGAAAAAATGCGCACCGGATATGGAAGCTCGTGTTGGATTCCACAAAGCCGTTGATTCATCAATTGTAGAACTCCAAGCTGCATTTTCTTGTTTCCACAGCTTTATATCCTGCCCAGGTTTTAATCTTAAAGCATTTGCAACAATTGGAATTATCGTGGGCAATGACATTATGTTAATCGCAGCTAATCCTAGCTCACCTATTCTTAACAACATTGCACCTGTCAACGAGTTTAATTTTGTCGCATGCTTGATCATAGTTTGTGGCGGTTTAATTCTCATTGTATTTTGAATATACTCCTGAGAATCTTTAAAAGGATTATAATCAGGTAAAGCACCATTCAAGCCCTGCCATTCTTTCTCTCCCTGAACTGTGTTTTTCTGCGCACCCAACTGTGCAACTTTTGCATCTTTAACTTTAGACCATATTTTATCATAGACATCCTCAATGCTACCATAAGTTTTACCAATAGTTTGATGCTCATCACCAGATTTTTTACCTAGTGCCCTTCTAGTCCATGTGTTCCAAACATCCCTTCCTTTCACAATGCTTGAAGAACTAGCCCCTGAATTCATTGCTGCCATTTCATTAAACCGCATTTCTGGCTCAAAAAACATAGCCGTATTAACTCTGCCCACAGTCATATACTGATTGATCAAACTTTCCTGTTGCTTCTTTAAAACTTCAGGTCCGTTCTCAATTACTGCGCCCACAGAGGTTCCTTTTCCAGGTCCAGTCTGCTTAAATGTAGTTGAAAAATCTACCATGCGTGTAAAATCATCCAACTTAACCATGTTGTAATTCTGCAAATCTTTTTCTGATGCAGTAAACAATTTCTTTCCTTGTTCACCTGCTAGTTTAATCTCTTGCTCTGCAACTTTTCGAGCCTGTATCGCTGTATCTCCAGACGCAATAGAATAAACCTCACCAGAAGAAGAATCCATCAAAAATACTTTCTCTTTGTCAGCCAGATTTTTAGGAATCAAATGCAATTCTTTTCTTTGTATAGGTTTCAAACCTGATAATTCACGTAGAACATTTATATGCGTAAGCACATCCTGTGACATTTTATTAATTGCCATTACAGATTCAGCAGCCAAAGGCGTTAAAACCATAGGTTGATAAGCTGTATTTTTACCTACAATCGGCGCAGGCATGAACTCAAATTGATCCAATGCATCATCAGAAATGTTATATTGCTCTTTCAGCATCTGCTTATTCTTCGGATGATCTTCAAAGGGTATTTTATACCCAATCAATTTGCCTGCTTCATTTTCAACTGCGACTAAATTTGTGCTTCCTCTCCAGCCAGCCTGCACTTGATGCGTAGCAATATTATATGAAATTAAATCGCCTGTATCATTGCTGTCTATTAGCTTTTCAAATGCTCTATTGTGAGGCTTAAACTGATCCCTAATATACTTTTTCACAACATTGTCTGTAGAATTTGTTATAGAATCAACAGCTAATATCGCAGTTTGATTTTCCAAACCTCCCATAGTTTGAAAGATTCTATCTTGCCTTATCTGTGAACCCTCAAATAAACTATTAACATCTTTCGCAGCTTTCAACCTTGCGGGATCACGTATCATTTCCTCAGTCATTTTCGCAATCAAAGGAGCGCCTTTATTTGCTGCATTTTTCATCGCTGTAATCAACGTACTTCTTTGCTGAAAAACAGCTTGTGTAAAATCACTACGCTTCATAGGATCAATACCAGAGTCCTCAATCACTAACAACAAAGGTTTTCTTTCCTCATCAAACACTTTTAATCTGGAACCTCGTAAAGACATTTCAGGCTTGACGATAAATTCATCAAATCCATCATCTACAGGTTTAACAAGTTTCGCGAGTTGAGATTTTAAAACATCCACATTAGGATAAATCTCATCTAAACTTTTAACACCTGATTTCTGCAAATCACTGAATAATTCTATTACAGGATGTATACCAGAAATTCCATTATTCGGCAGATTCAATTCTGTAATCAAAGACTCTAATGTATCTTGAGTACCTTTTCCCAGCGTAATATCTCGTTCCATCTGTCTGCCAATTTTTTCTAGTCCTACACCGAATTCTTGATACTTTCTATTCAAAGATCCAAATTCAATCTCTTTCCAGTTAGCAAACGAAGAACTGCCGAATTTAATTTTAGAAGTTAACATCTGATTATCAAAACCAAATTTTTCTCCTAACTCTAAAACCGCATCTAACTGTGTGTGATGTGATAAGCCAGATAAATTTATAGTTTCTGCAATCTCAGGATTCCAGTTTTTCACAGCTTCTCTTGTCAAAGCTTGTATTCCTGTTTTACCTTGAAAAGTCAAATCACCATAATTCTGCTTGTTAACTCTTTTAAAAACATTTTTATAGTCTGCAATACCTATATCTAAATTGTCAGACACAAGACCCCTAGTTGTAGAATCATCTTTATTTAACCTGGCTGCATAAGAAACTTTTTTAATGCTTGAATCATTCTTATCCAAAGATTTTTCAACACGCACAATCTGACCGAAATTTGCCTTGCCAATTTTATCAATTGCATTGTTATCACTTACAGCTTTTGTACCTTTGATTTTTACATCATCAAAAGATGGTTTTACTTGTGAGGCTAGACTCAACGATCCATCCACATCCAGTTTTAAAACAGAACTCTTGTCAATATTTTTAGCTTCTCTGTATAGACCCACAAGTTCTTGTGTTTTCAAACTTCTTTGTGCCGTCTGCGTTTCTGGAATTTTTAAAAATTCAGCCACCTTTTCATCAATGACAGTTTGCAAAGTTTCTTTTCTTTTCTGCAATTTTTTAGGTAACTCTTTCAAACTTGATGCATCAAATTTCTCTATTGATACTGTATCCATCAACGTCGTGAAATCTGTTTTTAATGACGCATCAAGCGTATTCATTTCTGCGATATCAAGTGTATGCTTTTTTGTTACAGTACTATACAAGCTATCCTCTGCTAATTTCTGCACCTGTGTAAACGCAGAAGCTTTCACAGTTACAATCTGACTTTCTATATTTGAAGTTAAAACAGGGTCACCAGAAGCTTTTAACAACTCAGATTCTTTAACTGCTACCTGCCCCATGTATGCTGTAATTAAATTTGATCTTTCTCCAGGTCTTGCCATGACATCACTCAAAGGTTGGCCAGACACATTTCGTGCTTCTGCCCCAACAACACCGACATCGCGAACAACATTTTTTAATTTGTGCCTCATAACTGCGCCTGCTACACCTGAGAAAATGGCATTAGGCACAGCATACATTGCAGCGGTTTCCACAGTAGACATTTCTTCAGGAAAGAAAAATTCACTTTCACTCAGCATAATGTAAATACCAATATCTGTGGCTACACCTATTTTAAACATGTCGATAGCTTCTGATCGTGAAGTTTTTTGAATCTTTGAAAACAGCTCTGAGTTTATTTCCCTATTTATCGTATTGGACTGTTTTTTAGCTAGTATCTGCGCCTGTTGTCTAATAGTTTCTGCACGACTTTCTACTGAAATCTGAGAAGGCAGCAATCCTTTTGCAACTTTTTTACCTGCAACTTTTTCAATTCTGTTATACACACTCTTTAAACGCATCAATTTCTGCATACCAAGAATAGGAACAAATGAGGACACTAAAGCTCCAGTCAATTTATACGCATCCTCATTTGCATCAAAATTACGTTTCATACCTTCCGTAGTTAAAGTCTCTACCAACGCATTTGCATCATTTTCATCGATTCCAGGCATAGACTCTGCAATCTCTGACAAACCTCCAATCAAAGAATTAGGAATAGCGTACTTAAATGCATCAGAAGATTTCTCTCTTTTAGTTCTGTAATCTTGTTCTTCAACAGAATCGCTTGAAAATCCCTGTAAATTAGGTTCATGATTTAAAAAACTTGCTGGAACATCGAAGCCTGAGATTTCGTCTTCATTTTCTAAGTCTGTTAATGATACCATGATGAGATTCCTTTGAAATTATTTAAATAATTTACAGCGCGTTAAGTCTGAAATCACCGCTTTCATTGAGCAGACTATTTGTCTTTTTCTCTGCCGTGTCAGCAACATTCTGGGTTTCAATCCCCCAAGCAGGAGCCACACTTCGGCCCCAAGTATTTGAAATAATAGTATCAACAACTTTAAACGGTTGTTTCCCTTTAAATAAATTAACCATAAATGATCCACGATGAATATTTTGCTGCGAATTCCAGATCGCTGCTTGAGAGGCCAGAATCTTATTTATCTCAACTTCAAGATCCTTATTAAGTTTATTATTTTCAAGCTGTGGATTCTGTTGCTGTTCTTTCACAGACAAAGCAGCTAATGTTTTAGCAAGGTCCAAAGGGCTATTCTGCCAGTTCCCAGGTTTACCTTCTGCGTCAAACAATCCCTGTTTAACATTTGCATTTTTATTCGCCAACTCGGCTGCTGCTTGAATCAAAACATCTTTTGCTTTCGATGCAGCGTAGATTGTTAAAGGTGTTCTACCTTTATCATCCACAGAACTCATAGCTTTTATAATTTTTTCACTATCAGTCTGTTTACCTTTCAATGTCGTAGACAGTAAATTTTCCAGCAACACATTTGAATCTATATCACCGTCTGCATTTGTTAAATCAACTTCTTCACCTGTTATATCAACAAGCACATTTTCAGCAAATTTTTCCCAGGCCAAATTAAGCGCCTTATCTCCTCTAAAATCAGGTCTTGTAGAAATGTTTCCCGCAGTCACAGCAGCTGCATTTGCACCAAATTGCATTCTGCCACCATTAGTAAACCATTCTTGCTGGGCTGCTTTCAAAGGTTTTGTAGGCTGTGAATCTATTTGCTGTTTCTGTACAAGCTGAATCTTATCTTCAAGAGTTTTCAACAAAACTTTTTGCGTCTCAAAATCTTGTTCTGTCACACCAGAAGCATTCTCATTCATATTAGCCGTGAACTGCATAACAGCCATATAAGAAGATGCAACAGCAGGATGCAGGTCTGTATAATTAATCTCAGCCATTAAATCATCATTTGTATTTAACATGTTTATTGCTGAAAAATCAGTTTCCAACATTGACCCCGAAAAATCGCTTGATAAAACACCTACGCCTCTTTGCGCATCATTAAAAGACGCGTTATTCTTTGCTAACTTAACAGCTCTTTGGGCTTCCATTTGTCGAAAATCATCAGCAACTTTTTCTTTTTGAGAAATCAAGCTGAGAACTTCTGATGGAGCAACAAAGAATCCTTTGCTTAGCTCTATTCTTGATTGTCCAGACTTTAAAGCTTTATCATACTGTTGACGTAAAAACGAAACCGGCATCCGCTCTTTTGCTCTTGTCTCCATCTTTTTACCAAAATCAAATTTATCATTTTTAAAAGCTAAATCTGCTGCTTCAAACTCTAACTGCGCAGTTTGCAATTCTCTAAACAACTTATCAACTCGCTGCTCAGTAACAACTTCATTGAAATTCCCCGAAGCTTTTATATTTTTTAAATCATCCATCGTTACTTGTGAGAAAGCAAAATCTTGATAAGCTTTTCTAGCGGAGTTTGACTGAATAATATTATTTATTTCAGCAGTTGTAAAAGAAATTGCCTGATCTTTTAATTTCTGTGTGGCAATGTAGTTTGTAAATTCTGCTGCCGCATTTTGTGCTGCTAATTCTTCAGAAGAAGTTTGCAGTTTATTAACCTGAATCTTTGTCTGATAATTTCTTATAGCTTCGCTCTGTCTTCTCTGTTGTTCAGAAACGTCATAATCATCATTAAATAAACCAATTAAAGATCCAAATATATTATTTCTTGAATTTTCAATTTTCACATCTGCATCATTTACAATTTCGGTTGTACTTTGTGCGGCTGTAACAAGCGCTTTATTTCGTTGTATCTGTGCATTTCGGTTTGCTGATCGTACAAGCTGTGTTTCCTGCATAGAGTCCTTAACCGGTACGGGCAATTTTGTATCAAATTTTAACTCAGGAATTTCAGGCGCAATACTTTTATTCTCTCTAGGAGGTTTAGACCCTAAAGGAGTTAAATCAATAGGTGTTTCATTTTTTCGCACAGAAAAAGTTTCAACCAAATTTTGTGCTGAGTTTGTAAAATCAACCATTTTCTATCTCCGAATTTATTGACTCTTTAACTGTTTGCAGTTGTCCCACTAACACCAAACTGACTACCACGATTTCTTCCGCGAGAATTAGACTGCGAATTAGTTATCTCATTAATCAAGTTAGAAAGTTGTGTTTGTTGTTCAGTGGTTGCAGATGATAGAATAGATGACAAACTTGTGGTTGTAGTTTGACCTTGAGTTTGTGCTTGAGATTGGGATAAAACCTGCGCCAAAGTTTCAATTGCTTGCTGCTGTGTCTGCTGCTGAGTGGTAGATCCCACAGCAGAAGTAACCCCAGTCTGTTCTTGCGTAGAACCTCTTAAAATATTTAAAAGGTTTGTCAACTCAGTATTACCAGCTTGCGATCCCTGCAATGCCTGCATCAATTCTTGTGTCTGAATTTGTCTTGCAGCTAAATTCAGTTGTCCTTCTACGCCAGCTAATTGAGATTCTAAAGACGCTCTGCCTTCTGCTGTAGCTCCAACAACACCTGTATTAGCTAGAGAACCGCCAGCTTGCTGTGCCAATTGAGTCTGCAATGTTTGTAGTTCCCTTTCACCACGAAATCTTGCTGCCTCTAAAATTGACGCATTTGCACCTGCAATGTCTGATCCTCCAGATAAAGCATTTGAATACAAAGCGTTTACAAGTGAAGATGAATCATTTCCAGATTGATTATTTAACAAACTTAAAACAGTATCTGTTAATTGACTTTGAACATCCGCACCCAAAAGTGTTGTTGTAGCATTTTGCTGTTGTTGTTGATTTTGTGCAGTACTTCCTGCTACAGACGTTGTACCTGTTTGTTGCCCAGTATTTGTCTGTTGTTGCTGAGAAGCCTGAATAATGTTATTTATGGCCTCTTGAATAGCTTGTTGTTGCTGCTGCGATGTAGATGCACCTGATGAGGCACCAGTTTGTTGCTCCGTTCTGTTTGTTTCTCCTGAAGTACTTGTGCTTTGTGAAGAACTTCCGCTGCTTCCACCAAATCCGAAACTTAAAGCCATAATATAACTCCTTAAAAATAAAATTTATGCAGAAAATAAAGGATCTTGTGTAGATATGTAGAAATACTCTAAAAAAGCACCAAGATTATTTGTTGAAGAAAAATGAAGCTCTACTGTATCCCCAGCATCCACGACTAGAGTTTCTGTATGCGTAACAAGATTTCCGTTTCCTTCAAACCTATCTACACTTGTAGCTGTATAGCTAGGAGGAATATCTCCTACGTCCCTGTGCACAGTCACTGTAGTTCCGCCGTTATTTCCATTATTTCTAAATCTAAAAGAGAAAGTGTACGTACCACTTCTTAAAAATGTATGTCTTGTTTCCTGAATTAAACCCTGAATTGTGCCATCTAGCACAACATTTTGTGGCCCCATAAAAACCCTGTTAGCAGTCCCAGCAACAACAGGAGGAAACAAAATAACATCCCGTGAACCCACATAGGCTTTTATACTTTGTTGTGTAGCTAATTGATCCGGCGAATCCGAAACCATGTCATCTTCGTCTAAAACAATATTACTATTCGCAACATCCAATCTTCCAGAAATTGTAAACGTTAGAACATCCAGCGTATTACTTGAAATAGAAAATCCACCGCCAATTAATACTTCAGCAAACCATGTTTTTAGTGCGTTTTTAAAAACAATCCCAGCTGGATTTTCAGGTAAACCATTTGCAAAAATTTCGATATAAGTTGGAAGATCTGCATCCTCAACATTAAAACGTCTTGTAGCATTTACGCCGTTGCCTACAGAAACATTGCCTGTAGAAGAGATATATAAAGAAGGTGAAGAAACTGAACTTCTGTCTGTAATACCCCTTGAAGTAAAATCTGCATTAAAGACTGCCTCATTATTTACATTTAAAGAAGTAAACTCTCCAGACGCAGGTGCTACATTTCCTATAGAACTCGGTGAACCTAAAAATCCAATTATATCAGACGGAGTTAAAGCTCTTAATGCGTCAGTTTTTGCAATTACTTCGGATGCACTAGCTAGTTCAATTACACCAGCTTCTGTTTCAGATGCTTGAGGCAAAGAGACTCCAGGTAACGTTCCGGTTAATTGTGAAGCATCATGGACATCAGCAAGTGTTTCACCCGCATCAACTAAATCACCAGATGCATCCATTACCAATAAATTACCATCAACAATTGAAACAGCTTTTGCAGCTTTGGAATTAGCAAGAATAGTATTTAAAGCAATATTTGCTGCATTCACAAGGATATCCGCTGCATTAGTATCTATATCGATTCTATTTGTAGCTATATCTGCAACGTTCACGGCAATAGCATCTGCATTAACAATGATGTTTGCTGCGTTCAAACTTGAAGAGGATGTCAAAGTGTTTAATAAAATTACCTGTGCTGCTGTCATTTTGCCTGCTACAAATGTAGTCGCCGTGGGCACGTTAGATAAATCAGCTCTTGCTTGTTCAAAACCTCCGGGTGTTATACCATCATGTACATTAATCGCGTTCTTAGAAATATTTACCGTCAATTCTCCAATACGACCTAGAAAAGTTGCCGAACCTGCTGCGTCATGTCTTACTAATTGAACTCTTTTTAAGGCCATTTTAAATTCTACCTCCCAAATTGACTGCAATGTCTAAAGTTTTTGCGTGAAAATTCTGCCCTAATTTAAACGCATTAATAGATATAAGATGGTATATACCTGATGAATCACAGGAATAAAAATCAGTTGTAGAATCTGTGTTAATTTTAATCGCCTTGGTTTCATAATTTGCAATTGGAGTTTCAGCGTCAATTGTAGCTACGATTTCAAAGTCATAATCTACAGATCCTGAAACAGAAGATATTCCTCCATCACCCCAATCTTCATTGGGACTTCCATCAAGCCAATCTTCTTCAACTGTGACAGGAAACTGCGTTACACTGTTCCAATCTTCTGAAAAAGATCCAACAGATTCACCCAATGTTCCGACAGAAACATTTGTTATGTACGAATATCTATCATTATCTTGTTCGTTGAATAATCTTATTGGACCAATATTTACGTAGGAATCCAAAGGATCAAATTGTGCATCTTGAATTCTTTGATTTAAATCCACTATAGCAGCTGAGAAAGTTGTATTTGTTTTAAATTCTGTTGCGGTTGAGCTATCTTCCGCAGATTTCTCTTCCGCAGTTAAATCTTCTGGAGATAGAAAAGACTGAACTTGATGATATCTATAATAAACACCTGTATGATTGAGAAGTGATTTTTTTTCTGTTGAAAATTGAGCATTTGATGTGAAAATATAAATAGTGTCATTAACTCTTGTTGGTGTTTCTTCCCAAAAATAATGATAGGAATATCCATCTACAAGATCTGGAACAGTCTGAATTCCTGCGGGTGTATCAAAACGAAAAATAGATCCTTCAAGGTCTATTAAACCAAAAAAGAATCCCTCAAATTGTGTGGGCAAAGTGAAAAAATCTGTCAAAGCTGTAAAAGAAGTATTTAAACTTCCCCATTGAGCAATTTTTGTATTTAAAATAAAAGCTTTTGAATATGTGTAATCTGCTTGTGTCTCAGCAATCCAAACAGAAAACCAGGATCTCTCTACATTGAAATCAATTTGTAAATTATTCTGGTTGTTCTGCACATCCAAATTGGGAATAATTTTTGTATGAAAATGCTCTCCCATAGCGGGTTCCCAGCTTGTAGGTTTTTGACCATCTGACCTATAAAATCCTGTTTTTGTTAAAAAAATCACTGCATCAGATTCATCATTTGTCAAACAATAAGGATTCACAGGAACATGCTGTCTTGACAAAATAATATGTCTATAGGGATTCACTGAAACAATGGACTGTGATTTCATTATGCCAGAAGATAAAAATGTAAGCACGCCATCTGGAACAGTTTTCAAGCCTAAAGGTCTAGGATTTGAAAGTCCAAGTTTTGTTAATGCTTGAGCACCTGCACCTGTGGTTGTGGAAGCAACAAAATCTTGCCCATCACCGATTGCAGACCAAGCAAGCCAAATATCTGTTAAAACGTGCAATCTTCCATCTGATTCTGTACACGCATGAATGTTCTCTGGAATAGAACCTCCAGATAAGATCTGCCATGAATCATTAAAAATATCATATTCTATAAAAGGTGCGTTCTTTCTAGCTAAATAATATTTATTTCCTACAGCAGCTATAGACCAAGGAAATTCTGAAATAACAAAGGTTTCAAAAGGATACAAAAGAATTGTTTTTCCAGACTCTGTATCAAAACGAAAAACACCCTCATCATTAACAATCAAAGATTCTGATGTTTCTGAGATTTTAAAAGTCTGTACATTACCGAATCTTGATATAGATTTATGCGACAATAATGATCTTCCAAGACCACTAAAAGGACCATCTTGATCCATTAAAAAATTCTGCCCTTCAACAACAAAAGGATCTTGGATTTTTCTTCTATCGACTAGAGGAAATAATCCTTTTATATTACGAATAAAAAGTTGTTGAGTCATTGTTTATTTCTCAAGTAAAAAATGCATATTGAACATCTTTAGACTGACCATTTAAAAGCTGTATAGCAGATGAATAAGCTCCTGAATATGCAAGCAAAATTCCAGCCGATCCAGAAGCAACATTAGTTAAAAACAATCTAGTGAATGGCGATGAAAAATCGGCTCCTACGGCAGAAAATGTTGCCACTATAGACAAGATTCTTGTTTCAGCGTCTATCTGACCCAGAGTTGGAAACTCTAGTATATTACGTGCTAAAGGAAGTCTTGCATATCCACCTTGTGAAGATGGTTCTGATGAAATATTGGCAAGTGTATCTGTTTTTGCAGGTGTTTGATTGCAAGCTCCCAAATAAAAATTTGCTCCAGTTGCAACAATCGTTTCATCTCCGTGAAATATCATTTTCAATAAGGCTTCTTCGCCTTCAAAAGTTAACATAGTTAATCCTCTAAATTGTCTATTCTTTCAAGACCAAAGTTTATTTTTGTCAAAGATACATTCGTGTTCCCGACAGGGATTTTTATTCGTAAATCTATAAAACTGTTGGTGTCAGTAAATGGAATTGAAAAATCTTCCGTGTCAAAAACATTTACAGATGCTAGCACAGAATCTAGTTGAATAAATTTACCCGTATAAATTCCGTTAATAAATATGCCTATATTAAATTGCTCCACGACTAAAGCATTCAAACCAACAAAAATAGTTATTTTATATAAACCTTTTTGTTTAACATTCATTGTGCCAGTTTGGATATTAGCGTTTGAATTTTTAAAACTGTCTGCTTGGGAGGTATATGCACTTAAAATTTGAAACGTATCTGTAACAGCAAGAGGTTTAATTCCTTTAAAAGTTAAACTATTATAGCTTGGCGTGTAAACAAAACTTTTTAGCAGGATAAAATTTTCTATTAACATTCTCTGCTGTTCATCGCTGTCTGTTATCGCGTGCAGTATTCTTGTGTTCAAGTCCTCAATTGCCGGAAAAAGGCTGTCTTGATAAGCAACTACAGCCTTGAAAGATCTATATCTTTTTCTTTTTAAGAAGGCAGAAATGTTTACAGGCCCAAAACCAATATGAGCAAAGAAACTTTGATATTGTTTTGAGGCTAGAACAGCATTCACTTCTACGCTGTAATCCAAAAAAACAGTTGCAGCAAACGTTGTATATGTTTTTTGTATTAAACCCGCCTGTATCTCTATACTTGTTGATATAGGTAGTTGATTTATTCTGTAATAATTAAACTGTGCAGTATGTGCAGGTATTGGAGCACTACCAACATTGCCTGCAAATACACCTGTATTTACTACGGTAATTGCTCTGGTAAAAGATCCCGATAATGTCCAATTAACACCATTGTGCGAGTACCACTGCTCCCATAAATTACCTGTGCGTTTTACCCGCATAAATTGTGCTTGCGCCGTTGTTACAGGTATTGAAGATATACTACTGCCAACACTATTAACAATGGACCCAATATGTGCGTAAGTCTGTAAACCGTCGCTATAAAAATCAAAACGAATAAAATTATCCGTATCAACTTCAACTAGAAAACCTTGACTCTGATATCTTTGTTCAACAATCGATTCAAGAGCGATTTCCATGAAAAAGTTTTCATTGGGTAACGGATGCACAGCTCTAACTGACTCATTGCCGCCACTCCATGCATCATGAGATACGCCAGCACCTGGAACAGAAATAACTAACTCCACACCGTTTGCTGTGACAGACCCATCACCAACAGGATCAACGACAGTCCATTGAGGATCGATTGTTGAAGTATTAAACTCATCGGAATAGCTGCCTATCTCCGGTGGAGTATCAACCTCCGCGACAAATGAACTTTGTGTAGATGACGAGGATACCAACAAATCATTTTGAACATTTACAGTAAAATAATACACAGATGATAAAGTTAGATTTGGTAAAATAACAGAATGACTCGTTACCAGTGTGGGACTGATGATTGGAATTTCAGTCTCTGCGGTTGTCAATCCATAGCTCACGTCACCAGTTGTTGGTACGTTGCTATCCCACGAAATTACAGCTTCAATACCCGATGTGCCATTTTGCAAAGCAATACCAATATTGATTATTTCTGGGGCATTTAATACTGCAACACTACTGTTTGTCAGCGTTACGTGACCGGTTGCTGTGTCAACGTAATACGGTCGTCCAGTGTCCAATATAGGCAGGTATCTGGCCTGAGCGTTGCGCGTGTACATAAACTCGTATTGACGAGATTCGACGCTCTGAAACGTATTTATTTGCTGCCATGGCCATGTGCTCGGCGCGAGAATATACGGAATCATGTAATCGTGAGCGAGAACCAGCCCAGGGTGCGTAAAAAGATTCTCCCCGAGGTTTCTGAAAATTATTTCACACGTCGCATTTATGGCCTCAAGCGCAAAACAGGTATACGACATTCCCGTTGTGCGCAAATAGTCCTCTTTTACCCGTCCGTCAGCCAAAAACCGGTTATTCAGCCTAACAACAAAATCATCACGAATGGTCTGCAAAAATACTGTGTCACCAGTAGCGGCAGCGCCAGCAATACAGCAAAATATCTTCCAATCGCCTTTGTTTGCCGCGTCAGTGTAAGGCCATGCACTAGCTATAAAATCAGTAATCCACTGTTTTATGGCAGGCTCAGAAGTAAAGCTGGGCTCGTCTTTTATAATGTTATAAGCAGCAAAAAACGCCGTAACAAACACGTACTGCTCAATCGAATTACTGCCATTTGCAGAATACGTGGTTAATATTGGCAGCATTCTGGTTGCCGGATCGATCATCCAGAATTCCAGAATCTCTATTATTCGATTGAGACTTGCTACGTCGCCAGTGCGAGCCCATAAAATAGAGTGATTGTATGCCTGAAACGCCATATCACGCCCGGCAATCTCATCAAACGGCTCATATGGGGAATTGATTGTGCAGAAACGATCAATAGGTAATCCGCATGCCGTCGATCCACCCCACTGGATACTGTTGTTTGGTTTTGTGTTATACGGATCAGCTAACAATTGCAGCCAAGCGTCACTTGTTTGGCTATATTGTGCAGCTTCCGCTTTGCTATACCATGGCATCTTACTTTCTCTTTATTAACCTGCTAAATTCCCAAAACCTTGCACATCCCAAGTTATAGAAAATGTCCCTGTAGTCAAGTCTAATGGACCTCCAAGATCAACTACGCCAACACAACGTTTTCCTGCATCTGTATCATTATAAATAATTCCCCAGTAAGCACCTGATGGATTTCCTGGGTCAACAGCAATTGCAACGTCATCAAACGTCTGTGTATTAACACTCCCTGTTCTTATCCAGTTATCAGTTATTACAGCTGATAATGAAATTCCATTTCCAGGGTAGTTCCCTCCAGGAGTCACTTCATTGAGTGAAAAATCAGTTGTGCCGTTCGCACCCCAACGTGGATCTGGTGTAGTTTTTACAGGAACAAATGCGTTTGTTACAATACCTAGTTTAAAAACGTCTGCTGAATTGTCATGAAGTTTATTTCCTACATCTTCATAATATTGATCGAAATAAAAAGTATCTCCACGTGCCATAACATATACCTGAAAAGTTATTTGTTTAAAGAATCAGAAGGTTCATTTGCAATTAAATCATTTTGCAAAGATTTGTATGAAGCATAAGTAGGTCTGGATCTTGGGTCCCCAATGATATTAAATAATTTTGATAAAGCCCCTTCGACTATCAAATCATAATAATTAAAAAGTAGCCAGTTTGAAACTTGCTCACGAGCAATTGTTTTTGAATCTGGATCAGATGCAGTTGCATAGAGCCAAGAATTTGTTTCCAAATCAAATTGTGCTGGGCGATCTTCTGGTGCATAATATGGAAGTTTTCTTGAGTTTCTGTAGTATGAAACATCTATTAACGAATTTGCAGCTACACCAGCAAACACATAATAACCAGGTCCGCCATAATAATAATAAGTTTTATTTTTTTGATTCTTGCCAGGCAAAATCTCAGGCGGATAAATTCTGTCGCCTCTTGCGTCAATAAAAGGATAACGCACAGTGCGTAACATACGAAATTCTTGAGGATAGTTCCAGATAAACACATCCCCAGTTGCAATCAATGAGTCCTCAATCATATCATTTCGGAAATAATTTCTGACTTGGCATTCACGGATTGATGTTCGTACAAAAGCAATCAAGTCATTTAATTTTTCAGGCCGTCCAGAGCGTTTAATAGCGTCATCAACAGCAGATGAGAATGTGTTTATTTCAATCATAATTTATGATTTCTTTTCTTTTACAGAAGTCTTTGAAGTTTTAGATTCTGAAGTTTTCAAAGTTTGGTGTGAAATATTTAATGCATCTTGAGATAGTTCTTTTTCAAGAATTTCTGCTGCTTCTGGGGACGCAGCAATTTTGGCATTTGATTCTGCAAGAATTTTTGCTTGACTTTGTTGCGAGGTAGAATCTATACCTCCTTTTACAGCACCGCTTCGTTGTTCAGAAAGTTTCAACTTTGCGAGCAAAGCATCTTCTTCAGCTTTTTTGTCAATTTTGCGTAACATACTACCTAGACAAGTTTCTTCAATGTGTTTGTCCAACTGTTCAATTTGTGTCTTTTCTGCCACAAAAAGTTGATGATTTTTTATCGTGTATGATGTTTCATCCAATCTGAATGTCAAAGATGGATATCTATCAGATACGTATAAAACTCTGTCGACTAATTTTTCAGACATTTTTTAACCCCTTCTTTTTAATACAAAAAAAATGCTAGGAGGTTTTTACGCCCCCTAGCATTTTAATTTATGCTGTCGGTGCTGCTGCAATCGACGCGGAAAGTGCATCCAATTCAGCACGAAGCTTGTGTGAAACTGAAGGCACAATGTGAAAATAATCAGGTGATTTTGCCGGAGTTCCAGATTTGTCATCGGGATCAGGAAGAAATGATTTCAGTTCAGCAAGTAAAACGGCAATCTCAGCAGCAGCAGTTGCATTTACCACACCAGTAACATCTGCGTACGTTCCTACAGGAACTTCATTGATAGGCATTTTGTAGACCCCCTAAAATTTAAATTGATCATAGATTAAATAAAAGTCAAACCAGGTTGTTTTTACGCAGCAGTGTCAATACCTGTGTAAGTTCCACCTGTTTTCTCACCTTCATAAACAATTGTAGCTTCTGTTGTGTAGACACCAAAATCAGCATCTGCACCTGCGCGTGTACCATCTTTATCATTTCGATCATGAAACGTACGACGAAGATATTCAACACGAATAGATCCAGGATGGAAAACGTACAAATCTTTTGTCCATACAGGATTTTCATTCATCAAAGGATGAGTCATTAATTTCAAATCACCAAAAGGTGTTATCCAATTGCTAACTTTCATTCCGAACTCTGTAATTCCAGTTTCGATATTCATTACAGAAGATAGACGTGCAATTTTGTTTAGCACGGCAAGAACGGTATTTCCACAAAAAGAAATACGTTCATTGGGTTTACCTTTAATATTTGTTTGGAAGATATTTTGCAAAAATGCGTCAATATCATCCCAGGTTGTATTGGCAATTTGTGCCTGAACATTTGTCCGTATCTGATTTGTCAAGCCGTTCATTGTACGAAATGGCTTTCCGTCTAAAACTCCTGTTGTTCGACGACCCCACATGAATGCCCGCTCAAGATCTTCAGCATGAAACATCCCAGCTTCTCGCTGATTTTCAGCCACAACTGAACCAGTATGATACTCCACGGCTTTAGCTGTGCCGGTTGCATCCCAAGAATTCCGCACAATTTCCATGTAGTTAAATTCAGGGCTACCGATGTTTGCGATTGCAACAGGTTTGGGTGAGCCTTCAGAGTGTACATTTGTAATTTTTTGAATCGGCACAGGTGTTACAGAGCCGTTAATAGAAACAATAGCTGTATCTGCAAATCCGCGTGTAACGGTGGCTACATTTGCAGTTATTGAATCGATGAAGATGTATTCACCTGTGGAATGTACCAACATTGTTGTGCCAGCTACAACTTGATTTTCTTCAGAAAGGTTAAAAGTTGTACCAGTGCCTGCATTGTTGGTAACATTCATGTAACCAGACAAATGACTCTTTTCAAACCAAGTTGATACAGTTGATTTAATATCACTAGAACGCATACCTGCTGTTAATGCAAGCAGAGGTGAAGAACCTGTTGGATACAATTGAAGAATAGCAGACGCAAAACTTCCCATTTCTGTACCTGGAATATTCTGGTCTGAAGCAAAAACGCCTTTTACTGCCATGTTTAAACACCTCAATTTTGGTTTTTAAATGAATTAATAATGAATAAAAACTTAATTATTCCCTTGCGTTAAAATTGATATCCAGTCATCGTGTGAACTCTGCTTGGATTTATTATTATTTTGTTGGCTGGAGTTAAAGCCACTTTCCCCAGGTTGATTACCTGAAAAATCTTTTGCTGTGTTTACCTGCGCAGACACATTGTCAAAATATTTTGCTGTTGCTTTTATCGCCTCTGGAAGAGACAGGTCTTTAGCCAGGAAACTATTTAAAGCAGCCTGAGCAACAGGCGCAATATTGGGATCTTCTGTAAAAGGAATTTTTTGATTCATTTCACGAATGGCTGATTTTGCATCTACAGACGCATTTGCTTCTCGAATTGACTCTTGTTTCACTTTTTCCAGCTTTGAGTCTACCAACTGATTTACTTGAGTTAAGGCTGCCTTGTAAACATTTTCACCTACAGATTTGAAAGCATTCTGAAGTGATTCAGTAGAACCCTGAACAATTTCAGATTCAATTTTTGCCATGTCAATATCTTGCATAAGATTTAATGAGGCTAGATGATCTTGCATTGCCTGCGCTGGATCTTGTTGTTGAGCCGGCTGTGGTTGTTGCTGTTGTGAAGTTTGGTTGTCAGTTTGTGTTTCTTCAGTTTTAGGCTCCCAAATATTTTTTTGTAAATCTACGTTAGACGATTTGTTAGGTGGATCGTTAACATTGTCTGTCTGTGCAGGAGTTTCTGATGCAGAAACATTATCTGTAGATTGTGTTTGCTCAGTGGATGAACCAAGAACCGATTTCAGAAAATTAAAACTCATTATTTTTCTCCTTTAGAATTGTTAATTGAGTTATTAAGCTCAATCAAGTGTAAAATTGTTGAATATTGTACGTGTAGATTTTCTAGCCTTCTGCATACAGATGTTTCTGATTCTTTATCAAAGCGTGCAAAAGTTAAGATTGATTTTTCAAGGTCAAGTTTTTCATTTTCAAGAACTTTTAGATATGCAGGATTTCTTGCAATATCACCGAACATGATTTTCTCATGAGGGTTTAATTTATCGTACTGTTGACTCATCATTTTATAATTCCTTAGTTGCAATAAAATAATAAATAAAGCTTTGACAAGGGGCCCCAGTGCTTTCAATGTTTACGGCTCCTTACGGTCACCAGGTATTTCCTTTTCGTCTCCACTTCGTTCCGCCTCAAACTCAAAAAAACCTGTCGCCCTGCAAGGTAGCCTAACATTGGCACTCCCTTGTCAATTCTTTTTTTATTATTTTCTAATGAGAGAAGCCATGAAGTAAAATGAACCTACAGCCAGGGCCAGATTTCCCAGTGAAAAAGCTTCGACAATTGCAATAATATCTTTCGGATCTGTTTCAAAAATAAGATATCTTATTAATGCTATCCAGAAAGATAAAAGCAAAGATCCCATGATTGACCACGCCAAAATTCGCCGTGTAACTGACCTGACTGAGTTCTCATCCCGTGTAAGTTTCACGGCTTCCAAAGTTAAATTTAAACTTTTAGCGTTGGCCTCCACGCGCTCTTGTTCAGTGAAATTTTGTTCGTCGATGAAACCTCCGATACCTTTTGCAACTGTCATTGCTTTTGATATACCTTTAGTTTCCTGATTTCCACCTCCAAACAGTAAACTAATTCCTGCTTTTAATAATGAAAACATTAATCTGCCTCCAATTTTGCTTTTATTACTGCGATATCAACAATGATATCGGATAAAGTGTTTTGTGTTGCTGAGACATTTGTTATAAGCATATCAACTTTATACTGTAAAACAAAGTACCCTCCAATTGATGTTGATAAAAAGATTAATACTGGCATCCATTTGATATACTTGTCCATTTGGCACCTAACCTTCTATGCAGTAATGATTTCCATCGTTGTATCTGCCGCCCCAATTTCCTCCCAGAGATTCCCAATAGAGACCAAGAATTTCATGGTCAGATGTTGAAGTGAGGTAAGTGCCGTTTTTGAAAAGATTAAAGTCCACAGCCAGGCGCTTTTTGTGCATGGAATTCTTTTTTCCATAACCACGTGACTCTCCTGGACGACCAAAAACACGTGGATCGCGATAGGCATCACCGAATGTTAATTCATAACCTTGTTCATCAGCAAAGATTATCAATTTTGATACCATTAAGGTGAATCGTCTTTGCTTATCACCTAGAGATTCTTTTTTCATTGAGATATTCCTTCTTTAGAGAAATAAAAATTAAAGTGGGAGTTGTTGCTGTTGTAAAGTTTGTTGGCCTCCTTCTTGTTGCTGCGAATATTGCTGTAATAATTGGAAAGCTAGGTTTTTTTGTTCGGGAGTAAGCTTGTCAATTTCGGATTTGAATTCAAATTGTGAAAAATCTGTTTTGTCACCCAGAAGAGAAGTCCAGTAGTTTATCATGGCAACCACGTCAAACTGCTGTGAAGCTTGTTGCGATTGAACAATGGTGTTTAAAACTTCTTTTATAGCCATTGTGATTGACATTTTATCAAGCCCTTTTAGGCCATCAGAGATAGAGAATTCAAGTTTTGTGTCTCTAAATTCAGCAGGATTTACTTCTATCAACTCACCTTCTAGAGTCAGAATTTCCATGGATTTTTGATACTGTAAGATGTTAAACATCTGCATGATTTTTACTGGCGAAAATGCTTGTGCATGAATGATTTTCGCCAGCTTAAGATTTCTTCTGTTTGCTCCTTGAACAGTTGCCGCAGCTTGATATTGTGTTGCGCGTTCCAGACCTGCAACTTGTTTTAGGATTTCTGTAGGAAGAACCTTCTGCATTAATGAGTTTACAACCTCGATGTCTTGCAAGGTATTTGATGTTTTTGGTGCATCGAAAACTTGGTAGATAGCTTTTCTCAAGTCAGCTTCTGGCGGAGCATTAACTGCAATTTTTGACGCTACAGGATCATATTCATCGTTGAGATCGATAACATTTTTGTTGTAAAAAGTGACTCCATATAGAGCTCTTCTGGAAGCTTTCTGGTGAATGTTCATTTGTGCAGATGCAAATGTTTGGAATGGCATTAACAATTCAGCATAAGATTGCGTTTCTTCGTTAAATCCGTCATCAATTGGCATTGAAATTCCAATAGGCAAAAGCGCATGTGAGTTATTTAAAACTTGTACACGGCCTATGATTTCATTGTTGACCAAAATTATGCGGCAGATTTGAAGTTTATCCGAGGTTCCTAGACCGTACTTTTTCAAAGGAATCCAAATATGAAAGATAACATTTTCCACGGCTTTTTTTGTGGTAGAAACAGAGTCATGACCACCAAGAATGTTGATCCAGGATTCTTTTCTTGTCGAATGCACACCTTGTAAGTTGACAACAGGACGTTGTGTGTACCAACGAAGAGAAAAATTTTCTTTTTCCATCAGGGATTCAATATTATAGATCTCCCCGTCATCGAGCATCTTTTTCATTCTGAAAGGTGATTTGATTGTAGCCTCGGCAAAAAACTCACCTTCTTGAGCCATGTTGATCGCGTCTACTGACAGATCATAAAATAAATTGTAAGGGTCTATGTCTCTCAGGGTGTTGCCAGCATAAACTTCTGCACCTTCGACAACTACAGGCTGCTCAGTTTCTGAATTTTCAAGTCTATTTCCTGTAAGAACTTTCCACTGCGGGGTCAAAGCTGCGAAATTGTATTTCATAGCGTCGAATAGAAATCTTGCTAAGTATCTTTCGTGCATAAATTTATCTGCGTTCTCATTCATCACAGAGGCAAATGCAGTTGCTACGGCTTGTTTATCTTTTGGTGCAATTGCGCCGTATAAGCCTGAGTCTGCGGCCAGGACTTCCATGAAATATGTTACAGCTTCATCAAGTTGAACAACTGTTAATGGCAATGACACATCAACAGGTTTTATACCATAGCCTTTTTCATTGTCAATTTGACGTTTTGTGTCATCATCGTCTAAGACAAGATAACCATAAACTTGTTTATCTATCTTTTCAAAACGTTCATTGCGAGATTCATGATAGTCTTTTTGATCCATGAGTTTTTCTTTCAAAAGATCGACAAGACTATCATGTTGTTTGGCTGTAATCTTGATGGATTTATCAACTTGATAGGTAGTTTTTCTTTTTATCATTTAATGGGCCTCGGTGATTGAGAGATGGAGTGTTTATTGACTAAGGCAAATTTATGGCTGAAGATCTGAGATAAAGATCGCTCCGCGCGCTGCGCTTGCTCTCCGCTTATATCGTGAAGAACAGATGAAGAACAGATGAAGAACAGATAACATAGATGAAGAACCTAAAAATCACAAATCTGACTTGAGCCTTGTATAGCAATTTTGCTGTGAACTGTATACTCTTGCATTATAAGATACATCCAACGTTGCAGCATTTGCGGTGCATAAGCATAAGCGTCAATATGATCGTCAACATTTGTTTTTCTGTCAGGGCGGTAAGAAATAAGTTCTTGCGTTAAAGCAAAATCACCATAGTTTAATGCATATTCTTTTGCTTTTATCATTGCTGCCCACGCTATTATTCGCTGAGGTTTTCGCCCTATAGCTTGCAATTGAACAAATGAGATTCCACGTTCTCCGGGCATACAGTTCTCGTTAAACTCAATCCCATTTCTTAAGCATTCATGCTCAAAAACGTATTTCAAAGACGCTTGAAAAGCTACTGATTCTATACCCACAGTCTGTATACGCCATTTCTTGCACAACCTTATAACTTCCCAGAACAAACTTATAGGATCTATCCCTGTGTAGCCTTCATAATCTACAGCTTGCCACGCACCGTTTGGTCCGCAGTTTTCAAGCCAACCATGAACTGCAATAACAGTTTTATGTGCCCAAGTTTCTTTTGAAATTGCAAGATCGATTGTTATAAATCCATACTTTATATCATCCTCTTGAATATGAGGGTTGTAAAATATTTCCTCAGCAAGAATGATTCCTCTTCCACCCGCAGATGGCATATTCATCATTTCGGCAAACCAAACGTCTGCCATTCCCGCTTCTAAATATTCTACATAATCTTTTTTTAGTTTATCAATCGACCACGCATCTGGCCAAAGCGGTTTACCATTGGAAAGCAAACAACCATATACACGTGAGTGCCAGAACTCCGATGCGCAGTTTTCCGCAATAAGGGACTGTGTTTCCGTGAGATTACCAATCTGCACGATTTTGTGATGGAATTTATCGAGCGCTTTTTTAAACGGCCCGTAGAACCATCTTTTCGCGATCCTGAAGCTGACTTCGGTGACTTCCGCTTGTGCCGCATCAATGTCGTCGAGTATTGCCAATTGAGGTCGTTGGTTGTCAATGTTAATTCCTCGAACTTGCTGCAAAACGCCGAATGCGCGTAAAATACAAAGCTTATCACCAAGCCAAAACTTATAAATCCCTTTGCCATCTTGTCGTGTCTCCATTTTTATTTTGCCAAAGACTGCGACGAAATTGTCACATTCCATAAAGGCTATTATGTCATTTACTGACGGTATTGCAATTGATACGGTGTTTGATAGGTAGAGGATGAATCTGTAATCTGAAAATAGAAAGAAATAAACGCAGGCAAGTTTAGCCAAGGTTGTTTTTGCATGGTCGCGTGGAACTGCACAGGCAAATTTATCAACCTGTAAATCAATCATCAATTTAAAAAGTTCAACATGAAATTCTGGGACAGGAAAAGTTAGTTCGTCACCGAGAAAAAATTGTATGAAGAATTCAGGATCATACTGCAAAGCAGCTTTTATCTCTTCTGTAGATAGTTGAACAACTTCGGTAGCGATTGCAGTATTCATTTATTTTGCAACTATTTTACACAGATTTCACAACGAAGGAAAAGCTGGGATTAGCTCTTTATCTTCTGATTTTGAAGTTAGTAAATCTTGCACAGATTTTGCGCCCATAAAGTCAGAATCTTTTTTTGTTTCTAAAAGTTTACTTCCATCTGATTTCTCAATTTGAAAATTCTGTTGTAGCTTCTCGACGAAAGTTGCATTTAATTGAACAACAGTTCTTATGCCAGCATTTTGAGAAATAGGATTGTTTGAGAAAGTTCCGCGTCGTTGCGCTTTGTTAGCAAGAGCTGCGGCCCGCAAAGCAAAATCAGGTTCAGGATCATTTTGCAAAGCCTCGACAACTCTTCTGATGCCCAATGCTTCTATACCATCCCAACCTTTGTTTATCAACTCGTTCTGTTTGAATGTTTCTCCGGCAACAATTTGCGCTTGTTCTAAATATTCTTCTGTTTTCATTATTTGCGAAATTCTGCTTTCAGAAACACCCAGAGCCTGCGCAGTTACTTTTCTCTCTACGCCCACAATTTCCATGCGAGCAAGTTTTTGCATTTTCTTTGATGAAAGCGCGCCTTGTTCTTGAGCCATTGTAGGATTCCTCTTGAAACAAAATTTAAAGTTAGGTGAACAGCTTTTTTCACGAATAAATCTATATGGGAAATTCACTCGCGGACGCTTCAAATCGTCTTTGTCTCATCCGTCCACTGGAGACTTACAGCTTGATATTATTTAAAGTCGTACATCTGTGCGCAATCACATCGACTGGAGAGTTTAGGTATGGCAAATGCTAATGAAGATAAAGAAGAAGAAGACTAAAGGAAATAAGGTAAAAAAATTATCGAAACAACAAAAATACCTGGCAATAGATCGATAAATATATCCAGCATAAATCCAGTCCATGATACAAACACCTTCACAGTTTGAGCTATCATCTTGCTTTCCCTCTCATTGCCAATTTCATATTTAGTTCTGCAATTTTGCCATGTAACTCTGCGACTTTATCTTTATACCCTTCCAACTCTTTTTCTTTATTTCTATATCTCAAAACAAACTTATATAACAACCCAATCATCTGCTTCTTTACATATGCACTTCCATTTGCGCCTCCTTCCAAAATATAAATCGCTCTGTTCGCATCTTGAACAGCTTTTGAAAGTTCCATTTCATTACCTCTTTGTTACATATCCTGTACATGCTACGCAAAACCTAATGCTGATGTTTGCTGACTCCGAAATTTTTATTTTTATTTCTATTTTTATTTCTTCAGGCTTCGTATATTTTTAGAAAAAAGTTTAGGGTGACTTTTTATAGGGAACCGGGGCCATAAAAAATAGGGGGATACTGTCCCCCCTTTGGAATTAGTCTAGATCTAGACTAGAACTGTTCTACATTTGCATTAAACCAGTTGACATAGGGCAGTAACTTTGCATTGCCTCGAAACGACGCGGGATAGTTGAAAAAATGCACCCATTCTTTGTTTGGAGCTTCTAATACGATTGTGTTTGCTGCGGTTTGCAAAACTCGGGCTATCTGCCGACCTTGCCATGTAGCGCCTTGGATGCATTGATGTACGCACACGATTGATTGAGTCATTTGATCGATCCTTTTGATTGAGTGTAGAACTGCACAATATCAGGTTGGAAAAACAAAATCAACAGTTATTTTGGCTGACACAATCTTTGCAGCTCTGCGAGTTTGGCATTTGCAGCCTCGATTGAGTCATTATAATATTGATTATTGAGCGCCCATTGTAGATCTATTTTGTGAGAACAGTTATCAGGGTCAAATTGACGTATAGGTGTAAATTTTAAAAACACGCGAGAAATATCAGTGGCTGTCCATGGATTGCCTTCGGGATTGTTGGGTAGGTCACGGATAAATCGCTTGATAATGGACTTGAGTTGTTTTGCGTTGATTGGTGTTACTGATGATGATGATGACGACATTTTAAAATCCTCTAGGTTGATTGAGAATCCAGAGTATAGATAGAGAGTTTTAAAATATCAAGGGGGATATTAAAATAAAATAAAACCCTGATTAGATATACCAATCAGGGTTTTAGATTTGCGTAGATAGATAGAGATTTATGCAGATTGAGAATCTTGAGAATCAGAATCTTGCTCGCGCATAGGCGCTGTCTCTGCTATTTTGTCCGCAGGTTTGTCTGCCGTAATCGCCATGATATCTGTCAAATCGATATTAGTTGTTGACACCGTAACTTCGTGCCGCGTGTTAAGCCAATGCTGTAAGTTACCCGGCTCGATACCGTCCTTATCAGCCTGCGCGATCATCGAGTTGATAACCATAATCCAGTTATCTTGTGACACAGCCGGAAACTGTTGCTCTGCAAATGCAGCACAGGATAATGCCTGACGAAGAAGAGCTTTGTTGATAAATGTCAGTCCTTTAGCTTTCAACGCTTTGACATAGATAGCTGCCAGCGAGTTAAACGCCGCCATTGCAGAGGACCGCGAGCTGGTGATAAAATCGTCGATTTTAAACGGTATCTGTGCCAGCTCCATATCATCCTTGGGCATTGCCGCTGATTTTACAGCCCGGATTAAAATCGTGGATAATTGTTTTGCAATCCACAGAGGACCACCGGGTGCGTTTGCTATTGCGTCTACGGACGGTATTGCTGAGATACAAACGTTGAGCACCTGTTTACCGCCACCTTTGATCAATTTGGTTAGAGGCACAATTGCGATACCGTAATCGTCGGGAAAATCTGCTTCAGGATCAAAATTAAAAACTGGCTCTTGGTCGGACTCCATGCAGAGATCAACTGCGGTTGCAATTGCGGCTTCGGCTTTTTCCAGATTTTCTGCACCGAAATACTGCTGTTTGATATCCTGCATTGTTGGGGCTGGATCTTTGGCTTCTGTTGCGGCTTCATTTTCATTTTCTGCGGACATTTTACTGACTCCTTGGTTTGTGAATTATTGTGGTTGAGATTTGAGAGTAACATTGTGGGTGCAGATGTCAAGTGGATTTGCTAACCGGTTGTCACTTTTCTACCCTTTTATAGGTAATTTTTTTATAGATGGTTTTTGATGCCATCCTAACATATCAAGTAACATCACGACTAAACCTAATTTACTAACATGGCCCGGCGCTGACCCCCTGTAATTCCTGTTAGTAATAATCATACTTGCCTTTTTTCGGTCAGATTCCACTTTCTATTTCACACGGTCAATTATATTCCTCTTTTACACTCTCTAATCTGTGTTTATAGGCTCCAAAAGACGTATATACCCTATATATTATGATTTTAAATTTTTTGCGGGGGGTATTAAATTGTTGCTCTCAGAAAAATATGGCTTTTGGAGGCGGATAAAAGCAAGATTGGGGCTCAAAAAGCGGAATATATGGGTTTGAAGGCGGTGAAACACGGAATTTGGCTGAAAAACGGTGATTATGATTTGGAATTACAGGAATTACAGGGGCACAGGGAAACTCACGTTAGTAAATTAGGTTAAGTTGTTAGGTTAGGTTATTGGGTGTTAGGAATTTGGGTTTATTTTGTATTTGAACAGACAATTTATATTCTCAAGGTCTATAAAACACAAATAGATTATAAATATATTGACACAGGATATTATTGTTAGTATACAGGATATGTAGGATGGAGTAAAAATGGAACACAAAAAGCGTTTTGACACGGAGACCTGATATGCAAATTAAAAATATTAAAAATATTAAAATGATTATCAATAATTTTGTGCAGCGTTTGAAACACAAGCCTAAAAACAAACTATTGCGCCGAAGGCTTCGCTTGTGGTTGTACACGTCCAAAAATAATCTAATATATTTACACGAACAAAGATCTGTGGCTTTAAGATTTGACGATTATATTAAGGAAATTAATGTTGATATTGATTTTATTGAGGATGAAACGTTATATCTTTACGGGGAAATCATTAGTAAGTTGGATATGTGGACCGAGGTACGCAGTGAGGTAGCAAATCAATGAGTGAGCAAAATCTATCATCAAACAACACATTAAAATTTTGGCAAACACGCCTTAAACATTGTCACCTATATATAGCTAATCGGTTGGTGGGATTTACAGAGGATGATGTTGTTTTGCAGCGCGCATTGATCGCGTGGGCAGCTATGACTGATGAGGATTTTTGGGACATGCATTTAGTGTTGCCAATTGATTTGCAACTCGCG
>Ga0256830_1000349_pt1 | contig 38919 bp, 40 predicted proteins | sample 128326metaG_FD_190537 | JGI IMG/M metagenome (GOLD analysis project Ga0256830, IMG submission 190537) | Hydrothermal vent microbial communities from Lau Basin, Pacific Ocean - 128-326 | ecosystem: Environmental > Aquatic > Marine > Hydrothermal vents | place: Pacific Ocean: Lau Basin | collected...
CCTTCGCCAACTTCACCAACGGGTGCCCCATGTCCAGGATTTGCTCCAGCCGCGCCCGGAACAGGTCCCCTTGCACTCGCCCGCTTTGCTCGCTTCTCTTCGGTCGCATGAATCACCAGAAATCGAAAGTAGGTTGTCAGTTTCTGGCAATCATCTCATACAGTGCAATTTAACCTCATCAATAAAATTTATGAATAGATATAAGATACAATATCTTCACTTAAATCACCTAGAGGAGTTCATACCGGAAAAGCGAAAGCTGTGGTGTCTATCCCTATGGACTTCCGCACCGATAGCCACAACAAAACATTCCACATGACTGTTGTAAATGCCGTAGAAGCGGCTGCACCATAGATCCCGTATAGAGGGACAAGAAATAGATTTAGAAATATGTTTGCAACTGAAGTTAACGCAAGCCATCGAACAGTAATTCGTTCAAACCCTGTCATATTCAAAAGTAATGCTACAGATCCAGCCGTAGCATCGACTAGATTTCCTAACGCGAGAATCGCCATTGGGGCATATGCAGATACGAATTCGGCTCCGAACACGACGGAAAGGATGCGGTTCCCCCAAACGACAAGAATTAAAACGACGGGGAGGGCCAAGGCAAGTATCACCCTAGCACTCCCAGTAACGACCTTTTGGAGGCGACGCACATCTCCGGAGGTGTAGAGTTGAGAAAAGAAAGGCGCAACTGCCGTGTTCATCGCCTGAAGACCAAAACCTATCAACGCAGAAACCTGAGCTGCGATTCGATACACACCGACACTGGTGCTATCTGAGAAAATACCCAAAACAACAATGTCGGCCTGACTGTTAATAACGGATACACCGGCTATAAGAGACATCGATATCGCGCTCGACAGCCAGACCTTGGTGTCATATTTAGGAGAAGCATTTATTGCCTTCCTTGGCAAATTCCTCATCAAAAGGAAAATCCCCACACAAAAAGACAAAGCAGAGGCTACTACATAGCAAGACATTGCCAAGGGAGGAGATATTTTCATGTTTGGGAGAAGCGATTTTATCAACAAAAGAATGACAAGAAAAAGAGCGGGACAAAGTATTTTTTCTGGAAGCAGACCTAAGACAATTTTTCGCAACCCTCTTAAAGTCGCCCCGCGGACTTCCCCTAATCCTATTAATGGTATAAGGAACACACCGCAAACAAACGTAAAGAATACTCCGCTTTTGTATGAATCCGTCAAAAAATAAACAACCACTACAGCAAGCAGGCCAATCACAATACCAGAAAGGGCAGATACTTTAAAGGCCCAGCGCAATATTCCATTCATTAATCCATATTCTGAACGTGTCTGACATGCCGCCACCTCTCGAACTAGAAGATTGGGCAACCCGAGCTGTGCAGGAATACCTAAAATAGTAATCCACGCAAAAACATACGCGTAGACTCCGTATTTAGCCGCCCCCAACAAGCGGGCCAGGACTACAGAAACTGACAACAAAAGCAGCACGTTTCCTATTTTAACAATAAAGCTCCCAACCCCTCCGCGTAATACTTTTACAAAAATATCATCTCTATTAAAAAAACGAACAGAGGAGTATCCCCGCCTGACTGATAGCAACCCCATATCTGGGAACCTCACTTTATTATTACCCCGTCCGAAGGCAGACCGGAATCCGAGAAGGGTGAAGGAGGAGCAGGGGGTTCGGGTTGCTGCATAGTTGCCTGCCCGCCCCTCCTCGCCGCCATGTCGCACCCCCGTCCGCAGGACGCGTAACGGGCCGCACCCCGTCGGGACGAGCCCAACGGACAACCCGGATTGCGGAAGAAGGGAAACTGCCGTGACGAGTGACAGGTGACGGGTGACGAGGGAGGGACCGGCCGCCTTGCCGCCCACCAACGACGAACGACCAACGACCGCATTTCCGTGACGAGGGGGAAAGGCAGTGACAGGTGACGCGTGACCCGTGACGGGTGAGAAAGGCTCGTCGCGGGGGCTGGCGCTCTGTTTCGGTCATGACCGCTGCCCCTCCCTGGGATTCGGCTGGAAAGCCGGAAGGCTAGAATGCTGGGAGGCCAGGATGCCGGAGCACGGGGAGGCCGATCTCTCCCGCTCGTTCTCCGGCGGACGCCGAATGATACGGAAAACGGCGGTTGGGGACAAGGGGGGCGGTGGGCCGTTCGTCGTGGGAAGGGCCGTGAATCGTGAATGGTGAATCGTAAATCGTTGGACGCTGGAACGCTGGAAGGCTTTCTAGCTTGCCAGCTTGCTAGCGATCCGCGGAGCGAGCCATGGGTGGCTGCGAGCGCGTTGACCGTAGGGGTGTGGACGGCTATGGTGGATTGTGTGATGGACCCTTCTGGTCCGCGAGAGACCGGGACGAGATGGGATCGGGGCGATGAAAACGACGCGTTATTTTCGGTTCGTCCGGAAGCGGCCCGACCGGGCACGCATCCGGGAAGACTGGATCGTGCGTGTGCTGCGGGATCCCCAGTATGAAGAACGACAGTCCGATGGGAGGATCCGGAGGTGGGCGTGGATCGAGGAGGAAGGGAAGCACCTCCGAGTGATCGTCCTGGAAGACGGGGAGACGATGCATAACGCCTTTTTCGATCGTTCGTTCAAGGAGCAGGGGCGATGAGGGTGACCTATTTTTCGGACACGGACACGGCGTTGATCGAGTTTCGGGATGCGGAGGTCGCCGAGACGCGGGAGCTGGGTGAGGACATCTACGTGGACTTGGACGAGAAAGGGAATCTGGTGAGCCTCACGATCGAGCACGCACGAGCGAACGCTCGGCTGGAGGAGTTCTCGTTTCGGGAGATGCCCGAGGGGGTCCCGTCTCGAGCCTCAGCAGGCTGAAACCGCGGGGCCGCGGCCTCCTGCCCGGGATTGACTGCGGGAGGTAGAGATCGATACCCGCACCGCCTGCTCCCACAGCCGCACCACGTACCGGAGCAGCTGAAAGGCCACCCAGCGGTCCGGGTGGCTCTTGTGCTCGATCAGCACGTATACGAACGCCTCGCCGCCCCCCCGTAGCGCCACCCGGAAGATCACATCCGCCAGGTGCGCCCGAAGCTCCGGATCCACGAACGTGCGCGGCACGGCCGACACCGAGGAAACGTCCAGGCACGCCACCACCTCGGCCGGCAGTAGTGGCGCAAAAAGTCCCGGGCCGCCTCGGGCAGGGGGAACACCTCGCGCACAAACCGGTCGTGGGGGTTGGAAAGGAAAGGTCGGGCAAAGGGCCATTCTAGCCCGGGACGTTGCGGGCCGCTACCTTTGGGCCTCGCGCAACGATGCAACGGACGCCGTGTGTGGGCGGTTTTCGGCGAGCAGATGGGCCAAGGCCACCTAGGTGTCCAGGTAGATCACGGCTCTTCCCGGCGGGGTGGCGGCGTTGGGACGCTGGGCGGCGGGGCCTTCATCCGTCACGGGTCACCCGTCACCGCCTTTCTATTCTACCGGTGCATCGAAGCGCTCCGGGTGCCCGCGGCACCAGGACAGCATGGCGTCCAAGACGTCCTCCACGTCCCCGAGCCGCCGGGAGCACACCTCGTAGAGCTCTTGGGGCCCGACCTCGTGGTAAAAGTGGACCATCCGGTTCCGATAGCCCGCCAGAACGACGAGGGTCCGGGCAACGTCGGGTGTGAGCACGCCGACCCGCTCGAGTCCCCTCGCCACCTCCTTGTACTCGGAGGGCGCCACCCCAAACCCCTTTGCGAGCACGTGGCGTCCCAGGTCCAGCAACGCCTCCAGGGCCCGGCGGAGGTACGACTCTGCCGCGGCCACGTTCCTAGCGTCCGAGAAGAACTCGTCGGCGCTCCCCAGGGGAAGCCCCCGCACGCAGGCCAGCATCTCCCGCACCCAGGCCACTCTTTCGGCCACCACGGCCGCCCGAAGAGTCGACGGGGTCATCGAGCTCCCTCCCGGTAGATCGCCCGGAGCCTCTCCTTGTGCCAATGGGCCAGGTCTCCGGCCCGCGCCAGCACGTAGAGTTCGTACCGGGCCTGGGCATCCGGGTCGGTGCAGGCCAGGATCTCACCCCGGATCACTTCGTACGCCAGAAACGCCGGCGCCTCGGTCACCACGACGAGGTCCACCCGGCCCGCCCCGAACAGGTCCTCCAGGGCCTGGGCCAGCTCCACCTTCTCGAAGGCTCCCAGCCGCCGACCCGGCCTCGGCTGCACCCCGATGTCCAGGTCGGACGCGCCGGGTTCGGGCTGCACGTCCCCACCCCGCACCCTCGCCGCCGCCTCAGCGGCCCGGCTGCCGAACGCGTAGATCGCCACTAGGTCGTGGCGACGGCACAGGTCCAAGAGGCGCTCGGAGAGGGACATGGAAAAGCTCCGTTGGGACGATAGACTGCCGTGACGAGTGGGAACTGCGGTGACGAGTGACGAGTGTCGACGCTTCGCGTCGGCTGGAAGGCGCTGATGCACTCGTCTGCCAGAATCCTCACGCCGCCTCCTCGGAAACCGGATGCACGATGTCGGTTCCCAGGATCTGCGCCGCAAAACGCAGAGCAGCCCGAACGTCTTCGACCTCAAGCCCGGGATGCTCGCGAGCCAGGTCCTCAGGCGTCCGGCCGGCAGCGAGTTCCTCTAAGATGAACTCCACCGTGATCCGAGTCCCCTGAATCACCGGTTTTCCGAACATGACGTGCGGGGTGGAAATGATCCGGGATGAAGGCATGGCTAGGCTCCCCGAGTAGCAAGGTACGTTTCTCCTGGTAGCCAACGGGAGGTCCTTGACGATGTGGCTGACCCCTCCTGCCGGCGACCACCTCGAGCAGGTGCTCGGCGGGCCGGCGACGCCACCCCCAGGCGAGGTCCTTCCTCATGGAAGTCGTCTTCCTCGAGCCGTTCCGGGCTCCGTTCCGCGAGCGCCACCGCACGGGAAAGCCGTGCCAAGTGCGCGTTTCAGAGTGTACCCTTTGCCTCTCCATCTGTCACGACGGACACGTGCGGAACTGCCGTGACAAGTGATCAGTGACGGGGAACGGCCGTGACGAGTGATCAGTGACGGGTGACGGCCCGGCGTTCCAACGGCCCCCGACAAACGACGAACGACTCACGACCCGCGGCCTTTCCCAACGATTCACGATTTACGATTGACGATTCACGGCCGTTCATCCCGCCCGGGATCGCCTGCAGGAGCAGGCTCCTACCGATGTGGGCCCTCGTGCCCGTCGCCTAGCCTCCGCGATTCATCGGCCACAGATTTACATAGATGAACACAGATGTGGGAAAAGCGGGAGGGGCCCACCACCGGTGGATGGGGGCGTCCGCACCCCAAGATCCGCGCAAATCCGTGTTCATCTGTGGCTTTCTGGCCTTTCCGCCTCCTAGCCTCCCAGCGGACTCCCCCTCACCTCGTCCTTGATCCGTTTCACGTGGCCCCGGCCCAGGCCCTTGACCTCGCAACCCAGCTCGAAGTAGCGCCGGATCTTGGCGTCGTCGAGGATGCCGAAGCAGTCGATCACGGCCACGGGCTGGCCGGTGCGCGCCACCACCCCCTCCGGATCCAGGTCGAGGTAGGGGGCGTGACGCACGGCGAACACCACGGCGTCGGCCCCTGCCAGGGCCTTGTCCAGGTCCTTCTCCACCCGAAGCTCCTTGAGCTTCTCCTGGTTGCGGAAGAACCGCTTCCAGCTGTACTCGGGCGAGGGGTACTCGTCCTGCTTCTCGAACTCCCACCAGTGGTCCACGTAGGGGTCGTGGACCCGGGGCTCGGCGCCCATCTCGGCGAGCCGGCGCACCAGGAGCTCGGACCCGCTGTAACGGGTGTCGCCCACGTCCTCGCGGTACGAGGCCCCGAGCACCAGCACCTCGGCCGCGGCCACGGGCCGGCCCATGTTCCTGAGGGCGTCGCGCACCAGCTGGGAGGCGTGCAGGGATCGGGTGTCGTTGATGTCGATGGCCAAGGGGGTGATCCGGAAGATGTCGTCCTCGAACCCGTGGATGTGGTGGTAGGACCACACCCCGAGCCCTCCGTCCTTGGGCAGGCAGTAGCCGCCGATGCCCGGGCCCGGGAAGATGATGTTCGAGTGGGTGGGCCGCACCTTGATCGCCTCGATCACCTTGATCAGGTCCACGCCGTTGCGCTCGGCGAACAGGCTCCACTCGTGCAGGAACGCCAGGATGGTGGCCCGGAAGCTGTTTTCCACGATCTTGGCGGTCTCGGACTCGATGGGCCGGTCGAGCACGGTGAGGGGGTACTCGTCCACGTTGAGAACGTCGCTCAGGAACCGGACCACCCGGTCCCGGGCCTCGTCGTTGATGCCGCTGCACACCCGCCAGAAGTTGCGGATGCTGTCCACGTACTGCCGGCCCGGCATGACCCGCTCGTAGCTGTGGGCCAGGAGGGGGTCGGACTCGATGCCCCGCCGCCGGAACACCTTGCGCATGATCGGGTAGGCCACCTGCTCGGTGGTGCCCGGGGCCACGGTGGTCTCGATCAGCACCAGGGCGTCGGGCCGGATGTGCTGGGCGATGATCTCCAGGGACTGCTCCAGGGCGGCCATGTCGGCCCGGCCGTTTCGCACGTTGCCCAGGTCTTCCTTCAGGTAGTCGCACTGGACGTCGACCACCACCACGTCGGCCAGCTTCAAGGCGTCGTAGGTGAAGGTGGCGGTGAGGGTCTTCTTCTCGTGGACGCACCGGCGGATCAGCTCGTCCACCTTGGGGTCCTCGGACTTGACCGGGGAGAGCCCCCGGTTCAGCAGCGGGATCTTCCAGTAGCTGCGCACGCTGGGCCGCTGCATGCCGATCACGAACTTGGTGGGGTTGCCCTCCGCGTCCTCGGCGTCGGCCACCACCGCGGCCATGACCGCGCCCACGAACCCGACGCCCACCACCACCACGACCTCCCGGCCCCGGGCCCGCTGCTCGGCCGCCAGGCGCTCGAGCCGGGCAAGCTCGGTCTGGTAGGCCTCGGGATCGGGCAGCGGGAACCGCTCGCCGTCGGGACTGACGGAGTAGAGCATGCTCATGGGACCCCTCCTTCGGGTAGGCGTTGGGACGGTATCACTGTTGGGAACGGCCGTGAATCGTTGGGACGCTAGGACGGTAGGACGCTGGGACGCGAAGCGTCGTCACCCATCCCTCGTTACTGGTCACCGCCAAGCTGCCGTGGATCGTTGGGACGCTTCGCGTCCGCTGGGCAGCGGAGCGGCTGGGCGGCCGGGGCGCCCCCCCATGGCCGGCTACGCGGGCCGCCTCCCAGCCTCCCAGCTTCCTAGCCTCCCAGCGTCCGTCTGAGGGCCTCGCGCCAGTGGGGCGGGTCGAGATCCAGAGCCCGGCGGGTGGCGGTCTTGTCGAGCACCGAGCAGGCCGGCCGGAGAGCCGGGGTGGGGTAGTCGCTCGTGGGGATCGGGCGGATCCGGGGGGCCCGCCCGAGGAGCCCCAGGGCCACGGCCTCCTCCGCGATGGCCACGGCGAAGTCGTACCAGCTGGCCACGCCCGCGTCGGTCCAGTGGTGGAGCCCGGTCACGCCCCGGTCCACCGCCCGCAGCACCGCCCGGGCCAGCGACCGGGCTGCCGTGGGCGTGCCCACCTGATCCTCCACCACGCCGAGCTCGTCCCGATCGCGGAACAGCCGGAGCATGGTCGTCAGGAAGCTCGGCCCCTCCACCGAGTACACCCAGGCCGTGCGCAGGATGAGCGCCCGGTCCCCCAGCACCGACCGCACGGCCTCCTCCCCGGCGAGCTTGCTCCGGCCATAGGTGTTGACGGGTGCCGGGGGGTCCCCGGGCCGGTAGGCGCGCCCCTTGGTTCCGTCGAACACGTAGTCGGTGGACACCTGGACCATGTAGCAGCCGGCCCGGCGGCACGCCTCGGCCACGATCCCCGCGCCCTCGCCGTTCACCGCGAACGCCCGGTCCGGCTCGGCCTCGGCCTGGTCCACCCGGGTGTAGGCGGCCGCGTTCACCACCCAGCCCGGCCGCAGCTCCTCCAGCAGCCGCGCCACGGCTGCCGGCTCGGTGACGTCGAGGCGGCTCCGGGGCACGGCGACGACCTCGACCCCCCCGGCCGCCTCGGCGGCGAGGGCCCGGCCCAGCTGGCCCTCGCCCCCGGTCACCAGCACCCGGATCATCGAGGCTCCGCTCCATACGGCGGGAGCCGCTCCGGGGGAACCTCCCGCAGCCGCGGCGCGGCCGCGTCCTTGGCCGACAGCGCCGGCCCGGCCACGGGCCACCCGATGCCCAGGTCCGGGTCGTCCCAGCGGATGGTGCCCTCGGCCTCGGGCGCGTAGTAGTCGGTGCACTTGTAAGTGAACAGCGCGGTCTCGCTCACCACGCAGAACCCGTGGGCGAACCCCGGCGGGATCCAAAGCTGGCGCTTGTTCTCGGCCGACAGCCGCACCCCCACCCACCGACCGAACGTGGGCGAGCCCCGTCGGATGTCCACGGCCACGTCGAACACCTCGCCCTGGAGCACCCACACCAGCTTGCCCTGGGGCCGGGGGTGCTGGTAGTGGAGCCCCCGCAGCACCCCCTGCTGGGAGAACGACAGGTTGTCCTGCACGAACGGGCCGGCGATGCCCGCCTCGGCGTACCGGCGGGCCTGGAAGGTCTCGAGGAAGTACCCCCGCCGGTCCCCGAACACGCGGGGCTCCACCACGAGCACCCCGGGAATCTCGGTGGGCACCACCCGCATCAGAACACCCGTTCCCGGAGGATCTGAAGCAGGTACTGGCCGTACCCGCTCTTGGCCAACGGCTCGGCCAGGGCCCGGAGCTGGTCGGCCGTGATGTAGCCCATGCGGTACGCCACCTCCTCCGGGCACGCCACCTTGAGCCCCTGGCGTTTCTCCAGGGTCTGGATGAACGCCCCGGCCTCCAGCAACGACTCGTGGGTGCCGGTGTCGAGCCAGGCCATGCCCCGGCCCATCACCTCGACCCGCAGATCTCCCTCCTCCAGATACCGGCGGTTCAGGTCGGTGATCTCCAGCTCCCCCCGAGCCGAGGGCCGCAGCGCCTCGGCGAACTCCACGACCCGTTCGTCGTAGAAGTACAGCCCGGTCACGGCGTAGCGGCTTTGGGGCTTCTGGGGCTTCTCCTCCAGGCTCACGGCCCGGCCCTCGGCGTCGAACTCCACCACGCCGTAGCGCTCGGGGTCCCGCACAGGGTAGGCGAACACCGTGGCCCCCCGATCGGTCTCGGCGGCCCGGCGGAGCATCTTCACGAGGTCGTGGCCGTAGAACAGGTTGTCCCCCAGCACCAGGGCGCTGGGCGCCCCGTCCAGGAACTCCTTCCCGATCCGGAACGCCTGGGCGATCCCCTCGGGCCGGGGCTGCACCGCGTAGGCGAGCCGGGTGCCCCACCGGCTGCCGTCGCCCAGCAGGGCCTGGAACCGCGGGGTGTCCTCGGGGGTGGAGATCAGCAGAATCTCCCGGATGCCCGCCAGCATCAGGGTGCTCAGGGGGTAGTACACCATGGGCTTGTCGTACACCGGCAGGAGCTGCTTCGACACCGCCAGGGTGATGGGGTGCAGCCGGGTGCCGGCCCCGCCGGCCAGGATGATGCCTTTGCGCATGGAACCTCCGTTCATACGTGCGAACGTTGGGACGTTAGGACGCTGGGACGTTGGGACGTTGGGACGCCTCGCTTCCCAGCCCCAGCCGTTCCCGGCGGTAGGTGCCGTCCTGGACCCGCCGCCACCAACCCGGGTTGTCCAGGTACCACCGCACGGTTTTGGCCAGGCCGGTCTCGAAGGTCTCGCGGGGCCGCCACCCCAGCTCCCGCTCGATCTTGGCCGTGTCCATGGCGTAGCGCCGGTCGTGGCCCGGCCGATCGGTCACGAACCGGATCCGCCGCTCCCGCGGCCCCTCCGGGTCGGGCCGGAGCTGGTCCACCAGCCGGCAGATCGCCCGGACCACCTCCAGGTTCGTGCGCTCGGCCCCACCGCCGATGTTGTAGGTCTCGCCCACCCTGCCCTCGTCCAGCACCCGACGCAGGGCCCGAGCGTGGTCCTCCACGTACAGCCAGTCGCGCACGTTGTCCCCCCGGCCGTACACCGGCAGGGGCTTGCCCTCCAGCGCGTTCAGGATCATCAGGGGGATCAGCTTCTCCGGGAACTGGTACGGGCCGTAGTTGTTGGAGCAGTTGGTGATCACCACCGGCAGGCCGTAGGTGCGGTGCCAGACCCGCACCAGGTGGTCGCTGGAGGCCTTGCTGGCCGAGTAGGGGGAGCTGGGGGCGTAGGGGGTGGTCTCGGTGAACGCGGAGTCCTCCGGGCCCAGGTCGCCGTACACCTCGTCGGTGGACACGTGGTGGAAGCGGAACCGCTCGCGCCGCTCCCCCTCGAGCCCGCTCCAGTAGGCCCGGGCCGCCTCCAGCAGGGTGTAGGTGCCGAACACGTTGGTGCGAATGAACTCGGCCGGCCCGTCGATGGAGCGGTCCACGTGGGACTCGGCAGCCAGGTGCATCACCGCGTCGGGCCGGTGCTCCCGAAACACCCGGTCCAGCTTGGCTCGGTCGCAGATGTCCACCCGCTCGAACCGGTGCCGCGGGTCGTGCCGGGCGGGCCCCAGGCTCTCCAGGTTGCCCGCGTAGGTCAGCTTGTCCACGTTGACCACCACGGCAGAGGTCTCGGCCACGTACTGCCGCACCACGGCGGAGCCGATGAACCCGGCCCCGCCGGTGACCAGAATGGTGCGAGCCGGTTCGGACGTGTCGGACATGGAGGCTCCCCTCTCTTCCATTCCATATAAGTTCCGCTGGGACGCTAGGACGCTAGGACGCTAGGACGCATAAAACCTACCTGATTTCAGAGCATTCCAAGTATGGCTCCGCCTCTTTGGCGCCACCTCACGATCTCGGGGGGCATGGGGTCTGCTGGAGAGCCGCGTGCGGCTCCTTGGCTCGCCGCGCAGCACCTCCAACGTTCGCACCGTGAGTTCGTTCGTGCCCCGCCGAACGGTCATGAAGCCACCGCCGGTGCCCCGTGCCTGCGTGGCGAATCTCCATGCCCGGCTTCGCGCGCGGCCGGAAGCAGGCCCCATGCCCGCCGCAGCTACCCGGTTCAGGGAAAGTTACTCTCCCCGTTGTAGGCCCCCCAGGACCGACGGGGGCTTCCATGGAACCTCGGTCGACGGTCTTCGGTCTCCTGGCCCCCAGGGCAAGTGACTCTCGCCAACCCGGGGGCGGCCCCCCCGTCGTGCCCGCGCAACGCCCGGATGGTACGGAAAACGGGGGTGCCAGGCAAGCGCACGCCCTCATCTCGACGGGCACGCGGACCGATACAGAGGGACACCCCTTTTTCCGGAGGACATCCCAATGAGAGCACGGGCCCGGATGGGCAGACTGGCCGTGGTGGTTGCGATGGCCGTGTGCGCGGCAGGGTGCGCGGGCCGGCTCGAGGTGCGCACGGACGACGAGGTCCCTCCGAGGTACGAGCAGCTCCTGGCCGAGGCGCCCGAGCGCGTGGGCCGGTTCGTGGTGGTCGGCGGGGTGCTCCAGCAGGTGAGCAGGAGGCACGGGACGACCGAGATCGTGCTCCTACACAAGCCGATCGACGGCCGGGACCGGCCCCGGCTCGACCTGCTGGGTCATGGCCGGATTCTGGCCCGCTACGAAGGGAAGTTGGCTCCGAAGCTCTTTGCCCCGGGCCGGCCGGTGACGGTTGTGGGAGAGATCGCGGGCGTGGTGGAGCGCTCCGAGGGCGGCGCGAAGCGCAGATACCTGGCGGTCCGGGCCTCGGAGGTGAGGGCCTGGACCCGCCGGGAGATGGCCCGCTCCCCGTTCGGCCGGCAGGAGCTGTGGTACCCCCCCTGGTACGACCCGGCCGTGGGCACCCGGCCGTGGTGGTGGTAGGACCGTGCGAACGTTAGGATGCGTGGACGTGCGAACGTAACGTCCTAACGTCCTCGCGTCCCAACGTCCTAACATCCCGCCCCCCGGAACGGTACCGCGAGCCAGCGCTCCACGTCGCCTTCGAGTTCGGGCCCGCAGCCGAGCGCCGCCTGCCACATGGCGGGGGTCTCCATGCAGAGGTAGAGCCGCAGGCCCGGGCCGGTCCGGCGACGGATCTGGCCGGCCAGGAACCGGTAGGCGTCCCGGCGCAGGGGCCAGAAGTACCGAAGCTTCCCGTCCTCCCCCGCCACCTGCTCCCCGAAGAACGCCGTCCGGCCCCGGAGCGCCGGCCCCCACCGCTCCAGGAACCGGCGGGGAAACCGCAGGGTGCCCAGGCTGATCCAGGCGACCCGCTCCGGCGGCACCGCATCGAAGATCGCCTCCACCACCCCAGCGTACGCCGCGCGCCAGCCCCCCTCGAGGATCACCGGGTCGAAGTGGAACGCGACCCGGAAGCCGACCCGAACCGCCTCGGCAGCCGCCGCCAGCCGCCGTTCCAGAGGGGCCGTTCCCGGCTCGTCCGTGCGGATCCGGGACGGCGGGTTCACGGACCAGGCCAAAACCACGTTCGGCGCGGGCCCGTCCTCGAGCACCCCCTCGATCCGGTCGCTCTTGGTCTTGAGCTCCAGGAGCACCCGGGGGTGGAGCGCCACCAGGTTTCGGAGCCAGCGGGCATGGCGGGTCCAGGGGTCAAGGGCCAGGCTGTCGGCGAACTCCCCCGTGCCCAGCCGCACGGGCCCGGGCCACCGGGCCAGCGCGTCCCGGAGCTCGGCCTCGGCGTCGGCCAGGTTCGCGTACAGGGTCAGGGGCTCGTCCGGGGCGTAGAACCGCAGGAAGCAGTACGCGCAGGCGAACGGGCACTGGAACGCCGGGGAGAGCACCCAGTACCCACACCGCACCACCCCGGGGCTGCAGGGGCACGGCTTCAGGAACCGGCCGGGCTCCCGGGTCAGGTGCACCGTGGTGCGGCCCCGGGGCGGGGGGGCTCCGGGGCCGAGGATCTCCACCGGCACGGCCGACCCGACCCGGTCCAGGAACTCCCGCGTGAACCGGAGGTCGGCCACCTCCCGGTCCACCACCACCCGGGCGAACGGGGGCCTCACCCCAGGAACTCCGCGAGGGGCGCCCACGCCCCCTCCTCGACCGCACGATAGACCCGGTCGAGCCGGCCCTTCAGCTCGGCGAGGCTACCGAACGTCACGACGCACCGCAGCCGGCCGCCCTCGAAGTGCTGGGGGGCCTCCACCCGGACCCCCTCGGGCACCGGGATCTCGGCCGAAACCCGGGCGAACCGCCCCTCCCACCCGACCAGGGTGGGGTACCGCCGTCGCCGCAGCTCCTGGCGTAGGGCCTGAGGATCCCCGGCCCACCGGTCCAGCCCCTCGTCCCGCAGCCACGCCCCCACGTCCCGACCCCGGCGCCAGGCACACTCCAGGGCCAACCGGGCCAGCTCGGCGAACCGGTTCCCGCCCAGGCGCCACCGGCCCAACCAGTCCAGGATCGCCACGGCCTCGGCCTCAGGCAGGTCGCCCAGCACCCGGGCCGCCGCCACGGGCAGCCGGCCCCCGGCTGCGGCGTCCCGGTGCCGGGGCGGCAGGGCCGCGAACCACAGGGGGCCCGCCGCGGCGCCGATCCGGGGCGCCAGGCCGAGCCGGGGGAACACCCCCTTGGTCAACGCCTCCAGGGGCTCGCCGGTGTCGGCCTGCCGCCGGACGAGGTACAGACCCACCTCCACCGCGTTCCACGGCCGGTGGTCCGTGTGGTCGTCCAGAAGCCGGTCCCACAGGGCCGGGCCACGGACCTCGGTCACCCGCACCGGGGCCACGGCCGCCCCTTGCGCCCGCAGGGCCGCCGCCCGCCGGGCCCCCGCCAGAACCACGAACCCGTCGCCCTCGGGGCGGGCCCACAGCGGCCGCAACACCCCTGCCCGGGCCAGGCTCTGCTCCAACCGGGCCCGCTCGTCCGCCGACGGCCAGGAGAACGAGTACCGGTCCGGCTCGGCCCGCAGCCGGCTCAGCTCGACGGTTTCGATCCGATCCGTCCCAACCACGCCAGAGCCTCCCTCCGGGAGTGTTCGAAGACCTCGGCCCGCTGCCTGGCGCCCCGCTTTCGGGCGCCCTGGGCCACCACCCGGGCCTTGGCCGCCAGGGTCTCCAGGGCCTTGGCCCGCAGGTCGTCGGGCACCTCGGGGTCGTGGGCCACCTTCCACAGGGCCCGCACCCGGAACCGGTCGAGCCCGAAGTGGGCCTGGGAGAGCTGGCCCGAGTGGCCGTTTCGCTTGACGATCAGCCGCTCGCGCACCAGCAGCACCGGGTGGCGCGCGGTCAGGCGAAGCCAGAGGTCGTAATCCTCGCAGGCCGGCAGGCTCTCGTCAAAGCCGCCCAGCTCCTCGAACACCTCCCGCCGCAGGATCACCGACGAGGGGCTGATGATGCACAGGGGCAGGCACCGCTCGAAGATCCAGCCGGAGTGCTTGGCATGGATCTTCCTGGGGTTGGCCCACCGCCCCCGGCGGTACCAGACCTCCTCGGTGTACGCGGCCGGAAACTCCGGATGGGCGTCCAACGCCGCCAGCTGCCTTTCCAGCTTCTCGGGCCGCCACAGGTCGTCCGAGTCCAGGAACGCCAGCCACTCGCCCGAGGTCTCGGCCGCGCCCCGGTTCCGGGCCGCGCTGGCCCCCCGGTTCTCCTGGACCACCAACCGGAGGCGGGGGTCCGGGAACCGCCGCGCCAGGTGCTCGGCGGTGCCGTCGGTGCTGCCGTCGTCCACCACCACCAGCTCCAGATCAGGGAACGTCTGGGCCAGAACGCTCGCGACCGCCTCGCCCACGAGGCCGAGGCGGTCGCGGGTGGGGATCACCACCGAAACCCGAGGCATGGGGCTCCCTTCCCCCTGCGCCTACGCTAGTCTCCCCAACGCTCCAGCAGGGCCGTGCCCGTGAGCCTGCGAAAGTGGGCCTCCGAGGCTCCCACCCGTCGGCCCCCGCCGTGGACGAGGTTGTACCCGGCCACCCTTCCCTGCTCCCGGGCGCTCTGCCAGCCGAAGTTCCCCCGTGTCCACCCGTTCTCGCTGTCGAACACCCGGGCCGCGTCGCCCGCCGCGAAGATGTTGTCGAAGCTCGTGCGCAGCTCCCGGTCCACCACCACCCCCCGGTCCACCAGCATCCCGCTGCCCTCCAGGTACCCCACGGCCGGCTCCAGGGCGCCGGCCTCGCACACCAGGTCCACGTCGATGGCGCGCCGGGTCGAGGTGACCACCCGGTACCCGTCGCCGTTGCGGTCGAGAATGTCCAAAACCGTCTCGTCGAACAGGACCTCCACCTTCTCGGACAGGAGCTTCTCGAGCACGTCGGCCCGGGCCACCGGGGACCCCGGCGGCCAGAACCGGGTGTGGTTGGTGAGATACACCACCCGGCATCCCCGCATGGCGAAGGCTCGGACCACCTCGAGCCCCGTGTGCCCCTCCCCCTCCACCAGGACCCACGCGCCCTTGCCCACCCCGGTGCCGGCGATCCGCACCGCATCGGCAAACGAGTTCAAGGTGTGGACCTTGTGACGCAGCTCCGTGGCCCGGCGCCCCATGCGGGACACAGCGCCCGTTGCCACCAACAACCGGTCGAAGTACAGGCTGGTGCCGTCGCTCAGCAGCACCCGCGACTCGTGGGGGAACACCCGGTACACCCGGGCACCCGCCCGCACCTCGGTGTACGGGTCCTTCAGCACGGGGGTGTCGGGCCGAATCAGCCGGTCCCGCTCCAGCCGGCCTGCCACGAACACCGCAAGGGCCGGCTTGAGATAGAAGGGGGTGAACTCCCGGCTCACCAGGGTGATCCGGGCCTTCGGGTCCTCCTGCCGCACCACCTCGGCCGCGGCCGTGCCGGCCGGTCCGGTCCCCAAGATCACGTACTGGCGCATGGTTCCCTCCTTCTATGTGACTTCCGCTGGGACGCTAGGAAGCTAGGAGGCTAGGAGGCCCAAAACCCCTTTGCTCCCGGCACGTTCGAGCCCTCGGCCCGCTAGACGGCTCCCCAGCCGACGCCAAACTCTCGGTGGGCATGGGGCCCGGGGGAGCGCCGGGCGCGGCCCCTTCGCTCGCCGCGCCCCCGGACGTTCGGAGTACTACCAGATTCTCAGGGGTTCCGCCATCGCCACCTGGACCGACGACCCAGAGGACGGCATGCGAAGGCGCGGCGAGCGCACCCGGCCGGAACCAGGCCCCCGCCCCGCCCGCCTCGTCAGGCTACTCGGGCGGGGCGGCTCGTCAAGGAAGAGCGGCGGTGACGCGGTGACGAGTGGGGACTGGGGTGACGGGGAACGGCCGTGACGCGTGATCCGTGACGGGTGGCGGGTGACGGGTGACGGCCCGGCCGCCCCTCGGCCCGACGTCCCAACGCTCCGCGACCAACGACCCACGGCATCCTCAAGCTTGACCGACAACCTCCCGATTCTTGACCCGAGTCAATTGCGGGAAATGCGGGCCGCGTTATGCTTCTGCCGCCCCAAACCAGCCCAACGAGGAGAGCCCCATGAAACGAGCCATCATCCGCATCGACGAAGACAAGTGCACCGGCTGCGGCGAGTGTGTACCCAACTGCGCGGAGGGCGCCCTGGAGATCCGCAACGGCAAGGCCGTGCTCGTGAAGGAGGCCCTGTGCGACGGTCTCGCCGCCTGCCTGGGCCACTGCCCCGAGGGGGCCCTGATCATCGAGGAGCGCGACGCCGAGCCGTTCGACGAGGAGCTCGTGGAGAAGCGGCTGGCCGAGATCGGCCGTAAGGCTGCCCGGCCCCAGCCCACCGGCTGCCCCTCGGCCCAGATGTTCGAGCTGCGGCCCGGCACGTCCGCCGCTCCGACCGCGCAGGCCGGGGACCAGCCCTCGCGGCTCGGCCAGTGGCCGGTCCAACTCGCGCTTCTTCCCCCGACCGCCCCGTTCTTCCGGGGCGCCGAGCTGCTCGTCACGGCCGACTGCGTGCCGTTCGCGCTTGCGGGGTTCCACGATCGGTTCCTCGCCGGCCGGGCCATCGCCGTGGCCTGCCCCAAGCTCGACGACCCCGGCGCCCACTTCCGCAAGCTGATCCAGATCTTCGAACAGGGCGACCCGAAGTCCGTTACCGTCGTGCGCATGGAGGTGCCCTGCTGCGGAGGGCTCACCGGTATGGTGACCCAGGCCCTCCAGGAGGCCGGGGCCCAGATCCCGGCCCGCGAGGTGGTCGTGGGCCGCAACGGACGCATCGTTTCCGAGCGGAGCCTGTAGCCCGCATACCTGTCAAACCGGCAACGAAATGAGCGTACTTGCTCCCATGGCCGGGGGGCAAGGGGCCTACCAGAGAACCGGGCGCGGCCGTTTCAGTGGGCCGAGTTCTGAATTCAGCGAACAGGATACCCGAGGGCGCGGTTCGCCCCCGTCTTCTGTCCACTGATCCCTGGTCCCTGAACCGCAGGCCCTTGCCCCGCCCTCGGAGAGACGAGCCTGCTTTGTCGCCGGGTTGACACCGGGCTAGCCGGCGGGGTCCCGAAGCCCGGCGGGGTCCCACAGGAGCTGGCTGGAAACCACGTCCGGGCGAGGAGGAGTGGGAACATGGGGAAACGAGTCGGCTTTCACATCACCGTGGTGGTCGCGGCCGCGGCCGCGCTGGTGCTCGCAGCGGGCCCGTCCTGGGCCGGTGAGAGCGCCTGTATGGAGTGTCACCGGAAGGTGACGCCCAACATCGTCAAGGACTTCCTGTCGGGCGAGATGGGCAAGGCCGGGATCGACTGCTCCAACTGCCACGGGTCGGATCACCAGAGCGCCGACGACGTGGCCAAGGTGAAGCTGCCCACCGAGAAGACCTGCGCCCAGTGCCACCAGGAAAAGCACGACGAGTACATGGCCGGCAAGCACGCCGCCGGCTGGATCGCCATGGCGGCCATGCCCAAAACGGGGTTCCAGCCCCACGCCTACATCCAGGGCCTCAAGGGCTGCGGCGGCTGCCACAAGGTGGGTGTGCGGGACGAGTCGGTCCGCGCCGAGTCCCGGTACGGATCGCCGTGCGACTCGTGCCACACCCGCCATAAGTTCTCCAAGGCCGAGGCCCAGCGGCCCGAGGCGTGCCGCACCTGCCACATGGGCTTCGACCACCCCCAGTGGGAGATGTGGTCTAGCTCGAAGCACGGCGTGATCTACCTGACCGAGGGCGACACCGGCCGGGCGCCCAAGTGCCAGACCTGCCACATGGAGAACGGCAACCACAACGTGATGACGGCCTGGGGCTTCCTGGCCCTGCGGCTGCCCGAGGACGACAAGGAGTGGATGAACTACCGGCTCACCATCCTCAAGGGCCTCCACGTGCTTGACCCCGACGGCAAGCCCACGGCCCGCCTCGACGTGGTGAAGGCCGGCAAGGTGGCCCGGTTGACCAAGGAGGAGTGGCAGGCCGAGCGGGATCGGATGCTCAACGTGTGCACCAAGTGCCACAGCCGGTCCTACGCCGAGACCAACCTCAAGAACGCCGACGCCATGATCAAGGAGGCCGACAAGCTGATGGCCGAGGCCATCGAGATCGTGGCCGACCTCTACAAGCGGGGGATCATCGAGCCCGAGCCCGGCAAACCCGCCTATCCGGACATTCTGACCTTTTACGAGGCCAGGACCCCGATCGAGCAGACCCTGTACGTGATGTTTCTGGAGCACCGGATGCGGGCGTTCCAGGGGGCGTTTCATATGAACCCCGACTACGTCACCTGGTACGGCCTGGCCGAGATGAAGAAAGACCTGGTGGAGATCAAGGAGGAGGCGGCCCGCATGATCCGCGAGGCGGCCCGCCACAACTAGCACGACCGGTGCCGCGGCAAACCGCGCGAGACGGGGAGGCCCTGAATGGGCCTCCCCGTTTCTTTGCTCAACAGTCGCCAAGCCGGCTACCGTGTGGCAGAATCGGCCTTCGGCCCGCTGGGAAGCTGGGGGCCACAGATGAACACAGATTGGCACGGATTCTGGGATGCGGACGGCTACCGATGGAGCCGGAACCATCGCCTTTCCACCATCCGTGTCCGTCTGTGTAGATCTGTGGCCGATAGGCCGTAAAGGGTGGAAGGGTATGCAAAGTCTGTGACCCGCAAACAGGCCGCCCCGCGGCCTACCGCACCCGACAAGAGAGGGGCTGCCGTGCGATATCGCCGCCTTCCGCCCACCGTCCTCCTTCTCGCCCTGGCCGTCCTCGCCGGATGTGGGGGCGGATCCTCCGACGACGGGCTGGTGGTGGGCGCGGGCGAGGTCACCCGGCCAGGTGCCGAGCTCGTCCTCGAGGTGCCGGACGGCGCCTTTGGGGCGTCGAGCGCATACCTGGCCTCGGTGTACGACCGAACCCTGGCCGAGCCCGCCTGCCAGGACCCGGCCGACCAAAGGGTGCCGTTCCTGGTGGCCGAGACCTGCCTGGAGTTCCACGACCGGTACCTGGAGCCGGATCGCCTGCCCCCGGACGTGGCCGACATCGAAACCCCCGCCGGGTACCTGAGAGCCCTGTCCCCGGAGGACCGGTTCGCCGTGTACTACACGGCCGAGTCGTTCTCCGGCACTGTGGAACCCGGGATCACTGGAGAGCGGGCTTACATCGGCATCGTGCTGACCCTCGCCGAGGGGGACACGGTGCCCAGTGTGGAGGCGGTGCTGCCGTACACCCGGGGTTGGTGGGACGGCCTTCGGGCAGGAGACCGGATCCTGGGGATCCGGGACCCCGCTACGGACGTGGAAACCTCTCTCGACGGGCTTAGCCTGGACCAGGCCCGGGCCCTCTTGCCCCACACCGAGGGAGCCGAGACCATCCTCGTGCTGGATCGCGACGGAGCCGCGGTGGAGACCGCCACCGCGGCCGAGACCCACATCGGCCGGATCCTCGACGGCGACGTGGCGTACCTGGGGGTGCGGAAGTTCACCACCGAGACGGCCCAGCGGGTCTGGGACGACTACCAAGAGATCGTGAGGACCGCAGGCCCGGTCTCGGGGGTCGTGCTCGATCTCCGACAGGACGGGGGAGGGAGCCTCGATGGGGCCGTACGGCTGGCCGATCTGCTGGCCGGGGGCGCTCTGGACGGGCAGGAGATGTTCCACATGGTGGACGCTTATGACCTCAGGACAAGCTACCGGTTCGGGGAGTGGTTCTCCAAAAACGTGGAGCCGGTTCCCCTCGCGGTCCTCGTGGACGCGGGCTCCGCCTCGGCCTCGGAGATCGTGGCCGGCGCGCTCCGGTACTCCGGAGCAGTCACCCTGGTGGGGGAGCGCACCTTCGGCAAGGGGGTGGCCCAGGACGTGGCGGTCCTGGCAGATGGGTCGGCCCTGTTCGTGCCGTCGCTTCGCATCCTCTTGCCGGACGGGTCGTCCTGGCACGACGTGGGGCTCACGCCCGACCGGGAGGTCGCGGCCCCCGACGGTGGTGCCACGCCGGACAACGATCCACAGCTCCAAGTCGCCCTCCAGGTTCTCCGGAGCAACAGCGCGGCCGGGGTGGCGCGCTCCGCGACCTCCCCGGCCGAGCACCCAGAGGGGACGGCGAGGAGGGCCGCCGGACTCTTTTGACGCCTCTTCCCCTTTCACACCGGAGGGTTCCCGTGAGCACTCCCCGCCCCGACGCCCCCATGCCCGAGGCCCTCTTCGCGAGGCTCCGACGCCAGGAGCCGTTCGCGGGGCTGTCCGAGCCCGACCTGGACTGGATCGCCGGCCGGCTGCGCGAGGTGTGCTACCGGCAGGGGAGCCTGATCCTGGGCCCGGACGACGTGCCCCAGCGGCTGCGGTTCATCCAGGAGGGCACGGTGGCCGTGGAGGTGAACGGCCGGACGGTGGCCGAGCTGGTGGAGGGCGAGTGCTTCCCGGTGGAGGCCCTGGAGGGGCACCGGCCCTCTGGCGCGGCCTGGCGGGCCCGCACCGACGTGTGGTGCCTGGAGATCCCGGTGGAGGAGTTCTCCGCCCTCAAGAAGCGCAACCCGGGGTTCGAGGCGTTCTGCCGGTGCCGGCTCGAGTCGTTCCTTGGGGCGTCCGGGTCGGAGGGGGCGGTCCCGGAGCCGGAAGCGGACCTGGGGCTCGGCTCGCCGGTGGGCAATCTGATGCGGCCCGATCCTCCCACCTGCCCCCCCGAGACGCCGATCCGGGATGCCCTGACGGTCATGGACCGCCAGGACTCCAGCGTGGTGATCGTAGCAGACTCGGCCGGCGGCCCACGGGGGTTGTTCACCCTGCGGGACGTGCTGCGGCGGGTCGCCCTGCCCCAGCACGACGTGTCCCGGCCGGTGTCCGAGGTGATGACCCCGGACCCGGTGACCCTAGGCCCCCAGGCCGACGGGTTCGAGGCCGCCCTGGTGATGGCCCGTAACGGGTTCCACCACATCCCGGTGGTAGGGGGAGGAAAGGTGGTGGGCCTGGTGTCCGAGGAGGAGCTGTTTCGGCGCCAAGGGCTGCGGCTGACCGACCTGCGAAACCGGATCCGAACGGCCCCCCACGTACGCGACCTGGCCCGCCTCGCCCCCGAGGTGAAGGCCCTGGCCCACCGGCTCCTGTCCCAGGGGGTGTCGGCCGAGCAGCTCACCCGCCTGATCTCCACCCTCAACGATCAGGTCACCACCCGGGTGCTGGAGCTGGTTCTCGCGCCGGCCGAGCTGGGGGGAGTGCGCCTGTGTTGGATCGCCCTCGGGAGCGAAGGCCGCATGGAGCAGACCCTGAGCACCGATCAGGACAACGGGATCGTGTTTGCGGCTCCGGAAGGGGCCGAGGATGCCGGGCGGGAGCGCCTGCTGCCCCTGGCCCGCCGGGCCAACGAGGCCCTGGCCGAGTGCGGGTTCCCCCTGTGCAAGGGCCAGGTCATGGCCTCGAACCCGGCCTGGTGCCTGAGCCTGTCCGAGTGGAAGGACCGGTTTCACCGGTGGATGGACACGCCGTCGCCCGAGGCCTTGCTCAACGCCACGATCTTCTTCGACCTGCGGCCCCTGTTCGGCGACCTGGCCCTGGGCGAGGAGCTCCGGGCCTGGCTTGCGGCCGAGGCCCCCAAGCGGGAGATGTTCCTCCACCTGCTCGCGGCCAACGCCCTGGGCCGCACCCCGCCCATCGGGTTCTTCCGCGACTTCGTGGTGGAGAGCCGGGGCCCCCACCGGGGCACCCTGGACCTGAAGACCCACGGGGTGGCCCTGTTCGTGGACGCGGCCCGGGTGCTCGGCCTGGCCCACGGCGCGCCCACCAGCAACACGGCCGAGCGCCTGCGGTTCGCGGCCGGCCCCCGGCGGCTCGCCCGGGCCGACGTGGAGGCATGGATCCATGCCCACCTCTTCGTGCAGATGCTCCGGCTCCGCCACCAGTACGAGCAGGAGCGAGCCGGCCGGGAGCCCGATAACCGGGTCGTTCCCGACCGGCTCAACAGCCTGGACCGGCGGTTCCTGCTGGAGTCGCTGCGGCAGGCCAAGAAGCTCCAGCGGCGGCTGGCCGTGGAGTACCGGGTGGGGGGGATGGGGCTGTAGCCTCAGGGGGAACGGGACGCCCACGCCTCCCGGGCCCGGGTCACCGCCTTGCGCACGGCGGCCACGCCGTCGACCCGGGCCAGGTGATCGTTCAGGAGGTCCAGGGCGGCGGGCACGTGCTCCCGGAACCCCGGCTTTTTCATGCGCCAGCCCAGCTTGCCGAACGCGCCCAGGACCTGGAGCAGCCGGAACGTGCCCACGACCGCCCAGGCCTCCGGCTGCCAGGCGTGCCCGGCCCCCGCCTTCCGAAGACGGTGCAGGTACTCGGCCATCAAGACCTCCCGCACCTCTTTAGGATTGTTGGCATAAGGGTCCAGGATCAAAGCGGCCGCGTCGTATGCCAGCGGCCCGGGTCTCGCCCCCTGAAAGTCGATCACGGCCGGCCCGTCGGGTAGGAGGTGGATGTTGCGGCTCTGGAAGTCCCGGTGGAGGAAGAACCGCCCCGCCTCCCGGGGCACCCGTCGGGCCAGGGCCTCCAGGTCCGTGCCGAGCCCGGCCGGGGCACGGAGGCCCAGCACCCCCTCCAGGAACTCGCGGACAAAGTAGAGCCCTTCGTCCTCCACCATGGTCCGGGCGTCGTAGGGCCGAGGCGCGAACCCGGTCTCGAGCCGGAACCCCTTCGAGCCGGCCACCTGCATCCGTACCAGCAGGTCGAGCACCGGCCGGTACAGGCCCACCCGGTCGGCCCCGGGCTCGCGCAGCGCACCGAACAGGCTGCGGTCCCCCAGGTCCTCCGCCAGGACCCATCCCCGGGCCGGATCGAGCCCGAGCACCTCCGGCACCCGCACCCCCCGCGCCCCCAGGTGCCGGGCGATCCGCACATAGGCCGCGTTCTCCTGCGGGTCGGGCCCCACCAGGAGCACCCGGCTCCCCTGCCCCGTCCGGATCCGGAAGAACCTCCGGGTCGAGCCGTCCCCGGCCAGGGGCACCACCGACTCGACCCGCCCCAGGTCGGGGAACACTCGGGCCAGCTCCCGGGGCTCCGGCCTTCGGGTCACGGCGCTTCCCCCCGCCGCACCCGGCCCACCCGGCGGCCCGCCTGCTCGGCCCGATCCGGCCCGAGGCGCCTGCCGAGGGCCTCGGTCACCGGTTCCAGGGGGAGATCGGGTCGGAGGGTGCGGCCGTAGATCAGCAGGTCGCACCCCGCGGCCACGGCCCGGACCGCCAGCTCGGCCGGCGCCCCCAGCCCGTCCAAGGCCCCCATCTCCATGTCATCGGAGATCACGGCGCCCGCAAACCCCATGCGCCTCCGGAGCACCTCCTCGATCCACGCCCGAGACAGGCTGGCCGGCCGCGGGTCCACGGCAGGGAACCGCAGGTGGCCGGCCATGACCAGGGGCGCGCCGGCGGCCACCGCGGCCCGGAACGGCACCAGGTCCCGCCCCCACAGGTCGTCCCACCCGGACCGGACCGTGGGAAGCCGACGATGGCTGTCCGCCCGGGCCCGGCCGTGGCCGGGGAAGTGCTTGGCGCACGGGGCCACCCCGCCCCCCAGGCACGCGCGCACGTGGGCCCGCACGCACGCGGCCACGGCCCGGGGATCGCTGCCAAACGCCCGGTTGCCGATCACCCCGCTCTCGCCCTCGGCCGGCAGGTCGCACACCGGGGCCAGGTTGACGTCGATGCCCAGCCCGGCCAGGGCCCGGGCCTGGGCCTCCACCCGGGAGGCCAGCTCTGCCAGGGGCCGGGCGCCCAGCTCCCGGGCCGGGGGCAGCCGGGGGACGCCGTGGCGGATCCGTTCCACCCGGCCGCCCTCCTGGTCCACCAGGACCAGGGCCGGAGAGCCGGGGTCGGCCTCGGCCAGGCCCTGGCGTACGGAGGCCACGAGGCGGGCCACGTCTGTGCCCTCGGGCACGTTGCGGGAGAACAGGATCACCCCGGCCAGGCCCCACTTCCTGGCGAACGAGAACAGCTCCGGCGGGGGCGTGGTTCCCGGAAACCCCACCACCAGGAGCCGGCCCGGCCGCTCGATCACGGCCCCACCGCCGGGTCGATCCAGGCCAGCCGGCCCTCGACCGGATCCAGGAGGGCTCGCCCGCCCAGGGGAAGGGGAAGGTTGGGCCGGCAGTGGCCGGCGGGCAGGCCCGACAGGACCGGGAACGGGGCCTGCCGGGCGAACTCCTCCAGCAGGGGCTCCAGCGCGGCCGTGCCCTCGCCCTCGGGCACGAAGGTCTCGGGGCGCCCGAACACCACCCCCAGGCACCCCTCGAACGCGCCGGCCGCGCCGAGCTGCCACAGCAGCCGGTCGATGCGGTAGGCCGGCTCGGCCACGTCCTCCAGGAACGCGATGCACCCGTCGAACCGGGGCGCGAACGGGGTGCCCTGGAGCGCGGCCACGAGCGCCAGGCAGCCCCCCTCCACCGGCCCGTGCCGGGGCTCCCACGGGTCCGGGTTCCACAGCCTCAACCCCCTCGCGGCCGGACGGGCCGGCTCGCCCCAGAACCCCAGGGTTCCCAACACCGCGTCGATCCCGTCCGGATCGGCCGGGTCCGGGTGGGGGCCGTGGACCGCCGGCCAGCCCCACCGGCTGCGCACGAACCACAGGAGGGCGGTGTTGTCGGAGAACCCGACGATCGGCTTGGGGCGGGCGGGCGGATCTCGGCGGGCCAGGCGGGCAAGGAGCCGGACCGTGCCGTACCCGCCCCGCAGGCACCACACGGCGGCTACCTTCGGATCGGAGAGGGCGTCCCAGAGCTCGGCCCACCGGCGATCGTCGCCGCCGGCCAGGTAGCCGTGCCGGGCCCCGGCGTCGGGCCGCAAGCGCACCCGCAGGCCCCGGGCCTCGAGCAGCCCGCGGGCCCCCTCGATCCGCTCGGGATCCACGGGCCCGGCCGAGGCCACCAGGGCCACCGCGTCGCCGGCTCGAAGAGAGGGTGTGGGGAGGCAGCGGATCATGCAGGGGATTCTACCGGAAAGCAACGAACCCAGCACCTGCGGGGCCGTCAGCCCGGCGCCGAGGGCATGGGGCCTGCCTCCGGCCGGGCGCGAAGCCGCGCATGAGATTCGTCGCGCAGGCACAGAACGCCGGCGGTGGTTTCATCACAGCTCAACGCCGCACAGACGGTTTCGCGGTACGGACGTCGGAGGCGCTGCGCGACGAGCGAAGGGGCCGCGCCCGGCTCTCCAGCAGGCCCCACGCCCCCTAGGTCTTGGCGTCGGGGCTCAGGAGCTGCCCAGCCTTCCAGCTTTCCAGCCTCCCAGCCGTCACAACACCTGGCTCAGGAACAGTTTCGTGCGGTCGTGCTCGGGGGCCGAGAACAGCTTGTCCGGCGGGCCCTCCTCCACGATCTTGCCCTCGTCCATGAACAGCACGCGGTCGGCCACCTCGCGGGCGAAGCCCATCTCGTGGGTGACCACCACCATGGTCATGCCCTCGCGGGCCAGCTGCTTCATGACGTCGAGCACCTCGCCCACCATCTCCGGGTCCAGGGCGCTGGTGGGCTCGTCGAACAGCATCACCTTGGGGTCCATGGCCAGCGCCCGGGCGATGGCCACCCGCTGCTGCTGCCCGCCGGACAGGCGCGAGGGGTACTCTGACTCCTTCTCCGCGATGCCCACCTTGGCGAGGAGCTGCCGGGCCTTGGCCTCGGCCTCCTGCCGCGAGCGCTTCCGGACCACCTCCTGGGCCAGGCAGATGTTGTCGAGCACCGTCTTGTGGGGGAACAGGTTGAACTGCTGGAACACCATGCCCACCTCGCGCCGGACCAGGTTGATGTCGGTCTTCTTGTCCGCGAGGTCCATGCCGTCGATGACCACGTGGCCTTCGTCGAAGGTCTCCAGGCCGTTCAGGCACCGCAGAAAGGTGGACTTGCCCGAGCCCGACGGCCCGATCACCACCACCACCTCGCCCCGGGCGACGTGGGTGCTCACCCCGTCCACGGCCCGGACCACGTGGCCCCGGGCGTGGAAGATCTTGACGAGATCCCGAACCTCAATCACTGACCGCGAGCCTCCGTTCCATCCACAGGATCACCTGGCTCAGGAGCGAGGTGATCAGCAGGTACAGGGCCGCCACCGTGAACCAGATCTCGAAGGTGGCGAACGTGGAGGTGATCACCTCACGGCCGCTCTTGGTGAGATCGGTGATGGCGATGACCGACACCAGGGACGAGTCCTTGATCAGGCTGATGAACTGCCCCGCCAGCGGCGGCAGGATCCGCTTGAACGCCTGCGGCAGGATGATGTAGCGCATGGCCTGGGGCAGGGTCATGCCCAGCGACCGGGCCGCCTCCATCTGGCCCCGGGGGATCGACTGGATCCCGGCCCGCACGATCTCGGCGGTGTAGGCGCCGGCAAAGATCGCAAGGGCCAGGATTCCCGCGACGATCCGGTCCAGGTTCAGCACGGTTCCGATGAAGAAGTAGAAGATGAAGATCTGCACCAGCAGGGGGGTTCCCCGGATCAGCTCCACGTAGAGGATCGCCAGCCCCCTGAGGGTGGGGTTTTTGGAGACCCGGGCGAGCCCGGCCACCAGGCCCAGCACGAGCCCGAGCACCCCCGAGAAGAACGAGATCCAAAGGGTGGTCCACAGCCCCTTCGTCAGCGGGCCCACCCGCCACCGGAACCGGGCTCCCACCGGGTCGCCCTCGAACAGGTCCTCCCCCTCCGAGACCTGCACCGTGCCGACGTCCACCCGGATCTCGGTACGCTCTCCCGTGTCGCTCTCGAACACCACCACGGCGTCGTCGCCGTCGGTGCGGACCTCCACGACCCGGCCGTCGGCCGGGGCGTGCTCCACCAGCTCGGCCCGGTACACGAAGTACTGGGGCACCCGGTTCCAACGCCAGGTGTAGTCCACCCGCTTCGTGGCCCACCAGATACCGCCGGCCACGGTCAGGAGGATCAGCCCCAGCAGGAGGGTCCAGGGCCACGTGGGGGTCTTTTGCTTCACCGTTTCTCACCTTGCGGGAACATTGGGCCTTCGGGCCCTAGGAAGCTGGAAGGCTGAAAAGCTGGAAGGCTAAAAGCCTCTCCCCCGCGTTGTGGTGCAGTTTCCGGCTTCCCAGCCTCCCAGCGTTCTAGCCTTCCAGCGGGCCGAAGGTCCGAGGGCCCCGGCACGCCGGGGCCCTTCCAACGCCTACTTCTGCAGCTCCCTGAGCCAGGCGTCGCTCCTGAACCACTTCCGGTAGATGCGGTCGTAGGTGCCGTCGTTCTTGATCTGGCGCAGGAAGTTGTTGAGCCAGTTGACGAAGTCGTAGTCGCCCTTGCGCACGCCCCAGGCCAGGGGCTCGTAAGTGAACGGCTTGTCCAGGAACACCAGCTTGCCCTCGCCCTTCTGGGCGTTGGCCACGGCGCAGTAGGGCGAGTCGTACACGAAGGCGTCGGCCTTGCCGTTGACCACCTCCATCACGCCCTCCTGCTCGGTCTCGAACGAGATGTACTTCGCCTTGGGGATCATCCGCTTCACGGCCTGCTCGCCCGTGGTGCCCAGCTTCGACACCACCTTGTACTCGGGGTCGTTCAGGTCCTTGTAGGACCTCACCTTGCCCGCGAGCTCCTTACGCAGCAGGATCGTCTGCCCTACCACGATGTAGGGCTCGGCGAAGTTGATCCGCAGGTTGCGCTCCTGGGTCAAGGTCATGCCGCTCATGATAATATCGAACTTCTTGGTGAGCAGGGCCGGGATGATGCCGTCCCAGGCCGTGCTTACCAGCTCCAGCTTCACGCCCATGGCCTTGGCCATGCGCTTGGCGATGTCCACGTCGAACCCGATGATCTGGCCCTTCTGGTTGGTCATCTCGAACGGCATGTACCCGGGTTCCAGGCCCACCCGCAGGCTGCCCCGGTCGAGGATCTCGTCTAGGGTGCCGGCCGCGGCCAGGGGAGCGGCGACCACCGCCGCGACGACCAGGACGGCAAGGGTGCGGAAGATGCGTCTCATGGCAGACCTCCTTTTCGGAACGAAGGGGGTGGGGAAGGCACTCCGGCGGGGTCAGTAGGACTTGCCTTCGTCGAGCAGCTCCTCGATCACCATCCCCGTGCCGCACTCCGGGCACTGGGGCAGGTCCTCGACCGGGAGGTAGATGATCTGGGTGAACCGGCACCGGGGGCACACGACCTGGATCGGCTCCTTTTCCCCGCGCTCCATGGCAACACCTCGGCCGTTGTGGCATGACGAAACCAGATTTGATAAAAGGGAAGCCGCTTATACCACAGCCCTTTGGACCCGGCAAGCCAAGCCCAGGCGATTGAAGCCCCCTGCCGCAGTCGGCGGCTGCGCGGCGAGCGCCCTTGAGCGAGTCGCCCGGGCGAGGGGCAACGGGTCACCGGGAAGGAGCCCCCTTGTCCCTGTCTCCCACCCGAGGCCGACGCCTGCGGGCCGAGTTCCTCCTGGCCACGGTCACCGTGTTCTGGGGCAGCACCTTCCCGGTGGTGAAGGACGCCGTGGCCCAGGTGCCCGTGCTGTGCTTCCTGTGGGTCCGGTTCGCCCTGGCCGCCCTGCTGCTGGCCGCCCTGGCCGGCCCCCGCCTGGCGGGGCTGGGGTGCAGGGGCTGGACCCGGGGGGTGGTGCTGGGCACCGTGCTGTTCCTGGCCTACCTGTTCCAGACCTTCGGCCTCGAGCGCACCAGCGCGGCCAACGCCGGGTTCCTCACCGGGCTCAACGTGGTGTGGGTGCCGCTGCTGGCCGGCCCGCTCCTGGGCAAGCGGCCGTCGGCCGGCGCCAGGGTCGGTATGGTCTGCGCCGTGGTCGGGCTGTGGCTCCTGACCGGCAGCACCCCCTGGGGGCTGGGGCCGGGGGACCTTCTGGTGCTGGGATGCTCGGTGTTCGTGGCCTTGCACGTGCTGGGGCTCGACGCCCTGACCGACGGCACGGACGCCCGGGCCCTGGCCTTCGTGCAGGTGGCCACCATGGCCGTGTGGGCCTGGGCCGGAAGCGCCGCGTTCGAGCCGGTGACCTGGCCCCCAGCCTGGGCCCCGGACCTCGTGACCGCGGTGGTGGTGACCGCGGTCTTTGCCACGGTGTACGCCTTCTGGGTGATGACCACGTACCAGCGCTACACCACGCCCGCCCGGGCGGCGCTCATCTACACCCTGGAGCCGGTGTTCGCGGCGGTGTTCTCGGTGTGGCTGGCCGGGGAGCGGCTCTCGGCCACGGCGTGGGTGGGCGGGCTGCTGATCGTCGCCGGCACCCTGACGGCCGAGCTGTGGCCCCAGCCGAACGCGGAGGACGCGCAGGGTGGGGCTAGGCCCGACGGGGCGGGGGGATGGGGTAGAACTCCTCCAGGATCCGGTGATTTCGGAACCCCAGCGCCTCCCGGTGGATCACCAGCTCCCACAGCCGCTCCTTGGCGACCCGACGCTTTGCGTTGAACGCCTGGATCTCCTCGGCCGGCACGGGCCGGCCCTCCTGCTCCCACCGGTCGATTCGACGACCCTGCACCTCCAGCTCCAGCAGGGCCACCAGCACCTTCTCCTCGGCCCGGCCCACGGCCGCGGCCATCTCCCGGAGGATCTCCTTCTCGAGCTCGTCCTGGGCCTGGTACACGTCAAGGCGCTGGCGCAGCCGGTCCAGGTAGGGGCTGTCGTACCCCTCGTCGGTGAGCTGATCTACCAGCCGCTTCCAGGGAACGTCGGTCTTCGGTCTACGGTCCACGGTCGTCGGTCGGGGGCCTTCGGCCCGCTGGAAGGCTGGAAGACTAAGAGGCTGGGAGGCTGGGAGGCCATGAGGCTGAAGCCCGTTGGTCGCGGGTCGTCATACCAATTTGCGATCAAGATGAGCTCATAGAGGGGCGATTTGGGGGCCGTTGGTCCTCCGCCGGAAAAGACGGCCTCGCCGAAGCCGCTACGGCTCGGCCGTAGCGCTCCGGGCCAACGGCCCCCAAATCGCTGGCTTCGAATGCGACTTGGTATCAGTCGTGCGTCGCGGGGGCATGGCCTCGGCCGTCGCAGGGCCTACTCGTCGCTGCCCCCCAGCATGCCGGAGCGCAGCAGGAAGTAAAGGAGCTGCATCACCGAGGTGACCGCGGCGGCCACGTAGGTGAGGGCCGCGGCCGTGAGCACCTGCCGGGCGCCGGACATCTCGTCGGGCCCCAGGATGCCCACGCTCTCGACCGCGGCCAGGGCCCGACGGCTCGCGTTGAACTCCACGGGCAGGGTCACCAGCTGGAACGCCACCGCCGCCGCGAAGAACACCACTCCCAGCTTCACCAGGGCCGTGGCCTGGAGGAGGAACCCGAACACCAAAAGGGGCCAGGCCAGCTGGGACCCCACCGACGCGGCCGGCACTAAGGCCGTGCGAAGGCTGAGCGGCGCATAGCCGGCCGCGTGCTGCAGGGCGTGGCCCGCCTCGTGGGCGGCCACCCCCACGGCCGCGAGGCTGGGCGTGGCGTACACGTCCGGGCTCAGCCGCAGCACCCGGGACCGGGGATCGTAGTGGTCGGAGAGGAACCCCTGGGCGGTCTCGATGCGCACGTCGTGGAGCCCAGCCCGGGCCAGGATCAGCTCCGCGGCCCGGGCGCCGGTGACGCCCCTCCGGTTCATCCTCTCGCCGTACTTTCGGAACGCCGACTGGACCCACATCTGGGCCGCCAAGGACAGAAGGAACGCCGGACCGATCAGGATGAAGTACAAGGGGTCGAAGTAGAACATGGACCGTCTCTCCTTAAGAAGCCAGAAGGCTGAGAAGCGGTGACACAGTGACCAGTGGGAACTTCGGTGACGGGTGACAGCCTCGCCGCCTAGCCACCCCTCGTCCCAACGTCCCAGGAACTTCGGTCTTCGGTCGTCAGTCAAAAGCCGTGAACCCCCAAGCTCCCAGGCCGCCGCCGGGGCCTCCGGGAGCATGGAGCCTGACTCCGATGGTGAGTCTGGGGCCTCCGACGGAGCGCGACGCCCGAGCAGCCAGGGCCGCCCGGTGCAGGGGAGCGGCCGCGGCGCGTGCTCTCACGCGCCGCGGCGGACCGAACCGTGGCGGCCCCTGCGAGGGCGTACAGAGGAGGAGGAGGCCCCAGATTCACCCCTACCGCAATAGTATACGTAACACCTCGCTACCCGTCGTACCACCGGGCCCGGTGCAGCAGGTCGGCGGCCGAGAGCTTGCCGGCCCGGAACAGCCGGCAGTCCATGGTCTCCAGGGCCACCCGGCCAGTGCCCTCCGGGGCCTCCACCTGGATCCAGAGCCGATGGGAGCCGAAGTCGCTCTTGAGCGTACCCTCCCCCACCAGGAACGCCACGATCAGGAACGGGTCGGCGGCCACGTCCTCATCCCACCGCACCCACACCCGGATGTCCCACCGGCCCTCCCGGGCCCGTTCCGGATCCAGGGACCGCACCAGCTTGCAGTCCGACACCGGCACGCCCGCTCCCCGGGCCACCTCCTGCAGGGTCCGGGCCATCGCCAACCGGCGCCAGGACGATCGCCGGACCCCCGCCAGGGCCGCCACGAGCCGGGAGCGCACCGCTGGGTCGAGGTCCGTGGCCGCGTTCACCGCCGATGCGAACCGCTCCGCCAGGGCGGCCGGGGCCCCCCGCCTCCCCCCTTTGGGGCCCGCCGGAAGCGCGATCCACACGAGCAAAGCATGGAGGGCCAGGCTCACCCCCACGCACAGGGTCAACAGCCTGCGTTCCCGGGTCCCCATGGGCCGCAACACGGTCTGCATGGGCCTTGGCCTCCGGTCGGGGTCAGCGAAACAGATGGCAGCGGACGCGCCGGCCCGGCTCGGGCCGGGTGTCCTCGGGCACATCCCGATCGCAGGGGCCGAACCGCTCCGGGCACCGGGGGTGGAACGGGCAGCCGGGGGGCGGGGCGATCGGGTTCGGCACGTCGCCCTCCGGCACGGTGGGCTCGGTGCGCCGGTCGGGGTCCGGCACGGGCACGGCCGAGAGCAGGGCCCGGGTGTAGGGGTGGAGGGGCCGAGGAAACAGGGTCTCGGCCGGGGCCTCCTCCACCACCCACCCCAGGTACATCACGGCCACCCGGTCGGACACGTGCTCCACCACCCTGAGGTCGTGGCTGATGAACAGATACGTGAGCCCCCGCTCCTCCTTCAGGTCCTGGAGCAGGTTCAGGATCTGGGCCTGCACCGACACGTCCAGAGCCGATACCGGCTCGTCGGCCACGACCACCCGGGGCTCCACCGCCAGCGCCCGGGCGATCCCGATCCGCTGGCGCTGCCCTCCGCTGAACTCGTGAGGGTAGGCCTCGGCCGCCTCCGGGGGAAGCCCCACCTGCTCCAGCAACCGCTCCACCCGCGTACGCCGCTCCCGGCCCCGGGCCAGGTCGTGAATCGCCATGCCCTCACCCACGATGGCGCCCACCCGCATCCGCGGGTTCAGGGAGGCGTGGGGATCCTGGAACACCATCTGGACCTCCCGCCGGAACCCACGGACGCCGGCGCGGTCCAGGGCCCAAAGGTCCTGGCCTCGGTACCGGATCTCGCCGGCCGTGGGCCGCTCCAGCCGCAGCAGAAGTCGGGCCAGGGTGCTCTTTCCGCACCCCGACTCCCCCACCATGGCCAGCGTCTCGCCCGGCTCCAACACCAGGTCCACCCCGTCCACGGCCCGCAGCCACCGGCGGGGCGCGAACGCCCCCTGCCGCACCGGGTAGTGGCGCCGGACCCCCCTGGCCTCAAACACGGCGCTCCACCCTCACGCACCGGGCCCGGTGACCCGGCCGCTTCTCCTCCAGGACCGGCACCGCGGCCACACACTCCTTCACCGCCTCCGAGCACCGGTCCCGGAACGGGCACCCCGACGGCACCCGCGAGGGGTGGGGCACGTTCCCGGGGATGGCCCGCAGCCGCTCCCCCCTCCGGAGGCCCGGGGCGCCGGGAAGGGAGCCCAGCAGGCCCCGGGTGTAGGGGTGCAGGGGTTCCTCGAACAGCATCTCGGTGGTCGCCTCCTCCACGGCATACCCCGCGTACATCACCACCACTCGGTCCACGTTCTGGGCCACCAGCCCCAGGTCGTGGGTGATCAGCAGCAGGGACATGCCCCGGTCTCTCCGGAGCCGCCCCAGGAGCCGCATGATCTGGGCCTGGATCGTCACGTCCAGGGCCGTGGTGGGCTCGTCCGCCACCAGCAGCTTGGGCCGACAGGCCACCGCGATGGCGATCATGACCCGCTGCCGCAGCCCCCCGGAAAGCTGCGCCGGGTAGGCCCGCAGCCGCTCCGCCGGGGCCGGGATCCCCACCTCCATCAGGAGCTCCACGCACCGGCGCCTCGCCTCGTCCCGGGACAGATCGAGATGGGTGCTCAGGGCCTCCCCCACCTGGAACCCCACCGTGAACACCGGGTTCAGGCTGGTCATGGGCTCCTGGAACACCATGCCGATCTCCCGGCCCCGAACCTTCCGGTACTCCTCGGGGGGCAGCCCCACCAGCTCTCGACCGTCCAGCCGGATCGAGCCGGCCCGGACCCGGCCCGGCTCGGGCACGAGCCCCATCAGGGACAGGGCGGTCACGCTCTTGCCGCACCCCGACTCGCCCACCAGCCCCACGGCCTCGCCGGCCCCCACCCGCAGGTCGAGCCCGCGCACCGCCGGCACCTCGCCCGCCGGCGTGTGGAACGAGACCTGGAGATTCTCGACCTCGAGGAGTTCGGGCAAGCACGCACTCCTTATCGGGCCTCCGGCCCACTGAGCGGCGGGGCAGATGGGAGGCTAGGAGGCTAGGACGCTTGCCCCCCCGGATTCCCACGCGTTCTAGGAATCACCATGCCACTTCGCCTCCACCTCACGGTCCGGGGGGCATGGGGCCTGCTGGAGCGCCGGGCGCGGCTCCTTGGCTCGCCGCGCCCCCCGAACATCCGTAGCTTTGTCGAATTCTAGGGCCCTCCGCTGCCGCCGCCCGAACAAGCTGCTCCGGCAACGGCATGCGAAGGCGCGGCGATCGGATGTTGCACTCGCGCCCGGCCGGAAGCAGGCCCCATGCCCCGCCGTCGGCAATGGGCCCCGAACCAAAAAGAGTTACCCTTTCCCGGTGTCCGCCCCCCAGGGGCCTGAGCGACTTCCATCGTCGCCTGACCCCACAGGAGCCTGGGGGCTTCTCAGTCGTTGACCTTGGGGTCCAGGGCGTCCCGCAGCCCCTCACCCAGGAGATTGTAACCCAACACCGTCAGAAAGATCGCCATGCCCGGGAACACAGTGACCCACCACCCACTGGCCAGGTTGTCCCGGGCCCGGGCCAGCATGTTCCCCCAGGAGGGCTGGGGCGGCTGCACCCCCAGCCCCAGGAACGACAGGCTCGACTCCACCAGGATGGCGCCGGCGATCCCCAGGGTGGCCGACACCAGCACCGGCACGAGGGCGTTGGGAAGCAGGTGAAGGAACAGGATGCGCAGGTCCCCCGCCCCCTGCACCCGGGCCGCCAGCACGAACTCCCGCCCCTTGAGGCTGAGCACCTCGGCCCGGACCAGCCGGCACACCCCCATCCAGCCGGTGGCCCCGATGATCACCATGATCAGCCAGATCGACGGCTTCAAAAACGCAATGGCCGAGAGGATCAGGAAGAACGTCGGGATGGACTGCATGAGGTCCACGAACCGCATGACGAGGCTGTCCCACCAGCCCCCGTAGTAGCCGGCCGTGCACCCCAGCACCGTGCCGATGCCCACCGAGATTCCCACCGCCACGAACCCCACCAGAAGGCTGATGGGGGCTCCGTACACCAGGCGTGAGAACACGTCCCGGCCCAGCTCGTCGGTGCCGAACCAGTGGCGGGCGCTCGGCGGCTCCAGGATGTGGCGGACATCCACCTGGGCCGGGTCATAGGGAGCGATCCAGGGGTGGAGCACGGCCACCACGGCCAGGATCAAAACGATCGCCAACCCCGCCACGGCCTGCCGGTTCCGGCGAAGACGGCGCCACAGCGTCTTCCAAGGGCCCACGTGGGGGATCTGGGTCATCGTTGGGATCGCAGGGCTGCTTCCAGTTCTTTGCGGGTGAGCACCCCTTTGGCCTCCAGCACCCGGATCAGCACCTTCAGCAGCTCGCCGGTGTCCAGCCCATCGAGCGCACCCACCCTCCGCTCCTCTCCTTTCTGGAGGATCACCATCTCATCCTCCCCTCCCGGGCCCCCGGCCGCCCCCACGGGCACCCGTTCGGACCGGGGGGTCTGGGCCGCAGGGTCCTTGCCCTGCTTCCGGTAGTAGTAGTTGATGGCCCGGGTGATGCCGGACTCGGTGGCCACCACCGGCCGCACATTTACACCGGTCTGGAACTCGATCTCGCTGATCGCATCCAGGTTGGTGGGATCGGCCATGGCAAGGATCACGGCCCTCTTGCCCAGCTCCTCCTTTAGGGCCACCGGCATCACATGGTACTTCTCGGCGATCCGCAGGGGCACGGCCGCCACGGCCCGAGGAGAGATCCGGACCTTCCGGAAGTCCACGGCGGGCAGCCGCAGCTGGGCCGACAGGCACCGGAGGATGTCCTCCTCCCTTGCGAACCCCATGCGCACCAGGGTGGATCCCAGCTTCCCCCCCCAGGTCTTCTGGCTGCTCAGGGCCGCCTGGAGCTGGGTCTCGGTGATGAGACCAGCGTCCATCAGGATCTCCCCCAGCCGCTTTCGTCGAGGCACCGTCGTCCCCTTCCCAGTAACTTCGGTCGTTGGTCGTCAGTCGTTGGTCGTCGGTCGAAGGCCCGCCCCGACGTCGGAGCCGGGGGACATGGGTTTCAGGGGCCAGAATTCATCTGGTTCCTGACCCCCCTGTCCCGCCGCCAGCAATGGCCCCCGGACCAACCAAAGTTACCCTTCCCGTTGTAGGGCCCCGCAGGGGCCTGCTGGAGCTTTTTACGTCCTCCCGAACCGGATCCGCGGGTCCACGAGGGCGTACGCCACGTCGGCCACCAGGTTGCCCAGCAGGGTGAGCCCGCTGCCCAGGAGAAGGATGCCCTGGATCACCGGGTAGTCGCGGGCCATCACGCTCTGGTAGAACAGCTGCCCCATGCCCGGGATGGCGAAGATCGTCTCGAAGATCACGCTGCCCCCGATGAGGGCAGGGATCCAGAACCCCATGAGCGTCACGATGGGCAGCAGGCTGTTGCGCAGGGCGTGCACATAGACCACCCGCCACTCCGGCAGCCCCTTGGCCCGGGCCGCGGTGACATAGTCCTGACGAATCACCTCGAGCATCGAGCCCCGCATGTACCGGCTGATGCCGGCCAGGCCCCCAACGGCCGACACGAACACCGGCAGGATCAGATGCTGCACCCGGTCCCAGAACCGGGCCAGGGGCGGCAGGTTGGCCGCACCCAGAGACTCGAGCCCCGAGATCGGCAGCCAGCCCAGGTCCACCCCCAGCCACTTCATCAGCAGCAGGGCCAGCCAGAAGCTGGGCACCGAGAACCCCGCGAACACCAGTACCGTGGTGGTCCGGTCGAACCGAGAGCCCCTGCGCACCGCCGAGATCACCCCCAGCGGCACGGCCGTGGCCAGGATCAGCACCAGGCTCAGCAGGTTCAGGAGCAGGGTGACCGGCAGCCTCTCCCGGATCTTGTCCCACACCGGGCGCTTGTCCGGGCTGAAGCTGACTCCCAGGTCCAGCCGGGCGACCCGGCCGAGCCAGGTCACGTACTGGACCGGCAACGGCTTGTCCAGCCCGTAGTACGCCTCGAACCGCTCCCGGAACTCGGCGCCCACCTTGGGGTTGAGCTCGGTGTAGAGCTCGGTGGGGGAGCCCGGCGCCATGTGCATCAGCAGAAACGAGATCAGGGTGATCCCGAAGAGCATCGGGATCATGAACGCGATCCGCTTCGCGATGTACCCCAGCATGGATCAGGGCGTCTCCGCGTGGCGCTGGAGCGCCTTGGGCACGTACCAGCGCTCGAAGTTGTAGGTGATGCCGGCCGGGGCCGGTCGGATGCCGTGGACCCGGTTCGACACGGCCACCAGCGCGTAAGGCACGTACAGGAACGTGTAGGGCTGGTCCTCGGCCAGGATCTCCTGGAACCGGTCGTAGAGCCGCTTGCGCTCGGCCCGGTCGAAGGTCTTCCGGGCCCGCACCAGGAGATCGTCCACCTCCGGGTTCCGGTAGTGGGTGTGGTTCAGCCCCCCCGGCACCGCCTTGGACGAGTGCCACACGTCGTACAGGTCCGGGTCCTGGGTGATCGTCCACCCCAAGATTACGGCGTCGAACTTACCGGGTTTCACGAACTCGTTGATGAACGCGGCCCACTCGAGCACCCGGATCTCGATCTGGATCCCCACCGCCTTGAGGCGCTGCTGGATGATCTCGGCGGTCTTGAGCCGCTGGTCGTTGCCCTGGTTGGTGAGCACCGTGAACCGGAACGGTTTCCCGTCCTTGTCGAGCACCCCGTCCCCGTCGGTGTCGGTCCACCCCGCCTCGGCCAGGAGCTCGCGGGCCCGGTCCGGGTCGTAGGGGTACTTGGGAACGTCGGGGTTGTACACCCAGGTCCCCGGCTTATACGGACCGGTGGCCGGTACCCCGAGTCCCTGGAGCACCCCTTCCACGATCTCGTTCTTGTCGATGGCGTGGGTCAGGGCCCGGCGCACCCTCACGTCTTGGAACATCGGCTTTTCGAGGTTGTAACCTAAGTAGGTGTACGCATTGGCCAGGTACTTGTACTTGTTGTACTGGCTGCGGAACCGCTCGTTGTCGGTCTGACGGGTCCACTGCAGGGGTTTCAGCCCCATCATGTCGATCTTGCCGGCCATCAGTTCGTTGAACTGGACCCCCAGATCCGGAATGATCCGGAACACGTACCGGCTGAGGTAGGGCAACTGCATGCCGGTGTCCGGATCGGTGTCGAAGTAGTCAGGGTTTCGCTCCAGCACGATCCGCTGGCCGGTGAGCCACTCCACGAACCGGAACGGGCCGGTGCCCACGGGCTTGCGGCCCAGCTCCGAGGTGTTGATGTCCTTGCCCTCGAGCAGGTGCCGCGGAAGCACGGCCGCGCCCCACGAGATCAGGGCCGGCGCGAACGGCTCCTTGTACCGCACCCGAAGGGTGTAGTCGTCCACCACTTCGACCGACTCCACCGGCTCGAAGTCTCCCCGGTAGGCGGTGAGGGTGTTCGGGTCCATGGTGACCCGGTAGGTGAACTCCACGTCCCGGGCCGTGAGCGGCGCCCCGTCGTGGAACCGCACCCCCTTTCTCAGATGGAAGGTGATCGTCAGGTTGTCGTCGCTGACCTTCCACGACTCGGCCAGGTCCCCCACCACGTTGTACTCGCCGTCGTACTTGACGAGCCCGTTGTACACGAGCCCCGCCACCGAGTGGGACGCAGAGTCCGTGGCCAGGATGGGGAGCAGGGTGGACGCGTCCCCGATCGAGGCGTCCACAAAGGTGTCGCCATAGGCGGGCGAGAGATCCACCTGGGCTTCGGTCTCCTTCGAGGCCTGGGCCTTTTCGGGCTCTCCCCCCTTGGTGCAGGCCGCCAGGGCCGCGAGCAGCACAACGAGCCAGATCCTCTTCACGATCGTCTCCCACGGATTCCGCCCGCTGGGGGCGGAGAATGAAAGGCTATTAACCCGGCGGATAAACAGGCACTATCGCTTCCTGCTCGGAGGGGCAAGGGGCCTGCCGGAGAGCCGGGCGCGGCCTTATCAGGGGCCAGAATTCAGATGCCAGTGGACAGAGGGGGACTACCCCGGCAGTCGGGGGAGCATTTTTGAACACCTGTCCTCTGTCCGCTGAAGTCTGTCTCCTGAAATCCTTGCCC
>Ga0256830_1000350_pt1 | contig 38845 bp, 22 predicted proteins | sample 128326metaG_FD_190537 | JGI IMG/M metagenome (GOLD analysis project Ga0256830, IMG submission 190537) | Hydrothermal vent microbial communities from Lau Basin, Pacific Ocean - 128-326 | ecosystem: Environmental > Aquatic > Marine > Hydrothermal vents | place: Pacific Ocean: Lau Basin | collected...
GCGGATTGACCGGAAAGGTGCGCTCCCCCATCCGCTCAATCCGTTCTCAAATCCGCTGACAGCTATCCGTTCCCAAGCGGATTGCTGTCAACGGATTAGGGGAGCGGATTGACCGGAAAGGTGCGCTCCCCCATCCGCTCAATCCGTTCTCAAATCCGCTGACAGCTATCCGTTCCCAAGCGGATTGCTGTCAATGGATTAGGGGAGCGGATTGACCGGAAAGGTGCGCTCCCCCATCCGCTCAATCCGTTCTCAAATCCGCTGACAGCTATCCGTTCCCAAGCGGATTGCTGTCAACGGATTAGGGGAGCGGATTGACCGGAAAGGTGCGCTGTGGAGGACTGCCACCCCCCATCCGCTCAATCCGTTCTCAAATCCGCTGACAGCTATCCGTTCCCAAGCGGATTGCTGTCAACGGATTAGGGGAGCGGATTGACCGGAAAGGTGCGTTGTGGAGGACTGCCACCCCCCATCCGCTCAATCCGTTCTCAAATCCGCTGACAGCTATCCGTTCCCACGAGAGAGGGGTCCGTAGCGGGCCGTCCACGAATTTCTCACGAATGCACGAATGAGGCGGTCCTTCATTCGTGTATTCGTGCCCCATTCGTGGACGGCCGGTCTCCCGATCTCCAACAGATCGTTGTCGCCCATCTGCTCGGTCCGCTCAACCCGTTCCTCAGCCTGCCGCCCCGCGTGCCGGGCTACCGCGTCAGCAGTTCCGCCCAGCGGGCGGCCAGCCCGATCCACCCGATGAGCCGGAAGCCGCTCCCCTGCATCCGCCGGGCTAGGGCCTCGATCTCCTCTCGCTCCGCCGAAGCGCCGACGCGCCTGGCCAGCCGGGTGAGGATGTAGAAGCCCCGCCACATCCAAGGCCCCCAGTAGACCGGCTCCTCGCCCGCCCGGCCTCCGTCTCCCTCCGCCCAACGGCGCTCCCGCGCCGCCTCCTCGTACATCTGCTGTAACTGGATGAGGGCACGGAGCAGGGCGCGGGGGGGCGCTTCCCGTCGCCCATCCCCTCCCCTCTCCTCCGAGGCCACCGCCCGCGCCAGCCAGTGGGCCATCGCGTGGACGGTCTCCCGGTGGTCTGCCTCGCACGGCTCCAGGCCGAAGCGGGACCAGGGGAGCGGCCGGCCCAAAAAGGTGACGGCGTCCTTGCGGTGCAGCCGCCCCTCGGCGTCGCGCCAGGCGAGCGCCTTGGCCGCTCCCTCCGCTTCCCCTGCGTCCTCGGCCGCCAGGTAGAGGGGGTACTTGCCGCCCACCAGGGCGACCCCGGCGCTGGCGTGGAGGCCCGGATGGTCGGCGGCGAAGCGGGCCAGGTCGGCCCGTATCAGGCGGGCCAGCTCCACCACCGCGTCCCAGGCTCCCACGAAGAAGAGGTCGTCGCCGCCGGAGTAGATGGAGTAGAGCCGCTGCCGGCCCTCCTCCGTTCGCCCCACCCGCTCCGCCAACACCTCGACCCAGCCCTCGAAGTAGAGGCTCATGGCGAAGCTGAGGGCCGCCATCCGGGAGAGGGTGGCGATCCGCTCCTCGTCCGGCCTCCCCTGCCGGTGGGTGAACCCTTGCTGGAAGATCCGCCCCAGGTCATCCACGTCCATCCGCAGCACCCCCAGCCGGGCGATGCCCGTGGACTGGGCCTCCAGCCAGGTGAAGGGCTTGATCCGCCCCCGGTACTTCCGGGGCAGCTCCTGGGGCAGCTCCTTCACCTCCTCGGTCGTCAGGGCCTCCATCAGCCCTTGCCGCTGCCGGTCCGGCAGGGTTGTGAACCACTCCGCGTCCGCCTCTTCGATGGTGGGGGTCACGTTGACCAGGAAGCGACGCCCGACGGCGGTGGAGGCGGTCGGACGCAGCGCCTCCATCGCGTCGTCCTTCAGGGCCAGGAGGAGGCGGGGCGTGGGCCCCTCGGCGATCCCATCCGGCTCCCGGGCCAGCCCGGCCCGGACGCCCAGGGCGGCCAGGACCTCTTGCCAGCCGCCGGGCGGGGTCGCCAGAGGGCCGCCGGGAACCTGGGGCGTCTCCGCCGTCGTCAGCCAGAGGTAGCGGGCGTGGCGCAGCTCGTCTCCCAAGGCTTCGTAGGAGCGGCAGGGCGGGCACTTCCGCACCCCGTCCTCCGGCCTCGTCCCGGGGTGCTCCCGTCCGCAGACCTGGCACTGCTGATCCTCGTTCCCGCCGTGGTCCTGGGGGAGGAAGAGGGCGTAAAGGGCCTCGTCCAGTTCGGCGAAGCGGTGCTGCTTAGCCTCACGCCGCCCTTCGGCCAGCCTTCCCCAGGCGTCGGCGATGCGCCCGTTGTAGAAATCGGCCCCGGCCAGCGGTTCCCAGGCCAGGGCCAGGTAGAGGTCACCCCGATGGTGGGTCAGCAGGATGCGGCTGAGGTCCTCCCGGACCTCTCGCAGCCGGGCCTCATCGCCGGGACGGGCCAGCAGGTAGAGGTGGCCGCCGCCCTGGTAGATGAGGTTGGTGATGGGCAGCTCCAGGGCCCGCAGCACGAAACGGGCCACCGCCTCGGTGAGCAGTTGCAGGTAGAAGGAACGGCCTCGCAGGGCGCCGGCCGCTCCCTTGGAGGTGATCGTGTAGATGAAGTCCTGTACGCCGCTGAGGTCCCCACCCACCAGGAGGGCCACCGGCGTCTCCTCCAGCGCCGACGGCGGCGGGGCGGTGGACTCTGCCTGCCGCTCCCGGTGCCACTGCCGCAGCGCGTTGAGCAGGGTGTCCACCTGGGCCTCTTCCATCCCCTGGAGGACGGCGGCCAGGGCAGCCGTCGTCCGGCTGTGGTCGTAGAGGCTCACGTCGGGCAGGGCGTGGTAGTAGGCGGAGGGGACACACCAAGTGTACCGCTGCATCAGGAGGAGCATGCTCTCCAGGTAGGTGGGGAGGTGACCGTCCGCTTCGTGGGCCTCCCGCAGCGCTTCCGCCCCCGCCTCGAAGCCTTGCCACAGGTGTTGGTACGCCTCGGCCACCCTCTCCGGGGGCATCTCCTCATCGGGGAAGAGGACCGCTTCGTCCAGGGCCAGGGGGCTCAGGGGCCAGTAGCGGTCGGCGGGTGCCCGCAGCGGTTTGCCGGCCTCTCCCTCGCCCGGCGGGTCCAGTTCCAGGCGGCAGAAGATGGACAGCAGTTGCCGGGGCTGACGCTCTTGGGTGGGAACCCGCTCCCCGGAGGAGAGCCGGTCGGCCAGGGCGACCACTTTGGTCGTGTACCCTTCCAGGGGGGTGTCGTGGTGTCCTACCACCGGGTAAAGGTGTTCACGCCAGCGGCGGGGCACATAGTGGTGGACGAATTCGCCGCCCACGACGGTGTGGTGGCCTGACCTCCATCCGGCCCGCTGGGCGAACTTGCCGATGTCGTGGAGCAATGCGGCCAGCGCGATGGTGAAAGGGGATGCTGAGCTCATGCTTTCTTCCTCCTGGAGCCTGGCAGACTCAGCGATTCGGCGATTCGGCAATTATGCCCCCTATTGTAGCACAGGACGGCGGTCTTGAACATAACCCCGGGGTTGGGTAGGGCTCTTCAGCCGTTCCGGCCTGGGAGCCAGACCGGGAGGGGGCGATGGTCTCTTTACGTTCGGGCGTCGTCGGACTGGAACCCTCCCGCAGGTTCTACCCACGGCCTAAAGCGCGTTGTAGGCTGTTGCCGGTAGGCCATTGCCATCGCCGAGTACCTTGGGACCTGCGGGAGGGTGCGCAGGGGGAACCCTCCCGCAGGTTCTACCCACGGCCTAAAGCGCGTTGTAGGCCGCTGCCGGTAGGCCGTTGCCATCACCGAGTACCTTGGGACCTGCGGGAGGGTCAAGGTCAACCACCGCTTGACAACCCCCCTCGGGGATGGTAAGATTAGGCCACATTCCTACGCTCGCCGAAAAATCGTCCTGCCACCCCTATACCAGGAGGAACGGATGATCGGTCTGCCCTACCGTCTGGTCCGATGGCTGATCCTGGCCATCGGGGCCCTCATCGTCGGGGCCCTCGTCGTCCTCCGACCTCAGGATGGGGCCTTGATCGGCTTGGTCTTGCTGCTGATCTTCACCGGCCTCTCGGCCATCTACCCGCCCGGCTTCTACGCCTGGCTCATCCACGGCACCTGCCCCCAGTGCGGCGGTCGGGTGACCTGGCGGGTGGACCAACTCCCGGAACCTTACGAAGAGCACATCAGTGTGCGATGCACCCGTTGCGACTGGAAACGCGCGGAGTTCGATTGGGTGCCCCCGGGTAAGTCCCCCACGACTCCCGGGATGCATCACTAAACGGCCAGCACCGGCACTCCGGGCCGGTGTTGGCCTGTGGGACGCATCACGAACTGCCGGTGTCCCCCAGACCCTCCATCCCCAACTGGTTGGCGCGCCTCCTGAAGCTCAGGACCTCCCGGAGGGCGGTCATGGCCCTCCAGATCCTGGCCCTCTCCGTCGCCCTGATCATCCCCTGGCCGCTCTACTGGGCTGCTCAGGCGGCGAACCGTCCCCTGGTTCTCCTCTGGATGGGTGTGATGACGGCTGCGATGCTCCTGGCGATGGTCGTCGGCTAGCTTGGAATGAGGTAGCAGCTCAGGTGGCAGATCCCTTCGGTGGGTGTCCGGGACCCGATCGGTCTGCGCGTGCCGTCAGCCCGGCTCTAGGACCTCTGTCCAGGTGGCTGACACCTCTGCCTGAATGGCCCAATGATCACCTGTTCTGTCTGCCGTACCGACAACCCAGCGGTGGCCCGCTACTGCTATCACTGCGGCAAGCCCTTGGCGGCGGGTCCGACTTTGGAGGGGGCCTCCCCCTCTCGGTCGCCACGCAGCTTTGCCGAGTGGATCGCAGCCGGAGCCATCGCGCCGGCCGAGCGCCGTCAGGTCACCATGCTGGCCTGCGACATCGTGGGGTCCACCCCGATGGCCGAGAGCATGGGCGCGGAGGATTTCCTGGACCTGGTCAACCGGGCCTTCGACACTATGCTGGTCCCCATCTTCGAGTACGGCGGCTACCTGGCCCGCCTGGAGGGGGACGGCTTCAAGGCCTTCTTCGGCGCGCCCGAGGCCCACGAGGATGACCCCCTACGGGCTGTGCGGGCGGGGCTGGCCATCCAGGAGCACGCCCGGGCCCTGGCCGAGGAGTTTGCCCGACGCTGGGGCGTCACCGACTTCGCCGTGCGGGTGGGCATCAACACCGGCCCCGTCGTTGTCGGACGGGTGGGCCGGGGAACCGATGCCGAGTACACGGCGATGGGGATCGCGATGAACCTGGCCGCCCGGCTGGAGTCGGCCGCCCGCCCCGGCACCGTCCTCATCAGCGAGGACACTTACCGGCTGGTCGCGCCCTACGTGGAGGTGGAGGACCTGGGCCTCATTCAGGTCAAAGGGAAGCGGGACCCGGTTCGGGCCTACGAGGTGCGGAAGCTCCGCCTCCGGCCCGACCAGATGTACGGCCCCCTGCACGTCCACACCCCACTGGTGGGCCGCAGCGTCGAGATGGCCCTGCTGGGAGAGGCGTTGCGGCGGCTGCGCCAGGGCGAGGGGGGCATCGTCCTCGTCATCGGCGAGGCGGGGATGGGGAAGTCCCGCTTGATCGCCGAGGCCTGCCGCGCTCAGCCGGCCGATGCTGCCGGCTTCCTCTGCCTGGAAGGCCGGCCCTACGCCGAAGGGCAGGTCGTCCGGGGCGCGATGGGCGACCTGCTCCGCCGCTACGTGGGGATCGGCGACGAGGACTCCCCCGGCGATGCCTGGCGCAAGCTCTATGCCGCCGTGGGCAGCCGCTTCCCCGGCCAGGTGGAGGAGCTGGCCCCCTTCCTGGGGCTCCTCCTCGGCCTGCCGCCGGAGGGCGGGGCCCTGGAGCGGGTGACCGGCCTGGACCCGGAAGCCACGGAGCGGGGCATCTTCCGGGCCCTGCGCCTCTGGCTGGAATCGCTGGCCCAGGAGTACCCCCTCGTCCTGGTGCTGGACGACCTCCAATGGGCTGATGAACTCTCCGTCCGCCTCTTGGCCGACCTAATGGCCTTGGTCGAAGAGGTCCCCCTTCTCCTTGTCCTCTCCTTCCGCCCGGAGCGGGAGGCGGCCTGCTGGCAGCTTCGCCGGCTGGCCCAGCGGGAGCACCCCGACCGGACCCGGGAGATCGTCCTCAGCGGCCTCTCCATCGAAGCGGCGATGGAGATGATTGACTACCTGCTGGAGACGGAGAGCCTGCCCGAGCGGATCCACCGGCTCATTCTGGCCCGTTCTGAGGGTAACCCCATGTTCCTGGAGGAGGTGGTCCGCTCCCTCATTGAGCACGGGGTGCTGGCCCGCTCCGGCGACCGCTGGCGCGTCACCGGCGACGTCCCCGCCAGCCTCATCCCCGCCTCCCTCCACGGGGCGATTTTGGCCCGTCTGGACCGGCTGGACAGGCCGACCCGACGGACGCTCCAGTTGGCGGCCGTCATCGGGCGGACCTTCAACGTGCAGGTGCTGGAGGCGATCAGCGATGCCCCCGAGGAGCTTCCCGCCCGGCTGGAGCGGTTGCAGCGGGCCGAGATCATCCGCCTGGCACGACGGGGGGAGGACCCGGAGTACACCTTCCGGCACGCCCTCACCCAGCAGGTGGCCTACGATACGCTGTTGGTGCGCCAGCGGCGGGCGATCCACCGCCGTATCGCGGCGGCCATCGAACAGCTCTACGCCGACCGGCTGGCGGAGCACTACGAGCGGCTGGCCTACCACTACGCGGCGGCCGAGGCCTGGCCCGAGGCCCTCACCTACCACCTCCAGGTCGCCCGGCAGGCCCAGGCCCGCTTCGCCAACACCCAGGCGATGGAGCACTACCGGCGGGCCTGGGAGATCCTGGAGCAGGGGCGGGCCGGCGGCGACCGGGAGCGGGCCCAGGTGCGCGAGGGGCAGGGCGACCTGGCTGCCCTCTTCGGACGCTACGCCCAAGCGGTCCAGCGCTACGAGGAGGCCCTGCAGGGGGTTCACGAAGACCTCGACCGGGTGCGGCTGCTGCGCAAGCTGGGCGATGTCTGCGCCCGCTGGGGCCGGTACGATGAGGCCATCGCCTACTTGGAGCGGGGGCTGGAGATCGCCCAACCCCTCGATTCGGGGCGGGAGGTGGCCCGCCTCCTGGTAGCGCTGAGCCAGGTCTACGCCCGGCGGGGGGACCTGGAGCGGAGCATCGAGCAGGGCGAACGGGCCCTGGAGATCTTCCGGCGGCTGGACGACCGGCGGGGCCAGGCGGAGGCCTACAACTCCCTGGGGATCGCCTGCTGGGCCAAGGGCGACGTGGACGCTGCCGTGAGCTATCACGAGCGGAGCATGCTGGCCCGGGCCAGCCTGGGCGACATCTACGGGCTGGCCGGCTCCTACAACAACCTAGGGGCCGTCTACGCTGCCCGAGGGGAGTGGGAGAAGGCCCTCTCCCACTACCGGCGGGCCCGGGACCTCTGCCGGCAGATCGGCTACCAGCACGGGCTGGCCGCCGCCTACGACAACCTGGGCGAGGTCTACCGCCAGATGGGGCGTCAGCAAGAGGCCCTGGCTTGCCTGGAGAAGGCTGTCGAGATCTACGCCCGCATCGGCCTGAGCGAGCAGGACATCCAGACGGAGATGTGGAAGTTGAAGGTCTGGTGATCTCCGGTGAGGATGCCGCTGCCCGCCCCGGTGAGACGACGAGAGCGGCGGGCAGGAGCAGGGACAAGCCCGGTTTGGGCCGGGGAGGAGGCAGGTCTCGCCTCGCAAAAGGGGACTTGGGCAATGCTTGTGGATTGAGCGATGGGCGGGGAACGATGATCGTGACGCATGACGTTAGACGGCACATCCTTGCTTATCTTGAGGACCATCAGAATCTTGAACCGCTATTCATCCTCGGAGATGCGGCTACTGTGCTTCGGGCCATACCGGGTGAATCCATAGATTTCTGTATGACCAGTCCTCCGTACTGGAGAAAACGGCAGTATCCCAACGGTGGGATTGGTCTAGAGAAAGACTACCGAGAGTACATCTCGGCCCTTCTGCGCGTATTCGCCGAGGTGAAAAGAGTGCTCAAAACGACTGGCTCTTTTTGGCTAAACATAGGCGATACATATCACAAAAAGGGCTTGGTTGGCATCCCTTGGCGAGTTGCAATTTCGTTGATGGATGAGCAGGGTTGGATAATGCGCAATGACATTATCTGGAACAAATTGAAAGGGTCTCCCGATACGGCTAAGGATCGGCTAAGAAACCTCCACGAGTACCTTTTCCACTTTGTGAAGATGCCCAGAGGCTACTATTACGATGTTGATGCCATTCGCTCAAAACCGAGAAAGGCGAGGGTGGTGAATGGTGCGGTTGTGTCTGCCACGGGTGTTACGGGAGTCCGCTACAAGCGTCAGATAGAACTGTCAACTGCTCTCAGCGAGGCGGAGAAAAAGAGAGCGTTTCAAGCCTTGGAAGAAATGCTGGGAAAAGTAAAGCGTGGCGAGATTGCAGACTTCCGTATGATAATACGTGGACAGCATCGAACAACGCACTCGGACTCGGAGCGGGTCTCTGGGCGCGCGAGGGAGCTTAGGGAAAAGGGATTTTACTTTCTTGTCTATCATCCCAAAGGTAGCAAGCCCGGCGATGTCTGGGATATACTTCCTGAAGATACCCAAAAACGGCACAAGCATTTTGCACCCTATCCTGAAGATTTGTGCAGAGTGCCGATCATCGCTACCTGTCCACCAGAGGGGATTGTCCTGGACCCCTTCTGTGGTACAGGCACAACGATGTTGGTTGCCCGAAAGCTAGGGCGAAAGTCGCTGGGGATTGACATCGCCTTAGACTACCTTAAAATTGCAGAGGAAAGGTGTCGGTTACTGTTATGAATGGAATCCTGGAGCTTTATGGAATATCCTCGCGTAAGCCGGGCGGGGAAACGTTATTTGTCATAGGAGGTCCTGCCTGACTTACCATTTCATCCAACCCCGTCATCGTAGCGTAGATGAACTTACAAGGAGGGTACGAGCGACGATGCACGATCCACAATCCCTGATCATCGGCCCCACGTTTGAGGAGATGTTGCACCCGGAGAAGGTGGACCCGGAGGTGCGGCGCAAGGCCCTGGAGGCACGGGAGAAGGACCCCTTAGACCCCATCAACCTCTACAACATCACCTGGCGAGACCCGGCGACCTACCGCATCTACTACGAGGTGCTCCCCCACGAACTGACCCAGGTGGAGGCGGAGATCGTCGTCCTCTACGCCAAGGACTTCCCCACCGGCAGCCACAAGGTGGGGGCCACCTACTCCATCCTGGTGGAGAAGGAGCTACGGGGCGAGGTGGACCCCCGCGTCCACACCCTGGTCTGGCCTAGCACGGGCAACTACGGGATCGGTGGGGCCTGGGTGGGCTGCCGGATGGGCTTCGACAGCGTGGTCATCCTGCCCGAGGAGATGAGCCGGGAGCGGTTCGAGATGATCGAGCGCTACGGCGGGCGGGTGATCGCCACGCCGGGGAGCGAGAGCAACGTCAAGGAGATCTACGACAAGACCTGGGAGCTGCGTCGAGCCGACCCCAACGTCCGCGTCCTCAACCAGTTCGAGGAGTTCGGCAACTACCGCTTCCATTATCACGTCACCGGCAACACCATCGTCGAGTTGGCCGAGGAGCTGGCCCGCCAGGGGATCGGGCGGGGGCAGGTGCAGGCTTTCGTCTCGGCGATGGGGTCGGCGGGGACCATCGCCGCCGGCGACCGGCTCAAGCAGGTCTGGCCCGACCACAAGATCGTTGGCCTGGAGCCGATCCAGTGCCCCACCCTCTACTGGAACGGCTACGGAGCCCACGACATCCAGGGCATCGGCGACAAGCACGCCACCTGGATCCACAACGTCTGGAACATGGACCTCCTGATCTGCATTGACGATCTGGAGTCCAAGATGGGGTTGCAGTTGCTGACGGAGGAGATCGGCTGGCGGACGATGATCGAGCGCTTCGGCATCCCCGAGGCCAAGGTGATGAAGATGGCCCAGATCTTCGGCATCTCCGGCGTCTGCAACGTCCTGGGGGCCATCAAGACGGCCCGTTTCTACCGACTGGGCCGGGGCGACCTCATCGTCACCATCCTGACCGACGCCATTGACCGCTACCGCTCGGTGATGCGGCAGATGACCGAGACCTACGGCCCGATGGACGAGACGGAGGCGGCCATCCGCCTGGTGAGCATCTTCCACAAGCAGAAGCTGGACTGGATCCAGGAAGGAACCTGGGAGGCCCGCAACCGGTGGCACAACCTGAAGTACTTCACCTGGGTGGAGCAGCAGGGGAAGACCATCGAGGAGCTGGATGCCCAGCGGGACCCGGCCTGGTGGGAGGCGCAGCAGGCTCAGGTGGCCGAGGTGGACCGCCTCATCGAGGCGGCGAGGGGAGGAGGGTGAGACGGTGGGGCAACGAGGGAGGCGGGGAGGCGATGAGGCGATGAGGTGATGAGGCAATGAGGCACCGAGGCGCCGAGGTACTGAGGAGGGAGGAAGGACGATGTACCCGGAGGCGCGGGTCCTGGTCGCCGTGATGAACAACCGGCGGGACTTCGAGATCGCCCGCGATGAGGGGTGGTATCGCATCCCGGTGAAGCACGCGCCGGCCAGCACCCAGGAGACGGAGGTGCTGGCCTTCTACTTCACCCGGGTCTTCGGTGAGGAGAAGTGGGCCATCCACTGGTACGCGCCGGTGCGGGGCCACGAGCTGGCGCGCCGGCGCGACCTGCTCCCCGACGAACCCGACCACCCCCGTGCTGACGACCGCTACTACAAGCTCCAGTTGGGGCCTCTGGTGCGCCTGGAGCGGCCCATCCCCAGCCTGCGTTGGCGGCGCATCACCTTCATCGAGACGACCTGGGACCGCTTCCAGATGGCCCAGGAGATCAACGACCTCTACGCCTCCGGGGCCGATGGCCTCTTCGTGACGCTGAAGGAGGCCGGCTTCTGGCCGGAGCGGGAGCTGCTCCTGAAGGAGTCGGGCGTCGCCTACCGCGCGGAGTTAGCCATCCCCTGTCGGCAGGGGGTGCTGGCCCTCGCCCTGGACGACCGCCCTCTGCCGCCGGGAGCCTTGCGCCTGGACCCCGAGATGGCCCCCCGGCTCGCCCTCTCCCGCGTGCAAGCAGCCGTGGAGGCCCTGGGAGGGACCGTGCCGCCGGAGGCAGCCCGGTAGTCCTCGTGTTAAGCACTTTTATTTGAGGAGTGATTTGTATGCTGTGCTGTTGTGACTTTCTATACACCATTGAGGGAATCGTGCGCAAAAACGTTCGAGGAAACTATCCCCGCGATTGGGACGAAGATTTCATCACTCGCAGCCTTCTTAAATCCTTGCGTACGGTATTTGGTCCACAGACCCGAATCCACTTAGATGCTCCGTTCTTATTACCTCCACTCATCATACCAGTTTTAAGGCCCTGGAGTGTGATAGATGAATTAGTAGTGGGATGGGACGCTTACAAGATGACAGGGGCTAAAGAGAATAAATTTGGGGATGTAGCCATATTAGTTACCATAAGGTATCCTGATGGAGATAAAATTGAAGGTGTTGCATTTCTGGAAGCGAAAAAGCGTTATAAGAATAGCTCTAATTTTCAAGCGATAGATTTTCAGCAGCTTAAAAGGATAAATGCCCGTGCTCCACGAGCATCGGTGTTGTTATATGACTTTAATGCGATTTATGGGTATTGGTGGCGTACTTATGCGGTCACAGCACCAATGGATTTGGTTATTGCTACACAGAAAAAGGATACCTCATTGTACAAGTTTTCAATGCCTTTTTCTATTCGAATACTAAGACATTTATTGGGTTTTTGCTTGGAGCACGCTGATGAACCTTTAAGAATAGCAAAAGGTTATCAAACAGAGTATGGTACACCCCTCTATTTACTGGTGGTTCGTGTGGGAATGGGTGTAGAGCCGCCTTCAGGTGATGAGGTGGAATTTAATCGTGATCGCTTTGCGCGCTTCGAAGAATAAGGGGCCTAACACTGCTTGCAGCGGACGCCGCCTCCGGCGGCGCCGCTGAAGCTTATCGTTAGGCCGCAGGGGCGCAAGCTTTACCAGGGTGAGAGCACAAATGACTTTTTACGTGCTGAAAGAGACTGCGAATAAAGGTGTAGGGGTATTCGCTACTCGCAAAATCAAGAAAGGTGAACACCTTTTCTACATTGACTTAAGGGGGTTGCCCACCTACTCCTTGGAAGAGCTGGAACACCATCCAGATGGTGACCATGCGGACTATGTGGGTCACGGAAAGTATGTGATCAACCGCTCTCCTGCGTCCTTCCTTAACCATTCGTGCGAGCCGAATTGCTATTGTAAGATGAAGTCCATCGCGGTGAAGGACATCTATGCCGCCAGGGACATTGAGCCTGATGAAGAATTGACGATTGACTACGCGGCCACAGCAGTAGACCAATTCGCCGGGCAAGGCTTTTGGGTGTTGGATTGCAAATGTGGGAGTGCGAATTGTCGCGGAAGAGTTAGTGGCGACTTTTTCGAATTGCCTGAAGAATTGCAAAGGCGGTATTACCCCAATCTTCCGCCTTCAATCAAGCGCAAGTATCGGGCGCGTTTTCGCGCTCTTTTCGAGGGATAGCAAGGCTGTGCGGCCTAACCACGGCTGCAGCGGACAGCGGCTTCGCCTACGCGGCCCGCCGCTGAACCGGAGCGATAGGGGGCGGCCACTAGTGCCGCCCCCTGCTTCCCCTTCTCACTGGTGATTACCCATGAATCGCCGCCGGGCGCTAAACCGCCCGGCTGAGAAGGGGAAAGCCCCCTCCGGGGGCTGCGAGACAGCCCGTCAGGGCTTTGCTCCCCTCAGCCCGGACCTTCCAGGTCCGGGCGGCCGGGCGGATTCCCGAGATGTGGGTAATCACCGCGTGGCTGCTCCCCACCTCCCCGGCTCCCGCCCGGCAAGCGGGAGCCGTTTTGTTCCCACGCCCCAACGGGGGCGCGAGCCCTCCGACGCGCGACCGCTTATCCCGCCCTCGAAACCGGTCGTCAAAAACCCCTTTACTTTTCCCCCCAAGTTGTGGTATAGTGGATACGGGTGTCGGGTCTGATGGGAACGCGCCGTCGGACAGGGGGTGTTGTGGTGAGGCGGAGATGCTGGCCAACGAGCAGGCGGATTCGAATTCCTCGTTCCACCCGCACCCGATTCATCGGTGGGTGACGCACCTGGGTGCGATGGCCCTGGCAACGCTGATCGCCTTCGCCTGGGCATCGTACACGCGCCGGATTGCACCGGAATCCCCCCACCTGGGCCTCTCCCCCGACGAAGTCGCCGGCTTTCGGGTCAACCCCTACTGGATCGGCTTCGCCTTTCAGCTCACCGTCGTCCCCGTTACCCTGCTCTACCTCTTCAGCAACCTCCCCCCGTTCCGGCGGGTGGTGGGTCGCCAACCCGATCGGCGGGACCTCCTCTGGCTCGTCCTCGGCCTGGTGGTGATCCAGGCGATGGTCGAGGGCTATGGCCTCTGGCTCTCCCGCCTGATCGGTGAGCCGCCCCCCCGCCGGTTCACCAGCCTGGTCGCGGTGGTCGGCGGCCTGGTGGGCGGCTGGAAGATGGGGTTGGGGTTGGGCCTCGCCACGATGCTCCTGCGCGGCAGCCGGGACCTGATCCTCGTGCTGGCCCCGGAGGTGCTCCTCTCCCTGCGGACCTACGGTCCGGCGGCACTCCTACAGATGCCCTGGACGACGTGGCTTCCCTGCTTCTACGGCACGATGTGGGGCTGGTCGGCGGTCTGGGTGGGCGTCGTCTCAGGGCTGTGGTCGGACCTGCTGCAGGGCCGTCGGTTTGCCTCCCCGACGGCGCTGGCCCTGGGCGTCGGGATCGAGTTGGGGCTGGGCCTCTTCCGCGTCCTCGCCGGCGATTCGACGGCGCTGATCCCCATGCTCCTGGTCCCCAACGTGGTGATGTCGGGGGTGGGGATGGTCGTCATCGCGCTGGGGGTGCGCACCGTCCAGGCCAACGCCGCGCGACGTCAGGCGGCCGCCGCCGAGCTGGCCCGCACCCACGCAGAGTTGCGGGCTCTGAGGGCTCAGATCAATCCTCACTTCCTCTTCAACGCCCTCAACACCATCCGCTACTTCGTGCGCACCGACCCCGAGACCGCCCGCCGCTTGCTGCTCAGCCTCTCGGAGATCTTCCAGCGGGCCCTCCGCTCGGGGGAGTTCGTGCCCCTGCGGGACGAACTGAGCTACGTCGAAGCCTACCTCTCCTTGGAAAAGGCCCGTCTGGGCGACCGGTTGCGGGTGGTCTGGTCCGTCCAGGGGGAGGAGGGCGACCCCCACGACGCTCCCCTGCTGGACCTTTCGGTGCCCACCCTCATCCTGCAGCCGGTCGTGGAGAACGCGGTCATCCACGGCGTGGCCCGGAAGCCGGAGGGTGGCACGGTGCGGATCACCATCGAGCGAAAGGGGGACGACCTGGTGTTGCTGGTGGGAGATGACGGACCGGGCATCCCGGCCGACCGGCTGGCGACGATCCTGGACCCGGCCGGGACGGAGGATGGCTCGGACCCGGCGGCGGGCAGCGGGTCCATCGGGCTGCGCAACATTGACCGCCGGCTGCAGACCCTGTACGGGGAGGGCTACCGGCTGCGGATCGCGTCTGAGGTCGGGCGGGGCACTCGGGTGCAGATCAGGATACCGATTCACAGGGGAGGCGACGATGCGCATTCTCATCGCCGATGACGAGGCCCCGGCGCGGGGGGAACTGCGCTACATCCTGGAGGCGTTAGCGCCGGAGGCGACCTTCTACGAGGCCACCGACGGCGGGGAGGTGCTGCGGCTGGTCGAGGGCGAGCCGGTGGACGTGGTCTTCCTAGACATCCGCATGCCCGGCCCCGACGGCCTGGAGGTGGCGGCGACGCTGATGGAAGGGCCGGAGCCGCCCCTGATCGTCTTCGCCACCGCCTACGACGAGCACGCCCTGCGGGCCTTCGAGCTGGCCGCCCTCGACTACGTGGTCAAGCCCTTCGACGAGCGGCGGCTGGCCCAGACGATGGAGCGGATCCGCCGAGCCCTGAGCGAGCGGGCCTTGCTGGCCCGGCGACGGGAGGCGTTGCGCCAATACCTGCAGGAAGCGGCCCCGGCCGGCGGCCTGACCAAGCTGTGGGGCCAGCGGGAGAACGAGAACTGGGTGCTGGTGGACTACCGGGACCTGCTCTGGGCGGTGGCCGAGGCCAAGCGGGTCTACGTGAAGACCACGGCCGGCGAGAAGCTCCTGGTCCATCACACCCTGAAGGAGCTGGAGGCACGCCTGGCCCCCCACGGCTTCGTCCGGGTGCACAAGAGCTACCTGGTCAACCTGGACCACGTGGCCGAGGTGGTGCCCTGGTTCTCCGGCACCTACGTCATCCGCATGGCCGATGAGGGGCGCACCCAGATTCCGATGTCGAGACGATATGCAGCACGGTTGAAGAAGTTGACGGGATGGCGTTGACCGATGAGATAAGGAGTGTAGGCGATGGCGAGAAGCTTTGTCCGAAGAGCGGTCCTGGTTGTCCTGGCGGTCGGCGCGGCAGCGCTGGCCCTGGGGGTTGTCGTCCGGTTCGCCAGAGCCGGCGCGGCCTCGGCCCCGACCGGCTCCACGGTCACCTACACCCTCCAGGGGCGGGTCTACCGAGGGGAGGTCGGGACGGAGCCGCCGACCAGCCAGCCCATCGAAGGGGTGGTGGTGAGCCTCTACTGCTCCAACAACCCGGGGCAGCAGGGGGTCTTTCTGCGCAGCACCACCACAGACGGCACCGGCTGGTACGGCTTGGATGTCTACGATTCGGACGTGTGCGAGTTCTTCAACATCATCGAGACCGATCCCGACGGCTACGTCTCGGCCGGGGTGACGACCGTCGGTGGCAACGCGGTGGACTACAACTGGATCGAGTACACCGCCCCTCTGGAGGGACAGACGCTCACCGGCAACAAGTTCTGGGACCGACTGCCCGTGCTCTCCGGGTACGTCTACGAAGGGGAGATGGACGACGAAAGCTCCCCTCTGGCGGGCGTCGTCGTCTCCCTGTACGGTGCGAACAACCCCTATCCCGATCTGGGGACCTTCCTCATCAGCACCACCACCAACATCTCCGGTCGGTACGCCCTGCAAGTCTCCCCGGGCTACTCGTACTACCACATCCTCGAAACCGACCCGGACGGCTACACCTCCGTCGGGGCGTCCACCGTGGGAGGGTCGGCGCAGACGCTGAACTGGATCGAGTACGTCGTCCCTTTGGGCAACCGGGTGTTGGACGGGAACAAGTTCTGGGACCGTGGCGGGGTCGTCACGCCCGATCTGGAGATCACCGACATCTGGAGCGAGGGGAACGCCATCTGCTACCAGGTCGCCAACGTCGGCCACGCAACGGCCCAGCGGGGGCACGCCACCGCCCTGTTCGTTGACGGCGGATACCGGGTTACCCAGACCGTGGACGTGGACTTGGAGCCCGAGGGGAGGTGGGAGGGGTGCTTTGGGTACGATTGGACCTGCACCCCCATCACGGATACCGTGACCGTGCAGGCTGACTACGGGGATAGGGTGGACGAGAGCGACGAGACCAACAACTCCCGGCAGGAGCAGTGGACCTGCGACGTGACCCCTCCCGAGATCATCTCCGGTCCCACCGTCCTGGAGGTGACCTCCGGCACCGCGCTCATCGCTTGGGTCACCGATGAGCCGAGCGACAGCCTGGTGCTGTACGGCAAGCTGGCCGGACGGTACGCGAGCGAGGCGATCCGTACCGACCCGGTGACCACCCACACCGTCACCTTGGAGAACCTGGAACCGGCCACGACCTACCATTTCGTGGTCCGCTCCTCCGATGCGTCCGGGAACGCCGGGACCAGCCGGGATCAGACCTTCAGGACGGCTGCCCCGCCGGACAGCGCCGACCCGGCCCTATCCCTGGACGATCCCGGCCCCTGCCGGGGGGTGGTCACCGTCACCGTCTCCGCCACCGACGATACCGGGGTGGAGAGGGTGGAGTTCTACCTGGACGGCGAACGGATCTTCACCGATTACTCCTCCCCCTTCGAGCTCCCCCTGGACACGACGGTCTACGCGAACGGGGAGCACACGTTGACGGCCATCGCTTTCGACCTCGCCGGTCGGCAGGCCACCGACACGCTCTTGGTGGACGTCAACAACCTGAAGGACGCCAGTTACCCCTCCATCTCGATCACCTCCCCCTCCCAGGGAGCCACCGTCTCCGGCGTGACGAGCCTCATTGCCTCTCTCTCCGACGACACCGGTCTGATCTCGGCCCGTTTCTACGTGGACGGCAGCTACACCGCCTTCACCGGCTGGGACGTCAACCAACCTCCCACCACCGCCGTGGTGACGTTCACCTGGGATACCCGCGCCCAGAGCAACGGCAGCCAGCACCGTCTGGGGCTTGAGGTGTACGACATAGATGGGAAGGTGAGCGTGGCCTATGTGGACGTCGTGGTGAACAACGTTGCCCCGCCTCCCCCGCCTTCCCCTCCCTCCCTCGTCCTGGTCGGCCACCGGGTGATCCGCCACCAGAACGTCTTCACCATCGCGGTGACCGTGAGGAACGTCGGCGACGTGGAGGCCAGGAACGTCAGGATCCTGGACGGGCTGCGGGGTTTCCAACCCATCCACCGGAGCGACGGGCTCGCCGATTACCGGTCCGACCGGAACCCGGCGGGAGCCTTTGGGTACAGCGACATCCGCTCCAAGGTGACGATCCCGGCCGGTGCCTCCCAGACCTACACCTATACGGCTGTGCCGGTGCTGGTCTATCCCAACCCGCCCACCCCCCAGGTGGGGTACTTCGTGGACATGTACTGGGATTCCCCGAGCGCGGGCGGTTACCACAGCTACGTGCAGCCGCCCGCCGTCAAGACCACCGGCGGGGAGACCATCCCCCAGGCCCACGCCAACGCCCTCCGGGTGGCCGACTACCTCATCGTGACCAACCCCAGTCGCCTGTTCCAGTTGTACAGCCCGACTCAACCGCCGGGGTCCGGCGCGAGCCGTGACAAGGTCAATGCGCTGCTGTCCGCCATGGCCCGGCTGGCCTTCCACGAGCAGGGCGTCCTGGGGTACATCAACGCCTACAATGCCCAGACCCTGCGGAATCTGCTCAAGCAGGGTGGGGCCTGGAGCAGCAAGTTGAGGAGCGACTGGGTGTCGAACGGGTACTTGTTGCTCGTCGGGGAGAACAACGTCGTTCCTGCCTGGCGGCGGTACTTGGGGCGGATGTACACGACTCACGGATACCGCGATTTCATCGCCACCATCACGGATTACCCCTACGCCAGCACCTACGGCGATGAGCTCAAGCCGGAGTTGAGCATCGGGCGCATCATCGGCAACGATCCCGATGCGCTGCGGAAACCCATCGAGACGAGCCTGAACGTCCTCCTGGGGGTGTCCGGCTACGGGTTCAACGGCCTGATGAAGTTTATGGCCTTCGGCTACCCCAGGTGCCTGAGCGGCGGCTGTGACGAGATCAACTTCCAGAGCGAGGTGAACGCCGTGAGCCGCGTGCTCTCCGGCCCCATCGTCGTGATGAACATCCCGGCCGCGACCCAGTACGATGCCAAGAACAACGTGGACCCGGTGGCCACCAAGCACGCCATCACCACCACCTTCTTCTCCTTCTCCCCCAACCGGGACATCATCTTCCTGGCCGGACACGGGAATGCGCGGGGGTGGGATGTCTTCAACACCGCCGATTTCACGCAGCAACCCAATCCTTTCGGGTCCACCAACCCCTTCGTCTTCGTCTCCTCGTGTCAGACGGGGAGGTACGCGAACACCTTTAGCTTCGCCGAGGCCCTCCTGAGCAAAGGGGCGGCCGCCTACCTGGGGGCCATCGAGATCGGGGCTTGCAACGGCGACGGGACGTGCCCTCACGCCGATCGCTTCTTCCAGAACTGGAGGACCAACACCTCCTTTGGGTTGGCCCTGAAGGAGACCAAGCGAAGCCTGGGCAACAGTTTCATTGACCGCTGGTGGGCGGCCATCTATCACCTCTTCGGCGATCCGAAGTTCGGGGCCATTGGCTCTTCGGGGACGACCGGCCACGTCGTGCGCCCCTTGGCCGCCTCGACGATAACGGTCCAGGTCCCCGACTACGAAGTGACCCGCGTGGGCGGCAACGATTACCCCATCATCCCGGGAGGCTCCCCGGCTCTTGTCCTGGACAAGCCCGTGGTTCCCGTCTACCGGGTGTTCTACGATTACCCCGCCGGCTACCGGATCCAGGACGTGCGGCTCACCGATCGGTCGTCTCCGGTGGTCACCACCGGGCTGAAGATCCCCAACTTCAGCATCGCCCTGCCCTCCACCCCCTCGGCGTCGCGGAATCGGCTCCGCCAGGCGGAGGGATCGGAGTGGTGGCCTGAGCAGACCTTTGAGTGGACGACCTTCGAGAGCCCGGACCGTACCACCCTGGCCCTGACGGTCTACCCCTTCGTCTACAATTCCCGCACCACCGAGGTGCGCTTCTACAAGAGCTACAGCTTCACCGTGGACTACGTCGTCTCCGACGTGGGGATCACCGGGCTGAGCCTGGAGGCGCCGGCCTACGAGCCGGGGGAGGTGGTGAGGGTTGACCTGGCGCTGGAGAGCACGAGCGGCGAGGGGAAGGATGTCGTCGTCAGTGCGGTGGTCAGGGATGAAAGCTCGGCCGAGGTGGTTGACGGGCTGCTCCTGCGCTCCCTCACGAACCTGCAGGGCGACGCTTCCTTCACCGCGCAATGGGACAGCAGCGGCTTCGAGCCGGGTTTCTACAGCATCGTCGTGGAGGTCCAGGACCCCCAGGGAACCCTGCTGGACAGGAGGGTGGAGACCTTCCGCTTGGGGACGGTGGCCGGCGAGGTCGCGCCCCTCACCGTCACCCCCAACCCCTTCACCGTCGGCGACCGGGTCAGCATCACCCTGGTCTTCAGCAACACCGGCACCGTGCCCATCACCGGCACGGCGGTGATCCAGGTCCGGGATGCGGCGGGCGAGGCGGTCCAGGAGTTCTCGCGCGACCTCACCACGCTGGGACCGGGCAGCGATGTCGGGTTCACCGAGGTCTGGGACACGACGGGGGTGGCGGAGGGGACCTACGGCGTGATCGGCTACGTTCTGTATGACGGCGGGGCCACCGATCCGGCGACCGCTTCGGTGGGCACGCGGACCTACGTCTACCTCCCGCTGGTCCTGAAGGAGGGGCCGTGATGAAAGGCCAGAAGCTGCTCGTTCCCATCCTCGTCCTCTTCGTTGCCGTGTCGGCTCTGGCCGCCCTGAGCGGCTGCAAGCCCCGCTCCGGCGGGAGGACGCCGGTGCTCCCCTCGGTCGGCTCCCCCGCACCCGAGGAGACGGCGGTGCCCCCCACGACCGGGCCCGGTGCCGTCGAGGGGACGCCGTCGCCTCCCCCTGGGGCGCCGCCCCCGGTCGCCCCGGCCCCGCCGGAGGAGGTCCAGGTGCAGGAGGTGCGCGACCTGGAGTACGCCCGCTACACCCTCGACGGCGAAGCGCACCCGCTCCTCCTCGACCTCTACCTGCCGGAGCCGGCCCCCCGCCCCCTCCCCCTCCTGCTCTACATCCACGGCGGCGGCTGGATCGAGGGCAGCAAGGCAGGCTGTCCGGGGGAACCCCTCGCCCGGCACGGCTACGCCGTGGCCTGTGTGGACTACCGCCTGGCTCGGGCGACCCCCGAAGGCTGCGCCCTCACCTTCCCCGCCCAGATTCAGGACGTGAAGGCCGCCGTGCGCTGGTTGCGCCGGCACGCCGACCGGTACGGCCTCGACCCCAACCGCTTCGCCGCCATCGGCGACTCCTCCGGCGGCCACCTGGCGGCCCTGCTGGGCACCTCCGCCGGCGTGCCGGAGCTGGCCGGGCCGGAGGGCACCGACGGCTCCGAGGCCGTCCAGGCCGTCGTGGATTGGTACGGCCCGGTGGACGTCACCCAGGGGCCGGTCGTCTTCGAGGACGACGCTTGCACTACCCCCTGGGACACCCTCGTCGGAACCTACGGCGGCGAGGAGACCCCCTACTTCTACTGGACGCTGGCCTGGAGCACCTTCCTGGGGGGCTCCCTGGCCGACCCGGAGGTGCTCGAACGGGCGAGGATGGCCTCGCCGCTCACCTACGTGGACGCCGGCGATCCCCCCTTCCTCATCCTCCACGGCGAGGCCGACGATATGGTTCCCATCGAGCAGAGCGAGCGGCTGGCCGAGGCCCTGCGGCGGGCCGGCGTGGAGGTCACCTTCATCCGCCTGCCCAACGCCGGGCACCATTTCGGCTCCCCTGAGGAGGTCCTGCCCGAGTTCCTGGAGCCGACCCTGGCCTTCCTGGACCGTCACCTCCGAGGGGCGGGCGGGGAAGCGCCCGGGGGGCCGGAGGAGCCGCCGTCGTCGGGCGTAGGGGGATTGCTCACCCACGACACGACCTGGAGCGGTGAGGTCCTCGTCACGGAGACCGTCGTCGTGCCGGAGGGGGTGACGCTGACCATCGAGCCGGGCACCGTCGTCAAGTTCCGGCACTACCGGGGTTACAAGGAGGGCAAGGTCGGTTTGATCGTCCAGGGGGGCACCCTCAAGGCCGTCGGCACCCCGACGCAGCAGATCTGGTTCACCTCCGACGCGGAGGACCCCATCAACGGCGACTGGGCCGGCATCACCCTGGTCGAGACGGACGGCAGCCGCTTCGACTACGCCATCGTCGAGTACGCCGAGATCGGCATCGAGCAGTTCGCCTCCCAGACCGAGGTCTCCCACTCCATCATCCGCTGGAACAACTCCGAGGGGCTGTACGCCGAGCTCTCCAGCGCCCGCTTCGAGGGCAACACCATCTACGGCAACGCCTACCACGCCATCGCCCTGGAGAACTACAACCCGGAGGTCCGCATCCTCGGCAACCTCATCATCGGCGCCGGCCACCAGAGCGTCCACGTGGAGGCCTCCCAGGCCCTCATCGAGGGGAACGAGTTCCGGGACTTCGACGTGTCCGAAGCCGCCCCGGAGAAGGTGATCAGCCTGATGGCCGGCGCTCGGGCCACCGTCCGGGGAAACCGGTTCGAGATGCACGGCGGGGATGACCCCTTCGCCGTCGAACCCGACAGCACGTTGGTGGCCGAGGACAACGACTTCGGCGACGGCCACGTCGCCCCGCTCCGGTTCGATTACCGGGACGTGAAGCGGACCGAGCTGGGCTACCTGCCCGGCTCCCCGGAGGACCGCTACCTCTACGTCTTCGACGCGGAGGATGAGACGCGGCGGGTCGTCGCCCGGTATGGGGAGGGGCTGGGGCTCGCCTGGAGCCTCGCCTACGCCGACGGGGCGCTCTGGCGCTTCACGGCCGGCGACACCTTCGTCCGCATAGACCCGGAGAGGGGCGTGGACTACAGCCACGAGTACGCCAACCCCGACCGGATCGCCGCCCGGGGGCTGGCCTACGACGGCGAGACCTTCTGGGCCAACGACCACATACGCCGCCAGATCATCCGGTTCCGGCTGGGCACCGGGGGCGGCTATCCCGATGTCGGCTCCGGGAACGCCATCGAGATCGTCGCCGCCTTCGACTACCCCGAAGCGGTGGAGGGGGGCGGCGCCGGCATCGCCACCGACGGCGAGTACCTCTACGTGCCGTCGGCGCTCAAGCCCAACACACTCCTCAAGCTGAACAAGCAGGGAGAGCTCGTGGGCGAGATCCTCTTTGAAGGCCCCTTCGGCCCGGCCATCACCTGGGACGGCACCCACTTCTGGACGGCGGGGGGGAACGTGATCCAGGAGTGGACGGCCGAGGGCCGACGGGTGGGGGCGATCTACGCGCCGGCCGTGGAGACCTGGGACCTGGCCTGGGGCGACGGCTACCTCTGGACCATCAACCGAACCTGCGAGGAATGGGACGATGCCAAGGTTTTCCAGATCGAGGTCTTGAACCCAAGGGCCAGCTTGGGGCCTTTCACGCCTTTCACACAATAAACATAGCAATAAGGAGGACAAGATGAAGAGAGGGTATTTGCTTGTTGTAACCGGTATCGCCGGTGGGCTGGCGATGGTGGTCTTGCTGCTGGCCGCCACCGGTGCGTGGGCGCAGCCGGGGGCGATCCACCAAAGCACCACGCTGATGGCCGGCACGACCGTTCTCTCCAACACCATCGCCTATCAGGGGCGGCTGCTGGATAGCGGCGGCAACCCGGTGAACGGCACGCGGACGATCACCTTCAGCCTGTACGCTCAGGCCGGCGGAGGGCCGGCGCTGTGGTCTCAATCCAAAGAGGTCTCGGTGGACGATGGTCTGTTCACCGCCTACCTGGAGGTGGACCCGAGCCTCTTTGACGGGCGAGCGCTATGGCTGGGGGTGCAGGTGCAGGGGGAGGCGGAGATGACGCCTCGCCAGCCGATCTTGCCTGCGCCCTACGCGCTCTCGCTGAGGCCGGGGGCGGTCATCAGCGGCAGCCTGGACAAGGACACCGGCGGGGTGCTGCGCGTGGTCAACGCGGACGCCTCGACGATGGGTGGCTACGCCATCTCGGCCATCAACTACAGCCATCACACCTGGCGGCCCGCCATCTACGGCGAGAATAACGGGGCCAGCGCCGGCGTCTACGGTCGCAGCGACGGCTGGCACGGCGTGGTGGGGTGGAACGAGAGCGACGACTGGGCCGGCGTCTACGGGCGCAACACTGGGAGCGGAAGCGGCGTCTACGGAAGCAACGTGGGGGTTGGGTCCGGCGGCTACTTCACCAGCACCCAGGGCGTGGGCGTCGTCGGCACCAGCGGCGGTGGAGTGGGCTACGGTGTGCGGGGCACGGGGCCGGTTGTGGGCGTGCGCGGTGAGACCGAGGACGGCTTCGGCGTGGCCGGATACAGCACCAACGACGTGGGCGTGTACGGGGAGAGCGTCAACGGCATCGCCGGCTTCTTCACCAGCACCTACGGCTTCGGCGTAAGCGGACATAGCGTCAACGACGTGGGTGTGTACGGGGAGAGCATCACCGGCACCGCCGGCTTCTTCACCAGCACCTACGGCGTGGGCGTGCACGGGAACGCTCAGGGGCACAACGTCGGCGTTTCGGGCACGAACTGGGGGGACGGCGCCGGCGGCTTCTTCACCAGCACCCACGGCATCGGCCTGGTGGCCGACACCGGTGACGGGTACGCCCTGGCGACCTTCGGCCCCTCCCTGATCCAGGGGCCAAACCCGAAGCAGATCGCGCTGCTCAAGTGGTATCCCGCCGTCAGGACACCGGTCAGTTTCACCGTCGGCACGCAGCCCCACGGTGCCGCCTTCGACGGAGCCAACATCTGGGTAGCCAACTTCATAAGCCAGACCGTCAGCGTCCTGCGGGCCAACAACGGCGAGCACGTGATGACCTGCACTGCGGGGTCATATCCGGATGCTTTGGCCTTCGACGGAGTCAATATGTGGGTAGTCAACAGAATCAGCAACAATGTCAGCGTGTTGCGGGCCAGCGACTGCACCCACGTGATGACCCCTACCGTCGGGAACGCACCCGTCCGCATCGCTTTCGACGGCGCCAATATGTGGGTGGTGAACAACGGGGATGCCAGCGTCAGCGTGTTGCGGGCCGGCGACGGCACCCACGTGATGACCCCTACCGTCGGGAGCAGTCCGGTGGGCATCGCCTTTGACGGCGTAAATATGTGGGTAGCGAACTCCGTTTCAGACGATGTCAGTGTGCTGCGGGCCAGTGACGGTACGCTGGTGACGACCATCGTATCCCCCACCGTCGGCGATAAGCCCATCGCCATCGCCTTCGACGGGGCCAATATGTGGGTGACCAATATGGACAGCGACTCCGTGAGCGTGCTGCGGGCCAGCGACGGTGCGCTGGTGACGACCATCGTATCTCCCACCGTCGGTGATGGGCCTTCGTCCATCGCCTTCGACGGGGCCAATATGTGGGTGGTAAACGAACTGGCCGGCACGGTGAGCATCATCCGGGCTGCCGACTTCACCCTCGTGGACACCATCCCCGTCGGCTCTACCCCTCGGGGCATCGCCTTCGATGGGGCCAATATGTGGATTACGAACAGCGGTAGCAACACCGTCAGCAAGCGATAGGGGAGGTGGGAGATGCGAGGGGAAAGTAGGAAGTGGCAGGTGGCGAGGGGCAAGGCCCTGTTCATCCTGGCTGCCTGTCTGCTCCTGGTGGCCGTTCCCGCCCTGGCCCAGGTGTCGGCCAGCTACGACCTCTCCTGGCACGTGGTGGCCGGGGGCGGCGGGCGGATGGCGAGCGCAGGCCACACTTTGCAGGGCACCGTCGGCCAGCCGGTGACCGGGGTGATGCTCGGCAGCGGCTACACCCTGTGCAGCGGCTTCGAGTGCGGCGGCGCGGCGGTGCAATACCGCATCTACCTGCCGGTGGTGCTGCGCAACCGTTGAGGATCGGGGGCGGCGCCCTCCCGGAGGGCGTCGCCCCGTCGGCCGGGCGAGATCGGCGGGGATGTGGGCTTGCTCGTCGGTCGGCATCAATCGGCGCGGCTGCATCGGTGCAAATTCGCGTGGATTCGCGGACGATGAGATGAGAAAGGGAGAGAGATGTCTGTCCAGCTTGTTTTCCGCCGGATGGCGGCGGTCTTGGCCCTGGTTCTGCTCCTGACGGCTTGCGGCCCGTCGGCCTCGCCGACCACCTCGCCTTCTCCCACTGCGCCCTCCCTCGCCGGCTCGGAGCCGTCGCAGCCATCCCCCGCTGCGTCACCCGCCGGCGAAGCGCCACCTCCTACCGGCGCTGAGCAGGGCCCACTTCCGATCACCTTCACCGCCGACCGCGCCCGGATCGCCCCCGGCGAGTGCGCCACCTTGCAGTGGCAGGTCGGTGGCGACCACTTCGCCGTCTTCCTGGAGGACGAACAGGTTCCCGACGAGGGCAGCAAGCAGGTCTGCCCCGAGGAAAGCCGCCCCTACTCCCTGCGGGTGGACGTGGGCGACCGGATGGAGGAACGGGTCGTGACCATCGAGGTGAAGGAGCCCCCTCCCGAAGGGGAACCGCCCGAGGAGCCGCCCCCGGACGAGGACTTTCAACCCGAACCGGTGGACCCGGAACAGCTTCCCCCGGCCTCCGCCCTCAACGCCACCGTGCCGGCGTGGGACGCCGCCGAGGCCCGGTCCGTCACCGTGACCGTGGACGCCGCCCGGACGGGTGCGCCCATCTCCCCCTACGTCTACGGGGCCTTCATCGAGCACCAGGGCCGCTGCATCTACGGGGGCATCTGGGCCGAGATGCTCCAGGACCGCAAGTTCTACCACCCGGTGAACTACTACTTCCCCTGGGGCTACGATCGCCGCAAGTCGCCTTGGTACGCCAACGCACCGGACACCATCGTGGTGATGGATGAAAGCCGGGCCTACGTGGGCCGCCACAGCCCCCGCGTCTTTGTGGATGGGGTGCGACCACGCGGCATCGTACAGGGAGGGTTGGGGCTGCGGGCCGGCAAAGAGTACACCGGCTACGTCATCTTGGCCGCCACGGGCAACGTCCGGGCCGAGGTCGCCTTGGTCTGGGGGCCGGAGGAGGGCGATCGGCAGACCCTCTCCCTGGGCTCGATAGGGGAGGAGTACGCCAAATTCCCCATCGAGTTCACCGCCGGTGGCGACACCGACGAGGGGCGGCTGGAGATCCTGGGGCGTGGTCAGGGCCAGCTCTTCATCGGCCCGCCCTCCCTGATGCCGGCCGACAACGTCCGGGGACTGCGTGCCGATACCCTCTCGCGGCTCAAAGAGTTGGGCTTCACCGTCTATCGCTGGCCGGGCGGCACCTTCGCCAACGGCTATGACTGGCGCAAGGCCGTCGGCGACCGGGACAAGCGCCCTCCGATACTGAACCGGGCCTACTGGTCGGAGGAGGTGGAGTCCAACGACTTCGGCCTGGACGAGTTCCTGACCTTGTGCGAGCTGGTGGGCGCGGAGCCGTACATCGCCGTCAGCGCAGAGGGCGAGGCCGATGTTCAGCGGGCCGCCGATGAGGTGGAGTACCTCAACGGCGCTCCCGACACGCCGATGGGCCGGCTGCGGGCCGCCAACGGCCATTCCCAGCCCTACCACGTGCGCTTCTTCGGCGTGGGCAACGAGATGTGGTATCTCCCGCTGGAGGTGTATTACCCTCTCCAGAACAAGGTCGCTCAGGCGATGTGGGCGGTGGACCCCGACATCCAGTTGATCGCCGTGGGGGGGCTCGGCTTTGAGGGCCTGCGGGAGGGGCAGGACTGGTCCTACGGGATGTTGGAGCACGCCGCCGACGCGATGACCTTTCTGAGCGAGCACCTGTACGCCGGCTTCAGCCGGAACCTGGAGCAGCACACCGCTGCCTTGGCGAGGGATACGGCCGGCGTGGTGGAAGCGCATCGGAGGTACCGAGCCCAAATCCCTCGGCTTCAGGGCAAGGACATCCGTTTGGCTCTGGATGAGTGGAACTACGGCTGGTTTGGCCGGCCGGAGATCTACGGCGAGGCGGCCCCGCGTTACTACTTCCGCGATGCGCTGGGCATCGCCCGGGGCCTGCACGCGGTCTTCGCCAACAGCGACCTGATCGCGATGGTCAACTTCCACGCCGTCAACGTCCACGGCCAGATCAAGACCACCAAGACCGACGCGGCGGTGGAGGCCACCGGCCTGGCCTGGTCGCTTTACCGCCACCACTTCGGCACCCTGCCGCTCCCCGTAGAGGGCACGACCGATCCGTTGGACGTGGCGGCAGCGTGGACGGCGGAGAAGGATGCCCTGACCGTCGCCGTGGTCAATCCCACCGAGGCCTCCTACACGTTGCAGGTCGCGTTGCGGAATGCCCGCTGGAGCGGCACCGGCCGGGGATGGTATCTATCCGCGCCCCCCTGGGCCTACAACGAGCCCGGCCGGCCCCCCCAGGTGACCATCCAGACCCTGGACGCGGTGGATGGTGCTGCCGGGTTGCCGGTGCCGCCGTTGAGCGTGGTGGTCTACGCCTTGCCCGCCTCGCCTTGATGATCCGCGAATGAACGCGAATGAACGCGAATGTTTGTGAACACGAATCCGCGTAGATTCGCGGATGAAGCGTGAGAGGGTTGAGGATGGTCTGACCTATTGGCGAAGATTCGCGCATATTCGTGGATGAAACTTTAGGAGGCTTTGTATGCCCGGATTGATCTACAAAGATGAGGTGTATGCCTTGGTCGGCGCGGCTATGGAGGTGTACAACACCCTGGGGCCGGGCTTCCTCGAGCCTGTCTACCAGGAGGCTCTCGAAATCGAGCTCGCAGAGCGCCGTATTCCCTTCAAGTCGCAGCAAGAGTTGCGTATTTCGTACAAGGGGCGTCGTCTGAGAAAGACCTACATCGCCGATTTCGTCGTCTATGACAAGATCATCGTTGAGATCAAAGCCCTGAACCGCTTGACTTCCCGTGAGGAGGCTCAACTGCTGAACTATTTGAAAGCAACGGGGATGCAAGTCGGCGTGCTCATCAACTTCGGCTCTGCGAACAGATTGGAATGGAAGCGGATGGTATTGACACGGAGATAATCCGCGAATTTGCACGAATCTGCGCGAATGGATTCTTTGTCCGTGACGTCGGAGTCCTGATTCCGACTCGGTAGGAGGGGAACCGATGCGAAGGTGGAAAATCCTGCTGGCGGCGCTCCTCGCCGTGGTCGCTCTGGGGATGGTCGCCTGTCGCTTGGCTTCCTTGGGAGCCGGGGCGGCTTCGCCGGCCCCCGCCCAAGGGACGCCGGCCGGCCCCGGCCGGCGTGGCACGGTCGGCGTCACCCTGACCCCCGTGGTCACCGCGTACCTCCCCACCGTGATGGCCAACGCCCGGTTCCTGGATAAGTGGTCTCTGTGGACCGACGGCACCCGCCTGCGCGGGGCCAACATCTACCAGCGCCGCGTCTACCCCGAGCTGGACGGCCCCGACTTTATGGGCCCCGGCCCCGTCGGCCCCCCCTACACCCAGCAGGACTTCGACTGGCTGGCGGCGATGGGAGCCAACTACGTCAACATCTCCCATCCCGGCCTCTTCACCGAAACCCCACCCTACACCCTGGACGTGGGCATCCAGACCAACCTGGACAACCTGCTCAGCATGGCGGCCCAAGCAGACCTGTTCGTCGTCATCACCTTCCGCACCGGGCCGGGGCGCAGCGAGTTCTGGGCCTTCTGGGGTGAGGACACCGCCTCCGACCCCGAGGGGGGGTGGTTCGATCCCGGCTACTACAACAACCGGGTCTGGGCCGATCAAGATGCTCAGGACGCTTGGGTGGCGATGTGGCGCTACACCGCCCAACGCTACAAGGACAACCCCATCGTCGTCGGCTACGACCTGATGTGCGAGCCCAACGCCAATGAGGTGGGGAGCTACCCCGTGGGCGATCCGCTGGAGGTCTGGGACCCGGGGGCCTTCTACGACCGGTACGGCGGCACCCTGTACGACTGGAACCAGCTCTACCCCCGCATCGTCGCCGCCATCCGCGAGGTGGACCCCAACACGCCCATCCTCATCGGCGGAATGGGCTACAGCGCCGTCGAATGGCTCCCCTACATGCGGGTGCTCACCGAGACGCGCATCGTGTACGCGGTGCACCAGTACGAGCCCTTCGTCTACACCCACCAGGAGCCGCCAACCCTCACCAACCGCTACCCCGGCACCTTCGACGCCGACTACGACGGGACCGCCGACCAGGTCAACCGGGCCTGGCTGGATGCCCTGCTCTCGACGGTGGACACCTTCACCGCCGCCCACGGCGTGCCCGTCGCGGTGAACGAGTTCGGCGTGATGCGGTGGGAGCCTGGCGCCGATGCCTTTATGGACGATCAGATGGGCCTCTTCGAGCAACGAGGCCTGAACTACGCCCTGTGGCTGTGGGAGACGTCGTGGGGGCCCTACGCCGGCGAGGTGGACGCCTTCAACTTCCGCCACGGCCCGGACCCCAATAACCACACCGACGTGGCCTCGAGCGACCTGATGGACGTCATCAGGTCCTACTGGAGCCGAAACACCGCCCGTCCGTCGCAGGGGGGGTGATGGCGCTCCAATGGAAGGGGGATGCGATGGACCGCCGCCAAGCTGTGCTGGCCGTTCTCCTCGGCGCTCTGGGGATGCTTCTGGTCGGTCGGGCTCCTCTCGCCGGCCGTGCCCGGCTTTCCCCGGCCGGAACGGTGAAGCACTCCAGCGCCCCCATCGCCATCACCCCCGACGGCGCGACCCTTCTCGTCGTCAACCCCGACTCCAACACCCTCTCTCAGGTGAGCCTGGGCACGCTGACCGCCGTCACCGAGCTCTCCGTTGGGGTGGACCCCCGCAGCGTGGCCGTCTCCCCCGATGGGCGCAGGGCCTACGTCGCCAACCAGGGCTCCGATACCCTCGCCGTGGTGGACCTGGACGCCGGCCGCGTCATCACCCAAGTGGCGGTGGGGGATAGGCCGGTGGGGGTGGTCGTCTCGCCCGATGGGCGCTTCGTCGTCGTGGCGGAGCTGGGGGACGATACCGTGCGCTTCCTCGACGCCGGCGACCTCTCCACCCTCTCGACCTGGGCCGTCGCCGACCGGCCCTACGGGCTGGCCTTCACCCCCGACGGTCGCCGGCTCCTCGTCACCCACCTCCTCAGCGGCGACGTGACCATCCTGTCCGTCCGGCCTTTCACCCTCTACCTCCCCCTGATCCTCATCGCGCAACCCGCAGCACGCCCCACGTACCACGCACTGCGCATCACGCAACGCGCAACGCGCATCCCCACCTGGCCCCACGTCGCTCCCGCCTCCGCCGTCGTCGTCAACGCGGCCGGGACCCGCGCCTACCTTCCCCAGACGATGGCCAACGGCCTGGGCCTCAACACCCGGTTCGACACCACCGTCTTCCCCAAGGTCTCCGTGCTCAACCTGGAGAGCGAGACCCACCAGCCCTCCGAACAGGTCTCCCTGCCGGAGACCGACCAGCCTGTGGGGCTGCCCTGGGACGTCGCCCTGGCCAAGAACGACACCGAGCTATGGGTGGTCAACGCCGCCAGCAACGACATCTCGGTGGTAGAGATCGGCGACCCGACCCACCCCCGCCGCACGGCCCACATCCCCGTGGGGGACAACCCGAGGGGCATCGTCTTCAGCCCCGATGGGCACACCGCCTACGTCAACAACACCCTGGCCGGCACCGTCAGCGTCCTCGACGCCGACACCTACACCGTGACGGCCACCATCACCGTCACCACCATCCCCCTGCCGCCGGTGCTGTTGCACGGCAAGCGGCTCTTCTTCTCCAGCGCCCGGCCCGACCTGGCCCAAGCCCGCTGGATCAGTTGTAGCACCTGCCACATCGAGGGGGAGCACGACGGGCGTACCTGGCTGCTCCAGTACACCGGCGAGGTGCCGCCGGGGGCCACGCCGGTCATCACCCGCAACACGACCAGCCTGCTGGGTATGGTCGAGACCTACCCCCTGCGCTGGTCGGCCGAGTGGGACGAGTCGGCCGACAGCGAGTTCAGCGTCCGCTTCGAGCAGTTCGGCACCGGCCTGATCCACGACGGCGCGATGAACCCCACCCTGGGCGCACCCAACCAGGGCCGCTCCTACGACCTGGACTGCCTGGCCGCCTTCATTGACAGCCTGAGCGTGCCGGAGCGAACCCACACCCTGACCGCTGCCGAGCGGCGGGGCAAGGCGATATTCGAGTCGGACGAGACCGGCTGCGCCGACTGCCATCCCCCGCCCCTCTACACCGACCTGAAGCAGCACGACGTGGGAACGGCCGACGCCTACGGCGAGTGGTTCGGTCCGCGCATAGACACCCCTTCGCTGCGCTTCCTGTACGACAGCGCCCCCTACCTCCACGACGGCAGCGCGGCCACCCTGCGGGAGGTGCTGACCACCGCCAATCCCAACGACGAGCACGGCGTCACCTCCCACCTGACGGAGCAGGAGCTGGACGACCTGATCGCCTTTCTGCTGGCCCTGCCCTACGATGAGTGACCTCGGCAGCGGGTACGGCAACCCGCCCTGTATTCAGCCTACCCTCCCGCAGGTCACCGGTCGAGGGTGCTTTCAGCCCCGATGGGCTATTGGAAGCACGGTTTCGCGTCGGAAACGCGCCTAACCTGCGGGAGGGTGAACAGCTACCTTAACGATTGACTTAACAAGGAGGCTCCCACCGATGGACAAGAAAGCCGTCTCGATCTCCGTCTTGATCCTGGGGCTCGGGCTGGCGTTGCTGCTCGGCTCCGGCAACCTGCTGTCCGCGCCGCCTGCCGATGTCGGAGCGGCCCTCCGGCCAACGGTGTCCGCCCCCGTCCGGGGCCGGCAGGCCACCCACCGTCTCCAAGGGGAGGTCCGACGGCCCGACGGCGGGCTCCACACCCGCTTCCTCTGGCTCACCGCCGTCGCCCTCAGCGCCCCCTCCGAGGACCGCTGGGTCGGCATCCCTGTGAGCGGGGGGCGCTTCGACGTGGACCTGTCGCCCGACGTCTACACGCTCGCCACGATGGAGGGCCGCCCCACCCCCTACTTTATGTCCGCCACCAAGGTGGACCTGCGCAGCGGCGACGTGACCGGCTTGGTGATCACCCTGACCAACGAGATACCGCCCCCCTTCCCGACCACACCGCCCGACGCCGAACGCATCGCCGTCGGCAGCGCCGACGCCGAGGGGTACGCTTCCATCATCGGCAGCGCAGGGGCGGTGGAGCCTTTCTCCCTCGTGCTGCTCGCCAACGTCAGCGCCAGGACCGTGACCACGGCCACCGCCGACGCCAACGGGGCCTTTCGGGCCACCCTCTACGCCCCGCCGGGCTCCTCGCTGCTGGTCAAGTACGATCCCATCGGCAACCGCGTGGCCCAGGCTTGGCAGGACGCTTTGGCTACGGAGTGGTCGGGCATCTCTGTCTTCTCCCTGCCCGGCACCATCCTGCCCGTCGGCCCCACCGAGACGGGGGGGAGCTTCCACAGCGTGGGGACTTGGTACGAGGAGAAGCCCAACCGCTGGGCCGGCTGGGCCGTCTCCGGCACCCTCCAGACCTCCGACGGCGACTTCACCGTCCAGCCGGGCCAGACCATCACCCTGGAAGCCTACATCCGGGTCACCGCGCCGGCCATCACCTGCACCGATCCGGTCACCTTCGAGGTGCCCTTCCACGTCCGCCTGAGATCCCTCTTCGACGCCGAGGGGCGGCCCGCGCCCTCCGGCATCTGGTTCAACGCCCACCTCTTCACCCCCACCGGCCTCCCCATCGAGCACGAGCTGGAGGATGGGGTGTGGCGTCCGGTCGGCTCCTCCACCTTCACCAACGGCTTCTGCGTGGGCACCCACACCTTCGTCGCCTCGCGGGCGATGACCTTCCAGATCCCCTCGGGCCTGGCGGACGGCATCTATCGGGTGGAAGCCTTCATCCCTCCGGGCGTGATCCCCCTGGCCTCCGGCGTGCCGATGCTGCCCGTCTGGTACCACGTCTTCCCGCTGGCCACGATGCCCTCCCTCGTCGTCGGCAACCCGGCCTCGCCCCACATCCCCTGGACGCTGCTGGCCGACTACCCGGTCAACGGCCACCGGGGGGTCCAGGCCCGCGAGGACGTGGGGGTCTTCCAGATGCCCACCCGGGTTCTCTTCCCGCCCTATCGGGTCGTCATCCCCCGCCTGGACGAGCGGACGGGGAAGCCGCTGGTCTACCGGCTGGAGCCGGGCTCCCACTGGCTCTCGGCCAGTGAGCGGCGGCTGCCCAACCCGCCCCGCCTTCCCTTCGCCTTCCCGTCGGGTTCCCTGACCGTACAGGTCCACAAGCCCGACGGCACCACGGACACCCTGGGGCCGGCCTCCATCCGCCAGTCGTCGGTGCGCACGCCCACCACCCCCGGCGGCGCTCCCCTCGACTTCGGCACCGGCCAGGTCTCCGACCTCTACCACCTGACGACGATGGACGACGCCTTCGCCTACACCTTCGACCAGTACGGCCTCCACACCATCACCCTGGAGGGGGAGGTGTACGATGTGTACGGCAACGCCTATCCCATCCGGGGCACCTACGAGGTGATGGTGGCTCAGGTGCTGGACTTGGACCCCGGCCAACTGCCCACCACGCCCTACGTCCAGGGGGACGCCTTTATGCCCGGCCTGCACCTCTTCCCGCCCGTTCCCGCCGAGGTCACCGTCCGGCTGGTGCAGATGCCCAACTCCGACCCGGCCCAGGCCATCACCACCACCATCACCGGGCAGGCTAACCGCTTCGGCTACTTCCAGCCCCCGGCGGGAACCGAGGTCCGCCTCCAGGCCCCTGGCGAGTTCCGGGTGGACCTGACCGCCGTCTACACCGCCCCCGACGGCACCCTCTGGGCGGGCACGATGACCTGGGGCAACGTGGTCGAAGGCCCCTCCCCGAGGATCGCGGCCCACGGGCGGCGGGGGATGGACTACTACAACAGCCCCATCAACGACATGCCGCCCTGGTTCCGGGTCTTCGACCTCCCGGCGGACAAGGTGGGCATCGAGGTCTATTACCCCTACTTCAGCGGCGACGTTCACTGGGGGAACGAGGACCGCCAGCCGGGCGACTCCATCCATCCCGTCGTCACCATCGAGGACCTGACCGCCGAGAAGAGCTTCTACAACCTCCTGCGTGAGCACTTCCCCCGCGCCAAGACCTGCTACCGCCGTCCTCCCGAGACGTGCAGCGCTGCGGGGCTGGAGGAGCGGATCGCCATCGGCGAAGCGCCCCTCTTCATCACGACCAGGAGCGGCACCGATCCGACGGTCGCCCCCGACGAGATTGACCTGTGGGGCTACTGGTACGGGAGTTCGGAGCGGCCCGACGTGCGGGTGCGGGAGGTCCTCTCCGAAGATGCTATCGGCACCGCCTACTGGCGCTTCGGCGACACCTACGGCTACCAGATCGGCGAGCCGGCCGACGGCGACCAGCCCGGCGACCTCAAGTGGGAGTTCGGTGGGGCGGTCTTCCGCCTCATCTCGGAGACCAACCCCATCCGCGAGTACGCCATCTACAGTTCGCTGTGGGTGCTGTTGCCCCACGGCTGCGACGCCTTCGGCTGTGCCCGGGTGACGCCTCCCTTTCAGGATGCCACCGGGGCCAGCATCAACGGTGGGCCGATCATGACCATCACCGTCAGAGGAGAGGCGCGGGAGGTTGATATGCTCTTCCTGCCCAAGGGGGTGCGCCCCGGCGACGTGCTGGAGGTGGGCGACGTGGTCGCCTTCTCCGGCCACGTCGGCCCCCCGCTGGACAGCCGCGTCAGCGTCACCATCACCTCCCCCAGCGGCGTTCGGCACGCCCGCACCTGGCACGCCAACAAGATCGGCTGGCTCTACGACCCCACCTTCGACTTCGTCGCCGACGAGCCCGGCCGCTGGACGGTGGAGGTCGCCGTGGTCCACGACCGCCCCTACGTGGGGAACGGGGTGACGCCCCAGAGCCACAACACCGGCACGGTGCTGGGCACCGAGGGGGCCTATGAGTTCTACGTCGTCGAGCCGGACGCCCCCCGCCTCCTCGTCTACGCCCCACCTCCCGGCTTCCTCGTCTGGTCGTCCGGGGGCATCGAGCCGGTCCACATCCGGGGGGCGGCTCCGGCCGGGACGACGGCCATCCGCTACACCGTGCACGACAAGGGGGTGGTGATGGGGCAGGGAGAGGTGCGCCCGGACGCCGGCGGTCTCTTCACCGTCACCTACGACGCCAAGGCCCTCCACGCCGACTTCCCTATGCTCAGCCTGACGGCCCACGAGGGGCAGTGGGAGGGGCTGGCCGACGAGGTGGCCATCAACCTGCTGGCGGAGGGGGACAACCTACGGGCCAACACGGTGACGCTCATCGGCGAGGAAGTCTTCATCGGCGGCCAGGTGCGCCGGGTCTACCTGCCGCTGGTGCTGAGGCAGTGAGGAAAAGAGGTCGAGATGCCTAGGTGTGCGGTTTGCCTGGCGATGGCGAGCCTGCTGGTGGGGGCGATGCTTTGGCTCCTCTCGGGCCAACCGGCGGCGGTGCAGGGGGACGCCACCGTCAGCGGCATGGTCGTGGACGCCGACGGCCCCGTCGCCGGGGCCACGGTGCGGGTGCGGGCCACCGACAACGTGACCTGGACCGCTGCCGACGGTCGGTTCACCCTGGGATCGCTGACCGAGGGGCAGGAGGTCGAGGTGGCGGCCTGGGCCGAGGGCTACTACGTCGCCAGCACCCACGTCACCCCCACCGTCGGCGGCGTCACCCTCACCCTGCGGCCCTACCATACGACGGACCACCCCGACTACTCGTGGGTCTCTCCCATCAGCGGCACTTCCGAGGGGGCCTGCGGCAACTGCCATCCGATGATCGTCTCCCAGTGGATCACCAACGCCCACGGCGGGGCCATCGCCAACCCGCGCTTCTTCAGCCTCTACAACGGCACCGACCTCAGCGGGACGCTCCGGGTCGGCCCCGGCTATCGGAACGACTTCCCTGACACGGCGGGCAACTGTGCCAACTGCCACGCGCCGGGAGCCGGAGCGGATGGTTACCTGACCACGGAGATGAACGGTGTGCGGGGGGTGATCACCGCCGGCATCCACTGCGACTACTGCCACAAGGTGGGCGGCGTCTACCTGAACCCGGCGACCGGGTCGGTCTACCCCAACGCGCCGGGGGTGCGGAGCCAGCGCCTGCTCCGGCCTCCTCCGGGGGACAACATCTTCTTCGGCCCCTACGACGACATCCACGACCCGGACACCTACCTGCCGGCCATCACCCGGAGCCGGTTCTGCGCCCCCTGTCACCAGTTCAGCTTCTGGGGCACGCCCATCTACGGCTCCTACGAGGAGTGGCTGGAGAGCCCCTACGCCGAGGCCGGCATCCCCTGTCAGACCTGCCACATGCCCCCCACCGGCGATGCGTACTTCGCGCTGCCGGAGAAGGGGGGGCTGGCCCACCCGCCGGAGCGGATTCCCTCCCACCGCCAGTTGGGCGCGTCCGACGAAGGGCTGCTCCGGGAGAGCGTGACGATGACGGTGACGGCCCGGCAGGCGATGGACCGCGTCGTGGTCACGGTGACCCTCACCAACACCGGGGCGGGGCACCACGTGCCCACCGACTTCCCCGGCCGGCACCTGATCCTGACCGTCGTCGCGGTGGATGGGCAGGGGATCCCCCTGGCCCAGGTGGAGGGGCCGGTTGTGCCGGATTGGGGCGGTGCTCAAGCGGGACGGCCGGGCAAGGTCTTCGCCAAGGTGCTCCAGGATGCCCGAAGCGGGGACGCGCCGGTGGTGAGCTACTGGAAGCAGAGCTTCATCCTCGAGGACAACCGGATCCCGGCCCTGGGCAGCGACACCTCGGCCTACACCTTCGCCCTGCCTCGGGGGCCGGGAGCCCCGGCGGTCGTGACGGTGACGGCGCGGTTGCGCTTTCGCCGCGCCTTCCAGGCGGTGATGGACGCCAAGGGATGGGATGTGCCGGACATCGTGATGGAAGAGGCCCAGGTCACGCTCTCCCGCCGGCCCTGGTGGACGCTCTTCCTGCCGCTGGTGGGGAGGTAAAAGACGAGGAGGTGTGAAGATGAAACGGGTGATGAGGGGATTGGGGTTGCTCCTGGTGCTGATGGGGGGGCTGGCGATGGGGGCGCTGTCGGCCCAGGCCCAGGAGGGGCCGATCTACCTACGCGGGGTCGAGCCCTCGAGGGGGCGGCCCGGCGAGGAGATGAAGCTGATCCTGTGGGGCGGCGGATTCAGCAACGCCCAAGAGGTGCAGGTGACCATCGGTGAGATCGAAGTCCTGGGGGTCTGGGTCGAGTCCGATGAGGCGGTCGTGGTCCGCGTCTTCATCCCGGAGGACGCCCAGCCAGGCCCCAGGTCGGTCGAAGTGGTGGCCACCTTCGGGCCGAACGAGGTCTTCCCGGCGGTCCTCGAACAGGGCTTCTTCGTGGAGGGATGGGAGGAGGAACGCCCGCCGGCCGGCCCCGTTTCCCCGTCCTCGCCCGCACCTTCCGAGGAAGGTCTCTCGCCCTGGGTGTGGGTGGGTGGGGGGGTGCTGCTCTGGGGGGCCACCGCGTTGCTGGCGGGCGGGTTGGGGCTCCTCCTGGGGCGTCGCCTGGCCGTGCGGGTCCGACCGGCCTGGCGCTGGGAGCAGATGGCTCGGCTGCAATGGGAGCTGGAAGCGACGAAGGAACTGCCGGAGCCCAAGGAGGTCTGCACGTGGGCCTGTGAGGCGAAGGCCAAAACGGGCCTGCTAGACCGCTGGAAGATCACGGCCCTGGAGCTGATCCCCCTGCCGCTCCCCTCCGGCCAGCCGCTGCCCGTTCGTCGCATCACGGACGAAGCCCTCCTGGCTCCTTTGAACGAGGCGGCCCGGCTCCGACACCTGGGAGAGGACGAGGCGCAGGTCCGCCGTCGCATCGCCCCTGTGGTGGATGCCCTGCTGGAGCAGATCATGGCCTGGGGAGCTGCCGGGCAGACGCCGCCTTCCATCCGGGTGGACGCCCGCCTGGCGCGGAACGTGGAGATGGAGTTCACCCTTTACCACTGTGAGGCCACGCGGAAGGGGGTGGACTGGGTGAAGAAGCTGCGGTGGAAGGGTACGATGCGTCAGCCTAGCGGGGAGTACCTGGGCGTGTTGCGGGGGCCGACCGCCGGCGAGCCGGACTTCGCCGCCCGGGCCCGCGCCGAGCTCGAAGGGGCTTTGCTAAAGCTGATAAGGGGGGTACAATTGAAGCTGTTTGATATACACCGCCACCGCGAAAAGACCAAGGGGTCCTGATGGCGGTGATTACCCATAAGTGAGCGAGAGAGTGGTCCGTAGCAGGCCGTCCACGAATTTCTCACAAATGCACGAATGAGGCGATCCTTAATTCGTGTATTCGTGCTCCATTCGTGGACGGCTAGTGGTTTGTCAAGTTTGAATTTGTGGATAGAGGTGCTTGAGCCGAATACGGGCATCTTCGGTTGTAAACTGCCAATCCACCTGCTTCTGAGAAGCATTCCGCTCGCTATACCAGGCCCGTGTCT
>Ga0256830_1000351_pt1 | contig 38801 bp, 33 predicted proteins | sample 128326metaG_FD_190537 | JGI IMG/M metagenome (GOLD analysis project Ga0256830, IMG submission 190537) | Hydrothermal vent microbial communities from Lau Basin, Pacific Ocean - 128-326 | ecosystem: Environmental > Aquatic > Marine > Hydrothermal vents | place: Pacific Ocean: Lau Basin | collected...
CCGCCGACAGCTATCCGTTGACAGCCATTCGCTCAATCCGTTCAATCCGCTCCCAAATCCGTTGACAGCCATCCGTTCAATCCGTTCCTTGAATCCGCCGACAGCTATCCGTTGACAGCCATTCGCTCAATCCGTTCAATCCGCTCCCAAATCCGTTGACAGCCATCCGTTCAATCCGTTCCTTGAATCCGCCGACAGCTATCCGTGGACAGCCATTCGCTCAATCCGTTCAATCCGCTCCCAAATCCGTTGACAGCCATCCGTTCAATCCGTTCCTTGAATCCGCCGACAGCTATCCGTTGACAGCCATTCGCTCAATCCGTTCAATCCGCTCCCAAATCCGTTGACAGCCATCCGTTCAATCCGTTCTTGAATCCGTTGACAGCTATCCGCTAACAGCCCCCCGTTCCCAACGGACTGGAGGAACAAATTGGGCAGAAGAGGACGGTTGGAACCGGTCGGAATCCTGTTCGCCTTCGCCGTCGGCCTGGCGCTGATGGGGGCTTTCGGCGGCCAAGGGGATGCTCTCTCGGCTTCCCCCACCCCCTCTTCTCCCCTCCCCACCCCCCTGCCCTCCCTGCAAGAGGGCCTGCGTCCCCTCCCGCCTGACACACCGCAGCTCCAGGCCCTGCGCGAAGCCGCCTTCCTGCTGGGCGAGGGTGACCGCCTCAGCGCCGCCGGCCAACAGGAAGAAGCTCGGGAAAGGTGGCGAGAGGCGGCGGAGGCCTATCGCCGGGCAGAAGAGCCGCTGGGCGAAGCGGAAGCCTACCTCCGCCTGGCCGATTCCTACGTCCAGGCCGGGCTGCTCAACCCTCAGAACCAGCAGAGGGCCTTCGATTCCTATTTCCAAGCCCTCCTGGCCGCCAGTCAGGTCTACGAGACACTCATCCAGGAGCGCTTTCCCTACGACCAGGAAACGCTGGCCCAGGCCGAGGCCCGCTACGACGAAGGGGTAACCCTTATCCAACAGGGCCTGTGCGCCCAGGCCATCCCCCTGCTGGACGAAGCCCGCCGCCTCTACGCCCAAGCCGACTTTGGCGCCGGCGAGGTCCGGGCCCTGGCCTTCAAAGCCCGCTGCCTGGCGGCTCAGGACGACCCCCTCAGCGCCCTCAATGCCCTGACCACGATGCTGGAGGCCGTGCCCATCGTCCAAAGCCTCCCACTGGGCACCTCGACCGATGAGACCTACCTAGAGGGCCAGGACCGGCTGGCCCAGGGCGATTTGGATGGGGCCCGGGCTGCCTTCGAGAAGGCCCTGGCCGGCTACCAAGAGGCCGGGGAGCCCGACAACGTTGCCCAGGTCACCCTGGACCTGGCCAGCGTCTACGCCCTGCAAGGGGACTACCCCCAGGCCGAGCGTCTCTACCGCCAGGCCCTGGCCGCCTTCGCCGCGCAGGGGGATCGCCGGAACGAGGCCACAGCCTGGCACAACCTGGGCAACCTGACCGTCATCACCGGCCGCTATGAAGAGGCCGTCACCGCCTACCGGACCGCCCTCCAGACCTGGCAACGCCTGGGCGATCCGGCCAATGAGGTCGCTTCCCTTAGCGGCTTGGGGCTGGCCCTCCACGGGCAGGGGGAGTACGCCGCTGCCCTGAACGTCCTCGAGCGGGCTCTCGCCCTCCAGCAACGGCTGTCGCCCAACCCGGAGATCGAGGGCGACCTGCTCAACAACCTCGGTCGCGTCCACTACAGCCAAGGCGACTACCGGCAGGCCCTCGAACGCTTCCGGCAAGCCCTCGCCTTGCGCCGGGAGCTGCCCTACCGTCTGAAGGAAGCCGAAACCCTCTCCAACATCGCCGCCGTCCACGCCAGCCTGGGCCGTTTCGAGGAGGCGCTGACAGAATACCAACAGGCCGTCGCCCTGGAAGCGGAGCTGGGGTTGCCCCTCCTGGAGGCCAAGACCCGCCTCAACATCGCCGCCGTACAGATTCAGCGGGGGGAGTACCAGGCCGGCATCGCCACGTACCTCCAGGCCCTCCCCACCTTCGTGGAGCAGGGCGAGCGTCCCACCGAAGCCGCCATCCACCTCAACGTGGGCAGCGCCTACATCCTGCTCGGTGACCGGGATGCCGCCCGCGCTCACCTCGCCCAGGCCCTGGACCTCTTCGCAGCCATCGGGAACCCTGAAGGCGAAGCGACGGTCCACACCAACCTGGGGCTGTTGGCCCTCCAGGAGGGCGATTTGGACGGAGCCGAGCACCACCTGCAACAGGCCCTGACCCTCTGGCGCGACCTGGGCAACGCCACCGCCGCCGGCCGGGTGCTGGGCAACCTGGCCCTCCTCGCCCTCGGCCGAGGAAACCTTCAGGCCGCCCTGGACAACGCCAAGGCAGCCCTGAGCCAGAGCGAGACCACGGGCAATCAGGCCGACCAAGGCCGCCTCCTGATCACCATCGGCCTGATCCGTCTGGCCCAGGACGACGCCTCGGCGGCCCTGGACGCAGGGGGGCGGGCGCTCGCCCTCGCCGCTCAGGTGGGCGATCCGCTGGCCACCATCGGGGGCCACGTCGTCCTCGCCCTGGCCTACACCCTCCAAGGGGAGCGCCCACGGGCCTACGAACAGGTCCAGGAGGCCATCGCCCGGTTGGAAGCCCTTCACGGGACCATCACCGTGGCCGAGTTGAAGACCGCCTTCCTGGGCAACCTGGCCGATCTCTACGGCCTGGCCGTCTTCCTGGCCACCGAGATGGGCCAACCCGAAGCCGCCTTCCGGTACGCCGAACAGGCCCGGGCCCGTGCCTTTCTGGACCAGTTGGCCAACCGTCGGCTGGGCTTCCGACGTGCCCTGGACCCGGCCTTGGCCGAAGAGGAGAGCCGACTGCGCCTCGCTCTGCGCGCGCTGGAGCAGCAACTGGCTCAGGAACGGGCCCGCCCTGTGAACCGGCGCCGGGAGGCGGCTATCGAGCAACTCACCCTCGAACTGGACCGCCGCCGCCAGGAATATGCCCGCATTCTGGCCGAACTCCGCCTCCAGAGCCCCCGCTACGCCGCGATGGTCAGCGGTGAGGTCCTCCCCTTGGCTCAGATCCAGGCCCTCCTGGATGACCGAACCACCCTGGTCGCCTACTTCCTGACCGCTCCTACGATCTCCCTCCTCCTCCATCCTGACCGTGGAAGCCCATCAGGAGCCGGCGAAGAGGGCTATGGATGCGATGGAGGCTGCGCCTACGCCTTCGTGATCCGCCACGACCGCTTCACCCAGGTCCGGCTGCCCCTCTCCACCCGCGAGATCGTCAACCTGGTCTACCATGTTCGGGATCAGATGGGACCTCAGCCTCTGGCGGACCCGACCGCAGCGCTGGTTCAGCTCTACCAGGGGCTGATCGCCCCCCTGTTGCCCGAGCTGCCCCCCGGACGGCTGGGGATCATCCCCCACGGCTCCCTCTTCTACCTCCCTTTCGCCGCTCTGACCGATGGGGAGCGGTGGCTGGACGAGACCTACACCCTCTTCTACCTGCCCAGCGCCAGCCTGCTTCCCTACCTCGCGGACGGGTTCTCGGATTCGTCGGATGCATCCCCCCTGATCCTGGCCTACCCGGCGCCCCCCGGTCAACCTCGGCTGCGCTACGTGGAGGCCGAAGCCCGGACCGTCGCCCGTCTCTACGGTGTCTCCCCCTACCTGGGCCCCGAAGCGCAGGAGCGCCGGGTCAAAACCGACGCCCCTCAGACCTCCCTCCTGCACATCGCCGCCCACGGCACTCTCGACCCCCGGGCTCCCCTCTTCTCCGCCTTGCTGTTGGCCGGCGATGAGGAGGAAGACGGCCGGCTGGAGGCCGGCGAGGTCTACGACCTGGACCTGAGTGCAGCCCGGCTGGTCGTGCTCAGCGCTTGCCAGACCCAGGGAGGCGAAGGGGTGGCAGGAGATGAGGTGATGGCGCTCCACCGGGCCTTCCTCTACGCCGGGGCTCCGGCCGTCGTCGCCACCCTGTGGAACGTGGACGACCGGGCAACCGAGGAACTGATGGAGACCTTCTACGAGCACCTTCGCAGGGGAGCTCCGGCCGACGAGGCCCTGCGCCGGGCCCAGCAGGCAGTGCGTCAGCGTTACCCCTCTCCCTACTACTGGGCAGCTTTCACCCTGACCGGCGATCCCTCGATCACCCTGCCGGGCCCCGGCACCTCCCCGCCGACATCGCTGCCCCAGGCGCCGTGCAGCCTCGGGCTGGGCTTGTTGGTGGCCGGGGGGATCGGGGGGCTAAGGCTTCGGAGACGGCGTCGGCAATGACCAACGCGCCAGCGGGCCCAAAGCGTCGGAAAGATGGCTCAGGTGCCCCCGGCCCGCCCTCCCGATCCGCAGCGATCCGGGCCGCCGCAGCCCGCGACCGCCCCTACCGGGCCTTCGGAGAGCGGCTGCGGGCCTGGCGGCTGCGGGCCGGGATCGCTACCCAGCGCCAACTGGCCGAACGCCTCGACTACGATTACACCGCCATCTCCCACTGGGAGAGCGGCCGCCGCTGCCCTCCGCTGGACGTCCTGATCCGGCTGGTTGAAGTGCTGGTCGAAGCCGGCGGCATCGAGACCCCCGAAGAAGCCAACGAACTGCTCCGGCTGGCCGACCGACGCCCCCTTAACCCCGAGGAGGTCCAGCGCATCTTCGGCTCGACCGCCACCCCGGCTTCAAACAGGGGGGCCGGGCTCCCCCCCCGGCCTATCCCACCGGAAGAGGGGCCCGGCCCCCTTGTCGCCTCCGCTCCTCCGAGAGAGGCGACGACAGTAGAACGGATTGTCACGGGACTCCGCCGGCTGTGGACTTCTCACCGCCGATGGGGGCTCCCCCTGCTCCTCTCGCTCCTTCTCCTCGCCCTCCTGCTCCGTTTCCTCGGCGCCCCCTGGTTAGCTCGCCACTACAACACCCAGGGTCGCCAGGCCCTGCTTCAGGCACAGGACCCGGTGCGGGCGATGGACCGCTTCCGCCGGGCGGCCCGGCTCGACCCGGCCTCGGCGGTCTACCCCTACAACCTGGCCTTGGCCTGCCAGGAACTGGCCGACCTGGAGTGCGCCATCGAGGGCTATCGGGCTGCGCTGGAACGCAATCCCGATATGGTCCAGGCCTATAACAACCTGGGCACCCTGTTCATCCAGGTGGGCCGGTACGACGACGCCATCCAGCTCCTGCGTCAGGGGGTGGCGCGGACGGCGGAGCCAACGATGACCGCCGTCCTCTACAAAAACCTGGGGGCAGCCCACTACGCCAAAGGGCTCTACCGGACCGCCCTGGAGGAACTGGAATGGTCCCGGTCATTGCTGGAATCGGCCGGCAAGCCGAACGCGAACACCTACGTCTGGCTGGCGGAGGTCTTCTGTCTGATGGGACAGGTTCACGACGCCCTCGGTCATCCCGACGATGCCCGGCGGGCCTGGCTCAACTGCCTGGGGCTGGCCGGCGCCATAGATACCCCCCTCGGCCGCGAGTGGGCGACCGAGGCCAGGGAGCGATTGCAACAAGCGGGCAGGGAGAGTCCGTAAGCGAGGGGACACGAGGAGGGGGAAATGGGAAGGAAGAGCTTCTGGTACTACTGGCTGCTGCTGACAGGGGTGCTGATCCTGGCGGGGGTCGCCTGTGAGGAGGGAACGCCCGGCCCAACGGCGGAGGGACGGGCTGTCGCCACCCCGGTACCGACTCCTGCTTCAGCGATCTTGCCCAACCTGCTGATCCAGACCGAAGGTCAGGTCGCCCTCCGGCGGCTGGACTGGTACGACTACCGGCCGGCCCCCTTCGGCGTGGAATTGCAGCCCGGCGACCTGCTGCGGATCGGGCCGGGAGGGCGTGCCCTCATCTTCTGTGGAGAGATCGGCATCCTGGACCAGAACCCCATCCCTATGGGGGAAGGAGACCATCAGCCGATCCCCTGCTCCTCCTGGAGGCCGATCCCTTTGGAGGATCTCGCTCCACCCCGAGGCGGTCTGGAAAGCATCCCCTACGTCATCTTCCCCCGAGCCACCCGGCTGCTGAACCCCCGCCCGACCCTCCGATGGCACCTCTTGACCGGCATCACCACCTACACCGTCTCCATCCGGGGTCGGGAGGGGATCGTGGCCTCGGCCCAGGTGCAGGGCAACGTCTGGCCCTATCCCTCCCATCTTCCCCCCTTATCGCCGGGGGAATCCTACCAAGTCATCGTCGAAGCCAACGGATATTCCTCAGAGGAAGACCCCACACCCTGGACGGGCTTCACCCTGCTCAGCGAAGAAGAAGCGGCAGCCGTCCACCGCCTCCGCGAACGGCTGGAGGCTCTTCCTCTGGAGGAATCGGCCCGCCGGCTGCTGACGGTGCACCTCTACACCGCCTACGAACTCAGGGGCGAGGCGCTTGAGCTGTTGCAGGGCGATGCTCTCATCCAGCAGGAGCCTGTCCCCGCCCGGCTCCTGGCCGACCTCTACTTCGATACTGCCCTCTACGACGAAGCTTGGACCGCCTATCAGCAGGCCCTGCAACGGGCGGAGCAGTGGGGGGATTCGGAGGGGGTGGGGCTGGCCCTCGTCGGACTGGGATTGACCAGCCACCATCTGGGGGATACCGCCAGCGCCGTCCGCTTTCTGGAGCAGGCCAAAGCCTTCTTCGAGGCGTTGGGCGACCGGAGGAGGACAGAACGGATCGAGGAGATACTGCAGGGGCTCCAAGGCCCGTAGGGCCTGGCAGCCCCTCTCACCGCGTCCGGCTCACCAGGTGGTCCAACACCAGGAAGATGCCCAGGGCCAGCACGCCGAAGAGGCCCAGGAGCTGCCATCCCGACAGACGAACCCAGACGACCAACCGCAACTGCCGCCAGATCAACCAGAAGGCCAAGAGGATCGCCAACCCCACCAGACACCCACTGCCTCGAGATCGCATTGGATTCAGCCTCTCAATTCGTCATCTGTAGGAAGAGCAGGACGAAGATCGCCACCAGGATGATCAGACAACCCAATTGCAACAGCGCCTTGCCCAGCTTGAGCAGGAGCTGCAGGACGAAGAGGGCGACCACCAGCCCCACGACGATCTTGACGATCAGGATGAGCTCGTCCAGGGTCAGGCCCAGAAATCCTTCGCTTCCCATTCAATACCTCTCAACCATCGGCCTCATCGCGCCGCCTTCGACTCCCGGCACCTCTATGATAAGCCCTTCGGCCTCCTTTGTCAACTTCTCAAGGGCCTCCCTTGGGAGAGGTCGCACCCGGAAGGTGCGGAGGAAGGCCACGACGACCGCTTTGACGACCTCCTCCATCGGGATAGGCCGGCCCAACAGCCGGGCCAGCGAGGTGACCCTTCGGTCGGCGATGCCACAGGGGACGATGCCCTCGAAGTAGCTCAGGTCGGGATCCACGTTGAGGGCGAAGCCGTGGCTTGTGATGCCCCGGGCATCCACCTTGACGCCGATGGCCGCGATCTTCTCCGGTGTCCCCTCCGCTCCTCCAACCCAAACGCCTGTGTAGCCCGGCTCCCGATGGGCCGGGACGCCCAGCGCCCCCAGCGCCTGGATGAGCACCTCCTCCAGCGCCCGCAGGTAGCCGTGGTAGTCGAGCCCGTAGTCGGCCAGGCGCAGGATCGGATAGCCGACCAACTGGCCGGGGCCGTGGTAGGTGACGTTGCCCCCCCGGTCCACGTCGTAGAGGGCGATGCCCCGCCGGGCACACACCTCTTCGGAGAGCCGCAGGTGCTCCCGCCGGCCGGAGCGCCCGAAAGTGTAGGTAGGCGGATGCTCCAGCAGCAGCAGTGCATCGGGCCGCCGGCCCTCAGCCCGTGCCGCCGCCCACGCCCGCTGGAAGGCCCACGCCCTCCCGTAGTCTATACGACCCAACCACCGGAGAACGCACCTGGCAGAATTCATCTCACAGTTGGGACAGCTCCTCCCTTAACCAAGCCTGCCAGCGATCTCATAGCTGGTACGGGCTTCATAGATTTGTTCATCCGGTGAATAGTCAATCACGGAAAATCCATGCTCGGTCAGGAGCCGGTAAAACTCGTAGCGATCGCAATTCAAGATACGAGCACCAAAACCAGAAGAGATCTTCCCTTGCTCGTACAGATGGCCAAGGGTATAGATCACCACATGTCGAGCAAATTGCTCCCGGTCCTCCCTCACAGCGACCAGCAACTCTTCGGGAAACGTCACTTGCACGCTCATTTCATCTCTCCCTCCACCCAAAGGATACAAGAGCAAGCTATCATCAAGGATTATAGCACATTTCTCAGAGATGTACCGGCTGCCCCAGGGCGACGTGGGCGGCCTCCATCACGACCTCGGAGAGGGTAGGATGGGGATGCACGGTGTGGGCCAACTCCTCCACCGTCGTCTCCAGCCGGATCATCCCCGTCGGGCCGGCGACCAACTCCGTCACGTGGGGGCCGATCATATGAACACCCAACACCTGGTTGTAGCGGGCGTCGGCGACGACCTTAACGAAGCCCTCGTAGTCGTCCAGAGCCAGCGCCTTGCCGTTGGCCCTGAAGGGGAACTGCCCCACCCGCACCTCGTAGCCCTGCTCTCGGGCCTGGGCCTCCGTCAGGCCGACGCTGGCCACCTCCGGCGACGCATAGGTGCAGCGGGGCATACGGGTGTAGTCCAGGGGCTCCGGCTCCCGACCGGCGATGGCCTCCACCGCCACGATCCCCTGGGCCGAGGCCACGTGGGCCAGGGGGAGCTTCCCCGTCACGTCGCCGATGGCGTAGATGCCGGGCACGTTGGTCTGCATCCGCTCGTCCACCACGATCCAACCCCGCTCCGTCGCCACGCCGACCGCCTCCAGCCCCAGCTCCTCGCTGTTGGGCCGGACGCCGATGGCAACCAGCGCCTTCTCCGCCTCCAGCGTCTGGGTTCGACCCTCGGCCGAGAGGGTGAGGCACAACCCCGGCCCCTCGGCCCCCGCCTCACCCGCCTCCACCCGCTCCACCTTCTCGACCCGGGTGCCGGTCAGCACCCGAATCCCCTGCTTGCGCAGCGCCTTGCCCAGCGCCTTCCCTACCTCGGCGTCCTCCAGGGGCAGGACGGTGGACATCATCTCCACCAGCGTGACCTCGGCCCCGTAGGCCCGCCACAGGTAGGCAAACTCAACCCCGATGGCCCCGGCCCCGATGACGACGATGGAACGGGGCACCTCGGTCAACTCCAGGGCGTGGCGGGCGCTGAGCAAGCGGTCGCCATCAATGGGGATGCCGGGGATGGCGCGGGCGCGGGCGCCGGTGGCCAGGATGACGTGGCGCGTCATCAACCGCTCGCCGGTGGAAAGCTCCACCTCCGTTGCCGAACGCAGCCGGCCCGTCGCCTCAAAGACCTCCACGCCGTTCTTCTTCATCAGGAACCGAACGCCCTTGACCAGCCGTGCGGCCACCCGCCGGCTCCGCTTCTGGGCCGCCGCGTAGTCCACCGTCAGGCTCTCCGGATCGAAGCGGAAGCCGTAGGTCTTGCCCTGGCCCAGCAGGCGGATCACTTCGGCGTTGCGCAGCAGCGCCTTGGTGGGGATGCAGCCCCAGTTGAGGCAGACACCGCCCAGGTGCTCCCGCTCGACGAGGGCGGTCTTGAGGCCCAACTGGCGGGCGCGGATGGCGGCCACATAGCCTCCCGGCCCGCCGCCGATGATCACCAGGTCATAGTCGGCCATCACGTGTGCCTCCTGTGAGGTTGTAGGTTATACGGTTGGTCAGGACCAGTGCTCAAGGACCTCGACCACCTTGGCCAGAAAACGGTCGGCCACAGCCCCGTCCAGGACCCGGTGGTCGAAGGTGAAGCTGAGGTAACACATCGGCTTGATGGCGATGCTGTCCACCCCTTCGACGGTGACGACGACGGGGCGCTTCTGGATGGCCCCGATGCCCAGGATGCCGACGTTGGGCTGGTTGATGATGGGCGTGGCGAAGAGGCTGCCGCTGACCCCGTGGTTGGTGATGGTGAAGGTCGCACCCTGGACCTCATCGGGCCGGAGCTGTTTGGAGCGAGCCCGCTCGGCCAGGTCGGTGACGGCCCGCTGCAGACCGCTCAGGCTCAGCCGGTCGGCATCCCGGATGACCGGCACGATCAGCCCATCTTCCAAAGCCACGGCGATGCCGATGTGGATCTGCCGGTGAAGCAGGATACCGTCGTCGGTGAAGCTGCTGTTGACCTGGGGCACCGCCTTCAACCCCTCGACGACAGCCCGGACGAAGAAGGGGGTGAAGGTGAGCCGAATCCCCTCCCGTCGCCGGAACTCAGCCTGCCATCGCTCCCGGTAGGCGACGATGCGGCTCATATCGGCCTCCATCACCGTCGTGACGTGGGGGGCCGTCCGCTTGCTGTGCACCATGTGCTCGGCGATGGCCTTGCGCATCCTGGTGAGGGGGATCACCTCGCCGGCCGAGGATGGTGGCGGTGGCGAGGGGGCTGCCCGCTCCGGTGAAGGGGACGGCAGGGGGGGCGGAGGGGCCGCCTGTTCCGGCGGCGGTGGTGCTCCCACCTCCTCGGTGGGACGGAAGAGCTCGCCCGTGCCCGGCTGCTCCCAAGGGGGCAGCTCCTCCACCGCCTCCCTCGCAGGCGCGGCCTTCATCCGTTCGACGTAGGCCAGGATGTCCTTCTTGGTGATGCGCCCTCCGCGACCGGTGCCCTGAATCGGGGCCGTGTTCAGGTCAATGCCGTGCTCGGCCGCGATGCGGGCCACGACCGGGGTGATGCGCCGGCGCCCTTGGGGCTTCCCTCGCTCCCGTCCATCGCCTCGGGCTGTAGTCTTCTTCGTCACCTTGGGCTCGGGCCCCGGCCGGCTGGTCGGGACACTGTCCGGTCTTTTCGGTAGGGCCTCCCCTGGCTGGCCTATGTAGGCCAACACCGTCCCAACCGCGACCGTCTGCCCCTCCGGCACCAGGATTTTGAGCAGGACACCGCTGGCCGGCGCGGGGACCTCGGCGTCCACTTTATCGGTCACCACCTCCAGCAGCGGCTGGTACTGCTTCACCTCTTCCCCCTCGGCGACGAGCCACCGACCGATGGTGCCTTCGACGACGCTCTCGCCCAACTGGGGCATAATCACTTCTGTAGCCATAGCGCCTCCTGAGGACGTATTGCGTGCCGCGTGCTCTGAGCGTCTCGCCGGATTCAGTAGGCGGCCAGGTCACGGATAGCGGCGGCGATCTTGGCGGCGTTGGGCATGAAGAAGTGCTCCATCGGACGGCTGTAGGGCACCGCCGGGATGTCGGGGCCGGCCACCCGCACAATGGGACCGTCCAGCCACTCGAAAGCTTCCTCGGCAATGATGGCTGCGATCTCACCGCCCAAACCACCGGTCCGGTTGTCCTCGTGGACAATGACCACCTTGCCCGTCTTCTCCACCGACCGGAGGATGGTCTCCTTGTCCAGCGGGTGCAGGGTGCGCAAGTCTATCACCTCCACGCGGATCCCCTCACCCTCCAGCTCCTCGGCCGCCTTCATCGCCTCGTGGAACATCAGGCCGTAGGCGATGACCGTCACGTCGTCGCCCTGACGGGCCACCCGGGCCTTGCCCACAGGCACCAGGAAGGGCTCCTCGGGCACCTCCCCCTTGATCAAGCGGTAGGTCTTCTTGTGCTCCAGGAAGAGGACGGGGTCCTCCAACCGCAGGGCGGTGCGGAGCATCCCGGCCATGTCTGCCGGCGTCGAAGGGGCGAAGACGTAGAGCCCCGGCACGTGGGCGAAGAAGGCTTCCACCGACTGGGAATGGTAGAGGCCACCGGAGATCCCCCCGCCGTAAGGCGTGCGGATGACCAGGGGGCAGGTCCAGTCGCCGTTGGAGCGGTAGCGGACGCGGGCCGCCTCGTTGACGATCTGGTTGAAGGCGGGATGGATAAAGTCGGCGAACTGGATCTCGGCGATGGGGCGCATGCCGTTGAAGGCCAAGCCGATGCCCACGGCCACGATGGAGAGCTCTGCCAGAGGCGCGTCAATCACCCGCTCCGGCCCGAACTCCTCGATGAGCCCTTGGGTTGCCCGGAAGACGCCGCCGCGCACCCCCACGTCCTCGCCCAGGACGACGATCCGCTCGTCCCGGCGCATCTCCTCGAACATTGTATCGCGCAGCGCTTGAATGATCGTTTTCACAGCCATCGCTTTCCCTCAGCCTCTCGTGTCTTGCCTCTTGCCCCTTGCCCCTCGCCCCCTGCCCCCTTCCTCTCTTGCCCCTTGGCCGCTTGGTCACGTGGTCGGGTGGTCGAGTGGTCCTCAGTCCCTGGTCTTTGCCCCTTGCCCCCTGCCTCCTGTATTCGGGGGAAGAGGCCCCCAGACCGGCTCCAGGGCCTCCTCGGGGTCGGGATAAGGAGCACGCTCGGCATAGGCCGTGGCGTCGTCCACAGCCGCCATCACCTCCTCCAGCATCTCCTGCCGGAGTGCCGGGGTCAGGATGCCCGCATTCTCTAGATAGGTCTCGAAGAGGCGGAGCGGGTCACGCCGCTTCCAGGCCTCCACCTCCTCGCGGCTGCGGTAGCTGCGATCGTCGTCATCGGAGGAGTGGGGGACGAGGCGGTAGGTCTTGGCCTCCAACAGCGTGGCCCCCTCCCCGGCGCGGGCCCGCTCGACCGCCTCCTTCGCCGCCTCGTAGACGGCCAGCACGTCGTTGCCGTCCACGACGACGCCTCGGATGCCGTAGGCCGCGGCCCGATCGGCCACGTTCTCGACGGCCATCTGCTTGTGCTGGGGAACCGAGATGGCGTACCGGTTGTTCTGGCAGAGAAAAATGACCGGCAACTTGTAGATGCCGGCCCAGTTCAACCCCTCGTGAAAGTCCCCTTCGGAAGTGCTCCCCTCGCCGAAGGAGGCCACCACCACCGTGTCCTCCCCCCGGAGCTTGGCGGCCAGGGCAATGCCCGCCGCCTGGGGAATCTGGGTGGCGACGGGGCTGGAAAGAGAGACAATCCTGAGCCGACGGTTGCTGTAGTGGTTGGGCATCTGGCGGCCGCCGCTGAAGGGGTCCTCCCGCTTGCCGAAGAGGGAGAGCATCATATGGCGCGGTTCAACCCCCAGGCTGAGCAGCAGGCCGATGTCTCGGTAGTGGGGGTGCACCCAGTCGTAACCGGGGCGCAAAGCAAAGGCCACGCCCACGTGAGTGGCTTCGTGGCCTATGCCGGAGATGTGGAAGGCAACCTTGCCCTGACGGTGGAGCACCCACATCCGCTCATCCAGCTTGCGAGCCAGGAGCATCTTGTGGTACATCTGCAACAAGGTCTCCCGGCTAAGGCCCAGGGCCGTGCGCACGGCCCCTACCTCCTCCTTCCTTTCCATTTCGGCAATCATCTTATCCCCCTTATCCTGGTTCTCGGTATGGCCGACCGGACCGTCAGGGGCTATTATAGCATAACCGGTAAAATCCGACAAAGAGGCTCTACTTAGGTGAATTTCTTCATCTAACACGATCATCCGGGCACCAGATCTAGCACGTACTCGCTGGCATGATCGAGAAACGCCTGGCTCGCTAAGCGCACAGCCTCAGCGATAGCCTCTTCCGTAATGCTCCCACTCACTTTTCGCTCCATATGACACCTCCTATGCGGCAAGAACCGCTTCCTGCTCCTCCTTTCCCATCAAACGGATTTTGATAAACCGTGGTGAAGGGCAAGGAAGACTTGAACGTATTATAACGGACTCTCTCTATCACCGCAAATTTACCTGCTGTCGCCGGCGCTTCCCCACCTGCTCCACGTACTCCAGCGACTGGTGGCGGAAGTAGGTCTCGTAGAGCTCGGCGTAGTAGCCCCCCCGAGCCATCAGGGTTTCGTGATCGCCTTCCTCGATGATGCGCCCCCGCTCCAGCACGATGATCCGGTCCACCGCCCGCACGGTGGAGAGCCGATGGGCGATCAAGATGGACGTCCGGCCCCGCAGGAGGAGGGCGATGGCCTCCTGGATCTGGGCCTCGGTGAAGGGGTCCACGCTGGCCGTCGCCTCGTCCAGGATGAAGATGGCCGGCGACTGGACGAGGACCCGCAGCAGGGCGACCAACTGCCGTTGCCCCATCGAGAGGCGTGCCCCCCGCTCCCCCACGTCGGTCTGGAGGCCGGCGGGCAGCGTCTCCAGCCACTCGCCGCCCCCGATGCGCCGGGCCATCGCCTCGATCTCGGCATCACCCAGGTCGGGCCGGGCGTAGCGGATGTTGTCGGCCACCGTGCCGGAGAAGAGGAAGGGCATCTGCGAGACGATCCCCAACCGGCGGCGGTAGTCCTGGAGGTCAAAGGTGCGGATGTCCCGCCCATCCACCGTGATCCGCCCCTTCTGGAACTCGTAGAAGCGGGCGATGAGCCGGGCGATGCTGCTCTTGCCGGCGCCGGTGTGGCCCACCAGGGCCACGCTCTCCCCCGGCGCGATGTGGAGCCAGAAATCCTCCAACACCGGCTGCCGCTCCGTGTACCAGAAGTGGACCCCCTCGAAGCGGATCTCCCCCCGCAGCCGCCCCACCGGGCGGCGATCCACCTGCCGCACCCGGGGCTCGGCGTCCATCAGGGCGAAGATCCGCTCGGCGGCGGCGAGGCCGGCCTGGAACTGGCTCCAGAAGGCGGCCAGGTTGATCATCGGGAACCAGAAGCGGTCCACGCTCAAGATGAAGAGGTACCAGCGGCCCACCGAGACCTTTCCCAGGGCCGCCATCAGCCCGCCCCAGTAGACCAGCGAGGCGGTCCCACCGCCGGCCAGGACGCTGAGGGTCGGAAAGATGGTCGCCAGCACAAAGCCCCGCCAGAGGTTGATCCGGTAGGACTGGCGGTTGACCCGGTCGAAGGCGGCGTAGATGGTCGCCTCCTGGCGGAAGTTCTTGGCCACGCTGATGCCGGTCACCACCTCCTGGATGGCGGCGTTGACCTCGGCCAGGGCCCGGAAGCCCCGCCGGGTGACGTAGCGGGCGAGCCGGCGGAAGGCCATCGCCGTCAGCAGCACCAGCGGGGAGAGGGCCAGCACCATCAGCGTCAGGGGCCAGGAGACGGTGAAGAGGGCGGCCAACAGGATGAGCACGAGGGTGACCTGGCCAACCAGGTCGGTGATCAGGAGGACCACCTGGGAGAACTCCTGGGTGTCGGAGGTGATACGGCTGATGATGCGCCCGGTGTGGAACTCGTCGAAGAAGGCCAGGTCGTGGCGCATCGAGGCCTGAAAGGCATCCCGGCGCAGGGCCAGCACCACGTCGCCGATGACGCGGGCGGTGAGGCGACGGCGCAGCCAGTTGGCCCCCCAGTTGAAGAGGCCAATGGCCAACACCACGGCGGCCAGCCCCACGAGGAGAGGCAGCCGGGGTGACAGGACGAGGGCGTCCACCCCTCGGGCGACGATGAAGGGCTGGGCGGCGCCGGCCACAGAGACGGCGGCGATCAGCAGGGCGACCGCCAGGACCCGCCGCCGGTGGGGTGCGAAGTAGTGGGCGATGCGCCGGATCAGCTCCCGGTCGCCGTAGCTCCGGTCGTAGGCTTCCGTGTCGAGGCCGTAGAAGATGGACATCCCTCAGCCACCATCCCGTGCGAAGATGCGCCGATAGGCCGGAGAGGTCTGCATCAGCTCTTCGTGCCTCCCGACGGCGGCCACCCGCCCCTTACGCATCACGATGATCAGGTCGGCCCAGCGGATTTGGGAGAGCCGGTGGGTGATCAGGAAGGTGGTGCGCCCGGCCGCCGCCCGCTCGATGGCCCGCTGGATGCGGTCCTCCGTCGCGCTGTCTATGGCGCTGGTGGCATCGTCCAGGATCAGGATGCGGGGATCGGTCAGAAAGGCGCGGGCGATGGCCAGCCGCTGTCGCTGTCCCCCCGACAGCGTGACCCCCCGCTCCCCGATGACGGTGTCGTAGCCGTCGCGGAAGCGCACGATGAAGTCGTGGGCCTGGGCGGCCCGGGCGGCGGCCTCGATCTCCTCGCGGGTCGCGTCGGGCCGGCCAAAGGCGATGTTCTCGGCCACGGTGCGCGAAAAGAGAAAGATGTCCTGCTCGATGACGGAGATCTGCCGCCGCAGGGCCTCCAGGTTCCAGTCCCGCACGTCCACCCCGTCTATCAGCACCCGACCCCCGTCCACGTCGTAGGTCCGGTTGATCAGCTTGGCGATGGTGCTCTTGCCCGCCCCCGTCTGCCCCACGATGGCCACCGTCTGTCCCGGCAGCACGCGGAAGCTGACGTCCTCCAAGGCGGCACCGCCTTTCCCCTCCCCCGGTCGCCCGTCGGCCGTCGGATAGTGGAAGGTGACGTGCTCGAAGACCACCTCGCCGCGCATCGGGGCCGCGTAGCCCCCCACGTTCTGGTCCAGCGCCGTCTCGGCGTTGATCAGTTCCAGGATACGTCGGGCGCTGGCGATGCCGGAGGAGACCTGGGAGTAGGCGAACTGGGCGACGAAGGTGGGGAAACCGAAGAGGAGCAGCAGGCCGTTGAAGGCCACCACGTCGCCGATGCCGATGGCACCGGCCCGGAAGAGGAGCAGGCTGTGGAGGAGCCCCAGCCCCTGGACCAGCCCCATCAGGAGCAGGGGGATGAAGCGGGCCTCCAGGTCTCCCTGCACGACGTAGGCATCCCGCCAGCGGGTGACGGCCTCCAGGAAGCGGGCGACCTCCCGTTGCTCCTGGGCCGCCCCCTTCACCGTCTCGATCCCCTCGATGGCCTCGGCCAGCGTGGCGTTCATCTGGCCGAACTCCCGGCGCACCCGCTCGGCGGCCGGGCGGAGCTGCCGCAAGTAGTGGCGCACGGCGATCCCGTAGGCCAACAGGTAGGCCAGCGGGGTCAGGATGAGGTGGGGGTGGATGCGGGGCGAGACGATGATGGGCATCAGGAGGAAGTTGCCCGACCCGATGACCAAGTTGAGGCCCGGGTTGAACATCAGGTTGATCTCGCGCACGTCGTTGGTGGCCCGGGCCATCACGTCGCCGGTAGCCCGCAGGTCGTGGAAGGCCATGCTCTTGCCCAGCAGGCTGAGGTAGAGTTCGTCGCGGATGTCGCGCTCCAGCCGCTGTCCGATCACCTCGCTGAAGAAGTTGCGCCCCAGTTGGAGCACGGCTCGGACCGATTGGGTGAGGACGATGAGGCCGGCGGCGACGGCCACTCCGCGCCGGTCGGGTGGGGTGGTCGCAACGGCGTCGAAGGCCCGGCCCGTGAGGACCGGCATCGCGGCGGCCAGCAGGGCGTTGCCCAAGGCCCCCACCAGCACGCCGACGACGAAACGCTTGTAGCGGGCAACGTGGGAGAGGAGCCAGCGGACCGGCCCTCGCCGGTCCCACTGCCATCGTTGAGGAAGGGTGAACTCGCTGGAGGTCATCAACGGGAGGGCTGCAGCACGTTGGTCGGGATCATCTCAGCGCCTTCCCAGGCACGCCTGGAGCACTCACAGCATCTACCACCGGGAGGCCGAAGCAAGGGGTGGGGGGACCTCGGCTATCGCTGCCGGTGGCTGCCAGTCGGTGGGCCTCCAGGGAAAGGCCCCGTGTTGCATCAGGAGCACCCCGTCCCGGGTCGCCTCCTCCCGCAGGGTGCGCATCCCGGGGATGGTGTGGATAACCTCTCGGCCATCCTCGGTGATGTAGTGGGTCACGTCCTCTTCGGGAAGCGCACGCCGGAAGTGGACCAGCCCGATGGCGGGCCACCCTTTCTCCCGGAACGCCCTCAGCCACTCGGCAATGCGCCGGACATCGCGCAGCGCGATGGTGAACGTCACCTCGTACACCAGGAAGCGGTATCCTGAGTCGGTTTTGAGCAGCATCACCCCATCGGGCACGGAGCTCACGTTCAGGTGCTCCTGCAGCTCTCCCGGCAGGTACTCGCGGGCGATGGACACGCCACGCCCCCGGAGCCAGATGCCGATCTCCCGATAAGCGCCGGCCTCGGCCGCAACCCCGGAGACGTCGTCGAGCCGAATCCGTTGTTCTCGGATTTCGCCCGTGAGCTTGGCGATCTGGACCTCGACCCGCTCCATCCGCTCCGTCAGCGCGGCGATCTGCCGACCGTTCTCGGCAATCTGCCGGCCGTTCTCGGCGATCTGGCCCTCGACCCGCTCCATCCGCTCCGTCAGCGCGGCGATCTGCCGACCGTTCTCGGCGATCTGCCGACCGTTCTCGGCGATCTGGGCCTCGACCCGCTCCATCCGCTCCGTCAGCGCGGCGATCTGCCGACCGTTCTCGGCGATCTGCCGACCGTTCTCGGCAATCTGCCGACCGTTCTCGGCGATCTGGGCCTCGACCCGCTCCATCCGCTCCGTCAGCGCGGCGATCTGCCGACCGTTCTCGGCAATCTGCCGGCCGTTCTCGGCAATGAGTCGGCCGTTCTCGGCGATCTGCCGAGTGTTCTCGGCGATGAGTCGGCTGTTCTCGGCAATCTGCCGGCTGTTCTCCTGGACCTGCCGGGTTAATTCGTGGAGAGCTTCGCCGACGGCCTTGAACCCCTCCTCCACCACCATAGCCAGGTGGTCGAGGCGGTCGGAGAGGTCTCGAATGCTCTCACGAAGTTCCTGCACCGAGGATTGCATCGCCTCCAGCAGGATACGTTGGACGGCTTCACGGAACGCCGCATCCTCGCGTAGAGCCCGGAGGAGGCGTGCTTTCTCTTCTGCTGTAAGGGAAGGGTTCACGGTCATCTTTACGCCTCAAAGGTCGGGGGAACGTGCTCCCAAGCGATCGCAACCGTCCGACGACAAAGCTCCCAACGCAGCCCCACAAGGGCCGCCCGCTTCCTGAACGCTGTGGGAACGCAGGTGTACCGCGTTATCCTCCTCCATCCGGCTCGCGACCGACGAACACGGCGGCCAGCAGGAGACCGAGGGCCAGCGCCCGAATCAGGGAGCCGGCCAGCGTGTTGACCATCAACACCCGCCCTACCTTGCCGGCCTCCCAAGTCAGGCCGGCCCCCCTGTAGACGACGTAGGCACCCAGAAGCGTCTGTCCGAGCAGGGTCAGCACCAGCAGCCCCATCGCGGCCAACGTGAACGCGCAGGGACGTGGATACCGAGGCCGAAACGCCAAGGCGAGGACGATCCCCACGAGATAGGCGAGCAAGAGAGGGGATTGTCCTGCAAGCTGGGTCAGAAACAGGACGAGCAAATCGTTCACGTTTCACCTCTCCACACAGCCCGGATGAAGGAGATCAGGCTGAGGACCAGCACCAAAAGGCCGTCCATCCGGGCCACCCAGACGTCAGGGTAGTTCAGTTCGTGAGCCACAGCCGCAATGGCTACCACACCGACCATGATCGTCACGCTAAACACGACATTCCAAGACGGCATCGCACTGCTCGCCTGGAACCAGTACCCCACCGTTACGGTGATCAGGGCGAAGTCCACGAGGAATATCCACACCGGGGAAAGCCTCCAGCGGCTTCCGAGCACCTGGACGGCCGCGAAGACGAGTACCAACCCGAAGAGGCTCAGGGCCGGTCGCTTCCCAAATGCCCAGATCAGGAACGCCCATAGAAGCGCGAGAATGACGGCCAGCAAAGCAAGGAGCCGGATGGGCACCGTGGCTGTCCCTCCAGAGGGCCCGCTACAGAGCCGAGAGGACAAGGTGCGGGCAAACCGCCTTGGGATAGTCCGCTTCGAGCGGGCAGGCCCCCTAGCCTGGCGATCGGTTGCCAGGTGGCGGCCGACGATAGGTTTCCGAGCACTCTCTGAGGATTATACCCTGTAGTCGCCCTTCCTGTCAAAAGCTATGATCGCCCGGCTCTCCCCGGGGAGACCGACCCGTTATCGGGGGCCACCCGAAGGCCGAAGCGGTGGCCGGCGAGAGCAGCCTCAGAGGCTGAACCCCAAGATGAGGGCCAGGGCGACCAGCGCCACCACCGCGAACTCGGCCAGAACCCGGCGGTTCAGCCGCTCCAGGAGGTGCTGCTGCGCGATCCCCACGCTCAGGTAGAAGAGCAACAGCAGGAGCAACCCGCCGGTCCAAGGGCTGATCATCCAGTAGTTCAACGCCCAGGCGCTCTCCCCCATCAGCAGGGCGACGAGGAGGGCGTATAGGCCACTGCGCCGCTGCCCCGCCTCCGTGGTGTTCAACAGCTCAAAAGCCAGGACTAGGCTGACGCCCAGCGTGGCCGTGGCCGTCACCAGGCTCCGAACCCGGGTGGCGTAGATGAGGGTGAAGCTGATGAAGGCCAGACCATAGGCGATGGCGTTGAGGGCCAGGCGGGCGCGGGGAAAGCCGAAGCTGTCCGGGTCCACCGCGCCGAACTCGGCGATGACCACCAGAGTCAGGAAGGCCCCCAGGAGGAGCAGGCCGCCCCACCAGAGGGGCCAGGGGGAGAGGCGGGGCAACAGCACCGCCCCCAGCAGCGCGGTGAGGCCGGGCAGGGGCCAGAAGAGATAGAAGGGGGGACGATGGGGCTGCTGCATCCTCGGGTGCAGGCGCAGGACGGCGTTCGTCCCACTGCAGGCCAGAGCGGGAAGCACCGTCGCCAGCACCCAGTGGCCGGTCAGGGTGAAAGAGAGGGGAGACCCCAGCGCCATCAGCGTGAAGGTCCGGGGGGGGAGTTCGACAAAGCGCAGGAGGACCGGCGTGAGCAGGATGAAGCCCACCAGGACGCTCAGCCGGTCTCGATCGGGGGTCGGGAGGGTTTCGGGCTCGAACATAGCCGGGATTCTACTGCCAGCGCCCACTTTTGTCAAACGGCGGTCGGTGGTATAATGCGTTAGGGCGACCCGACACTTGGTCGGCGTCGGGAGACTCGGCGCCGGGAGACGCCTCCTACATCTGGCCGGCGTAGGAGGGCTATCCTAGCCCGACCTCGGCGTCGGAGGACTCGGCGTCGGGAGACTCGGCGTCGGGAGACGCCTCCTACATCCAACCGGCGTAGGAGGGCTATTCTAGCCCGACCTCGGCGTCGGGAGACGCCTCCTACATCTGGCCGGCGTAGGAAGGCTATCCTAGCCCGACCTCGGCGTCGGAGGACCCGGCGTCGGGAGACTCGGCGTCAGAGGACGCCTCCTACATCCAACCGGCGTATTTGGGAGAAGGCGATGATCCTGCTCTACAGCCTTTTGGGGCTGCTGATGGGTGGCCTGGTCAACGGACTGGCCGACACCTTGCCCCGAGAACGACGCCCGGCGCGTCCCCAATGCCCCTACTGCGGCGTCCCACGTCCGCCGGCTGACTGGCTGGCCGTCGTGAGCTACCTGCTGGGCCGGGGGCGATGCCCCGCCTGCACCGCCCCCATCCCCCTGCGCTCCGTCGTCGTGGAGCTGAGCCTGGCCCTGGGCTTCGCCTACCTCTACGGCCTCTACGGCCCCACCCTCCACCTGCTGCTGGTCAGCCTCTACGGGATCATCCTGGCCCTGATCACCGTGATAGACCTGGAGCACCGACTGATCCTCAACGTCGTCATCCTGCCGGCGATCCTGCTGGCCCTCGTCACCGCCCCTCTCCTGCCGGCGATGACCTGGAAGCGGGTGCTGGTGGGGGGGCTGGTCGGCTTCCTCTTCTTCTACCTGGCTGCTCTGGCCTATCCAGGCGGAATGGGGGCCGGCGACGTGAAGCTGGCCGCTTTCATCGGCCTCATCAGCGGCTTCCCCGGCGTTGTCGTCGCCCTCCTGGTCACCCTCTTCGCCGGCGGCTTCGTCAGCCTCCTCCTCCTCCTGACCCGGCTCCGCTCCTTGAAGGACCCCATCCCCTACGGCCCCTTCCTGGTCGTGGGGGGGCTGACCGCCCTCCTGTACGGCCAGCAGATCGTCGCTTGGTACCTGGCCCGGGCCGGCGTGTGAAGGTGTTCCCGTGTCGGACAGAGCCCGTGAGACCCGGCGCTCGGACTGGCGCGACCTCCTCCGGGGCGATCCCCTCCCCTGGCTGTTGGAGCCCACCAACCCCTCGGTCCGCTACCTCACCCTCACCCAACTGCTGGACCGGCCCGAGGACGATCCCCAGGTGCAGGCAGCAAGAGGCCAGATCGAGGGCTCCCGACCGGTGCAGGAGATCCTGGCCGCCCAATACCCGGCCGGCTACTGGATGCGCCCCGGCATCGGCTACAGCCCCAAGTACCGGGCCACCCTGTGGCAGATCATCTTCCTGGCCGAACTGAGGATGCAACGCAACGAGGCGCTGGACCGGGCCGTCGTCCACGCAATCCGGCAGGCCCAGCGCCCCGATGGCCACTTCATCGCCAACCGGGAGCGGGGCGGTGCTATCCTCTGTCTCCACGGCAATCTGCTCCGCGCCCTCGTCCTCTTGGGCTACGGGGAGGAGCCGGCCGTACAGCGGGGCTGGGAGGCCCTGGCGCAGGCCGTGGAGCGAGGCGGCTTCCACTGTCGTTACAACGGTGGGCTCCCCTGCGCCTGGGGCGCGGTCAAGGCCCTGCGGGCCATCGTCACCCTCCCGTCGGAGAGGCGTCCCCCCATCCTGGAACAGGCCCTCGCAGCCGCCGCGGACTTCCTGCTGGCCCACGACCCGATGGCGGCCACCTATCCGACGCCGACCCGGCCTAGCCCCCGCTGGTTCCAGTTGGGCTTCCCCCCCACCCACGAGGCCGACCTGCTGGAACTCCTGGAGGCCCTGGTCGCCGCCGGCCGGGGGGACGACGAACGGCTGCTCCCCCTGCTCCGGTGGCTGCTGGCCCGCCAAGACGAGGCCGGCCGCTGGCGGTTGGGCCGCACCCCCTCCCCCACCTGGACCGCCTTCGAGACCGTCGGCCGGCCCTCCCGGTGGATCACCTGGCGGGCCCTGCGCCTGCTGAAACGTCTCTTCGCCTCAGATCTCCCGCAGGATCTCCCGGAACTCCTCGAAGGGGATCGCCGTCATCGTCTGGGTGGTGGAGACGCCGAAGCTGTTGGCCAGTAGGGCCACCTTGGCCGCCGTGTTGGAATCGGGAGCCTCGAAGATGTGGAGGAAGTCGTAGGCCCCCAGCAGAGCGTAGCTGGCGATCCGCTTCACCTCGGGAAAGCGTTCCTCGAGCTGGCGTTGGAACTCCTCGTCCATCTGGGCCAGGGATTTCACCCGGCGGGCGCCCTCGGCCGAGACCTTGGAGAGCAAGACAAAGGTAGCCATCGCGCACCTCCTGCCCAGCAGCAACCGGTGAGGGGGGCTCGCCGAAAGGGGCCCCCGCTCACGACGTTCGACCGAACTCTCGGGCCAACTGTTCCGCGCTCAGGACGAGCACCGTGGGCCGGCCGTGGGGACAGGTCCGAGGGGCTGTACACTGCTCCAGTTGGCGGAGCAGCGATTCCATCTCGGCGAGGGAGAGCACCTTCCCCGCCTTGATCGCCGCCCGCTTGCAGACCCGACGGGCGATCCGCTCGCCGATCTCCCGGGCCAACGGCTCCTCCCCCGCCTCCAGCTCGGCCACCAGATCGTGCACCATCTGGGCGACGTCGGCATCGGCCATCATCGCCGGCACCGCCCGCACCAGCACCGTCTCCCGGCCAAAGAGCACGATGTCGAAGCCCAGCGAGGCCAGCAGCGCCTGGTGCTCCTCGACCAGGGAAGCACTCCCCGGGTCCAGGTCCACCGGCAGCGGCTCCAACAGGGGTTGGGACGTCACCTGAGCCCGGGCCTGCTCTGCCAAGAAGCGCTCGTAGAGGATCCGCTCGTGGGCTGCATGCTGGTCAATCAGGTACATCCCATCCGGCCCCTCGGCGATGATGTAGGTCGCCTGCAACTGCCCCACCACCCGCAGGATGGGCAATCCGCCGCCGGGGATCCCCTCGGCCCCCTCCGCCCGTGCCTCAGCCTCACCTGCCACCTCCGCCGGATGGGGAACCGGGAGGGTGAGCTGGCGGCCTTCTTGGCGGGGGACCTGGGTGAGGACGGGGCGAGGTCGGCCCTCCGTCCACCCTCCCGTGACCGTTGGAGGCAGCGTCGAGCCTTCAGCCGGGGCCTCTCCCTCGACCATCGGCGCCGCAGGAGCTCCCCGAACCTGAGGGATGGGCGCCTGCTCCAGCAGCGCCTGGCGCACCGCCCGCTGGACCAGCCGGAAGACCCCATCCCCGTCCCGGAAGCGGACCTCCGTCTTGGCCGGGTGGACGTTGACGTCCACCTCTTCCGGCGGGAGCGTGATCTGCAGCACCGCCAGGGGGTAGCGCCCCGTGGGTAGGAAGGTATGATAGGCCTGGATCACCGCGTAGGTCAAGCGAGTGTCCGCAATCCAACGACCGTTCACGAAGAGGGTGATCTCCTGCCGGTTGGCCCGGTGGAGGGCCGGCGGGCTGACGAAACCCCTCACCCCCCGGCCATCGCCGCGCTGGGCATCCGGTGAGCCCACGGCCAGCATCAGCCGCGCCACCTCGACGCCGTAGACGGCGACCAGCACCTCCCGCAGGTCCCCGCTGCCGTCGGTGTGGAAGACCTCCCGCCCATCGTGGGAGAGCACGAACCGGATGTGGGGGTAGGCCATCGCGTAGCGGGTCACCAAGCGGTCTATCCGGCGCTGTTCCGAGCGGGGCGTCCGCAGGAACTTCCGCCGGGCCGGGACGTTGAAGAAGAGGTCCTCGACGGTGATCACCGTGCCCGGGGGGCGCCCCACACGGGAGTGAGCAACGACCTGCCCCCCCTCCAGGCGCAACCGGGTGCCCACCTCCTCCCCCTTGGCCCGCGTCACACAGGTCACCCGGGCCACGGCGGCGATGCTGGCCAGAGCCTCCCCTCGAAAGCCCAGGGTGCGGATATGGCTCAGCTCCTCGGCCGTCTGGAGCTTGCTGGTGGCGTGACGGGCGAAAGCCAGACGCACCTCGTCGGCGGGGATGCCGCAGCCGTCGTCGGCGACCTGAATACGGCGACGACCGCCCTGGCTCACATCCACCGTGATGGTGGACGCGCCCGCGTCTATGGCGTTTTCGATCAACTCCTTGACCACGGAGGCGGGCCGCTCGACCACCTCGCCGGCCGCGATCCGGGCCACGATCTCCGGTGGTAGGATGTGGATGGACATAGGCATCCTTCGGTGAGCCCATAGGGGAGAGACGAGAGAAGGGTGGATGCTCCGAAGATATTGTACCACAAAAAGGGGCAGGTGGACACAGGCGAACCCGACTTGCCTTTCCTGGAAGTTTGTATACAATGCTTACTTGGAACACCATCCACGGTTCACAGGAGTGACTGATGACCCTAACCTACAACGAGGCCCTAGACTACCTTTACAGCCTGATTGATTACGAGAAGACGCGGATCGCTCGCTACGATCCGAAGACGTTGAACCTGGAGCGGGTGGCCCGTCTGCTGGAAGCGTTGGGGAATCCGCACCGGTGTTACCCGACGCTGCACATCGCCGGGACCAAGGGGAAGGGCTCTGTGGCGGCGATGTGTGAATCGGCGCTACGGGCGTCGGGCGTGCACACCGGCCTCTACACCTCCCCTCACCTGCACACCTTTCGAGAGCGGATCCGCGTGGATGGGTGGCCGGCCGATCCCCAGGCCATCGCCGACCTGGTCTCCCGGCTCCAACACCTACTGCCCGACCATCCCGGGATCACCTGGTTTGAGGCGGTCACAGCCATCGCCTTCCTTTACTTCGCCGAGATGGGCGTGGAGTTCGCCGTCGTCGAGGTGGGTCTGGGCGGGCGGTTGGACGCCACCAACGTCATCACCCCCCAGGTTTCGGTGATCACCTCTCTGAGCTACGACCACACCTATCTGCTGGGGGATTCGTTGGCCCAGATCGCCGCCGAGAAAGGGGGGATCATCAAGCCAGGCGTGCCGGTGGTCTCCGCACCTCAGGCCGAGGAAGCCCTCACCGTGCTGATGGAGATCGCCGAGGCCCGCCAAGCCCCCCTGACCCTGGTGGGCCGGGACTGGCAGTGGGAGTTCGAGGAAGAATCCCTGGACTGGCAGCGCTTTACCGTCCGCCGGATACCCGCCCAGCCGGGCGACTTGAGCGGACCTTACCAGATCCCTTTGCTCGGGCGTCACCAACTCGATAACGCCACCGTAGCCCTCGCCGCCCTCGATCTGCTACGCGAAGCGGGACTGCCCCTCTCCCAGGAGGCCGTCCAGGAGGGGTTGAGCACGGTGCGCTGGCCAGGCCGTTTCGAGGTCCTGGACCGCACCATCCCGCTGGTGGTGGATTGCGCCCACAACGGGGACTCAGCAGCCAAGCTGGCTGCTGCGCTGGCCGAGTGGTTCCCGGGTCGGCGCTGGACCTTCGTCTTCGGAGCCTCCAACGACAAGGACGTGGCCGGTATGCTCACCGCCCTGCGTCCGGTGGCCGCCCGCTTTCTCTTCACCCGTTCTCGCCATCCCCGGGCCGCCGATCCGACCGCCCTGGCCGCTGTGGCCGGGGACGACCTGCCCTTTGAGACGATCGCCGACCTCCCTACCGCCCTTCAGCGGGCCCTCCTGCTCGCGGGGCCGGAGGAAGGGGTCTGCGCAACCGGGTCCATCTTCATCGTTGCCGATGCCCGGGAGACCTGGTCCTGGCTCACCGGCCATCTGCTTCTGGAGGTCGAACCCGACGTCATCTGGCATCCTCTGCCCCATCCGGCAGCGGAGAGCTTGGTGTAGCGGTCGGTCTAGCTCCCTGACCGTTGTCGCCCTCCCGCAGGCCACCCAGTGCCCGGCGACAGCCATGGCTTACCGGAGACTGCCTATGACGCGCTTCAGGCCATAGGGGGAACCTGCAGGAGGGTCGCCGGGAGATGGGTCAAGCAGCTCAGTGGCTGGTCGAATCCTTGGTAACTTGGTAACTAGGAGAGATCCAAAAGCGATGAGAGACTTTTTCGAGGAGTTTGGTAATCCCGGTTTTCCAACCTTGCAACCCACGGACCGCCCCTGGAGTGAAGAGAAAGGGCAGCAACCCAGTCTGGAGGAACCCATCGAGCTTCCCCTCTTGCCCCTGCGTGATCTGGTCCTCTTCCCCCGGATGGTGATCCCCCTCTTCGTAGGCCGGTCCCGTTCCCTGGCTGCTATCGAAGCGGCCATCGAAAGCGATGGTCTGCTGGTGGCCGCTGCCCAGAAGGATCCCGAGGTGGAGCGTCCCGGCCCCGAGGACATCTACCCCATCGGCACCGAGGTGATCATCGGCCGCTCCCTTCGGATGCCCGACGGCACGACCAGCATCCTGGCCCAGGGGCAGCGCCGGGTCCAGATCGTCGAGTACCTCCAGCTCAAGCCCTATATCCGGGTGATCGTCCGGCCCATCACAGAGCCGACGGACAAGCCCCTCTCCACCCAGGCGCTGATGCGGGCTGTCCTGGCCCTCTTTGAGAAGGTCGTCCAGCTCGACCGCAACCTGCCGGAGGATGCCTACGTCTACGCCCTGAACGTGGACGAGCCCGGCTGGCTGGCCGACCTGGTCGCCCAGGCCCTCGACCTGGGCCTGGAGGAGCGGCAGGAACTGCTGGAGATGTTGGACCCGGCGGCCCGTCTGCAACGTCTGAGCATCCTCCTGGCCCGGGAACTGGATGTGCTCCAACTGGAGGACCAGATCCAGGCCCAGGTCCAGAACCAGGTGGACAAATCCCAGCGGGAGTTCTTCCTGCGGGAGCAGATGAAGGTGATCCAGAGCGAGCTGGGGGAGACCGACCTCCAGACGCAGGAGATCAACGAGCTGCGGGAGAAGATCGAAGCCCGCCAGATGCCGGAGGAGGTGCGGGCCAAGGCCGAGAAGGAGCTGCAACGGCTGTCGGCGATGCCTCCGATGGCCCCGGAGGTGGGCATCATCCGCACCTACCTGGACTGGCTCATCGAGCTCCCCTGGACCGAGGAGACGGAGGACAACCTGGACGTGGCCCACGTGGCTCAGGTGCTGGAGGCCCACCACTACGGCCTGGAGAAGGCCAAAGAGCGGATCCTGGAGTACATCGCTGTGCGCAAGCTGGCTCCCGACAAGATGCGCAGCCCCATCCTCTGCTTCGTGGGACCGCCGGGGACAGGGAAGACCTCCCTGGGGCGCTCCATCGCCGAGGCGCTGGGGCGGAAGTTCGTCCGCATCAGCCTGGGGGGCGTGCGCGACGAGGCGGAGATCCGGGGCCACCGCCGGACCTACATCGGGGCACTGCCGGGGCGCATCATCCAAACAATGCGCCGCGCCGGCACCATCAACCCCGTCTTCATGCTGGACGAGGTGGACAAGCTGGGGCTCGACTTCCGAGGAGATCCGGCGGCCGCCCTGCTGGAGGTGCTGGACCCGGAGCAGAACAACGCCTTCTCCGACCACTACCTGGAGGTGCCCTACGATCTCTCCAAGGTCCTCTTCATCACCACGGCCAACCTGCTGAGCCCCATCCCGCCGGCCCTGCGCGACCGGATGGAGGTGATCGAGTTCCCCGGCTACATCGAGGAGGAGAAGGTCGAGATCGCCCGCCGCTTCCTCATCCCGCGCCAGATCGAGGCCCATGGACTCTCGGAGAAGCCCATCCACTTCCCCCGGAAGACGATCCGCCGCATCATCCGGGAGTACACCTTCGAGGCCGGGGTGCGCAACCTGGAGCGGGAGATCGCCAACATCTGCCGCAAGGCGGCCCGACGCCTGGCCGAAGGCAAGTCCTACCCCCGCCGCATCCGGCCCGACCACCTGGAGCGCTACCTAGGGCCTCCCCGCTACCTCCACGGCATGGTGGAGGAGACGGATCAGGTGGGGGTGGCGACCGGCGTGGCCTGGACGGAGGCAGGTGGGGAGCTGCTGGCCGTCGAGGTGACGCTGATGGAGGGCAAGGGTGGCCTCACCCTCACCGGTCAGTTGGGCGAGGTGATGCAGGAATCGGCCCAGGCCGCCCTCAGCTACACCCGCTCGCGGGCCCGGAAGCTGGGCATTGACCCCGCCACCTTCGACAAAGTGGACATCCACATCCACGTGCCCGAGGGCGGCATCCCCAAGGATGGCCCCTCGGCCGGCATCACAATGGCGACGGCCCTCATCTCGGCCCTCACCAACCGGCCCGTCCGCCGGGACGTGGCGATGACCGGGGAGATCACCCTGCGGGGACGGGTGCTGCCCGTGGGAGGCTTCAAGGAGAAGGTACTGGCCGCCCACCGGGCCGGGCTGAAGATGCTCATCATCCCCAAGAAGAACGAGAAGGACCTGGTAGAGATCCCACGCCGGGTGCGCCGGGAGTTGGAGTTGGTCCTGGTTGAGCATATGGACGAGGTGCTCCAAATCGCATTGTGCGAACCAAAAGAGGAAGACCAGGAGAGGACACAGGGAACAGAGGCATCAGAAGGGTGATGACGAGGGGGCGTAGCCATGCTACGCCCCCTCGGTTGTGGGGCCTTCGCAGGATTAGCGAACGTAGGGGGAGTGCGATGTGTGTGACTAGGTTCTTCAAGGGATTCTCGTTGCTTCTATTGCTCGTGGTTGTCGCGACAGGTTGCAGGACCGTCCAGGGAGAGGAGTCCAGTACGATGCAGGTAAACCTAAGCAACATCTTCCCTGGAAACCTGCAGCCCCTACCCAATCCCGGCCCACCGGCCGGAGCGGGGGGTCAGTCGGAGCGCTGGATCGTCTTCTACCGCTTCGACCTGGCGGGGCGAAAGGGGGATTCCGAACCCATCGGAGCCGTCGTCTACCAGCCCAATTCGAGCAGCGGTCCCCCACCCGTGAGCCCCTATCCTCTGGAGCTACCAGGGTGGGAGTACCTCTGTGAGCACACATGCACCGCCGAGCTCAAAGACGTGGTGGGAGACAAGGAGAAAGAGTTGCTCATCAAGGACAGCTTCCAGGACCAGCTCGTGCGGGTCAGCATCTTCACCTGGGGCGAGAATGGGGGGAAGGAAGGTGGGGAGGAGAAGTACAGACCCTTGGGCCACTTCTGGGGCGATGGCGGCGTGAAGGTGGAGAAGAACAAGGTCACGGTCCTGCGCCTCCTGCACGATCGGAGCCAGCTCGCCTGGCGCTACCTCTACTACCCCTGGAACTATCCCGATGGGAGGAGCTACTACCGCCCCGATCAATCCCTGGTCGAACCCTTCGAGAAGGAAATCGTTCCGGTCCACGGGCTGCCCGAAAAGCCGTGGGAGTCTCGCTACCCGGAGAAAGTGATCATCGGCTTCTACTACCAGGTGCTCGCCGGTCAAGACGGCAAGAACCGACAGGATCCGGTGGGCACCTACATGACGGCCGATCTCTGGAACCGCCTTGAGAAGTGCGAGGGAACCCAGTGCGGCTGCCCCTGGCCCCGCAGTGAGGTCAGGCGGGTCCTCATCAAGCAGATTGGGCTGCCCGGCGAGGTCAACGTAACCCCTATCCCGTCGGAGGTGGGCGGGACTCAGAAAGAACGCTTTCGGGTCCAGGTGCCCATCCAGGTGGTCTGCGAATCCAAGAACGGACGTCTGCGGGGATCGCCGGTGATCTGGACGTTGGAGAAGACGGAGCGGTATGGCTTTTGGAAGATCATTGAGGTGAAGCCGGCCTCCCAGTGACCCTGAGATTCCCGAGGTCGTAACTGTTCACCCTCCCGCAGGTTAGGCGCGTTTCCGACTCGAAACCGTGTTTCAAATCCATTCGTGCATTCGTGAGAAATTCGTGGACGGCCTGCCGCGGTCCATTCCTTCGTTCACTTATGCAGTAAAATCCCGGTTGCATTGAGCCCCAGCCTATGTTACAATAGTTGGGCCAACATCTCCCTGATGCAGAAAGGCGGTGCGACGATGGACTACGTGCGAATTCTGAAACAGGCGGACATCTTCTACGACCTGAGTGACACCCAGTTGCAGATGGTTGCCAGCCTCTGCGGTGAGCGCCACTGCAAGATGGGGGAGACGATCTTCGAGGAGCAGAGCGCCTCAGACGACCTCTACGTCATCGCCCGGGGGGAGGTGGACATCTTGATTAACCCGGGCATCGTTGGCGCGCAGCCGGCCCAGGCCGAGCCGGTCACCATCGCCACCCTGCGGTCCGGGCAGATCTTCGGTGAGATCGCGTTGGTGGACCAGGGGCTCCGGTCGGCCGGTGCTCGCTCTGCGTCTAACGACACCCTCCTCCTGGTCATCCCCCGGGAGAAGCTCCTGAGCCTCTGCGACACCTACCCTGATTTGGGATACCGGATTATGCGCAACGTGGCCGCTGACCTGGCGATGAAGATGCGCAACGCCGACCTCACCATCCGCCAGCACCTCCTGTGGGGTGCCCAACAGTACCGGTAACCCCCCGTGAGCGGCCTGGAGTACCACCCGACCATCAAGGAGCTTCCCCTGGGAGAGCGCCCCCGAGAGCGCCTGGTCCAGTACGGAGCGGGGGCTCTCTCCACGGCGGAGCTGCTGGCCATCATCCTGCGCACCGGTATCAGCGGTGAGAATGTGCTGACCCTGGCCAGCCGCCTGCTGGCCCGCTACGAAGGGCTGAGCGGCCTGGCCCGGGCCAGTTTCGGCGAGCTGCAGCGGGAGCGGGGCCTGGGCGTCGCCAAGGCGGCCCAGATCAAGGCTGCCCTGGAGCTGGGACGCCGTCTCTTGGTCACCTCGCCCCAGGAGCGCCCGCAGGTGCGCTCTCCCAGCGATGCAGCCCGGTTGGTGATGGCCGAGATGGGGCTGCTAGAGCAAGAGCAGCTCCGCCTCATCCTGCTGGACAGCAAGAATCGAGTCCTGGCCATCCCCGTCGTCTACCAGGGCTCTCTGAACACCAGCCTGATCCGTATCGGTGAGCTTTTCCGCTGCGCCCTGCAGCGCAATTGTGCAGCTTTCATCATCGTGCACAACCACCCCTCGGGCGACCCCACCCCCTCTCCTGAGGATGTAGCCGTTACCCGCCAGATCGTTGCTGCCGGCACGCTGCTGGATATCGAGGTGTTGGACCACTTGATCATCGGCCACCAGCGGTTCATCAGCATGAAGGAACGTGGCCTCGGCTTTGACGGCCAGGAGATCGCCCGATAAGACCGAAGTCCGTCGCCGTGGGTCCTTCCCCAACGGTGCAACCTGTGCAATCCGTGGCTGGACCAACAGGAGGCTCCTATGTCTGGCTATGTCAGCCACATCATTTTGCTGCCGCAGAGCGCCGATTGGCCTTGGTATGAAGCCCTGCGTCCCTACATCGAGCGCTACAAGGTGACCATTACCAAGAGCGCCGACGACGCCGGCAGCTTTCACGGTGCCCGGCACACGGTGACCATCGTGCAGCCCCCCGGGGCGTGGCCTGACGGGATCATCCCCTTCTTCCAGCAGCGCTACCCCCACGCCCGCCTTGATTACCTCCTTGTCCAGGACGTCAACGACCTGCGCCGCGTCGTGAGCCGGCGGCTGGAGGAGGGGCGACGCTATGGCCGGCGGCTGTTGGGACCCTTTGGTGAGCCTCCCGCCGGCCCCTCCACCTACGACAGCCACATCCTGCTCCTCCCCCACGGCTCCGACTGGCGCTGGTACGAGGCGGTCCGGGAATACGTCCTCCACTTCCGCGTCACCGTAGCCCAGTCGGCCGACGATGCCGGCAGCTTCCACGGACGTAACCACGTGGTAACCGCCGTGGTCTACCCGGGAGCCTGGGGAGGGGACGACATCATCGCCTGGCTGCAGGAGCACTATCCCCAGGCCCAGACTCAACGCATCGCCGTGGAATCCCCCGAAGCGCTGAGCCGCTGGCTGAAGGCCCGGGTGGTCCACGAGGACCGTTTCGGCCAGGGGGAGCCCTACGAAGAGGTGGTGCCCCCGGAGGAAGCCCGCCCCTTCCGCCTGCGCTGGCCGCTGGACCCGGCGCTGATCACCCGCTACGGCCCGCCCTGGGCCGCCTTCTCCCGCCACTTCGCCGCCAGCCCCTGGGATTACCGGCCCTACCTGCCGGGCCACGAAGGGCTCGACTTCCTCGCCCCCCACGGGGAGGTCGTCTACGCCTGCGCCGACGGCATCGTGGCCCAGTTGGACCGGGACCCCAGCCACCTGAGCCAGCCGGGCCGCTTCCCCTACGGCTTCTTCGTCCGCATCCGCCACACCCACGGCGACGAGACCTACGAGACCCTCTACGCCCACCTTTCCGAGGTGCTGGTGGACCCCAACGCCCAGGTCAGCGCTGGTCAGCCCATCGGTCGGGTGGGAGCCACGGGACGCACCACCGGCCCCCACCTCCACCTCAACCTGAAGCGGCTGGGCCGGCCCCCCGAGGGCTACCCCTACCCGCCTGGCTATCCCTCCGGCACGCTCCTGGACCCTCTGCGCTACCTGGAGTGGCCTGATGGCTGGGTACTGACACCCGACGAGGAACTGCCCCACCTCTACGGCGTCCACGAGGACTACGAAGGTCCCGAGGACGAGCGGAAGGCAGGCTACCTGATGAAGCAGGCCGGCGTGCGGGGGTACATCCTCTGGAGCGAGGCCATCGGCGCAGACCCCGATGACACGCGGGGGATGGACTACCGCCAGCGGACCTACGGGGACCACGTGGTCATCGTGCGCCTAAACTACAGCTATGCCGGCCACCAGCCCGACGGGACCCTCCCCCCGCCGGAGAAGTACGAGGATTTTGCAACCCGCTGCTACCAGTTCGCCCGCAACAGCCAGGGGGCGCACATCTACGTCGTCGGCAACGAGATGAACAACCCCCGCGAGTGGCCCAACGGCCAACCCATCTGGCCGGAGGAGTACGCTCGCTGCTTCAACCTCGTCTACCGGCGCATCAAAGAGGCCGATCCCGAGGCCATCGTCTGCCCGGGGGCCATTGACCCCTACCACGCCTCGCTGGCCTTCGCCCCCTACAACTCCCCTTACGGGGACATCCGCAAGTACTGGCGGACGATGCTGGAGGCCATCGAAGCCTGCGACGGCCTGGCCATCCACGCCTACACCCACGGCCCGGACCCCCGTCTGCTAGAGGATACCCGGCGGGTCTTCACCGCCTACCCCCTGGAGGGCGTGCGCTACCACTTCTGGGTCTTCGAGGATCTCCTTCAAGCCACGCCGGAGCGGTTCCGACACCTCCCCGTCTACCTGACGGAGACGACGCCCCTCTTCAAGACGCGCGATGAGCCGGCCTGGGAAGACGCCGACAAGTGGGGCTGGCCCGATGTCAACGAAGGGTGGATCTGGACGATGTACCAGCAGGTGGATGCGTGGAACAAGCGCGGTGGTCAGCAGATCCACTGCGCGTTGCTCTACCGCTACCCGCCGAAGGACCGGTGGGTGATCTACGACAAGCCCCGTGTCATCGAGGACTTCACCCAGGCGCTGGGACTGAAGTTTCGGCCCTACAAGCCCCGAGAGCGGTTGGAGTGAAGCGAGGAGAGGTGGTGGGGCGGCGGGGTGGCAAGACAATGAGGGAACGAGGGAATGAGGGAATGAGGCAACGAGACAACAAGACGACGAGAGAAGGAGCAGGACGATGAGCCGCAATTTGCTGAAGAACGGAGATTTCGAGGGCGGATGGACGCACCGCAGCATCGTCTTCCCCACCCAGGGTGCACCCTACGAGGCGGAGCGGGGAGAGATCTTCACACCGGAGGGATGGATCACCTTCTTCAAGCACGGGTTGCCGGTGGAGCACGACCCGGACAACCAGGTGGGCTGGGCCCAGCCCGAGGTGCAAGTCATCAACAAAGAGCCCCCCTTCCTAGACCCCCCTCGCATCCGCTCGGGCAAGCGAGCCGTGAAGCTCTTCACCTTCTGGAAGATCCACGACGCGGGCCTCTACCAGCGCGTCGCCCAAGGCGTCCGGCAGGGCATGCGGCTCCAGCTCTCCGCCTGGGCCCACGCCTGGTCCAACCAGGCCGATGACCCCTACACCTCCATCAACGATGAAAACATCAGCCTGATGGTCGGGATTGACCCCAAGGGCGGGACCAACCCCTGGGCGGAGAGCGTGGTCTGGAGCGAGCCCCAGAACATCTACGACCGTTTCGGGCGTCTGCGGGTGACGGCCGAAGCCCACGCCGATGTGGTGACCGTCTTCCTCCGATCGCGGGTGCTCTGGCCCTACAAGCACTGCGACGTTTACTGGGATGCCGCCGAATTGGTCGTCCAGGAGATCCAAGTTGCCGAGGAGGCGGAGATCCGCTTCGACCCGGCGGAACCGGTCGCTGGTGAGCCCGTTCAGGTCATCGTCCAGTCCGAGAGCGCCTTCGCCTCCGTGGGCCTGACGGTGCTGGACCCGACGGGACGCCCGGTGATGGCCCAGGGTGGCGGGCACCAGAAAGCGGGTGCACAGCACACCTGGCAATGGCAGTTCACCCCTCCCCGGGCCGGCACCTACACGATGCGTTTCACCGTCGAGCAGGGGGCCCGAACGGTGGCGGAGACGACGGTCACGGTGAAACCGCCGGCCGTCAGCCCCTGTCGGGGCACGCCTCGAGAGCCCTACAAGCGCACCTACGTCCTGCTGCCCCCCGGAGCCGACCGCCGATGGGTCCAGGCGATCCTGGACAGCGGCCTCTGGGAGCAGGAGCGCTGGACCATCGGGGCCAGCGCCGACGACGCCGGCATCGGCGACCTGGATGACCGGACGGTGATCGCCATCAACCCGGCGGCCTGGCCCGACGACCTGGCGGCCTTCTTCGAGCGCTACTACCCCGGCGTGACCTACAAGCCCCTGAACGTCTCCACGCCGGCCGAACTCCGAGAGGCCCTGCGGGAGATGGGCACGCCCCGCTAACCGCTACGTCGCTACCCGCCAGCCGCTATGCCGCTACTCGCTACGCCGCCGTTTTATGCACGAACTGCCCGTTACCGAGAGCATCCTCAAGATCGTCCTGGAACAGGCCCATCAGGCCGGCGCGGTCCGGGTGAGCGATGTCTACCTGGTCATCGGCGACCTGAGCAGCATCGTGGACGACTCCGTCCAATTCTACTGGGAGATCCTCAGCCAGGGGACCATCGCCGAAGCGGCCCGGCTCCACTTTCGGCGCATCCCCTTTGAGCTCACCTGCCAGGACTGCGGCCACCGTTTCACCCCGGACGGCTCCGACTACCTCTGTCCGGCCTGCGGGGGGCTTCACGTCCAGATCACCGGAGGCAACGAGTTCTACGTGGAGAGCATCACCGTCCTAGAGCCAGAGAACCTGGAGGACCTCATTGACCCAGGGTGAAGCGATGACCCAAGCTCGCCACATCTGGATCACCGGCGTTGTCCAGGGGGTGGGATTCCGGCCCTTCGTCTACGGGCTGGCCACCCGCCATGGCCTGACCGGCTGGGTCTGCAACACCTCGGCCGGCGTGGAGATCGTGGCCGAAGGCCCATCGGCGGCGCTGGACGCCTTCGTCACCGGCCTGACCGCCGAGGCCCCCCCGCTGGCCCGCATCGAACGGGTCGAAGTGACAGAGGTCCCACCCAACGGCTTCGAGCGCTTCGAGATCCGCCACAGCGTGGCCCAGGAGGGGGCCTTCCAACCCGTCTCCCCCGACATCGCCATCTGCGACGACTGCCTGCGGGAGCTCTTTGACCCCAGCGACCGCCGCTACCGCTACCCCTTCATCAACTGCACCAACTGCGGGCCGCGCTTCACCATCATCCGGGACATCCCCTACGACCGGCCCAAGACGACGATGGCCCCCTTCGTGATGTGCCCGGACTGCCAGGCCGAGTACGACGACCCGATGGACCGTCGCTTCCACGCCCAGCCCAACGCCTGCCCCGTCTGCGGCCCCCAGGTGACCTTCGTGCCCAGCCCCCACGCCACCACCGCCCGGCCCGAGGCCCAAGGGGAGCAGGCCATCCAGGAGGCCCGAACCCTCCTGCGCCGGGGCGGGGTGGTCGCCATCAAGGGGTTGGGCGGCTTCCACCTGGCCTGCGATGCCACGGACGACGCAGCGGTCCGGCGGCTGCGGGAGCGCAAGGGGCGGGTGGACAAGCCCTTCGCCATCATGGCCTTCGACCGGGCCACCGTGGAGCGGTTCTGCTTCGTGGACGAGGAGGAGGGGCAGTTCCTGGAAAGCCGGGAACGCCCCATCCTCCTGCTGCGGGAGCGCCCCGACTCGCCCATCTCCCCCCTGGTCGCGCCGGGCAACCGCTACCTGGGCGTGATGCTCCCCTACACCCCCCTCCACTACCTGCTGCTGGAGCCGGCCGAGGAGTTCCCCATCGCCCTGGTGATGACCAGCGGCAACTACAGCGAGGAGCCCATCGCCACCGACAACGAGGAGGCCCTGCACCGGTTGGCCGACCTGGCCGACGCCTTCCTGCTCCACAACCGGGAGATCCACGCCCGCTGCGACGACTCCGTCACCCGCGTCTTCCGGGGCGTCGAGCTCCCCATCCGCCGCTCTCGGGGCTACGCCCCCTACCCCGTCCACCTCCCCTTCGCCGTCCGCCAGGTGCTGGCCGTGGGGGGCGAACTGAAGAACACCTTCTGCCTGACCCGGGAGCGCTACGCCTTCCTGAGCCAGCACATCGGCGATATGGAGAACTACGAGACGCTGCGCTCCTTCGAGGCGATGGTGGAGCACTTCCAGCGCCTCTTCCGCATCCGGCCCGAGGCCATCGCCCACGACATGCACCCGGCCTACCTGAGCACCCGCTACGCCGAGCGCCAGGACCTGCCCCGCGTGCCGGTGCAGCACCACCACGCCCACGTCGCCGCCTGCATGGCCGAGCACGGCCTGAGCGGGGAGGAACCGGTCATCGGCGTCACCTTCGACGGAACCGGCTACGGCACCGATGGGGCGATCTGGGGGGGCGAGTTCCTGATCGCCGACTACGCCGGCTTCCGCCGGGCCGCCCACCTGGCCTACATCCCCCTCCCCGGCGGCGACGCGGCCATCCGCCGGCCCTACCGGATCGCCCTGGCCCACCTGTGGGCGGCCGGCCTCCCCTGGGACGAGGTGCTGCCCCCGGTGGCCGCCTGCCCCCCCGTCGAGCGGCGGGTCCTGACCCGCCAACTGGAGCGAGAGGTCAACACCGTGCCCACCTCCAGCATGGGCCGCCTCTTCGACGCCGTCGCCGCCCTGGCCGGCCTGCGCCAGACCATCACCTACGAAGCCCAGGCCGCCATCGAGCTGGAGATGCAGGTGGACGAGACGACAGGGGATGCCTACGCCTTCTCCCTGGTCCGGCAGGGGCCCGACGAGCCCCTCCTCGTTGACCCGGCTCCCGTCATCGAGGCCGTCGTCGCCGACGTGCGGGATGGTGCACCCGTCGGCACCATCGCCGCCCGCTTCCACTGGGGTGTGGCCCAGATGATCCGCCGGGTCTGTGAAGCGCTGCGCCGGGAGACGGGTCTGGATCGGGTCGCCCTCAGCGGCGGCGTCTTCCAGAACGTCACCCTACTGGGCCGGACCTTGGACCTGCTGGCCGAGGCCGGCTTCACCGTCTACACCCATCGGCTGGTCCCGCCCAACGACGGCGGGATCGCCCTAGGACAGGCCATCGTCGCCCATGCCCAACTCGATCGTTGAACGCGCCACCGAATACCTGCGCACCGTCCCCGAGGTGGAAGCCGCCTAATGCGGAACATCCTGGTCCACGGCTACCTGGAGGTCGTGATGGATCAGGTCTACCGGGCCCTCCAGGGGGACCTGGGCGACCCGGCAGCCTTCTGCCAGGCAGTCCTGGACTACATCGCATCCGAGACCGATACAAGCGAGGAGTGAACCCGATGTGCCTTGGCGTTCCCGGCAAGATCGTAGAGGTGTGGGACAACGCTTTTATGCGCATGGGCAAGGTGGACTTCGGCGGTGTGACCCGCGAGGTCTCCCTGGCCTACGTCCCGGAGGCCCAGGTGGGCGATTACGTCATCGTCCACGTGGGCTTCGCCATCAGCGTGCTGAACGAGGAGGAAGCCCAGGAGACGCTGGCCCTGCTGGCCGAGATGGGGCAGCTTGAGGAGGAACTGGGCATCGGAGCAGAAGGGGGAGCCGATGAAGTACCTGGAGGAATACCGTAACGCCGACCTGGTCCACAAGGTCCTGGACGAAATCCACCGCATCACGACCCGGCCCTGGACGATTATGGAGATCTGCGGCGGGCAGACCCACTCCATCCTGCGCCACGGGCTGGACCAACTGCTCCCACCCCAGATCACCCTGGTCCACGGCCCCGGCTGTCCGGTCTGCGTCACGCCCCTGGAACTGATTGACAAGGCCATCGCCATCGCCTCGCGCCCAGAGGTGATCTTCTGCTCCTACGG
>Ga0256830_1000352_pt1 | contig 38588 bp, 40 predicted proteins | sample 128326metaG_FD_190537 | JGI IMG/M metagenome (GOLD analysis project Ga0256830, IMG submission 190537) | Hydrothermal vent microbial communities from Lau Basin, Pacific Ocean - 128-326 | ecosystem: Environmental > Aquatic > Marine > Hydrothermal vents | place: Pacific Ocean: Lau Basin | collected...
AGGCTACTGTGATAAGCCTTATCCTGAGGGGCAGCATTAAGAAACAAGATTTTGTCTTGCCGCAAGACAGGGGGGCACCATGTTTTTTAAAAAATGATGCAAGGAAGATTTTTATAAGAGCCTTTGAAAATAAAATGAACAGTTCCATTTCTCATGCTCCCACAGGATATAATGTTGATTACAGGCGGTGTATGGATCTTCAGGTGCAGGGTTTGCGCCGGGTAATTGAAAAGAAGTTAGATAAATATGAGCCGATGACTATTAAATAACAATGTTTTACATGGTATGTTACGACATAAGTGACGACGGCAGAAGAAGAGATGTTCAGAAAATACTGGAGGGATATGGGAAAAGGGTTCAGTATAGCGTATTTGATTGCGATATATCCGATATACAATATAGAACGCTAAGAGATGAGCTTATTGCCAAACTCGACAACGATACGGACAGCCTAAGATTTTATCCTCTCTGTAGTGCATGTTACGGGAAAATAGAATACAGAGGAACCGGCGGCATAAACGAAGACGACAGGTTTTATATAGTATAGTTATGTTTCTGGTTGTAACATACGATATTACAGAGGACAAAAGAAGACAGCAGGTTTCTTCTGAATTACAAAATTATGGTACAAGGGTTCAAAAAAGCATATTTGAATGCCATCTTGACTGCAATCAAATCGAAACACTTAAAACATCTCTTGAAACGATGATTGATACGACCACTGATCATATCAGGTTTTATTATCTATGCAAAAAAGACCATAGTAAAACAGCGGTTGAAGGAATGCAGATTATATACAGAGATGAAGACTATTTCATGATCTGATCAGAAAGACAGGCTTGCCCATAAGAATAGTATTTGCGTATCATGAATGATTGACAAAAACAGTTTCGTATCTTAAGGAGCAGGCAAAGACGGCCCGAAGATGAGATGCGAAAACGTTAAGTTGTTTTTTGACGAGCCCTAAAGGTCGTCTGCCGGGATAAAGTCCAGCTTATCCCCGTCCCATAAAAACGACTTTATATGGTCGAGCTTTCCGTCTTTGACGGAGATAACAATATGAAGAGCATCAGGGAACTCCGGTTCTCCCAAGATGGTCTGCACTTCTTTATCCGTTTCTGAAAAATATGCGTCATGGTCTGTGTGGGAATGATAGAATGCTATAACCTCTGCACCACCAGCTTTTGCATCTGAAAATATTTTTTCGGCTTCTTTTCTATCAATGGCGTAGGCGGTACGCGCATCACGCTGGTGCAGTGCAGGGTCTTCAGCATGGAGCCGATTCTGTATGTTGGTGCACTCATGCACTGCCTGGTCTGTTTTATTTTGGGTTACAATTCCACAACACTCGTCAGGATATGTATTTAATGCATGTCTGCCTATTTTATCGATTACGTTTTTACTTATCTGAATCTTATATTTCATGGCTTAAATATCTGTCGCCGCCGTCCGGGAATATGACTACAACCATTCCCTCTTTGATTTTTTCCGCTGTCTCCAGCGCCTTAGCCATGGCAGCTCCCGAAGAATGTCCGACTGCTAGCCCCTCTATGGTTGTAAGTTTTTTTACCATGTTATAAGCTTCGTCTGTGTTAACGAAAATAGTTTGATCCGGAAAGTTTTGGTCATAAATTCCCGGTACAATCGAATTTTCCATGTGTTTCAGCCCTTCGATGCCGTGCATGGCATCATCAGGCTGAACCGCTATAACTTGAATCTCGGGGTTGAATTCTTTCAGCGCCCTGCCTGTTCCCATGACAGTACCGCTGGTTCCGACGCTGGCGACAAGGTGAGTAACACGTCCCTTAGTCTGTTCAATTATCTCGGGACCGGTTGTAAGGTAATGAGCCTTCCAGTTGGATGGATTATTGTATTGATCCGGTGAAAAGTATTTGTCCGGATTCTCATTGAATATTTTCTTTGCAAGGTTAATAGCGCCGTCCGAGCCTTCAAACTCACTGGAGTAGATAATTTCAGCACCAAAGCCTGCTATAATTTTTTTTCTCTCAATGCTTGCATTTTTTGGGATAACTATTTTTACCTTATATCCTTTGACCGCCGCGATCATGGCATAAGCGATTCCGGTATTGCCGGAGGTTGCGTCCAGCATGATTTTATCTTTTGTCAATAAACCGGACTCTTCCGCATCTTTTATCATCTGGTACGCCGGGCGGTCCTTGACAGAGCCTCCCGGGTTAAAGCGTTCGAGCTTTGCGTAAATAGAAACTTTGTTATTCAAATGCTCTGTGAGTTTCCTGATTCGCAGAAGAGGAGTATTTCCTATCGTTTCAAGGATATTGTTACTTACCGTATCTATGCTGGATGAACTTTTCATTGTACGAGGTTATCAAACATTCTTGTGCTCAAGTATCTTTCACCGGTATCCGGGAATATAACGACAACTTTTTTACCACTTCCAAGTCTTTCCGCCACTTTCATGGCGGCAAAAAGGTTTGCTCCTGAAGATATACCACATAGTATGCCTTCTTTTTTTATAATCATCTTTGCTGTTTCATAGGCATCCTCATCCGAGACCTGTACTATCTCGTCGATAATATCCTGGTTAAGCACTTCAGGTATAAACCCTGCTCCTATTCCCTGGATTTCATGAAGCCCGGGTTTGCCTCCTGAGATAACAGCGCTTTTTGAGGGTTCTACTGCTACAATCAATACCTGGCCGCCTATTTGTTCTTTCAGTGTTTCGCCTATACCGGTGAGTGTTCCGCCTGTGCCTACTCCGGCAACAAATGCATCAGGATTTTTGACCTGGTTCAGGATTTCACGGGCGGTTCTGTTTTTGTGTACTTCGGGATTGGCAGGGTTTTTGAACTGTTGAGGTTGGAAGTAACCCTCTGTCTCTACCAAACGCTCGGCCTCTTCAACAGCGCCTATCATGTCTTTTTCACCTTCAGTGAGAATTAACCTGGTGCCGAAAGATTTAAGTATATTTCTGCGTTCGATACTCATTGTTTCCGGCATTGTCAGTATAAGCTTATATCCTTTTGCGGCACAAACAAACGCCAGTCCTATTCCTGTATTGCCTGATGTAGGCTCGACAACCGTGTCTCCGGGTTTTATCTCCCCCCGGCTTTCCGCAGCCTCGATCATTGAGAGACACATCCTGTCTTTTATGGAAGCACATGGATTGAAGAACTCTATCTTGGCATAAATTTCAGCCCAGTCATCCTTGACCAGTTTGTTGATCCTCACCATCGGTGTGTTTCCGATAGTGTCGAACACAGACTCTGAGGCATCTTTATAGAAAAGTGATTTATTCATATAATCAATACTTATTATAACCCAAGTTGGGTAATTTCCCTGTAAATTCTATCTATTTGCCTTGCGGTTTCGTGGGCCGACCCGCTGTTATCGATAATATAGTCCGCCTGCGCCGCTTTTTCTTCCTGGCTCAACTGGGCTTTAAACCGCGCCACTACTTCCTGCTTTGAAAATCCGCGTTTTTCCAGCCTGCTGAATATTTTATCCATAGGGCATGTAACGACAATCACTTTGTCCATAGAACTGTTGTAGCCGGATTCTATAAGCAGCGGCGCTTCAAATATAATTATTCGTTTGGCATCTTTTTTATAAGCTTTACTTTTTTGGGCCTCAGCCTCTTTAAATACATAAGGATGTAGCAGCGTCTCGAGGTCCAGGCGCTTGACATCATCTGAAAACACTATGGACGCCAGGCGTCTACGGTTAAGGCCGCCCTCCGGCAGTAGAACATCGCTGCCGAATTTTTTGGCAATTTTTTCAAGTAAAACAGGTTTGCTGTCAAAAATGTTATGTACAATTTCATCGGCCTCGATTGTCAAAACTCCAAGGCTTGCAAACATCTTAAGGACAGAAGATTTTCCAGCTCCGAATATGCCTGTAAGGCCTATATAGGGCATTGCGTAACTTTGTCCGTGGTTTTGGTATGAAGCATAAAGAGATGATATCCAGGCGGATGTCGGTGTTGATTTTGTTCAACCGGTTTTATGCAGATTTTATACCAAAAATAAAGTATAGTGCAATATGCTTAAAAAATCCATTAGGACGCTTATTAAAAAGACATGGAAAACATTGACAAAATAAGGGGCGGCGAAGTAAATTTGTAGTAGCCTGTAAAAGGCTTTCGCTTGCGGCTTTGCCGTATAATTTGGAGGATAACGCTTATGTTTGGACACTGGGAACTCATATTAATACTGTTGATAGTTGTTGTCCTTTTTGGTGCCAAGAGACTTCCTGAGCTCGGGCGAGGGGTTGGTGAGGCTCTGAAAAACTTTAAAAAAGGAATAGCAAAAGACGAGATTGACGTAACTCCGCACAAAGATGCAGGCAGTCAAGAGGAAGCAAAGAAGGACGAAGGGAAAAACATCTGAATTATACAACAGCCCATATAGATTTGGGCGCCATTCGATACAACTTCGAAAGGGTAAATTCCATTGCAGGGGATCGGCCGGTTCTGGCAGTTGTAAAGGCCGATGGCTATGGGCATGGAGCTGTGCAGATTTCCCGGACGTTACTGGGGGCTGGAGCCCACGGACTGGCTGTTGCCTACCTTGAGGAGGCGCTGGAGATCCGGGAAGCCGGGATATCCGCTCCGGTAATTGTGCTTTTTGGTCTGCCTGCCGATAAGGTAAGCTACTGTTTTGATTACAACCTGACTCCTGTTGTATGGAGTGTTGAACAGGCATCTGCACTTTCCGGTGAGGCAACCAGGCGCTCTTCCAGTATCACCCTTCATATTAAGATCGATACAGGTATGGGACGGCTCGGCCTTCACCCGGGCGAAGCAGTGGAATCCATCGTTAGAATCATAGATATGCCCGGGCTTGCTGTTGAAGGAATCCTGAGCCATTTCTCTGATGCCGACCTTGCCAGCGCGGATGTTGCCGATGCACAACTGGAGCTGTTCCGATCGGTTGATTCAAAACTTCAAGACCGGGGTATTCGGATTCGTTTCCGGCATATGGCCAACAGTGCTGCGGTTATCAGTTTCAGGGCTTCTCTATTGGATATGGTCAGGCCTGGTCTTATGCTCTACGGCTATAATCCGGTTCCCGAACAATCGGACCTGGATCTAAGGCCTGCTATGACTGTTAAAAGCACGGTGATTTCTGTAAAGCGTGTTCCAACCGGTACCCCGGTTAGCTACGGAAGGACTTTTTGCACCAAGAGAGAGAGTCTTATCGCCACAATGGCGGCAGGTTATGCCGATGGGTTCTCAACAGCCTTGTCAAACCGTGGCCGTGTAATAGTACGTGGGAAAATAGCGCCGGTAGTCGGACGCGTCTGTATGGACTTGGCAATGCTGGATGTTACCGAAGTAGATGGAGTTTCCGTCGGCGATAAGGTTACTCTTATCGGAGAGGAAGCAGGTCATGGGTGCTGGGCTGATGCTATGGCCGGTCTCGCCGGAACCATTCCCTACGAGATTCTTACATCTATCGGAAAACGTGTTACGAGAGTTTATCAATGAGCTCTGAAAAAACGTGGACTTTTCTTGTTCGTCCTGTCGAACGTATTGGAGAGACTTTTGTGCGTCCTCTCTGGCTTTTGGGCGGCATAACCACCATGCTTGTCAAAACAGTCCGTCTTTCGTTTAGGCCACCGTATAATCTTCGCGGCATAGTGAAACAGATGCTCGAGATAGGTGTTAATTCATTACCTGTTGTTCTTATAACCGCCACCTTTACCGGAGGCGTGCTGGCCCTTCAAAGTTATACCGGCTTCAGGCGCTTTAGTGCGGAAAGTCTTGTGGGAACAGTGGTGGCTATGTCCATGACACGCGAACTCGGCCCGGTTCTTACCGGTCTTATTGTTGCCGGCAGGGCAGGGGCCGCCATGGCTGCGGAACTGGGCACAATGCGGGTTACCGAGCAGATAGATGCGCTTGAGACGCTGGCTACCAATCCTGTTAAACATCTTGTAGTTCCAAGGTTTCTGGGAAGTCTTTTGATGCTGCCGGCTCTGACGGTTTTCTCGGACGCGGTAGGAATTATGGGAGGCTTTTTTGTGAGTACTAAACTTCTAGGCGCCAATCCGACCACGTATCTTACAAGAACATGGGATTACCTTAAGGTTATGGATATTTATCATGGAATCCTGAAGGCTTTTTTTTTCGGCGCTGCTATTGCCTTGATCAGCAGTTACCAGGGATTCAACTCCAAAGGCGGTGCCGAAGGTGTGGGTAAGGCGACAACCCGTGCAGTTGTGTTGTCGTCCATGACTATTCTCGTATCAGACTACTTTCTTTCAGCTTGGATGTTCAAATGAACAGCAGCCCGGAAACCGAGCCTCTAATTCGCATCGAGGGTCTCTCAAAAAGCTTCGGAAGCAAACAGGTTCTTAACGGTGTCGATCTGGAGGTTATGAGAGGGCAGAGCATGGTGGTGATCGGTGGAAGCGGTACCGGAAAAAGCGTGCTTATAAAACATGTTATCGGTCTTTTGAAACCGGATGCCGGACGGATTGTCGTTGCCGGACAGGATATATCCACTATGGATATGCGCGGCATTAATAAACTTAGAAGGAAAATGGGAATGCTTTTTCAGAATGCCGCCCTGTTTGATTCCCTTCCGGTCTGGGAGAATGTCGGGTTTTCTTTGAAACAGCATACCAAACTGTCCGGTAAAGAGATAAAAAAGATTGCTGTGGAGAAGCTTAAGATGGTTGGTTTGAGTGACGAAGTGTCCGACGTTATGCCATCTGATCTTTCGGGCGGGATGCGTAAGAGAGTTGGTTTGGCGAGGGCTATAGCTGTGGATCCTGAAATAATATTATACGATGAGCCTACCACCGGTCTGGATCCGATAATGGCGGATGTAATTAATGATTTGATAATAGCTCTTCAGAAAAAGTTGAACGTAACTTCTATCAGTATCACTCATGATATGACCAGCGCTTATAAAATAGCTGATAGAATAGCGATGCTTTACCAGGGTAAAATCATTGAAGTGGGAACTCCTGAGGAGATCCGAAGTTCAGATAATGAAATTGTAAGACAGTTTGTTTCGGGAAGCGCTGTCGGACCAATCACTGTAGAGGTTATGAGGGCATGAAAAATATGTCTGCAGAACTTAAAGTTGGTCTTTTTGTTATTTTTGTTATTTTGACACTATCTTTTATGACTTTCAAGGTGGGCGGGTTTAGTTTCTCAAAAAAAGACGGCTACAGGCTTTACGCCTACTTTGATAATACGCTGGGAGCGGATAAAAATACCCGTGTTAAGCTGGCGGGTGTTAATGCCGGTATAATCGAAAATATCGATATTGTACATGGCAGGGCCAAGTTGACCATGCGTATAGATCCGGGTGTTCAGATACGCTCCGACGCTGTTGCCTCTGTTCGTGCGCTTGGCTTGCTTGGTGATAAATATGTCTCCATATCGCGTGGATCAGACACGGCCTCTTTGTTAAAAGACGGAGATACCATCGGAAGCGCCAGGCAGCCCACGGACTATGATACTCTTGTGTCTAACCTCTCAGATATGTCAGCTAAATTTGCAGTTTTAGCCGACGCTCTTAATCGCTCTATCGGCAGCGACGAAAGCCAGCAGGCTATAATCGAAAGCCTTAAAAATATCAAGCTGATAACAGAACACCTTGACAGCGCCATAACTGTAAACGACAAAAAATTGGGAGCACTGCTGGATCGGCTTTCCAACCTCACGGACTCTGTAAGCAAGATAGTAGACGAAGACAGAGAACCACTGTCAAAAGCGATCTCTGAGTTCAGCTCTTTTTCCGAGGTGCTTAATGATAGGGGGCCTGCGCTTATGGAAGAGATTTCCGGGGTTGCTGAAGACTTGAGAAGCTTTCTGAAAGAAGTAAGAAAACCTCTTCTTGTGACTGCAAAGAACCTTGAAAAAGGCTCCGGCAGGATTGAATCCACCCTTCAGTCCATTAGTCGTGTAACCGATAAAATAGATAAAGGCGAGGGGACGCTTGGCAGACTTGTAACAGATGACAGCCTTTATAACTCTGTTGACAAAGCCGCTGCCGGTATCAGCAGGCAGATTGATAAAGTGAATAAATTCAGAATCTTCATGGAGTTCAAAAGTGAGAGTCTAACAGGAATCGGTAGAGCAAAAGGATACTTTAACATTAAGCTTCAGCCAAGAAAAGAAAGGTATTACCTCTTTGGAGTAGTGCAAGATCCGGTTAGCAGTATCAGCAGTGATGAAATAGTGACCACAGAGAATTCTATAACTACACGAACTACCAGGACAACAATGGAAACAGGGTTTGAATTTACAGCTTTGTATGCAGGGCGTTTTGATGATGTTGTTCTTAAAATCGGTTTGATCGAGAACACGTTCGGCTTTGGAGCCGATTATCATCTTATAGATGACAGGCTTACATTTACTGCTGAGGCCTGGGACTTTGATAGAGATGAAGAGGGGAGCCGGTATCCGCACCTTAAAATAGGGGCTGACTATCGTTTGATGAAGCACATTATGCTGAGCACAGGCTATGACAATCCATTAAACGAAAAGTATAGAGGTTTGTTTTTTGGAGGTGGGATTCGCTTTGAGGACGAGGACCTGAAAACTCTTCTTGGAGTCCTTCCGAGTCTTACTATAAATTAAACAGAAAGCTGAATAATAACAAAACATCCAACAAAAATCATGCCGAAACGTATAGGTGAAATACTTCTGGAACTTGATCTGATAGATCCCTCTCAGGTAGAGACGGCGCTTGATATTCAGCGTTCGGAGGCATCCTCGAAACGCCTGGGAGAAATCCTGATGGGACTTGGCCTGGGCAAAGAGGATTTTCTTAAGGCTCTAAGCATCCAGCTGGGATATCCGTATGTAACTTCTGATAAGTTTCCGAAAGACAGTTCCGTAGACCATCCGATAGCTTTTGATTTTTTGAAGGAACACTGCATATTTCCGGTAAAAATGACTGATGATGTCCTAACCGTGGTAGTGGCCGATCCGAACGATCACACAGGGCTCAGCAATCTAAAGACGGCCCTTGGCAGGCGCCTGGAACTCTTCATAGGTTTTGAAGAGGATATCCTCGAATCCCTAGAAGCATTTTATGGATCACGTGGCGCTGTTATGAAACGTATTCTGGATGTGGTTGAGGAAGAGGGTGAAGACACTACCGCCTCTTTACAGGATACCGGAGAAATCAGCCAGCTTGAGGACTTGGCTGAGGACCGCGGGATTATACAGCTTGTAAACATGATTATAGAAAACGCGGTTAATGACAGGGTCAGTGACATTCATGTCGAACCTTTCGAAAACTCTCTTTGTGTACGCTACCGGGTTGATGGCATATTACACGAGGCTCAGTCGCTGCCCAAGCGTATGCAGCCGGCGGTTACATCGCGTCTCAAGTTGATGGGCCAGATGAATATCGCGGAGCGTAGACTTCCACAAGACGGCAGAATCAAGGGTAGATACTCGGGTAAAGATATAGATATTCGTGTTTCCACGCTGCCCACGATCTATGGGGAAAGCATAGTGATGAGGATTCTGGATAAGACATCCGCTTTTTTTTCTATGGAAGAGCTGGGCTTTTCAAAGCCGTTACAGAAGATGTACGAGAAACTCATACATCTTCCTTACGGCATGTTTCTTATTACCGGACCAACCGGAAGCGGTAAGACCACAACTCTTTATGCTTCCCTTGATAAACTGAACTCTCCAACGAAAAAGATAATTACTGTTGAAGAACCTGTAGAATATCAACTTCAAGGCATAAACCAGATTCAGGTTCGTTCCAAGATCGGGCTTAGCTTCTCAAACGGGTTAAGACATATTGTCCGGCAGGACCCGGATATAATAATGGTAGGTGAAATCCGTGATCTGGAAACCGCTAACATAGCCATTCACTCCGCCCTTACCGGGCACTTTCTCTTCAGCACGCTTCACACCAATGATGCGCCGGGTGCAATAACAAGGCTCATGGACATGGGTGTCGAAAACTTCCTGGTCTCTTCCACTTTGGTGGGAGTGCTGGCACAACGTCTTGTGAGAAAGATATGTCCTGACTGCCGTGAGCAGTACCAGCCTGGAAATGAAGTTGAGCATGTTTTCGGTTATAAAGTTGATATTCTCTACAGGGGCCGGGGTTGTGAGAATTGTAAAGGCACCGGATACCGTGGCCGTATTGGGATATACGAACTGCTATCCATAGATGACACTATGCGTCGCCTGATTATTGAAAATGCTACGGCAAACCGCATGAAGGAGTACGCAGTCAAGCGCGGAATGAAGACACTTAGCCAGGATGGTTTATTCAAGGCGCTTAGCGGCCAGACCACGTTGGACGAGGTGCATCGTGTAACGCAGATAGAGCTGTGAAATTCATGAGTGGTGAGCTGAAAGTTATGTTTAGGGTAAAAGGAAAAAAAGGTATCGCTCTCATGATGACCCTCTGGATTGTAGTATTGCTTGCCGTTGTGGCTGCTTCTTTTGCAGTGTCTATGCGTACAGGTACTGCCAGTGTGAGGAATTTCAAAGAGGATATATCAGCATACTATTACGCGATATCAGCATACGAGGACGCTGTTAAGTTTCTTCTAAACGATACGGACAGCGCCGTGGACTATGTTGACCAGGATGGAAAGATGATAGTGGAAGCTGATGGTGAAACATTCAGAGAAAACAGGGAGCTTCCCTTTGGCAGTGTTGAGGTTAACATTATTGATGAGAGCGCCAAGATAAATATTAATTCACTCTCAAAAGAAAAATGGATCAGGCTGCTTAATAGGTCCGGAGTGGATTTTAGAGAGGCGGAAGAAATAACCGATTCAATCCTTGACTGGCGCGACAGGGATGATCTGCGTCACGAATACGGAGCTGAAGACGATTACTACGAAGATTATGACTATGCTGCAAAAGACGCTCCATTTAGTACGGTTGAGGAACTTCTGCTTGTAAAAGGTATGGACGAAGATATTTTGTACGGGAGTGCTGAGTTGGAGCTGACAGGTATTTACGATCACCTTTCCGTTTGTTCCGGCAGGGGAATAAACGTTAATACGGTATCGGAGGACACTATGGAAATCCTGGGCGTTTCTCCCCTGGAAATGGACTCTGTTCTTGCTCAGCGTGCGGAAGGCCCTGTGATGCTTATACCTGCTTCGTTCGGGAGCGCAGGTATAGGAACAACTATTTCAGAGTGTTTCAAAATTCGATCTTCGGTAACTCCGGCCGGTACGGACTATACACGGACTATTGAGGCTCTTATCAAAAGGATTCCGAAAGGTTCGGTATACGAGATAAAAGTTATTTACTGGAGAGACGATGTTTAGAAAAAATCTGGTGATAGCGCGCCTCGAGCCTGATTCGATCGGCTACACACTGATCGAAAAAAGAGGGATTTCCTGCAGGGTCGTGGAGGAGGGCCGCTGGAGGTCGGAACCCGAAACATCGCTTCCGGAAATTCTCGTAAAGGAGCTTCAGGCAAAAGAGGCTGGTATGGTTAGGTTGGAGCTTCCTTTGAATAACGTGGTTATTCATATGCTGGAGATGCCTGCTATAAAGCGTGCCGATATAAAGAAGGCCATACCCTTTGAGCTGGAAAGGAAAATGCCTATTGCTCTTGATAATTTCTACTGGTCGTTCAGCGTTCTGGAGTCAGGCGGAGACAAAACAAAGATTCTTACCGCCGGGGTTCGGAAAAGGTATCTCTCGCCATTTATTGAGTGCATCTCAAAAGCCGGCATTGTTATAGGGTCTATTGAGTTGGGTGTCTTGAGTTTTCTGGGAAAACTAAAGCCTGCGGATGATGTTCTTTACCTTGGACTAAACGAAAACAGCTTTGACCTGACAGTGATCAAGCAAGGGCTGCCGGCTATGCTTAAGTCTGTAGAAAAACTTTCCGCTCCGGAAGCCTCGCTTGAAGCCTTGGCCAATGTGGTAAGTCGCGATATCGACCAGTACCAGTGTAAACGTGTGGAGCTTTACGGCCACATCGATAAAGATGAGCTGGAGAAGATAGGCGCGCTCTTGCCGGCGGGTGTTTCATCCCTTGGGCATACGGCAGCCCGCAGTATTATTGCGGATAAACTGGGTGCGCTTCTGCCTGTTACGGTCTCACCGGTAAAAAACTCAAAAAACGGTGGAGCAATAGGCAGGAAAACTCCTGCGGGTCCCTTTAGGCTTGATATCCTGCCTGAAGGGCTTAGTAGAAGACTGGATTTTCACAATATCATACTTGCTATTCTTCTTGCATGTTTAATGGTAAGTGTATACTTTCAGGGACATGAAAAGGCAAGGAAAGACAGGCTTGCCCTTGAGGAGATAAACCAGGAACTTGGAGAACTTCGTGAAAAAGTGGGCGGAAAAGTGGAGGAGATTTCAGGAACCCTGAGGGAGCATGAAAGAATCCTTCGTTCCTTAGCTGTTTTAAGACCTTACTTTTCGAATCGAAACAGGCCGTTTATTGCGATTACGGAACTGAACAAAATTATTCCCAAAAACACCTGGATTGTAAACTTTATTATGGATGCAAAAGGCAAGATTGAAATTGATGGCTACTCAACGCATTCATCCGATCTTGTGAGTTTGATCGAAGAATCTGACAAATTTACAGGCGCGGAAATGGCCGGGCCTATCAGAATGCAGCAGCTTGGAGAACATTTCTCCATAAGAATGTACTGGGAAGATGGCAGTGAAAAGGCCGACAACTAAAAGCTGATAATGAAGAGTATTCTTATAAATAATAAAAAAAACCTCGTGGTGATACTTCTTGGGGGCGCGATTGTCTTCCTGTTATTTCTGGTACAGCCGTGGATGAATTCAACGGACATGGAGGAAGAACTTTTCAGCCGCTACAGGCTGCTTTTAAAATATCGTTCTCTGGTTGAAGAGTCAAAAAGCCTGGGTGGAAATGTTGATGCGCTTCGGGATGAACTTAAGTCATACGAAGAACGGCTTCTTGAAGGCAGCAATACGTCTCTTGGCTTTGCCGAACTCCAGCGTGTTGTCAGTGGTCATGTCCAGAGTGCCGGGCTCAAGCTTCTGACAGTAAAACCTATGCCTATTATTGAGCGTGATGAGTATGTTGAGATTCCGCTTCAGGTTGATCTTCAGGGTGATATGAAGTCGTTTCGTGACCTTGTACGAAAGTTGGAAGCCGAGCACCTGGCGCTAAGGGTAAGCAAACTTTCGATATCTGTTGCGGATGTAAGAAATCCATATAAGCTGAATATAAAGATTGCGATACATGGAATGATAAAGTTATGATACGTAAAATTGCACTGGAAGTTGTTCTTTTCGCCCTGCTTGTATATTCGGCTGTAGCTGCCGGAGATATTGCGGTTAATTACGATCCTCTTGCCGATATTAAGGAGTCGACGGCCTCTATTAGCCGGAGCTTCGCAAGCCTGCCACCTATGCAGTATACTGCGACCGGCGGAAAAGGCATTCTTGAAAAACACCTTTTTCATCCCAGCCGAAGCGGTACGGTCAAAACTCCTAAACCAAAACCTGAAGTTCAACCAGCACTACCGGTTCCGGCTATTGTGCCTAACATTCTGCTGGTCGGAGTCCTGGAAGATCCGGATGGGGAGAGGGTCGCAATCCTGGAAGTAGAGGGCGGAAAGGCACATTCGTACAGGGTGGGCGATGTTTTTGCCGGTTTTAAAGTTGTCGAAGTAGGGGTGCTGGAAGTCAAGCTTGAACGGGATGGAGAACCATTAAAGATCAAGTTGCGAAACCAGGCCATTTCCAAAAAACGTAAGCCGTCAAGGCGTAGAGCGCCTAAGCGTAGAAACTCACGGCGCAGAACTTCACGGGAAAGATCCTTAAGAGAGAGACCATTAAGGAACAGGTAAAGAAGGTATGGAGTTAAGATAATGAGTCGGGATCAGAAAGCTGGAGAAGTTTTAAATTTATTCATGGGGAGGAACTCATGCGGAGATTATTATTTGTTCAATTAGTTCTTATTATCGTTATGGTTACGGTTTCATGTGCGCCTATGGCATCTGTGAAACGTACAAAATCCAGACATAAACCCAAGGCAAAGATTGTTAAGGTGGAGGGTGCAAAGCTTGCTGGAGGGCTTATAGAAGAGGATGAGATGCAGAAGCCTGCTGTCGAGACAAAGCACCAGGAAGTGAAGGCCCGGGCACAAGCTTCTACCCGTCTTGAGGGCAAGGGCAAGGAGAAACAGATTATTCTTAACTTTGAGAATGCGGACATAAGTACAGTGATAGAGACAATTGGAGATATCCTGGACTTAAACTATATTCTTGCGCCCGGAATTTCCGGCCAGGTTACGATTCAGTCCAACTCTAAATTTCCTGTATCAGAACTTTTTTCAGTATTCCAGGCTGTCCTAGAGATGAATAACCTTACTGCTGTAAAAGAAGGCCCTTTCTATACCATATTACCTATTGATCAAGCCAAGGGATTACCGCTTTTGGTCGAAAACGGTAAAGATGTGGAAATGACGCTCGATTCATCGTTCATAACTCACATTATAACCGTCGAGCATGTCAAGGCTTCCGACGCAGCAAGTATTTTGCGTAACCTGCTTCCAAGGGGGGCCGACCTTATTGTTTACGAGCCGACCAATATTTTGATAGTTACGGCCCGTCCCAGTGCGCTTAGCCGTGTTATGAAGATACTGGAAGCTGTGGATATTGAAGAGACCGAAACAGAGGCTGTCAGGACTTTTGTCTACTACGTGGAGCATGGTGAAGCAAAATCCCTGACCAAGATTTTAAAAACCATCTATACAGAAGGTAAGTCCAGCGGCATTCGGCGGTCTTCTATAGCCAGCCGTAAGCGCACTACCGCTCAAAAACGCAATATAAAGAAGGACTCATCCGTCACTCCAAGTACGACCACGACTATCAGTAGTGAAGTTTCCGGCGAAGTGATCCTATCAGCTTACGACGATATAAACGCTATTATCATAAAGGCTACGCCTAAAAACTACCTGACTATTGTAGATGCCCTAAAGAAGCTTGATATTCCCAGGAAACAGGTTCTTATAGATGTTATGGTGGCTGAGGTCACTTTGTCTGAAAACGAGGAATATGGAGTGGAATGGCTGCTGAAGACCGACTCGAACCCAAGAATCGAGACAGGAGGCATGTCTTTTGGACAAGTCGGCCTGACAGAGACCGATGCTGCAAACGCCACGAATTTTGCTCTGGGAGCTGTTGCTTCCGTCTTTAATTCAGACAAATTTAATGCCATACTCAATATGTTTGCATCGAACAATCAGCTTAAAGTTATTGCAAGTCCAAGCATCCTTGCCACTGATAACAAGGAGGCTAGAATTGAGGTGGGCGATGATGTGCCTACAGCTACGGGAAACCTTTCGGTAGATAACAGCACCAGGGCTACTTTAGGACAGATACAATACAGAACCACCGGGACCATTTTGGAGGTAACTCCCTACATAAATGCAAAAAATATGGTAACATTAAAAATATCCCAGGAGATCAGCAGTATGAAATCCGAGAATGTCGGAGGGCTTGATTCTCCGGTCTTCAATTCCAGGAAGGCAAAAACCACGGCGATTGTACAGGACGGAAATACTCTGGTTATAGGTGGTCTTATAGATGAAAAGATAACCACAAGCCAAGGCGGAATTCCTTACCTGTCTCAAATTCCGGTTATAGGTTTTCTGTTTGGCAGCACTAAAGACAAAGTGGTTCGCACAGAGCTGCTGATAATGGTAACACCGCATATTATTACTTACCCTGAAGATGCGAAAGCGATTACGGATGAATATAAAAACAGAGTTAGGCTCATAAACAAGAGGCTTGAACAAACAAAAAAAAGAGACGAAAAAAGAGGTAAAAAATAAGTGGCTGTTTAATCCGGGGTTGTTCAACTTGGTTACTACTATAATAATATAGATGCCCGGTATCAAGGTTAATTGATATCAGTTTAAACAGCTCCATATAAGTTATACAGGAGAATATTGAATATGTGGAAGAAAACAAGACACTTCAGAATTATCGGGATCTACTTGGCATTTGCTATGTTTATACTTGGGTCAGTGCCGGCAGATTTATTTGCCGGAATGACGCCATCGACAGCTGTCACACAAGAGGGAGAGGCCGACAGAAATGCTGATTTATATAAAATCCGTAAAGAGCTTGAGACCAAGCTGGTTTCCGAACGTATGATGGACCTGGGTCTTACTCCGGATGAAATCGATCGGCGAATCTCCAGGCTTGACGATGACACTCTTCATGATGTGGCTGTAAAAATAGATGACCTGAAAAAAGGTTCCGATGTTCTGGGCTCGGTGATCGGTCTGCTTGTTGTAGCTATTCTTGTTGTTCTGCTTCTTAAACTTACAGACCATAGAATTGTAATTGAATAAGCCGGCAGCTGGGGCATTCAGTTCCTTTTTTGTAATTTCCACTCTATTTATTACTACTTTTTTTTCCCCTGCTTTACTGCACAGCCAAGAGACTCTGCTTGATGTTCCTTTTTATCCCCAGCAAGTCTATCAGTGCGGGCCGTCCGCTATGGCTTCTGTTATGAGTTACTGGGATCGTCCCCGCTCTCCTGAAACTATAGCAGCCGAAATGTTCTCGGAAGCGGCTCGCGGATCTCTTACCCTGGATATGTATATTTACGCGATAGAAAACGGTTTTGAAGCCAAACAGGGTGGTGCTGATATTGCAGAAATAAAGCGTTTGCTGGATACTGGAGAGCCGGTTATCGTGCTTGTGGATAATGGGTTCTGGATTGTCCGGCGTGGTCATTACCTGGTTGTGGTCGGCTATCGAGATGATGGTTTTTTTGTGCATAATGGCTACAGGAAGAACACTTTTATCTCTTTTGAAGACTTTGAAAAGAGGTGGCGCCGCACTGGATACTGGGCGTTGATCATGCATCCTGAGTCAGTCTTCAGGGGTCAGTCTTCAGGGGGCGGGAAAATAAACTGAAACCTGTAAATTTATCTATCGTTGCCGCCGTGCTGTCGGTTTTGATGCTCGGTGGATGTGGATTGCATCTGCCACGAATCGTGGTGCTTGATGACCCGCTTACTGCTGAAGAACACCTAAACCTTGGAGTAAGCTATGAATTAAGGAAGGAATATGTATATGCGATAGAGCAGTACCGACTGGCTGCTGAAGGCGAGCTCAAGGCGCGTGCCGAGCTTTATACGGGTAATGCTTATTTCGGTATGGGAGATATGGATGCTGCTGAAAGCCACTACAGGTTGGCCCTGAAGGCTGATCCTGGCTTTGCTGAAGCCTACAATAGTCTTGCATGGCTTTATGCTTCGGAAAAACGGAACCTGCATGAAGCGGAAAAACTGGCTCTTAAGGCGATTGATCTTTCCGGAAATCTTTCAGATGACATGGTTGAGAATTTTCGTGATACCCTTGGTACCATAAGAGTACTGCTGCAGAAGTAGATAGTGAACCCACCGGTTGTTCTGCCTACTTATTCATCATATCAAGAAACTCCCTATTGTTCTTTGTTCCACGAAGCTTGCTTAGGATAAACTCCATGCTTTCTATTGAGCTTAAAGGATGGAGGACTTTTCTTAGTATCCACATCTTATTCAAGACGTCTTTTTCAACTAGAAGTTCTTCCTTTCTGGTTCCTGACGCGTTTATATCAATGGTTGGGAATATTCTCTTTTCGACCAGCCTGCGATCCAGATGCAGTTCCATGTTGCCGGTTCCCTTGAACTCTTCAAATATCACGTCATCCATGCGGCTCCCGGTATCTACAAGAGCGGTTGCCAGGATTGTAAGAGAACCTCCATTTTCTATGTTTCTTGCCGCACCGAAAAACCTTTTTGGCCTCTGGAGCGCGTTTGAATCCAAGCCTCCGGAGAGCACTCTGCCGCTTGTGGGCATGATCGTGTTGTAGGCCCGGGCAAGGCGTGTGATACTATCAAGAAGTATCACAACGTCTTTTTTGCTCTCGACGATACGCTTTGCCCTGTCGATTACGATTTCGGCAACTTGACAGTGCCGCTGGGGCGGTTCGTCGAATGTGGAGCTTATCACTTCTGCGTCTACTGTTCTTTTCCAGTCGGTAACTTCTTCTGGCCGTTCGTCTATAAGAAGAATGATAAGATGGGTTTCAGGGTTGCCTGTTCTGATCGCTTTGGCTATAGACTGAAGAAGCATGGTCTTTCCTGTGCGGGGTGCCGCAACTATCAGACCGCGTTGTCCTTTGCCGGCAGGAGCTGTCAGGTCCATTACACGTGTTGAGTAGTCTTCCGGGGTGTAATCCAGGTTCAGTTTCTCGGTAGGATAGTATGGAGTCAGGTTGTCAAAAAGCGGCCTGTTGATGCTGGCCTCAGGTGGCTCGTGAGCGATGGCCTCAACCTTAAGAAGAGCAAAATACCTCTCACTGTCTTTTGGTTGCCGTATTTGTCCTGTGATTAAATCTCCGGTTCGGAGATTGAATCGGCGTATTTGAGATGGAGATACATATATATCGTCCGGCCCTGGAAGGTAGCTGAAGTCAGGAGAACGAAGAAAGCCGAATCCGTCGGGCAGTATTTCGAGGACACCCTGAGCGAAAATATGACCTGTTTTTTCGGTCTGCACTTGGAGAATGGCATAAATTAGGTCCTGTTTGCGCAGGCCGCTTGCTCCTTCGATATTCAGATCCACTGCCATGCGGGTAAGTTCATCCGTGGTCTTTGCCTTAAGTTCGGTAATGTTCATGCGATGAGATTTTTTTTCGTCGAGATGATTCCCGTGTTTGCCGTTTTTCAGGTTGTTTTCATTTTTTTGAAACCTGCCACCTCTTGCGGGTTTTGAAATAGTTGATCTGGCATTAGAACCTTCCATAGTGCTTTCCCTTCCAAGTTTTAGTCTGAGTATCGACGAGCCTTAGAGGCCGCCATGGCTTTTAGTTTGATTTGTTTAGAGTTTATTTATTTAGATTTTTTAGAATCTTTTAGAATTTATGCGCAGGCTTTAGAGCTTGATTTCTTGAAAAAGATATTGTGTGAAATGAACAATGTTCCACGTGTCAGCCTTTAATTTATTTATCGGACGTCGGCTTTAATTCCTTTAAAAGACACAATCTTAATAACGATTAATAATTCTACCGGTTCCTTTAAAGCGTGGTTATATTAAACGGGGTATTTTCCCAACGTGTGATGATAACAAGCAGTTTGGTTTCGGGTTAATAGTTAAAGATGCGGAGAATTATTTGAATCGATCAAGAGGATAGTCCTAGCATAAAGCAAGATATTTCTTTTTGTCAACTTGTCATTTTTTTCATAATTTGTTTTTAAAAAAAACTAAAAAATCTAAAGAACAAAAAAATAATAATCTGTTTTTAAAATCTTCCGGTCAGTCAAGCAAGCTGTATTCTGCCTGGATACAACACCTTACCATTACTATTTATTTAAACTAGCATGCGTTTTAGCAGATGTCAAGTGCCGGTTGTATGCCTGGCGGCAGCTATGGTTGGTATCTGCTGTTCAAAGCAGCTTGTAAAGAGCTTCAAGCAGTATGTCGATGTCTTTCTGTGAGTGTTCGGCCGTAAGCGAAATACGGATACGGCAGGTATCGGCGCTTACTGTTGGAGGGCGGACAGCAGGTGCGAATATGCCAAGTCGTTCCAACTGTGCGGCAACCTTGAGGGTTTTTTTCAGCTCTCCGGTAATTATGGGGAATATGGGTGTTGCCGCATCGGCGGTTATTCCAAGCTTTTTTAAGCCATTGCCGAGGTGGCGGCAGTTTTCAGAAAGTTTTTGTTGGAGAGTGTCTCCTTCTTTCTCGATAATCTCGATTGCGGCAATTGAAGCGGCGCAGGCCGCAGGCGGAAGCGACGTGGTGTAAATAAAACTTCGTGTGAGGTTTCGCAAGTATTCCACAAGCGGCTTGCAACCTGTTATAAAAGCCCCGGTGCTGCCAAGAGCCTTTGAAAGTGTTCCCATTAAAATTAACTGTTCTGTCTTGGCTTTCTCTTTCAGAAAGTTTTTTTCAGGTGATTTCACGGGGAAAAAACCGAAAAGATTTGCTGAGGTGCCTGTGCCGTGTGCATCGTCCAGATAGAGTATAGCATTGTGCCTGCCGGCGATTTCGATTATTTGTTCAATAGGGGCTATATTTCCATCCATGCTGAAGATGGTATCGGTAACAATCATTTTTTTTCCGGTGTTGCTGGAGAGCAGTTCTTCCAGATGCATCATATCGATGTGTCTAAACACCCTGAACCCGGCTTTTGACAACCTGATCCCATCAACAAGGCTTGCATGATTCAGTTTATCGCTGAAAATCATGGTTTCTTTGCCGGCAATGGCCGCAATAGCCCCCACGTTTGCGGTATAACCGGAATTAAATAGAATAGCTGATTCAGTATTTTTGAAGGCGGCAATACGTTCCTCCAGCTCTTCGTGAAGCCGGTTGGTTCCGCTCATCAACCTGGATGCGCCGCTTCCCCAGCCGTAGTCTTGTATGGCTTTGGCCGCAGCTTTCTTCAAACGTGGATCACCGGCCAGGCCCAAATAATTATTAGAAGCGAAGTTTATCATCGTTCGCCCCGAAATACGTATTATACGTCCGTGGTCCGAGTCGATCCGGCGTGTCGTGCGGTAAAGTCCCTGGGTTTTAATTTGGTGAAGTTTGTCTTTAAATGTCATAGTTTCTCTGTTTATTTATTAGACGAACCGACTGCATTTTTCCAGTCTTGCGGTCTGTTTACGTTGGTGAAGGCCGGCACAAATCGCTCTGGAACCAGGGGGGTGATCACTTTCGGGTGCCGGGCCAGCTCGTTTAGAGCCATTCGGCCTTTTTGGACCATGGACTCTATATAAGGAAATATCATGGGTTCGTAACAGGCGGAAAGCGGCTCAACCCCAGGGCTGTTCGGCAGTTTAGGAAGTACTGCCCAGGCCCCCGGCTTTCGCATGCTTATTATCCAGTCGATGGTTTCCGGCGTAATTCCAGGCATATCTAGGGCACAGATCATCCATGCGCTATCCGGAGCCCAACGGCTTGCAGCCAGAAGTCCTGCCGCTGGCCCGGCAGTGCAGGGCGGATCGGGCAGCAATGTGGTTTGATTGATCAGTGACCCTGGAAGAGGTCCTGCGCCAAGTATAACCGGCTTATATTTTGTTGCTGCTTTATTACTGCATGCGGCAGAGTTCAGAATCCGAAATGTACGCTCGGCAAGAAACTCACCATCAACCTCAAGAAGTGCCTTGGGGCTGCCCATGCGTGTGCTCTTGCCGCCGGCCATGAGGCCGTACCTCAGGGGTCTTGCATCGATACTTTTTTTGAGTTCACTTTTTATGATTTCAAAAAACTGCTCAGCACGCCCAGTGACGTTCCAGGGTAACCTGGCTATTGAACCAAGGCCGGCCGGTTCATTATCTGATTTCGGCCCATCCAGCCATACTCGTCTAAGCGGTGAATTTTTATGCCCTTCCACAATGATCAGGTCTAGGCAGAGCGGCAGGGCTCTTAGCGCATCTTCTAGACTCATGGATGTGGAATAAATTTGAAACGATTTTGTTGTGCTGTGAGCAAACACAAAGTCGGCTCCTGCGCAGACAAACCTATTGGTATCTTTTCCCGGTCGGTCCATAACAAGGCCATGAACATCATGTTTCAGAACCGCCACTGCCAGTCCCGAGCTTTTAAGGCTGGGCAGAACGGATTCTATCAGGGTTGTTTTTCCAGAGCCCGAAAATCCGCATACTCCAATAACAACCGGCAGAAGGCCGAAGGGCTGCTGACCTTGTTCATATGAGTTTTTGCTTGTCTGCATTATTTGAAGTATACACTTTGAGAAGGGAAGAGATAAATTCGGATTGATTTTGGTTTGGCAGTAGTGATATCTTAATCACCACTATGCAGAAATTAGCTGAAAAGATCTGGATGGACGGAGAGTTAGTCGATTGGAATGACGCAAAAGTTCATGTATTAAGCCACATTCTCCATTACGGTTCAGGTGTGTTTGAAGGAATACGCTGCTACAATACCGACAAAGGCCCGGCAGTATTCCGGTTGTCCGAGCATGTGACCAGGTTGTTTGAGTCGGCCAAGATCTGTCAATTTCCAATGCCATACTCGAAAGACGAAGTCATAGAAGCCACGCTTGAGGTCATAAGAGTCAATGGCCTTAAGGAGTGCTATGTTCGTCCTTTGGCCTATTTAGGCCTTGGATCTATGGGGATTTACCCCAAAAGCAACCCCGTAAACCTCACCATTGCCGCATGGCCCTGGGGGAGCTATCTTGGTGAGGACGGTCTTAACAAGGGAATCAAGGTAAGAACTTCATCTTTTACGCGCCATCATGTAAATTCAGCCATGACCAGAGCCAAGGTATGCGGCTACTACATGAACTCTATTTTTGCCAAACAGGAGGCTATTTCCTCAGGAAGCGATGAGGCGCTTCTTCTTGACGCAGAGGGATATGTGGCTGAGGGAAGTGGTGAAAACATATTTATCGTAAGAAAGGAAATTCTGAAAACACCGCCTCTTACATCAATCCTGGACGGAATCACCCGAGACACCATAATCAGATTGGCTAAGGATGAAAAAATAGAGGTAAAGGAGTACCGCTTTACAAGAGATGAGGTCTATACGGCTTCGGAAGCGTTTTTTACCGGCACAGCGGCGGAAGTTACCCCTATACGTGATTTGGATGGTCGTGAAATAGGCCCTCCAGGTCCGATAACCAAAAAACTGCAGGCACTCTATTTCGATACAGTAAAAGGCGGAAAATCCGCATATTGTGACTGGCTGACATACGTTTGAGCTTGCAGCTTCTTAGAGAGTAGAAATCAGGTTTTTGGGAGGTAAGGAGCCTGAAGAATGGTTGATTTACACCCCATACATGTTGCTATCTCACCCTCGGTTCGTCCGACACCCAGGATTGTGCCTCTTGCAACGGTTCGCTCCTGGGCCCGCAGAGTCGGAAATCCTAACGCAAGCCGGCAAGACATTGCAGGAATTACAGTTCCCGGCATTACTGTAGATGTGCGTGGCATTCGTTTTGAGCAAAGGCGAAACCTGGTGGGGAACATGGAGTTCCGTTATGAGCGTGGAGTACTTGCAGTCCAGACATACAGCCTGATATTTATATCCAACAGGCTGAGTGAATGTGAGCGGCGGATCTGGACTGCGCACGAATTCGACCATGTTCGGGACTATGAGCGTTTGAACGAAAGATTGCTGGCAAGAGTTCAGGTCAACCCCTTTTTAAGATCGGTTTTTGTTGAGCGGCAATGGCTTCCAAGAAACAGTTTTGATGTTATTCAAACCAGTATCCGCGAGGCATGTTACAGAATCTATCGTGAGTTTACTGCGGAGGCTTCACGGCGGAGGGATACTTCCGCAGAGTACCAGCGTATCCGTAACCGCGTAAGAGCCAATTGCGGTAGATCTCGTCGTGGCGCTCTGAGGCCGCGCCGAAGTACCTGAGAGACGCGAAAAGGCTAAGCGTCATTTCTACGATATTTCTGCAACTTTTAGGTCTCTACTAAATATTGGATGGAAAATTGAAAAAGGACAAAAACGATAGTTGTCTGCTTTTTCGCGGTGTTTATTTGTTGCCTGCTGTCGTGATTGCAGTGGGTGTCTTTGGCTGGATAATACGTAGGGTCAACACTGCCCTGTTTCTCTGGATCAACAGTCACAATTCCGGCCGTCTTGATATAATAATGACTCATATCACCTCGTTGGGAGACGGGTTGATTCTTTGCCTGCTGTTGTTTTTCCTGTTTCCAAGGCGGGCTGATATTACTATTTTATCCATGGAAGCATACATCACATCAGGTCTGGCGGTAAATATCCTAAAACCACTGTTCGATCTGCCACGTCCGCCGGCCCTGTTTTCGCCGGAACTCATTCACGTGATAGGATCGGCTTATAAAAGAGGAAGTTTTCCTTCCGGGCATACTGCTTCGGCGGTTGCTGCAGGTCTGGTTTTGTTTCTGCTTCTACGGTCACCTATGTGGCGTTTTTGCGCTATTTTATTGGGTTTATTGGTCGGTTATTCCAGAGTATATGTTGGAGTTCATTTTCCGCTGGATGTTTATGCAGGCGGCCTTCTGGGTGCTTTGACCGCATGGGTGGCGGCCCGCCGACAAAAAAAGATCCGCAAGTGGCTTAATGATCTTTCACTAAAAGGGCGCCGGGCATTAAGAAATTGTAGTATGTTGCTTATGCTGGCAGCCGGCCTCTACCTGTTACTTTGGTACCCTGAAGTGATGCCCGGAGTTGAATTGAGCGCAAAACTTCTTGGGATGAGCGCTGCATTAATGGCTGCTTATCAGCTGGCTAAGGATGTAGAAGGTTTTGGTATACGAGGTCAGCTTTGAAAAAACAGGTAGCTACGGGTTTGGACCTTGTTAACCGGAGTTGGCCTAAGTCTCTAAATGGTTGCCGAGTTGGGCTTTTGGCGCATCCGCCCTCTGTAAATAGGCGGCTTCGGCATGCCGTTGATATTTTTCTTGAATCCAACAAGTTCCGGCTTACCGCACTGTTTGGTCCTCAACACGGCTTTCTTGGTCAGACGCAAGACAACATGGTTGAGTGGCAGAGCTATCGTGACCGCAGAACCGGCCTTCCGGTTTTCAGCCTTTACGGAGCCACGAGGAAGCCCTCGGCCCGAATGCTTAAAAATATCGATGTTCTGGCCATAGATTTACAGGATGTAGGAGCCAGATATTATACATTTATCTGGACTTTGGATCTTTGCATGGAGGCGGCGGAAGCCTATGGAATACCGGTTGTGGTTCTGGATAGACCAAACCCGATCGGAGGCAGGCTTACCGAGGGTCCGGTGCTTGATTCCGGGTGGACTTCGTTCGTAGGACGCCGTCCTCTGCCTGTACGGCATGGGATGACTATCGGAGAAATAGCGTCGTATTTAAAAGAAGATTTTTTTCCGGCTCTGGAACTTCACGTTATTAAGATGAAGGGATGGCGCCGCGATTTTTGGTTTGACGATACAGGCCTTCCCTGGGTATCTCCTTCACCTAACATGCCTACCCAAAACACCGCCATGGTCTATCCGGGTTTTTGTCTTCTTGAGGGCACTAACCTTAGCGAGGGCCGTGGCACTACCAGGCCGTTCGAGCTTTTCGGAGCTCCGTTTATCGATTCTGAACGGTTTGTTAATCACCTTAAGGAGTGCTTTAGGCTTCCGGGAGTTGCCTTCAGGCCTGTTTCGTTTCTGCCTGGATTTCAGAAATACGCTGGCCGGCTTTGTGGTGGGGCGCAGGTTCATGTAACCTCGCCTGATATATTTAAGCCGTTTAAAACATCTGTTGCTGTTTTAAAAGCAGCCCGCGAGCTCTACCCGGCAAAGTTCAGATGGAAACAACCGCCTTATGAGTACGAGAAGAAGAAAATGCCTATAGATATTCTTGCAGGCAGTGACAGACTGCGGAAGGCGATAGACTCAGGAGTGGATCTGAAAACCATGGAAGCATGTTGGTTAAAGCAACTTACGGAATTCCGGAAAAAACAGCGTAAAAAATACATGTTGTATTAATCTGCCTATATAATGTCTGTACCTGTTTTTACTGCGTAGATCGGGTTGAAAGATATTCATGAAACATTACAGATGAATATCCAGCAGTTTACGTCTGATCTCTACAAGGTACTGAAGCTGCTCTATAAATATTCTGTAGGATTTGGCTCTGTCATTTTCTAGGCTTTTCAGCAAAGGGTTGCAAAAGAAATGTGTGCAGCGGAAAGGTCGCTCCCATCTCTGACGTGAACATCCATCTTTACGTAGAAACCGGCATGGGGATGTTTCTTCATGATCAGATTGATCATTATGGTTCTTTTCTATGCCGAGAACTCTAAGAATTACGAGGTCACTGTCGTCATAACGTCCGTGTTTGTCTATGCAGCAGACGTTTTTACAGTCAGGACAGACTATCGATGTATGCTTTTCTATAAAACTGGAAACAGAGTTAAATGCATTTTTTAGTTCGGCTGCTATTTCTTTTTTATGAAATTTATGTTGAGGGTTATCATTAACAGGAAGCTTAAGTCTCATCCCCCTGGCGCTGCTGCCTTTACGCTGTCTTTTACATCTGACTCAAACCTTTTAAAATTTTCCCGGAAAAGGGCGGCTAGTGTTTTTGCCTTTTGATCGTATGCGTCTTTGTCTGCCCATGAGTTTTTGGGGTTTAGTATTTCCCCGGGTACGCCATCGCAGGATATTGGCACATGCAACCCGAATACCGGATCTTGTTTTGTCTCTATGCTTTCAAGCCTTCCTGAAAGAAGCTCATGAATTATTGCTCGTGTGTAGGCTATTTTGATCCTGCTTCCCACCCCATAGGCTCCACCTATCCAGCCGGTGTTTACGAGCCAGCAGTTTACATTGTGTTTGGCAATTTTTTCTCCCAGAAGATTTGCGTAGACCGAAGGGTGAAGCGACATAAATGGCGCGCCGAAACAGGCGCTGAAAGTTGCCTTAGGTTCGTTGCCAACTCCCTTCTCGGTTCCGGCCACCTTTGCGGTGTATCCCGAGATAAAGTGATACATAGCCTGCTCCGGGCTTAGCTTTGCAACCGGCGGCATAACACCGAAAGCATCGCAGGTAAGCATTACAATGTTGCTAGGGTGCCCGCCGCGTCCCTTTATAACCGCGTTGTCTATGAATGCAAGTGGGTAGGCTGCCCGGGTGTTTTCCGTAAGGGTATCGTCGTCAAGGTCCAGGATCCTGGTCTGCGGATCAAACCCAACATTTTCTATAATGGTTCCGAACTTACGTGTGCAGGAGTATATTTGAGGTTCCGCTTCTTCTGAAAGTCGGATAACCTTTGCATAGCATCCGTTTTCGAAGTTGAAGACTCCGCTGTCCGACCACCCGTGTTCGTCGTCTCCGATAAGCATTCTTTCCGGGTCTGCTGAAAGTGTGGTTTTTCCCGTTCCGGAGAGGCCGAAAAACAGGCAGACGTCGTTGTTGTCGCCTATATTGGCTGAGCAATGCATCGAGAGTATGCCTTTTTGAGGAAGAAGGTAGTTCAATATTGAAAATATCGATTTTTTCATCTCTCCGGCATAACTTGTGCCACCTATAAGGACTAATTTCTTGGCGAAATTCACAAGTATAAACGTATCAGAAGATGTTCCGTCCTCGGCAGGGTCTGCTTGGAAGTCAGGCACGTTTATTACGGTGAAGTCAGGGATATGCACCGCCCTTTCTTCTGGTGTTGCAGGGATGAACAATGTGCGGGCAAACAAGCTGTGCCATGCGTTAACAGTAATAACACGAACAGGCATGCGGTTTTCCTTATCATGACCGGCCCAGCAGTCCTGGATGAATACGTCTCTGCCTTTTAGAAAGCTCATCATGCGTTTATAAATACGTTCAAAGCTTTCCTGCGATATGCCTTTATTCTCCTTACCCCACCAGATCGCGCTTTCGGTGGATGGCTCTTTTACGATAAACTTATCATTGGCCGCCCTTCCGGTATGAAGTCCTGTTCGTACTATAAGGGGACCGTTAGCGGCCAAAACTCCTTCCTTGCGCGAAATAGCTTCTTCGTAAAGCGCTTCTGTAGAAAAGTTCCAGTGCTCGTTGGCAACATTCAAAACGCCCTGGTTTTCTATGCCGAAATTGGATTTTATTTCCATGGTTTTTACCTCTCCGTAATTTGATAATTCTGTCATGCTATTATAATTTTTTACCAAAATGCAAGTTAAAAAAATCTGCTAAAAATCTGCTTTAGTTATGGATTTTGCAAAACCATAACTTTATATGCTAACCTATTTGAATTTTTTGGACGGAGCACTTTTATGGAATCATCTATGTTAACAAAACTCAATACTATTCACTCCCATTTTAATAATAACGGGGGGAATATAATATCAGCGCTTCAAGATATACAGTCCGAATTCGGATATATACCTGAAGATGCTGTTTACTGGTTTTCCGACAAGACAGGAATTCCGGCAAGCAAATTCTTTGGTGTGGCGACCTTTTACTCTCAGTTCTACCTGAAGCCAAGGGGTAAGAATATCATAACCGCATGCTGCGGTACGGCATGTCATGTTAAGGGCTCGGATCGGATCATTTTCAGGCTCCAGGATGAACTGTCACTTGCAAAAGGTGAAGATACAACCGGCGATGGATTGTTTACGTTGGAGAAAGTTGCATGCGTAGGGGCTTGCAGTATTGCTCCGGTGATGCTTGTTAATCAAAAGGTCTACGGTAAGATGACGCCTGATAAGATGGTGAAAGAATTGAAAACCTACGAGGAAAGTCCTAGTGAGTAATAACATAAAGATAAATGTATGCATGGGAACAGGTGGTATAGCCGCAGGCGGTGACGAGGTTATGGCTGCCTTTGACCTCGAGCTCCGTAAGGCAGGTCTTGAGGCCGACGTGGAAAAACATTGCGCTGTGCACCGTGTGGGATGCAGGGGATTTTGTGCTCGGGATGTGCTTGTGGATGTTTCTGTCGATGATGTTAGAACCACGTATCAATATATCAAGGCGGATATGGTCCCGCGTCTCGTAGAAGAGCATATAATCGGCGGCGTACCTGTGGAAGATTGGGTGGTCGGGCAGGATTATCATGACTTTCATGACCGTCAGGAAAAGGTGGTGCTTGCTGACTGCGGGCAGATAGATCCTGAAGACATACAGGCATACCTGGATGTTGACGGCTACAAGGGTATTGTTAAGGCCCTTTCAGAAATGTCGCCTGCCGAGGTGATCGAATGTGTTAAAGCCTCTGGCCTTAAGGGTAGGGGAGGGGCTGGTTTCCCGACAGGTATGAAGTGGCAATTTTGCGCTGCCAACAAGTCGGACCGGAAATATGTAATATGCAATGCAGATGAAGGCGATCCCGGAGCCTTTATGGATCGTTCAGTCATAGAAGGCAATCCGCATGCTGTGATCGAAGGTATGAGTATCGCAGCTTATGCTATTGGAGCAGCCGAGGGATATGTCTATATACGAGCAGAGTATCCCCTGGCGGTTGAACGTCTTCATAAAGCGCTTAGCCAGGCTCGTGCTCATGGTTTTCTCGGTAAAGCAATTCACGGAACGTCTTTTGATTTCGATATCAAGGTGAAACTTGGAGCGGGTGCCTTTGTCTGTGGTGAAGAAACCGCTCTTATCGCATCTATTGAAGGCCAGCGCGGCATGCCACGGGCTAAGCCGCCCTTTCCTGCCGCCAAGGGGCTTTGGGGTAAACCCACGGTTATAAACAACGTTGAGACCTTGGCCAATCTGCCCTTTATTCTCCGGAAAGGTGCCGAGTGGTTTGCCTCGCTGGGCTCTGAGACCAGCAAGGGTACGAAGGTTTTTGCTCTTACTGGAAAGATATGTAACACCGGCCTTATAGAAGTGCCCATGGGTATACCTTTAAAGGAGATCATCTACGATATTGGTGGTGGAATCGAAGGTGACCGACTATTTAAGGCTGTTCAGACCGGCGGTCCATCAGGTGGATGTATTCCCGTGGAGCATATAGACCTGCCGGTAGACTACGAGAACCTGCTCAAAGTCGGCTCTATGATGGGTTCCGGAGGTATGGTTGTTCTGGATGAGAACGACTGTATGGTTAATATTTCTAAATTCTTTCTTGAGTTTACTCAGTCGGAATCATGCGGCAAGTGTACTCCGTGCAGAATTGGTACAAAGCGGCTGCTTGAGGTCCTTACCAGGATTACTGAAGGAAAAGGAAAGAAGACGGATATAGATCTTCTCCTGGATATGGCAAATGACATTAAAGATACAAGCTTGTGTGGCCTTGGAATGTCGGCTCCTAATCCTGTTTTGAGCACTATCAAGTATTTTAGGCATGAGTATGAAGCACATATAAATGATAAACGCTGTCCGGCTGCGGTCTGTCGCAGCCTGCTTACTTTCACAGTGATAGAAAATTTGTGCAAAGGTTGCGGCATGTGCCTGAGGGCTTGTCCGGCCGGAGCGATTACCGGTGAAAAGAAAAAACCGCACTACATCGACACATCATTATGTGTGAAATGTGGAGCATGTTTCGATGTCTGCAAATTCAAATCGGTAATTAAAGAATAACAAAACATTACTTAATTCAAAGTCAATCCAAACTAACTATTAAAACCAAAATAAACAGCAGGGTGTATTTAACTATGATTGATTTAACTATAGACGGTAGAGATATAAGTGTTCCGGAGGGGACGACTGTTTTAGATGCGGCCCGGTTGCTGAACCTGGATATTCCGACCCTATGTCACGATCCGAGACTGAAACCTTATGGAGGATGCCGCCTCTGCATAGTGGAGCTGGAGGGTGTGCCGCGGCCTGTCACGGCATGTACTACTCCTGTGGCCGGCGGCATGGTGGTTACCACTGAAAGCGAGCAACTTTACAGGCTGAGGCGTACGGTTATTGAGTTCTTGCTTTCAGATCATCCAAACGACTGTATGGTCTGTCAGCGGGCCGGTGACTGCACTCTTCAGGAACTCGCATATTTTTATGGTCTGCGCGACAACCGGTTCTGGGGTGAAAGAAGACGCTATGACAAGGAAGATGCAAATCCCTTCATAAAGCGGGAAATGGAGAAATGCATTCTCTGTGCCAAGTGTGTGCGTGTTTGCGGCGAGGTGCAGGCGGTGGGAGCCATTGATCTTGCCTATCGTGGCTTTAATGCCAAAGTATGCCCGCCTTATGAAAAGGATCTTGACTGTGAGTTCTGCGGTCAGTGCGTGGCGGTTTGTCCCACAGGCGCGCTTACCGGAAAAGTATGGGAGGCACAGGGCAGGCAGAAGGATGTTAAATATACCGAAACGGTCTGCCCCTATTGCGGTTGTGGCTGTAATATCACACTTCACAGCGTTAGAAACCGTGTGATAAGAGTTTCCTCCAGAGAAAATACTCTTAACGAGGGGTGGTTATGCTCAAAGGGAAGGTTCGGATTCGAGTTCATTAACAAGCCCGACAGATTGAGGACTCCTCTTATAAGAAGGCGAAAAGATGGACCTCTTGAACCTGCGTCCTGGGATGAGGCACTGGGGCTTATATCGTCTCGTTTTGAAGGTATAAAAAAAGAACATGGACCGGACGCGTTAGGGGGGCTGTCATCGGCCCGGTGCACAAACGAGGAGAACTACGCTTTTCAGAAATTTTTCCGCACGGTGATCGGCACGAACAATATTGATCACTGTGCACGTTACTGACACAGTGCAACGGTGGCCGGTCTGGCCACAGTGTTCGGATCCGGAGCTATGACGAATTCGATAGCAGAGGTGGAAAACAACGACGCTCTTTTTGTTATAGGTTCAAACACCACGGAGAATCACCCGATAGTTGCTCTTCGGATGAAAAAAGCTGCTGAAAAAGGAGCTAAAATTATTGTTGCGGACCCAAGAAAAATTCCTCTTGTAAAGTTTGCAGCTCTCTGGCTAAGGCAGAGGCCCGGTACTGATGTGGCTCTTCTTAATTCAATGATGCATGTGATTCTTGAAGAGGGGCTCGAGGATAAAAGGTTTATTGAGGAGCGGACAGAGGGGTTTGAGGCTTTTAAAGCAGCGGTTAAGGAGTTTACACCTGAATACGCAGAAAAGATTACCGGTGTGCCGAAAGAGGATATAATTAAGGCTGCAAAAATATATGCATCAGCCGGAAAAGCGGGAATATACTACACAATGGGTATCACTCAGCACTCTATGGGCACAAACAATGTTTACTCGGTGGCCAATCTTGCAATGCTTACCGGCAATCTAGGCAGGGAGTCCACAGGAGTGAACCCCTTGAGAGGCCAGAACAACGTCCAGGGTTCTTCAGATATGGCATGTGCCCCAACAGTTCTTCCAGGTTATCAGAAGGTGACGGACGAGGCTGCAAGGGCGAAGTTCGAATCCGTTTGGGGCAGGCCAGTGCCTTCAAAGGTTGGTATGACAGCCACTGAGATGACCGGAGCGATGATTGACGGCAGCTTAAAGGCTCTCTACATAATGGGTGAAAATCCACTGCTGAGCGATCCAAACATGGGGCACACGACAAATGCCTTGAAAAATCTTGAGTTTCTTGTAGTGCAGGACATATTCCTGACCGAGACCGCTGAACTTGCCGACGTGGTTCTGCCCGCGGCGTCTTTTGCCGAAAAAGACGGCACTTTTACAAATACCGAGCGGCGTGTGCAACGTGTAAGAAAAGCAATAGACGCACCTGGTGAGGCACTGGACGATCTTGAGATCATATGCAGGCTTTCTTTGCGCATGGGTTTTGATCTTTGCTTAAACACGCCTGAAGATGCGTTTCTGGAAGCGGGTTCGCTATGGCCTGCATTGGCTGGTATGACCTACCGGCGCATTAATGATAATGGGCTCCACTGGCCGTGTCCGACTTCGGATCATCCAGGAACTCCATATCTCTTCCATGGAACTTTTCCAAAGGGTAAGGCGACTTTTACACCGGTGCCTTTTGTTAAGTCCAAGGAATTGCCTGATGATGAGTATCCGTTTGTTCTTACCACAGGGAGGGTTCTGTTTCAGTACCATACCGGAACTATGACCCGAAGGTCAAAAGCGCTGGAAGCCGTGGCGCCGGAGGCATTTGTCGAGATAAATACCGCAGATGCCGAAAACTTGGGCATCAGCACCAGCGATATGGTTTCCGTGACATCCCGCAGGGGAGAGATAAAGCTTAAAGCAAAGGTGGCTGACAAGGTCGGCCCTGGTGTGGTATTTATTCCTTTTCACTACAAAGAGGCGGCGGCCAATATTCTTACCAATGATGCGCTGGATCCTGTATGCAAGATTCCCGAGGCCAAGGTTTGCGCGGTTAGACTGCAAAAAGCATAAAAGGCGAATATAGGTTCGCATTTACAATTTAAAAATACTAAGGAGGAGTACAATATGTCACTTGATCCAACAAAACACGCTGACTGGGAAATAGCCGAGGCAGCGGAAAAAAACATGAAAACGGTTTACGAGCTTGCCGAAGGGCTCGGCCTTGAGAAGGAGGAGCTTTTGCCGCATGGCCATTACGTGGCCAAGCTGGACTTTAGTAAAATTCTTAAGCGCCTTGAAAACAGGCCGGATGGCAAGTATGTCGATGTTACGGCTATAACGCCGACACCCCTTGGTGAGGGTAAATCGACTTCCACCATGGGACTTACCCAGGGCCTCGGAAAGCGTGGCAAGAGCGTGATCGCCGCTATCAGGCAACCATCAGGCGGTCCGACCATGAATATCAAAGGTTCGGCTGCAGGTGGCGGGCTGTCGCAGTGTATTCCGCTTACCCCTTTTTCACTTGGTCTTACCGGCGATATAAACGCCATTATGAATTCTCACAACCTGGCCATGGTTGCACTGACAAGTCGTATGCAGCACGAGTTCAACTATGATGACGCGCAGCTTGAAAAGAGAAATCTTAAGCGTCTTAACATTGATCCGAACAATGTGCAGATGAAATGGATAATTGATTTCTGCGCGCAGTCCTTAAGAAACATCATCATAGGAATCGGCGGCAAGATGGACGGGTTTATGATGAATTCGAGTTTTGCCATTGCCGTGTCATCCGAGGTTATGGCTATTTTGTCTGTAGCCAAAGACCTTAAAGATATGCGTGAGCGGATGGGTAAGATTGTGGTTGCCTATGATAAAAAAGGTAAGCCTGTAACCACAGAAGACCTGGATGTAGCCGGTGCCATGACCGCGTGGATGGTCGAGGCTCTTAACCCGAACCTTCTTCAGACCCTTGAAGGACAGCCTGTTCTTGTTCATGCAGGGCCGTTTGCCAATATCGCTATTGGTCAGTCATCGATAATTGCCGATAGAGTGGGTCTTAAGCTTGCTGATTATCATGTTACGGAGTCCGGTTTTGGTGCGGATATAGGGTTCGAGAAATTCTGGAATTTAAAATGCCGCTTCTCCGGCTTAAAGCCCAATGCCGCAGTTCTTGTCGCCACAATCCGTGCTCTTAAATGTCACGGAGGTGCGCCTATTCCTGTGCCCGGCAAACCGATCCCGGCTGAATACCAGGGAGAAAACGTTGGATGGGTCGAAAAGGGTTGCGAAAATCTTGTGCATCATATTAATACTGTTAAGAAGGCGGGAATTAATCCAGTGGTATGTATAAACGCTTTCTACACAGATACTGATAACGAAATCAATGCCATCCGCAGAATCGCTGAGGCCGCAGGTGCGAGGGTTGCTCTTTCGAGGCACTGGGAAAAAGGCGGCGAGGGCGCGCTTGAACTTGCTGATGCGGTTGTGGATGCTTGTGATGAGCCAAACAATTTCAAGCTGCTTTATGAACTTCAGGTGCCGCTTAGAGAAAGAATCGCTACACTTGCAGCCGAGGTGTATGGTGCGGACGGTGTGGAGTACTCTCCAGAGGCTCTTAAGAAACTTGATCAGATACAGGACGATCCTGAGCTTTCGAAGCTTGGAACCTGTATGGTGAAGACTCACCTGAGTCTTACCGACAACCCAAGCCTAAAAGGTGTGCCCAAGGGTTGGAAGCTCTTTATCAGGGATATTCTCACCTATAACGGCGCAGGGTTTGTTGTTCCGGTGGCAGGTGCTATCAGCTTGATGCCCGGAACTGCGTCTGATCCGGCTTACCGCCGTGTTGATGTGGATACGGATACAGGAAAAGTTAAGGGATTGTTTTAGTCCGATACTGACAATAATCCTTAATTTTAGAAATAACTATTTGGAAAACGGCGGCTCCATACGGTCGCCGTTTTTTTTTGCATCTTTCCGGATACTGTAAATTTTAGAATTTTTTAGAGTAAAAAAGATGAATAGATCGTACTTAAAATAGATCGTACTTCACCAGCCTTCCATCAAGGCCGCCTGACTCAATCGGCTTTTTCCATGACGGTTTCAGTCCTATTTTTTTGATAAACTCTCTCTTGCCAAAATAAATATATGCGGTGGAACCTTTGCATTTGTTCTTTAAAAAATCACCGAAATCTTTGTAAAGGAGATCAAGTTTCTGCTTTTCTCCCATACGTATACCGTAAGGAGGGTTTGTGATAATAACTCTATTGCTCAAGCTACTTATCTTTCTGAAATCAAGAGTTCTAAGCTTTATTTTAGCTCCATGGGGCAAGTTTAGTATATTTGTTTTTGCTATATCAATAGACCTTGCGGAGGAATCGCTTCCAGAGATACGTTCTTCAGGCAATGCTTTGATCTGCCGGTCGAGTTCTTTTTTTACTTTAGCCCATAGCCCGCTGTCATAATCCGGCATAAATTTAAATCCAAAATTACTGCGGAAAATACCGGCGGGAATTCTGCAAAAATGCATTAATGCCTCACTTAGCAAAGTGCCGGACCCGCACATTGGGTCATAAAGTGCGGCAGAGCCGTCCCATTCAGTATACTTAACAATAGCAGCAGCAACTGTTTCCTGCATGGGGGCTTCTACTGAAGTCTTTCTGTAGCCACGTTTGTGCAGAGAACCGCCGGATGTGTCCAGGCTGATGATCGCTTTGTTACTTGTTATGTGGAGGTTCAGCCATATGTCAGGGGTTTTCGGGTTGATATTAGGCCGTTTTTTTGTTTTTTCGATGAATGAATCAACGATTGCGTCTTTTAATCTCAGGGATGCATATTGCGAATTTCTTATTTTGCTGTTTGATACATTGCTGAAAATGGCAAACGTACTTTCCTGGGGAATTATGTCTAACCAGTTTATACGCTTTGCTTTTTTGTACAGTTGGTCGGTTGTGTTACAGTTAAACCATACAAGAGGCGCAAGTATTCTTGATGCAAGCCTTGTGCAATAATTAATGCGATAAAGTGATTCCTTGTCCGCGTCAAAATATATTCCCCTGTATGCTGGACTTATTCTTTGTGCGCCAAGTCGATTCAGCTCTTTGGCTCCGACCTCTTTTATCCTATCTGCAATCTGAGCGAAAAAACGGTTGTTTTTCTGATATTCATACATGAAATTCCCTGGTATTTGTTGACCTCACATTGATATTCTAAAGTATTCTAACAGTTTTAAAAGATTTGGTGTTTCATAATCGTATAGCTCGAAACTAAATCTGAAGCTGAGATATTTGACAGAACTAGGTCACGACAGTATAATGTAAAATCTTTAAAATAAGGAGGTTGAATATGGCTAAGAAAATAGCGGTGATTGTAAGGGATAGGCAAGGAGAAGCCATGCGAATGGGTCTCGGGATCATACTGCTTGATGATGTGATTGATGTATATGTTTTGGATAGAAAACTTGAGGAAACGGAAGATAATACTCTGAACTTTGAAACCATGAAAGATATGGATATGAACGTATACACTAACTGCAAAGACAATAAGGATATGGAATACCTTTCCACAGAAGACCTAGCAAAAAAACTTACACAATACGATCACATACTGCCATATTAGATACATAAGGCATTGAAGAAGGAGATAGATTATGAAGATATTATATATTCTTAAGCAAGATCCGGATGAAACGTTGAACTCTATTATGAACGAACATAAAGCTTCAAATGATGTTACAGTTATCGATTTAAGAGAGAACAAGAACTATGATCAAATTATAGATCTCATTTCAGAAAATGATAAGGTTATATCCTGGTAGTTAATTTAATCTTAATCTTAACATTAACCAAGTAATAGAAAAAACAACCGCTGTAATTACTAAGGAGGTACTAAAACATGAAACTCGGTATTTTGGTGAATACGGACAAACACCTTGAAGACATAATCGGACTTACAAAAAGTGCTCTATCCAAAGGCCACGAAGTTACTATGTTTACTATGGATGAGGGTACCAATTTTTTTACGGATCCCTCCTTCACAGAGTTATCTAAACTTCAAGGCGTTACTATGAGCTTCTGTGATCACAGTGCAAAACAATTAAATGCTAAAACCGATGGCCTTCCATCTGAAATAACAAGTGGCAGTCAATATGACAATGCTGCCATGTACAACAGTTGCGATAAGTCGATAGTGCTATAGAAAATAGAGAATTTTTTATAAAATCAAAAAGTTGGTGGCGATTGTAGGTTGTCGACAGGTTTAAGGGTATATTGTTTTGCTGCCTTCGGTGTTTGATTTTCAGATCTGTTTTTTAAATGTCCCATGCTGCAAAGCAACCGGTGTTGCGTAAAGTTCTTGTTTTCGGAATAAATCCTGTTCGTGAGGCGCTGCTTGCAGATAGCAAGCCTGTAAAGTGTGTATATTTTGAAGAGGGGCGCAAAAGGCGGGCGGCTTTTGAAGAGATCCGGGAGTTGGCTCTCCGGGCCGGTATTCGGGTGGAGCTGTTGCCAAAGAAGGTGTTTAGTGGAAAATGTCCTTCCAAAGCGGCACAGGGTGTAGCTGCCGAAACCTTGGAGAAAAAACCGCTGCCTCTTAATGCGCTGCTTGATATTCCGGTCGAAAAAGATGAAACACCTTTTTTTGTTCTTCTCGATGGCGTAGAAGATCCTCGCAATTTGGGAGCTATTATCAGAACTGCTGAAGCCTGCGGTGTTCATGGCATAGTGCTTCCCTCCAGAAGGTCCGCAACTCTCGGGCCGACAGCGGCAAAAACATCATCCGGCGCCCTGGAGTCCATGAACTTCTCTGTGATTACAAACATAAAAAGAGCGATAAGCGCTATGAAGGATCGTGGAATCTTTATTGTGGGTGTTGAGCCGGAAAAGGGGCCTAGCCCATGGAGAGTGGATCTTAGAGGCCCTGTTGCTGTTGTTTTTGGTGGTGAAGGGCGGGGTATTCGTCCTACAGTTCTTTCCAGTTGCGACCTGTTTGTTTCCCTCCCGCAGCTTGGCCGAATAAACTCCCTTAATGTATCTGTTGCTACAGGAATGCTTCTGTATGAAATACTACGCCAGAGAGCCTGATTGTGATAACATATTGAAATTGTTCAAATAATTTAGTTGGATTAATCACCCTGTGCGACCTGTCAGAGAACTTGGTACTTGTTTAATTCTTTCCATCAGAGTATAATAGCCCTTGATTTTTTTCGTGCAAGTATGTATAAGCTAGAGCTTGACTCTTCGGCGTTGTCTGAATTTGCCACCGTAGCTCAGCTGGAAGAGCGGCTGATTTGTAATCAGCTGGTCGGGGGTTCGAATCCCTTCGGTGGCTCCAGACAGTCGTTTTATGTACTTTAACGAGGCGTTTTTTAGTTGTTGGATGATTGATTCAGGTTGTTGAACTTAGCTTTTAGGCTATGTTTTGTGGAGAGATTCCCGAGTGGTCAAAGGGAGCAGACTGTAAATCTGCCGGCTCAGCCTTCGGAGGTTCAAATCCTCCTCTCTCCACCATATGTTTTTTATACAATAAATATATATAGTATGAGTGGGTGCGGGAATAGCTCAGTTGGTAGAGCGCTAGCCTTCCAAGCTGGATGTCGCGGGTTCGAATCCCGTTTCCCGCTCCAATAATCACCTGAGCTATTTTAAAAATATTGGAAAATTTTATCTGAAACTGGTTTTAATAGAACGGTTTATATGCCCATGTAGCTCAGTTGGTAGAGCACATCCTTGGTAAGGATGAGGTCAGCGGTTCAATCCCGCTCATGGGCTCCATAGATGGGGGGACTCCGAGGCGGTTGGTGCCGGTTCGGTAAGTTCGGTTTTTAATAATATTATTTTGATTTTGGTTATGAGGAGGATCTAATGGCAAAAGAGAAATTTGAACGTACAAAGCCACATGTAAACATTGGAACTATCGGTCATGTTGACCATGGTAAGACGACGCTTACAGCAGCAATCACGAAGGTACTTGCTCTTCGTGGTCAG
>Ga0256830_1000353_pt1 | contig 38428 bp, 39 predicted proteins | sample 128326metaG_FD_190537 | JGI IMG/M metagenome (GOLD analysis project Ga0256830, IMG submission 190537) | Hydrothermal vent microbial communities from Lau Basin, Pacific Ocean - 128-326 | ecosystem: Environmental > Aquatic > Marine > Hydrothermal vents | place: Pacific Ocean: Lau Basin | collected...
GAGAACGTATTCCCTTGTGTTTGGCAGTTCTGCCCAGATCACGTTGGGGTTCATCACCTCTTCTGCCTTCATTTCACCCTACCCTAAGACTGCCTAAATAAATATTTTTCTAATAAAATTGAAATGGAGTCTAACTCTGCCTTGCCTTTTTCTTTCCAACAATCACCAGATAGGCAAGAAAGGCATCAAGCTGAATTCTCTCATGAGCTCCTTCGGTGAGTCTGAAATCTGTTTCACCAAGCCTGTCTATCAGAATGACCTTCAGGGATTCGTCAAACTTTGAAGATACTATCTCCCTGTAAAGCTGGGATACTATATCCTCACCGCTCATCCCGTACTCGATCATAAGCCTGTCAAGATGGTCGCGTGCATCCATAAAGCTCCCCTTCAGTGCAAGTTCCACAAGTTTTTCGATCTCTTCTGGCTTTGCCGTTGCCGTTATCTGATAAATCATGTCCGGAGTAATTCTCTTTCCAAGCACAGATGCACCCTGAAGAGCGTTTATCGCCTTCCTGAAGTCCCCGCCTGAAATGTAGATGAGTGCATCAAGAGCCTCTTCATCAATTTCCACATCCTCATTTCTGCATATAAGCTCAAGTCTGCTTCTCATCGCCTCTTCAGGTACGGGTCTGAATTTGAAAACTGCACATCTGCTCTGGATTGGCTCTATTATTCTGCTGACGTAATTGCAGCTCAGAATGAACCTGCACGTTTTTGAATACATTTCCATTGTTCTTCTCAATGCTGCCTGAGCGTCTGCAGTCAGAGCATCTGCCTCATCCAGAAATATTATTTTGAAAGGAGCTGAGATCGGCGCGGTTCTTGCAAATTCCTTTATTTTGTGCCTTACAACATCTATTCCTCTCTCATCACTGGCATTCATTTCTATGAAGTTATCCTGCCAGACGTCTCCAAAAATATCCCTTGCAAGTGCGATAGCAGTGGCGGTTTTTCCCGTTCCCGGAGGTCCGGAAAAGAGAAGGTGCGGTATGTTCTTTTTCACAGCGTATCCCTTCAGTCTCCCAATGACCTCGTCCTGCCCCACAACCTCATCAAGGGTTTTTGGCCTGTATTTTTCGACCCAGATTTCGGTGTCCATCGAGACTGAATTTTACAAGGAAATATTAAAATCTTCTGAAGATATCTGAAGCCGTTCTGTTTTTGAAATCCAACTCAATCACGGTGATGCAGTTATATAGTGACACTCAGGATTTCATGCAGGTGAAAGCATGGAGCTTCTCAAGAAGGAAGATAAAGAATACCTGAAAAAAGAGTTTGGGAAGATTCTGAGGGATGGAGTTAAAATTCTGCTCTTTACCAGCAAAGATGAGAATTGCAAATACTGCAAAGACACAGAAAAGCTTCTCAAGGAAGTTTCAGAGTTATCTGACAGAATAGAGCTTGAAATTCATGATGTGGAAGATAAAAAAGCAAGAGAGATGGGCATTGAGCTTGCCCCAACAGTAATTGTAACCGACAGCATGGAAGAGCTTGGATCAGGGGTAAGATTCACAGGCATCCCATCAGGATACGAATTCACAGCCCTCATAAAGGACATAATGTACGTTTCAACTAAGCAGCTGGAGATAACCGATGCAACAATACAGGAATTGCAGAACATCAGGAGCAGGCTGAAGATTGAGGTTTACGTCACACCAGCATGCCCCTACTGTCCGAAAGCTGTTATGATTGCCCATCAGTTTGCAATGGTCAGCGATAAAATTGAAAGTGAAGTGATTGAGAGCCTTGAATTTCCATCCCTTGCAGACAGTTGGGGAGTGATGGGTGTTCCGCACACGGTAATTAAAAATCTTGACAGGGGCAACGTTGTTCAGTTTGTGGGGGCATATCCTGAAAATTACGTACTGGATTTTGTCAGAGATGCAGATGAGGGAAAGGAGGTTGAGATGAAATGATTTGATGCCGTATGTTTTCAGATTATCCCACCTTCACCATCAGAAGAACAAAATCGGTTACCGTGCCTGTGATCTTGCCGAATGAGCCTGTCCAGATTCTCATTCGCCAAGTAAAATGAAATTCAGGATCATTCCAGAGTTCGGAGCTGTGGAAGTGTCGAAAGCTTCACAGGTGAGCCAAATGCTCTGTCTCCAGCATCTCCAAGACCCGGAAGAATGTAACCATCATCGTTGAGCTCCCTGTCTATTTCAGTTACAAATATCTCAACATCCGGAAACTCTGACTTTATCCTGTGTATTCCCTTTGGAGCGGCCAGAACACCAAGAATGACAATCCTCTTTGGATCACCGTATCTCTTCACCTCTCTGACAACCTCAACAAGTGTTGAACCGGTAGCAATCATCGGATCGGCGATTATGACCGTGTCCTCCTCCTTAATCTGAGGTATCTTTACATAATGCATGTCTATTCTGAATTCAGGTGCCTTTCCTCTCACTGCAGAAACAATCCCAATCCTGGCCTTCTCAAAAACCTTCACAAGACCCTCCATCATGGGAACAGCTGCTCTCAAAACAGTTACTATCACAACATTCTGCCTGTCTCTGCAGATTATTCCCTCCGTTTCTTCCAGAGGTGTTTCAATTTTGAGCTTTTCACAATCCATGGTTTTTATGAGTTCATAGCCCATGAACCTGCCAAGCTTGACGAGACCCTTTCTGAACCCAATGGAGTCAGTTTCACGATTTCTCAGCTCAGTCAGAATTTCAAGAAGATATGGTGAATCCCTCATCGTATAAACTCCATTCCACCTCTCATCCTGTATCATATCCCTCACCTCAAAATCTGATCCAGAATTATTGCAGTTATCGCTCCAGCAGCCATACCAGATTCAAGGATGCCTGACACAATTTTTGGAAAATTCTGGAGAAATTCTGAAGGAAGCTGCGGAGCACCAAGACCGATAATCAGTGAGCTCGCGATCACAAGCATGTTCCTGTCGTTCAGTTCAACGTTATCCTTTATCAGCCTCAATCCTGTAACACTTATCATCCCATACAGAGCCACGGTAAGTCCACCAAGAACAGGCTGGGGAATTGAGGCAAGGATAGCTGAGAATTTTGGAAAGAGAGACATCACTATGAGAATGAATGCTCCAACCTGAACAACCTGTCTGCTGGCAACTTTTGTCAGGGCAACGAGGCCAATGTTTTCGGAGTAACTTGTTGTTCCATTGGCTCCAAGCATTCCTGCAATGGTGCATGCAATCCCTTCACTCATTATTCCCCTGTTAATGTGCTTTCTCGTTATCGGTGCCTCAGATATGGCTGAGATCGCATGATAATCACCAACGCTTTCAATTATGCTCACCATGTATGCAAAAAGAAGTATGATTATTGCTGAGGTTTCAAAGACCGGCATGCCCCAGGGAAACGGAGCCGGAATGTTGAAAACAGGAAACTCACTTACAAGTGCAAAATCTGTCATGCCAAGGGGGACGCTTGCAACATATCCAACAACGGCACCTGCAATAACAGGCATTGCTTTCAGAGTTCCTCTGGATTTCAGTGCCACTACCAAAGTTGTGGCAAATGTTATCAGAGCAATTACAAAGGCTTTCGGAGCTGTTGCAGCACTTGGATCTGAAAAAAAGTTCAGAGCATACTTTACAGCAACGTGAGCAAGAGAGAATCCTATAAGCATTATTGTAACACCTGTAACCACAGGAGTGAATAGCTTTCTTAACCTCCCAACAATTCCGAGTCCTCCGAAAAGGGCCTCCACAACACCACCAGCTATCATTGCACCTTCAACAGCAGCCAGTCCGGAAGAGCCGCCTATGCTTATCAGACCCGGAATGAACGCGAAACTCGATCCCTGAACTATGGGGTATCTCGATCCAACTGTTGTCTGCAGGAGTGTGGCGATTCCCATTGCAAGCAAAACCACCTGTATCAGCAGGGCAATCTGATGCCTTTCCAGACCAATAGCATTCCCGACAACAAGAGGGACAGTTATTGTCGCACCGAACATGGCAAGGACATGCTGAAATCCAAGAGCAAAGGCTCTAACAGGAGGCACTCTTTCATCAATACCAATCCTGACCTTTTCCATTATACCGCCCCTCTTTGCCGGATGGATTCCAGTAAATAATCTTTTCTAAAAAGTGCTCAGAAGTTTTTCAATCTCACTCTCAAGTTCTTCGGGACTTTCCAGAACATGAATTCCATCCACACTCCTTAGTTTTTCGACATGCTCCACATCCTCCTTTCTGACCCTGAGCCTCAGCTTTTTTCCATCAGGCAGATCTGTCACAACTTCTCCTTCCCTGTAGTCAGATGGCATTATGTAAACCGGAACAAATGCCTTCAAGGCCATTAAGGCTGAATTTGAAAGGAGTGTGTCTGCAATTCCGCCTGCTATCTTTGCAACTGTATTTGCAGTGGCAGGAGCGATAATAAGTGCAGAATACTTCCCTATCTGGAGTTCTCCTGCAAGAAACGGTGAGTTGGCATTTTTCTCAACATAAAACCTGTCAAATGAGCTTTTAACTTCATCAAGAAGTTTGTACCATTTCAGCACCTGTTCTCCAGCCTGTGAAGCGTAAACTCGAATCTCAACACTGTGTTTTTCTTTGAGCCTTTTCATCACATCAATTGTTTCCCTTATCCTGTCACCTGCTCCTGTTATCCCCCATGCAAGCCTGATCCTGTCCTTTTCCATATTCATTTATGTGGGAGATGAACCTTTTAAGTGTTTTTCTCAAGCTCCTGAACCCCTCCTCATCCTCAACAACACCTTCCAGTGTATCTTTGCTCCAGAAAGTTGCTCCAAGATTTGCACCGAAAAAACCACCACTCACAGGAATTGCTCCATTGAGAATAAGATAGCTGTGGATCTGAAGAAGTGCAATCTCCTGCCCACCCATCCTGTCACCACCAACTGCAATCCCCATTCCAGGTTTTCCCCTTAAAGCGTCAGGATTCCTGGCGAATAACGCTCTTGTTCTGTCCATAACAGCTTTAAGCTGGGCTGAAATGCCGCTGTTATAAACAGGACTTGCCAGAATCACTCCTTCTGAGCTTTCGATTTTATCATAAAGCCCGACCATGTCATCGTCAAATATGCACTCTTTTGCCCTGAGGCAGTGATCACAGTGAATGCAGAAGTTTATTTCCTTGTTCCTTACTGAGAAAAGTTCAGTCTCAAACCCTCTCTCCTCAAGCTCCTGCAAGGCATAGCTCAGCACGTGAAACGTTGCTTTTTTTCTCGGACTGCCACATATACCCAGTATCATGCATTTTTCTGAATCGAAATGCTATTAAAAGAATTCTTCATGCACTCAGTCAAAACAGCCCAAAGCATAAATAATTCCTTTTCCCAACTTTCCGAAATACTTAGGGAAAATGGATATTTAGCCCCGAAATAAAACCTGCACCTCAAATACCGGGACGTAATAATGTCTGGTTGTTGGAGGTGGGCAGGTGTCAAAGATGGTTCAGGAGGGGGTGTTATCCTTGAAAAATTTTGCATATATTGGTATCGCAATTGTGCTGTTCACTGTAACAGTCGTCGGTATGTCCAGCGCCCAGAGTGGAGAGGAAATATTCAGCAAAAAGTGCAGCGGATGCCACACCATAGGTGGTGGTGATCTTGCAGGGCCGGATCTTGCAGGTGTGACTCAGAAAAGAGACAGAGAGTGGCTTATCAGGGTAATTGTTGAGCCCGATAAACTTGCAGAGGAAAATGATCCCATCATGAATGAGCTTATAGCCGAATATGGATACCAGATGCCAAATGTGGGTGTGACGAGAGAAGAAGCCGAGCTGATACTGGAATTCCTTTCTCAGTTCACTGTGCCTGAAGAGACACAGCCAGAGGAGAAAGAGACTCCAGTTCCCTCACCTGAGGTTACTCCTGAAGAAACAGTATCTGGAGATCCAGAATCCGGCAGGATGCTTTTCATCGGAGAGAAGAAATTTGCCAGTGGTGGTGCACCCTGTATTTCATGTCATTCTGTAAAATCAGCAGGTGTGAATGGCGGAAATCTTGCCAAGGACCTGAGCGATCTTTATTCGAGGCTCGGGGAGAAGGGTGTATATGGAGCACTGAAAAGTCTTCAGTTCCCCGTTATGAAAGACATCTATCAGGACAGAAAGCTAACAGATGACGAAATAGCAGATCTGGTTGCTTTCTTTAAGGAGGCCGAGCAGGGACAGGAAAAAGCTGATCAGTATCCACTTTCTGGTTTTGCAGTTTTTCTGGTTGCATTGATTATTGCTGGTGTTTATTACGGGAGGGTGAAATGAAATGTCGGGAAGAATAAAGGATGTTTTTTCTCCTGAAACCAGGAGCTGGGAGGAATTTTACAGAAACAGATGGCAGTACGACAAGGTGGTCAGATCGACTCATGGCGTAAACTGCACAGGTAGCTGCAGCTGGTTTGTGTATGTGAAGGACGGGATAATTACTTGGGAATTGCAGGCGAATGACTATCCAGATTTCAATTCTGACATCCCGAACTATGAACCGAGGGGGTGTCAGAGAGGTATCAGTGCATCGTGGTACGTTTACAGCCCTCTGAGACCGAAGTTTCCCTACATAAGGGGAAGACTTCTTGATCTCTGGAGGGAAGCCAGAAAGAGCCATTCCGATCCTGTTGAAGCCTGGAAAAGCATTGTTGAGGATCCAGAAAAAAGAAACAGTTATGTGAAAAAAAGGGGAATGGGTGGATTCAGAAGAGCAGGATGGGATGAGGTTGCCGAAATAATATCGGCCTCTCTGATTTACACGATTAAAAAGCATGGTCCTGATAGAATTATTGGCTTCACACCAATTCCTGCAATGTCGATGATAAGTTACGCATCAGGGGCGAGATTTCTTGAGCTCATCGGCGGAGTCTGCATGAGCTTTTATGACTGGTACTGTGATCTTCCCCCCTCCTCACCTCAAACGTGGGGTGAGCAAACAGACGTCAATGAGTCAGCAGACTGGTACAACGCTGGATTTATTGCCGTTATGGGCTCAAATCCACACATGACAAGGACCCCTGATGCCCATTTTCTCACAGAAGCAAGATACAGGGGGGCAAAGGTGGCGGTATTCTCACCCGACTTCAGTCAGGTAAGCAAGAACGCAGACTTCTGGATTCCGGTTGAACAGGGACATGACATGGCATTCTGGATGGCAGCAAATCATGTGATAATGAAGGAGTTCTACTTTGACAATCCGGTTGATTACTTCATGGAATACGCAAGGAAATACACTGACTTTCCTTTCCTTGTTAAGCTTAAAGAAAGTGGAGATGCCTATGAAATGGGTCGATTTTTGAGAGCAAGCGAAATTGATGAGATGGACAACGGGGAGTGGATTCTGTGTGTAATGGATGAGAGCGGTGAGATCAGGATTCCAAATGGAAGCATAGGGCTGAGATGGGGTTATGAAGGAAAGTGGAACCTTGAGATGAAAGATGCAAGAACAGGTGAAGAAATCAATGTGGCACTGACCCTTATTGACGGGGAAAGCGTTCCCGTCAGGTTCAGGTACGATGGATATGGAGAGAGCATAAGACATGTTCCTGCAAGAAAAATCAGGACAAAGGAAGGAGAGATATACGTTGCCACGGTATTTGATTTATTCGCAGCGCATCTCGGAATTTCAAGGGGGCTTGAAGGAGATTATCCGGAAAATTATGATGACGACAGACCATTTACCCCTGCATGGCAGGAGAAGTACACCGGAATTGGAAGGAGCACGGTTATAAAGCTTGCCAGAGACTGGGGAGAGAATGGAGCAAAAACTGAGGGAAGAAATCTTGTCATTATCGGACCGGGACTGAATCACTGGTACCACAACGATCTCAATTACAAGGCTGTTATAACGGCTTTGATCCTCACAGGAAGTGTTGGAAAGAACGGAGGTGGACTTGCCCATTACGTTGGACAGGAGAAGGTCGTGCCCATCGGCTCATGGGCAACAGTTGCCTTTGCAGGTGACTGGCTCAAACCTCCAAGACTTCAGAATTCTCCAAGCTTCTTCTACGTTCACACTGACCAGTGGAGATACGACAGGGGAGCATACGTCAGTTCTCCCGATGGTCTTCCAGGACATCCAATTGATTACAACATAAAAGCGGTTAGACTTGGGTGGTTACCGTTCTACCCCCAGTTCAACAGAAACCCCATTGAGCTTGTTGAAGAGGCTGTGGCCAGCGGAGCAAAAACAGATGATGAGATCAGAAAATGGATAGTTGAGAAACTCAAAAACGGAGAGCTTAAATTTGCGATTGAAGACCCTGATGCTGAGGAGAACTGGCCGAGAGTGTGGTTCATCTGGAGGGGCAATCCGATTGGTTCAAGCTCAAAGGGGCATGAGTACTTCCTGAAGCACTTTGTTGGTTCACCCAACAGCAACCTGATGGCAAAGGAGGTCGCGAAGGATTTTGTTCAGGAGGTCGTCTGGAGGGAAAAGGCCCCTGAAGGAAAGCTCGACCTGATTGTTGATCTGAATTTCAGAATGGATACATCAGCAGTATACAGCGATATAGTCCTGCCTACAGCCCACTGGTATGAGAAGAATGACCTGTCCTCCACAGATCTCCACAGCTTTATCAACTGTCTGGGTGGGGCAACAGATCCACCCTGGGAAGCAAAGTCTGACTGGAACATATTCAAAACCATTGCCAGAAAATTCAGTGAGCTTGCTGAAAAGCACTTCTCGCAGCCAGTTAAGGATGTCGTAATGGCTCCGCTTCTCCATGACACTCCGGAAGAGATTACCCAGCCTGATGTCAGGGACTGGAAACTGGGAGAGTGCGAACCAATTCCCGGCAAGACCATGCCAAAGCTGGCTGTGGTTGAAAGGGACTATCCGAATGTTTACAATCGCTTTATCTCACTTGGAGATGGAATAAAGAATATCGGAGCCCACGGCGTTAGCTGGAACGGTGATGACATTTATGAGGAACTGCTAAAAGAGCTTCCAGCAGTGGAATGGGACGGGAAGAAGAGGATCTCTCTTGAAGATGAGGTGAGTGTTGCTGAGGTTATACTGAGATTTGCTCCGGAAACAAACGGTGAGGTTAGCTACAGAGCATTCAAGGACCTTGAGAAAAAAGTCGGGAAGGAACTTGCAAAGATAATCGAGCCCTACAGAAGTGTCAAAATAACGTTCAGTGACGTAAAAGCACAGCCCAGAAGAATACTCACAAGCCCTGTATGGAGCGGAAACATAACTGAGGGCAGGGCTTACTCACCATACACCCTGAATGTTGACCTTGAGATACCATGGAGAACCCTGAGCGGCAGACAGGAGATTTACTTGGATCATCCCTATTACATAGCGTTTGATGAGGCCCTTCCCACATTCAAAAGAAAGCTTGATGCATCTGTTCTTGATGAGATCGAGGTCGAGGATGGTCTGATTCTCAACTTCATAACACCACATGGCAAGTGGAGCATACACTCCACCTACTACGACAATCTCAGAATGCTGACACTGTCAAGAGGGGGAGAGGTTCTCTGGATAAATGATGAGGATGCAAGAAGTGCCGGAATAAACGACAATGACTGGATTGAAGTTTTCAACAACAATGGTGTCATAGTCTGCAGGGCAATCGTTTCCTCGAGAGTGCCCAGAGGAATGTGCCTGATGTATCATGCCCCTGAAAGAACACTCTACATTCCAAAATCCAGTGTAACCGGCAGAAGAGGTGGGATACATAACAGCGTTACAAGAGCGAGACTGAAGCCGCTTCTGATGGTTGGAGGATACGCTCAGTTCAGTTATTACTTCAACTACTGGGGTCCGACCGGAGTAAACAGGGATACACTTGTTCTGGTGAGGAAACTGAGGAGGTGATGAGGATGGATGTCAGAGCTCAGCTGGTCATGATATTTCATCTTGACAAGTGTCTTGGCTGCCATACTTGCAGCATATCGTGCAAGAACATATGGACTGACAGGAAGGGAGCCGAGTACATGTGGTGGAATAATGTTGAAACAAAGCCAGGAGCAGGATATCCGAGATTCTGGGAAAATCAGGAAAAATACAAGGGAGGCTGGGTTCTAAAGGGCAACAATGTAAGACTGAAAGCCTTTGGAAAGCTCTCAACACTTCTCAACATCTTTTACCAGCCACACATGCCAAAGCTTGAAGACTATTATCATCCCTGGACCTATGAGTATTCAAAGCTCTATGAGGGCGATGAGGAGGATGATCAGCCTGTTGCAGAGCCCATTTCACTGATCACTGGAGAAAAGATGGAGATAGAGTCCGGACCCAACTGGGATGATGATCTGGGTGGATCACCTCTCTATGCTGAAAACGATGTCAATCTTGAAGAGAGAAGAATTCTGAATACATTCAGCAGGCTCTTCATGTTCTATCTGCCAAGAATCTGCAACCACTGCCTTAATCCAGCCTGTGTTGCAGCATGTCCTCAGAGGGCAATATACAAGAGAGGTGAGGATGGAATAGTTCTTGTTGATCAGGAAACCTGCAGGGGATGGAGATTCTGTGTTACAGCATGTCCTTACAAGAAGGTGTACTACAACTGGAACACCGGTAAAAGCGAGAAATGCATATTCTGCTATCCCAGAACCGAAACGGCTCAGGCAAACGCATGCGCTCACAGCTGTGTCGGGAAAATAAGACAGGTTGGAGTTATTCTTTACGATGCTGATGGAATTGATGATGTCATAAAATCCAGAGACAGAGACCTGGTAGACGCTCAGAGGAGAATAATTCTGGATCCAAACAACGAAAACATTGTGAAACTTGCAAAGGAAAATGGCGTTCCTGACAGCTGGATAGAAGCTGCGAAGAAATCACCAGCATATGATCTCATCAAAAGGTTTGAAGTTGCTTTCCCACTTCATCCGGAATTCAGAACCGTCCCGATGACGTTCTACATTCCACCACTATCTCCAATTCTCGCAACCCAGAGAATAGCATACGATGTTGAGGATTACGAAGAAATTCCAACAAGAGAGATGCTCAGAGTTCCTGTGAAATACCTGTCAAGCCTGTTTTCAGCAGGAAATGAGGAAATAATCCACGAGGCTCTTGACAGAATGATTGCCCTGAGGCATTACATGAGAGCAAAGAACTTGGGTGAAGAGGGAGATGAAAGCATCCTTACCAAGGTTGGACTTGATGCCGACAGAGCGGAGAGGCTTTACAGACTGTTCACCCTTGCAGGCTATGAAGAAAGATTTGCAATACCTTCGGCTCGCAGAGAGTATGATGCTGTGGATGTGGAAGAGAGAAAGGGAATGAAGGGATTCGGAATAACGACAGGACCCAGAGGTGGTATATGATGTTCTCTGAACACTACAAGCTACTTTCAATAATCTTCAGCTATCCAGAGGATGAACAGCTTTTGAGAGAATCAGTTCAGAAGCTTGCAAAAATTTCAAAGAACATCCAGGAATTGGGCGATCTTGCAGAATTTATCGAGAGATCTGAACTTTCAGCCATTCAGGAAGAATACGTTCATGCATTCGAACTTCAGCCTCTGTGTGCTCCATATGTGTCCCACCACATATACGGAGAGAGCTACAAGAAGGGAGAATACATGATATTTCTGAATGAGATGTACAGAAGCAACTCATTTACTCCGACAGTGAACGATCTCCCAGATCACATCGCTGTTGTATCGGAGTTTCTTTCATTTCTGAGGGATGGACGGAGGGAGTTCATATCCAGCATAATGCCCGGATTGGAAAAGATGAAGAAAACGGTTGAAGAGACAGATACACCTTACAGGCAGGCTGTTCTTCTTTTTTATAAATTATGCTTCGCTGAACTTTCAGAATTGAAGGAGGTGATAGAATGCTCGACATGCTGATTTTTGTTGCTGTGCCCTACATATCCATAGCCCTCGCACTGATTGTTACTCCCTACAGGTACCTCAGTGGAAGGCTTACATGGAGTGCCTACTCAACCCAGTTTCTCGAAAGGAAAAGCCTTTTCTGGGGGAGTGTCCCCTGGCATTACGGTGTTGTGCTGCTGCTTGCCGGACATGCCATTGGATTTCTTTTTCCCTCAGCAGTACAGTCATTGCTCTCAAGCATTCAAACGCTGGTTTTGATGGAGAGCATAGCCCTCGGACTGGGATTGCTGACACTTCTCGGTACTGCTGTGCTGCTTTTCAGGAGAATATTCACGGGCATAAGAGCTGTTAGCAACTATGCCGACTACATAGTCGTCCTACTTGTCCTGAATCAGGCTATAACGGGAGTGTACATGGGCATGTTTGCCAGATGGGGGATGGAATGGTATCTCTACACGGCTGTTCCATGGCTTTATTCACTTCTAACATTCCAGCCAAATGTAGCACTCGTCTCAGGACTGCCACTGGCTTTCAAAATTCATGTGCTGGGTGCGTTCTTAATTCTGGCTTTCCTGCCATTCACAAAGTTCGTGCACTTCCTGTTCTTCCCGATAGGCTATCTTACAGAGCCGCCAATCCTCTACAGGTGGGTGAAAAGGAAAAAAGCGTAAACTGGAGGTGAAATGAATGGATGAAATTTCCAAGCTTAAAGAGAAGTATGGTCTGAAGGGCACACCAACAGAGGGTTTGATAGCCGCGACCCTCGGTTTCTTTGTTGGATTTGCAGCTGTCTCCCTGTATGGGCCAACTGCAAAGGAGTTCAAGGACGTGATGGGCCTGAGTGCAGCCATGACAGGATTGCTTGTCGCAGCACCACAGCTTACAGGTTCGCTGCTCAGAATCCCTTTTGGGGCATGGGTTGACAAGGTTGGAGGCAAAAAACCGCTGCTTACATTGCTTTCTCTGTCTGTCATAGGAATGGCAGGACTTACATTTATACTCTTTACCTACTATCCAGACAACCTGACCATAGAGATGTATCCCCTTGTCCTGTTTTTCGGATTTCTCAGCGGGTGTGGTGTTGCAACCTTCTCGGTTGGAATTCCTCAAACATCATACTGGTTCCCTCAGAAAAGACAGGGATGGGCTCTCGGAACCTATGCTGGCCTGGGTAACACCGCCCCTGGATGGTTCACCCTGATAATTCCATTCGCCCTTGCTGCTCTCGCACTGCCCGGTGCATATGCTGCATGGTTTGGTTTCCTGCTTCTGGGAACGGTCATCTACGCAATCATTGCCCACGATGCATACTACTTCCAGCTCATCAAGAAGGGCGTACCCAGGGAAGAGGCGATAGAAGTTTCAAAGAAGCTCGGACAGGAGCTCTTCCCGTCGGGAACCCTGGTTGATGCCCTCAAAATTTCGGCAAGAATTGGCAGAACATGGGCACTCGTTATACTCTACTTCACCTCATTCGGTGGATTTCTGGCACTGACAACCTGGTTCCCCACTTACTGGAGGATCTTCCATGGTTTTGACATCAAAACGGCAGGGATTCTCGGAGGAGTTGGCTTCTCTCTGCTTGCCTCATTTATAAGAATCTACGGAGGACATCTCAGCGACAAAATTGGAGGTGAAAGAACCGCAATAATGAGCTTTACCCTTGTGCTTATCGGAGCGGGAATCCTTACGGTCTCAACAGCATTTATACCTGCGTTCATTGGCGAGATATTTATCGGAGCAGGGATGGGGATCGCAAATGCTGCAGTCTTCAAGCTTGTGGCAAAGTACGTACCAGAGGCAGTTGGAGGAGCAAGCGGATGGGTTGGAGGGCTCGGTGCATTTGGAGGTTTTGTTGTTCCACCCATACTTGGAGTTTTCGTTGACGCATTTGGCGAAATAGGCTATGCAAGGGGCTTCATAGTCTACGTTGGGCTCGCACTGATAGCAATAAGCATATCCTTCTTGCTCAAGAAGAAATACGGAGACTCCATACACTGATCTTTTTATTTTTACAGAACCGTTATGTTTCCATCTGAATCTATGCCTACGGTTATTTCTCTCAGAACCTGTCTGTTTCTCAGCTTTTCACCGCAGTGCTCAACGATGTACTTTAACAGCATGGGACCGCTCATTCCTATCTTGATGCCGAGTTCATCTGCTTTCCCGTATATCAATCCCGGAATGTCGTACAGATCCGTTCCAGGTGGAACGGTTATAACTGATCTGTAGAGGAGATTTTCCAGAAGCTTCACCGTTCTGTAGGCCTTTTCTATGTTCTTTTTTGCAGCCCTTTCAATTGCACATACATTGCTCCGTGTTGTGCCGAGAGCTCTTGCTATCTCCGCAAGGGTTTCTCCTCTTTTCCTTCTCAGATACACCTCAAGCTGTTTCTCAGTCAGGAACGTCCCTTCCAGTATGTTAAACATATTCATTCAACAAAATCCTTAAATTAAATTTAAGAATTTAAAGATTTTGATGGTTTCAAGAAGAAACCTGATGAAGCTTGCAGTGCTTTCGATGGCAGGATGCCTGCAGAAGAGCGGTGTTGAGGTGATGTTTGCTGCAAGTCTCCAGAGGGAGATGGAAGATGGGGTGGTGCCTGCATTTGAGCAGAAAACAGGCATTCCTGTTGAGGCTGAGGCAAGGGGATCTGTAACGATAATCAACATGGTCAGAGATGGTTACAGAAAACCCGATGTGATCATCTCTGCAGATGCAGACCTTCTCAATGAGCTGAAGCCAGATTACGTAAAGAATTATGCCATTTTTGCATCGAACAGCATTGTAATAGCTCATACCACTGCAGATATTTCAGAAAACACGTGGATTGATGACATCCTGTCGGAAAAGTACACCTTCGGAATAAGTGATCCTGCCTCAGATCCACTGGGCTACAGAAGCCTTATGGTAATAAAACTTGCTGAAATTGTTTATGGAAGGAAGATTTATGAGGACATAAGAAAAAAACTCCTTGTTTTTGGACTTGAGACGGATCTCGCAGCAAACATAAAAGCAGGGACAGTTGATGCAGGATTCCTCTACAGAAACATGGCACGTTCCCATCAATTAAGTTTCATTACACTTCCAGAACAGATTGATCTGAGCTCTCCAGATTATCAGGAATTTTACAGAAAGGCAGTCATAAAAACTGAAAACAGGGTCCACAGAGGTGGAGCAATACTTTACGGTATTGCCAGTACAGTGTGGAGTGGAGACAATGGAAAAAGATTTCTTGATTTCATCCTTGGAGAGGGAAGAAAACTGCTTGAAAAGTACGGGCTGAAAACCATGGTAAGGTGGTACTGATGTTTGGCAGAATTGCCAGAGTTCTGCCCTTCATTCTGATTGTCTATCTTTCTCTCCCTGTGATCTCTGCATTTATGGCTGTAAAGTCAATCTCTGCCATTGGAAGAGAGGAGGTTTTTGCTGCATTTGCCGTTTCCATATCATCAGCAACACTCACCACCACCATATCAGCCATTTTCGGTATTCCTCTTGCATACAAGCTGGCAAGAAATCCCGGAAGAGTTGCTCAGATTGCTGAGGCAATCGTCATATCCCCTGTAGTGCTGCCACCTCTTGTTACGGGACTCTTTCTTCTGTCTGTTCTGTCTCCAGCAGGATTCATAGGCAGAGTTGCGGAAAATGCGGGCATTGAGATCACAAGAACATTTCTTGCTGTCGTGCTTGCCCAGCTTGCGGTTGCATCTCCATTTACAGTTATCTCTGCAAAGGCAGCTTTTGAGGAGATAGACCCCAAGCTTGAGTTTGCAAGCAGACTCATGGGTGCTGGAAATCTCAGGACCTTCCTAAGGGTATCTCTTCCCCTCGCAAAGAGAGGGATCATTGCAGGGCTTCTGATGACTTTTGTGAGAAGTGTTGGAGAGTTTGGAGCAACATTTATGCTTGCATACTTCCCTAAAACCCTGCCAGTTTATCTGTACACATCATATCTGAGAGGAGGTGTGGAGGAGGCTGCGCCTGTTGCACTGCTCCTTCTTCTGATAGGTCTTTTGGTGTTTGCTGTTCTCAGAGCGGTGGGTGATGGATTTGCTGGAACTGAAAGGAGTAAGTAAAAAACTTGGAAGTTTCAGGCTTCAGGTTGACTGTGAATTTGAGGGCATAACTGCAGTTCTCGGACCCAGTGGGTGCGGTAAAACAACAATGCTCAATATAATCGCAGGATTGATCAGGCAGGATTCAGGAAGCATAATTCTAAACGGGAGAGATATATCCAATCTTCCTCCAGAGAAGAGGAGAATTGGCTATGTTTTCCAGGATTATGCACTTTTTCCCCACATGACAGTAAGGGAGAACCTGAGCTATGGAAACAGAGGCAGTGTTGATGAAATTGCTGAGATTTCTGGAATTACCCATCTGCTTGACAGATCTGTCAGACTGCTGAGTGGTGGTGAGAAGCAGAGAGTTGCTCTTGCAAGGGCTCTGATCACCGAGCCTGATCTTTTGCTGCTGGATGAACCGATGAGCAGTGTTGATGAGCTTATGAGAAAAAGACTTATTGTGGAAATGGGTTCAATTTTGAAGAACTACCGCATCCCTGTGGTTTATGTGACTCACAGCAGAAGAGAGGCGTTTTTAATGGCAGACAGAATCGCAGTCATGCTCGGTGGAAAGATTCTGCAGATTGATGAGGCAGAAAAGGTTTTTGAGGAACCCAAAAACAGGCATGTTGCCGAGTTCATGGGTGTGGAAAACATATATGATGGCATTGTGAAAAGCTCAGGAAAGTACATAGAGATTGAGTGGAGTGAAGGCACAGTTTACTCGGCAAAAAACAGTTTTCAAAAAGGGGAGGAGGTTGTTTTCTGCATAAGACCTGAATACGTGATGGTTGTGAGGGAGGGAAAGCCTCTCGGCGAGATGCTTGACGGGAATGTTTTTCATGGGAGTGTGATAAAGAGGATAAATGTCGGCGGGATGCATGAACTCCTTGTAAAACTTGAGAACGAGCTTGTAACCTCTCTAATTCCCGATCATGCTTACCACAGACTTGGACTCGATGAAAAGGATGAGGTTATGATCGGATTCAAAAAGAACAGAGTTCATGTGATGAAAAGAACGGACTGATGTCAGGCACTTTTCATTCAAAAATTTTTAAAGCGACCCTGCCATATCCTGTCAATGAAAATAGCTCTGATAGGTGGCACCGGTAACATTGGAGAGGGGCTTGCGTTCAGACTCAGACTTGCAGGCTTTGATGTTATAATCGGATCAAGGAGTGAGAGCAAGGCCAGATTAAAGGCCGAATACTTCAATTCACTTGTTGAAAGGCTTGGGGGAGAGGGGAACATCAGCGGCACCATCAATGACGAGGCATCAAGAAAGGCCGATGTGTGCATTATAACAATTCCATGGAGATACGCATTTGAAACTGCCGAGAGATTGAGGGACAAGCTTGCTGAGAAAATAGTCATCTCCCCTGTTGTTCCAATGGTGGTTGAAAACGGCACATTCAGGTATGTTCCACCCAAAGAGGGTTCAGCCGGTTTGAAACTTGCGACAATTCTAAGCAGAAGCAAAGTTGTTGTCGCGTTCAACAACATACCTGCAAGAAGATTTGCAAACCCTGAAGAGAAATTCAGCTGGGATGTTGCGGTGTGTGGAGACGACGAAATGGCAAAAAAAACTGTGATGGACATCGTGTCTGAAATTGAAGGTCTGAGAGCCTTTGATGCAGGTGGACTTGAGAACTCACCCACAGTTGAGGCAATTACACCTCTTCTCATCAATCTTGCAAAGAAAAATAAAACATCGGAACTGGGAATCAGATTTGCTTAGAGAAGCATTTTTCCTTCCAACTCTTTGAGATAGGCCGAACTTCTGCTCACGTCTGCAAACAGCTGTTCTGCCTTTTCAACATCCTCCACATCGATCCTGGCTGAATTTTTCACCTTTGCGATTTCATTTGCAGGGGCGAGAAGCTGAATCGCATATCTCAAACTGTTTTTCTCACCTATTTCGGTCAGCTTTTCCAAGGCCTCATTTTCAATGACCAGACCCATCTCAGCAGCTCTTGTTTCGATTATAAGCCTTATTTCCTCCTTACTGTAGGGCTCGGTGGTGATTATAAGCAGCCTATCCAGAAGATCAAGAGGGACTCCATGTGGTGAGGTGTCGTCAGTACCTCTAATTCTTGCAAAACCCCTGTTTGATGCGAGGATTATAATAGGTGCCATCTCACTCTCCATGGCCCTGTTCATGAATGCAAAGAGCTCGATGTCCATCAGGTGGGTTTCGTCTATAAAGAGAACTCCAGGAATGAGCTCGGCCATTCCCTGTTCAATCCACTCCTTCACCTGCTCATCTACAGCCTGTCTTACCTCACTGTCTATCTCTCTGCTTTCAGATGAGAAAAGGCTTAACAAACTTCCTCTCTTAGCCCTTGCCTCATCCAGATCGTGCAGGGTTACAACATACGTGAATTCTCGATCTTTCTCAACATTTCCATCTGGTCTCTCAACAACATCATCGATATCTATATCATACCTTTTCTCAGGATTTGCCTTTCCGAGTCTGCTGATTCTGCCAGTTTCCCTGTCAATCATTATCACATCTCCCTCAGATATTCCTGAATACATGAACTGAAGTGCAAGTCTGCTGCCCACACTGAATGTTCTTCTTTCCTTTTTTGTTGCAAGGGTTATCCTTGCAGATTCGGGAATCTTCTGTGTGGGATTGTATGGATTTGGAACCATGTTGTACTCCAGTTCAACAAGCTCCCCTTCAAGGACCCTTCTTGTTTCTCTTATCCTCACACCTATGGCCTTTCTCATGGTCTGATAAAGAGCCTCGGTCTTTTTCATCTCACTGCTGTAGAATTCGCTGGCTGAGGCCTGAACAAATGGAATATCTCTGCCCAGTTCCTTGCTGATAGCTACTGCTATGGCTGTTTTTCCTGTCCCCGGAGGCCCTGCAATTAGTATTCCTCTTCCAGCCATCTTTCCCTCCCTTATAAGTCTTACAATAATCCCTGCTGCCTCCCTTGCTTTTTTCTGTCCTACAAGACCTCCACCAACGGTTTTGGCCCTCAGATCCTTATCAAGCCCCAGTCCTGAGATGTGGGAATGGGCACTGTATCTCTCAAATCTTGTTGCAAGCTCCCTTATCTCTTCCATGATCATCACCAAATTTCAATGGATAAGAATTTCAATATAAAATTTTTGCATACCGCTCTTTTTGCTCCACACCTGCATAGCCGGATAGAGAGCACATCTTCTGCCAATCTCTCAAAAGCGTTTCAGTCGGTTACTGAGTTTGTTTGCCTTCTGTCGTAAAACTTATCACACCACAGGTTAAAAAACTGATTCATGAACAGGAACTTTATTTCTGCAGCCCTGATAGTTATCCTGATTCTCACTCCGATAAATGCTCAGTTTGAAGATTATACTGAGAGAAGCATAAAGGCTGTTGCTGTTGTTAGTGGAGGGAACGAGGGAGCGACGATCAACATAACTGTAATTGTAACACCCGGCAATGGAAGGGTCTTTGTTTCGGTAACACCGTTTACAGAAATTGACATGCAGGGAAGTGCTCAGCTCTCTGCTCTGACTGCAAGTGACCTTACAGGGAAGGATTTTCTGAACTACGATTTCTTCTACATCATTGAGGCAAGATCAACCATTGTCGGCGGACCTTCTGCTGGAGGGGTCATGACTGTTGCAACAATAGCCGCCCTTGAAAATCTCACACTCAGAAAAGACGTCTTCATGACCGGAATGATCTACCCCGATGGAACAATAGGACCGGTTGGTGGAATACCGTACAAGCTTGAAGCTGCCGCTGAGGATGGAGCCAAAATTTTCCTGATACCCAAGGGTCAGAGGTATGCCAAACTTGAGGAGACCAGAGAGGTGAAGAAGGGACCTTTTGTTATCATAAACACCGAAACAAAAACTGTGGATCTTATCGAATACGGGAAAAAGTTTGGTGTTGAGGTGGTAGAGGTTGAGAACATAAATGAAGCCCTCGCATATTACACCGGATACCAGCTTGAGAGATCTGAGGAAAAATTAACCCAGGAAAAATACCAGTATCTCATGAAGATTCTTGCTGAAAAAATGAAGGAAGATGCTCTGAACCTGTACACAGATTTTGAGAAAATTACAGATGAGGACGTCAAAAAAGAGGTTGACGAGAGATTCAGCAATGCGGAGAAATACATTGACCAGGGATACTTTTATTCAGCCACAAGCTCCTTTTTCACGGCCAAAATTATAATGAGAGAAGAAATATACAGAAAAAAAATCCAGAGTGAGGAGGAATTCTCACTCGAAGAGAGGGTAATCAGGGATGAAATTGAGTCAATCAGAAATACTCTTGATTCCTACCAGATTGGCCTCGTTTCACTTCAGATTGTGGGTGCTGCAGAAGAAAGGCTTGCAAAGGCAGAAAATTATCTTCAGAAGGCTCTGAACTCAAAGGACTGGGATAGAGCCATAGCCAATCTTGCCCTTGCAAGAGAGAGGGTTGAGAGTGCAAAGATATGGCTGTCGATTCTGCCTGAGATAAAGAAGGACAGTTACATGAGTGATGAGGAACTCAGAAAAAGGGCTGATTTCTATCTCAGCATGGCAGAATCGATATTTGTCTATGCAGAATCCATCGGTGGATATTCAAACCTTCTTTACGGGGATGGATCTGCAGACGAGAGCAGAAGCATTGCAGAACAGCTTTACAATCAGGGATACTACGCAGGTACAATACTGACTGCAATGGATAGCATAATCAAATCTGCGATGTCAATCGAGCTCATAGGTATTCGCAGCGAAGAAACTCTTTCAGAAAAAGTCAACCAGGCAAGAGATTCAAGTCAGAATGCTATCGGTGTGGCTGAAAAATACACAATTCCCGTTCTTGCCTATGCATACTACGAATTCGGAGAAACTTCCGAGGGTGTCTGGAAGATATACTACTACAGACTTTCTGAGCGGATTGCAAAAACACTTTCACTGATGGGAGGGAAGGAGAGCATAAGGATTGTTGAGGTGGATTACAAAAACCCTGAAATAAAAACAACACCTGAGATTGAAACAGTTGTTGAGAAGTACCTTCCGTACAGCATTCCTGGGTTTGAGGCTGTTTTTACCATTGTATCAGTATCAGCAGTGCTAATATTCCTGAGAAAAGGGTTGAAAAAAAGTTAACTCCTGAATTGCCCATCAGCCCCTTTTTTTCTGCTGTAGCTCCAAGAATGCTGTCAACATGTATGCCGATAAAACCTGCGGTTAATGCTACAATCGCCTCATATCCTCCAAGAATTCCGGAAACAAATGCGTAAATTGATATGATGGCTGAACCGGCAAATGCAGAAATCTCCCCGATAAATGAGACTCCCCCGCTCTCTCCGGGTTTTACCCTTTCAAAGCTCGTAATCAGATAGACTTTTCTGGCCGTCTTCCCAATCTCACTTGCCATCGTATCTCCAAGAGCTGCCGACAGGCTTGCTACAAACGCCGCTGAAAATGGACTGATTGAAAAGTAGCCATAGTTTAAAGCAAAGAAGAGTGCTGGCAGACTGTTAGCAAAAACATTGCTGTACCCTCTTGCCCCACCTGCAGGTTCCCCGACTCCAAGAGATTCCTTCTGCCTGTATTTGTACTTTGTTGCCATCGATCCGATTGCATAGAAAAGGATCAGTGCAATGAAAAACCTGATGTCGGAAGAGACAATTATGAGCATGCCGACAATCGTTGCAGCCATCAGCCCTGTCTCGTCAGCTATTTTTGATCTGTAAGCTATGAGACTCAGAAGAAAAGCAATCAAAAATCCAAAAAAAAGCTCTTCTCTGCTGACAGTAATTCTGTAAATGTCAAAGGTTATCAGTATGGATGCATTTGCAAGAAGGAGTGATGTGGAGATGAATTCATTTCTCAGAGCGTAAACAACCAAGGATGACGCCAAGGACATTGTAAGTGCAATCAGTACTGAAAACTCCCATTCCCACGGGTTTGGAAATGAAGTCAGAAACAGGAATCCAAGAATGAAATAGACAGGTATTCCAAAATAGTACGGGGTTCTTTTTCTGAAGGCAGCCACCAACATGGATGGGGCTGCAGCATACTCGGGCATGAGATTTTTAAAAGTCAGAAGTACCATCAACAATGCTATCCCGAGTGATATCAGCCTGTCGAGATTTTTTTCAGGATCCTTTGAATACTTTCCGAGCGAGTAAACTGTAAGGGCAAGAATCAGCCCGGCAACTTCAGTCTTATCAAGAAATTTGAACAGCAGGGCAATTACTGCAAGTTCAGGATTCATTGGCAAGGGTTTTAAAAAGAGGCAATAAAAATCTAACTGATGCTTGGCATTCTCTACAGAATCTACGAGAAAAAACTTGAAAATGAGGTTTTCAAGAAAACAATTCCCGGGCATATTGCAGTTATAGTGGATGAGATGAGTTCTGATGATCTGATAAAGGGTCTTAACAGGTTCGTGGAATGGAGCAGAACTGCAGGAATTAAGGAGATCACGTTTGCAATAAGCTGCCATGGGATGCGTGAAATTGAAGAAATTTTGAGGAATGCACCTGGAAAAATCAGACTGATAACGGATGGAAAGGAGTTAGTGTTTGATAACGGAGATTCAATGAAAATAAACTTTCTCCTGAACTTTGGAGGAAAAAGGGAAATTGTGGAAGCAACAAGGGAGCTTGCAATGAAGGTACTGAGAGGCGAGCTCGATCCTGAAAGAATCGACGAGGAAATGATCGAAAAACATCTCAGAATTCCTTCAGAGCCTGATGTGATTCTGAGGGCCAGTCTGAAGCTCCTTGACTTTCTGATATGGCAGAGCATATACAGTGAGCATATATTTTTCGACATTGACTGGAAAAATTTAAGATATATTGACTTCCTGAGAATTCTCAGAGAATACCAGAAGAGGGAGAGGAGATATGGGAAGTGAATATCTCAGATATGTCAGAGTTCTTGCAGATTACCAGTTTGGTAAGAGCGCAGGCAGGGCTCTTTTTCCAGAGACCTGCAGTTTTGTTGTTTCCCCAAGAACAGGAAAGGTGAGGCAGATTCTGGATGGAGGTGTCAGAATCGCCACCATCAAACCTGACAGCGGAATGCTCAGCATCAGCATTGAAGGGGCAAAAAGGCTCATGAAAGCTTTTGACTTTCCTGAAATCAGAGTTGTTGTAGATTCAAGGGTTGATGAGTTCATTTCCAAGGGGAAAAACGTGTTTGCCAGGCATGTTGTTGATGTTGATGAAAAAATAAGGGCAAATGATGAGGTGATAGTAGTTAATCAGAATGACAGGCTTCTTGCGACAGGAAAAGCTGTGCTTTCCGCATTTGAGATGATGGAGTTCACCAGAGGTGTTGCGGTGTCTGTAAGGCAGGGGGTGAATAAATGAAAAAATACAGAATCTCAGAAGATGGAAAAACCCTTGTGGTTGCCAAGGACTCAATAGTGGACAAACATCTCAGATTTGACGGCAGGATTCTTGCTGGGATAATGTCCTGCTTCTGGGGAAACATTGAGGCTGAGGAGATCAGGCTTGCTGGAAGAAATGTTGTTGGAGGCGACATGATTTGTGAAAGAGCGATCATAGGTGCAAAGTCAGAATTCAACAGGCTGATTGCCAGAGGAAATGTTGTCATATTTCCCAGATGCAGGGGCAGGTATGTTGAGGCAGATTCTGTGATAATAAGGGAGGGATGCATCATAGGTGCTGTCAGGGCCAACAGAATTATTATAGATGGTCTTGCAAAGATTGGAAGACTGGATGGAGGGAAAATCATTGCTTCTAAGGATTTATGAATCTATCTTCAAACTTTCTCAGGTCCTCTATTTTCCCTATAACGGCGATCCTTGAGTTTGATTCAATAATTCCATAGTCCTTAGTTTTTCCATCTTTTTCTATGGCCAGAATATAAACACCATCAAAGTTCCCAGCCTCAGTGCCTGCAAGAGGTGAGGTCTCGTCAATGAAGTAAGTCCTCACATGTATGTTTTCGTAAATAAGCTTCTTTTCGGCATCTTCCTTGAATATTGTGGAGATGATCATCTGAGATGTGATGGTTGATATATCCACAACGTAATCTGCTCCTGCCATGAACATCTTCTCCCTGTACGAAGGATCATTGCATCTGGCTATTATGAGCATGTCCCTTTTCTTGTTTCTCAGCATCATTATAAGTAAAAGAGCATCTATATCGCTTGGAACGGCTATAACTGCAGAGCTGTATTTCTCAAGATCTATCTCTGCCCAAAGATCCTCACTGAGAGCATTGCGTCTTATGAAATCAATGCCATCCATCACATTTTCCTGGATGTCAATTGCTGTGATCTCAACTCCCCGTGACAGGAGTATCTTTGCAACACTCCTCCCAAAATCCCCAAGCCCGACAAGAAGCACCCTCATCCAACCACACCATCGTAGAACTTGATAAGGTCATCTCTCCGTCCAAATGCCAGGACCATGTCACCCCTCTCAACAATAAAATCACTTCCCGGAATGAAATTGAGCCTGCCCTCTCTCCATATCGCAAGAATCCTCACAGCATATCTCTTCAAAATTCTCTCCACCGCCATTCCATCAACAATCGATCCTTCAGGAATCATTATCTCTGTCATTCCGTAATCTCCCAGAACGTTTTTGATCTCCATGTCTCTTGTGGCCTTTTCCAGAATTATTCTGGCAACATGAGCTCCAGCGACCGATTTTGGAGTTATGACCTTGCTGACTCCAGCATAGTGGAGGTATCTCGCATAGAACGGATCTGAAAGAACGGCTATTTTTGGTATATCAACATCCTTGAGGGTGATAAGAGCATCAAGGCTTTTTTCAACGCTGTCCCACATTATTACTGCAGATATTGCCCTGTCTGCATTTGCATTTTTTCTGCACGCATCTATCTTGCAGAGTATTGCGTTGTGATTGTTCTTCAAGGCTTCCACTGCTCTTTCCCTCTCGGTTTCGATTACAACATAATTCACTCCCAGTCTTTCAATCTGAGAGATGAGATGGGGTGTGAGCTTCGTGTAACCAAAAACCAGTATGTGATTTGCAATGTCCACCCTTTCAGGGATGCTGATCAGAAATCTTCTCTCAGCCCATGGAATCAGAATGTATGGAAGAGCTACACCAAACAAAAATCCGATACCGTAAATCTGGACCAGCATGGAGAAAATTTTTCCAGTTTCAGAGCTCATTACAATATCTCCATAACCCACAGTTGTGATTGTCGTAACAACCCAGTAGAGACCATCAAGAAAGCCTATCTCCTCTCCCTCAGATTTTTTAATCTCGACAGCAACAACTGTCAGGAGAAATATGGAAAAAATAAAAAGACCCAGTACCGCTGAAGTCTTTTTCTTCATTCAGGTTTATCCATGAGTTTAATCTTTTTAAGAATTTCTCCATCCTTGGAGTGTGGATTTCTGAAAACAGTATCATTGCCCTTCTCGATCTCCCTGGCAGAATCGGCAAGAACTGCAGCAATCCTCATCATCTCATGGGCTGAGGCAACAAGTGGTATGTACTTTTCCGGATCCCTCTCTATGAAACAGCCCTTGACGTCTATGTCCGCGACTTTCTCAGCAATGTAGAATGCTGCCATTGCTTTTGCCCTTGCATAGGGGTTCTGGAAGTTCCCTGCATTAACCGCCCTTTCTGCAGTTATGACTATCTTTGGCAGTTCCGGAGAGTCGCCTCTCTTGACGGTCTCGATTACCCTGTCAATTTCCTCCTGAACAATTCTGAACGCACCTGTTGCTGCAAGAACCTTGACCACATCAGCATTGAAGAGGGCCATCTCTGTGGGATCCAGAAACTCTCTTCTTGCACCTATCATTGAATCTGCATTTATGAAAATGTATCCAAATCCCTTTTCTGCAAGCTCATCCTTAGCCTTCTTGGCAGGAGCGTCGCTTATCACAATAACCGGCTTTCCTTCAAAGGCTTCTCTTGCAGCCTTGGGGCCGGGCAGTGCTGCATTCGGTGAAATTACGATGACGACATCAGGATCGAATTCCTTCAGCTTTTCAGCAACAACAGCCTCCTCTGGCTGCATCTTTGCACCGCTTGTAACAACCCTCACCTCGATATCGCCTCTGTCTGCCCTTTCATCAAGCAGATACTCCACGAGAAGAGCTGTGCCGATGGCACCCATTTTGAGAACTCCAACCTTAACCATTTCCATCACCTGAGAAATTTTCTGGAGGTTTGGTTAAAATGTTTTCTTTTTTATTCGGATTTCGGGAGATATCAGAAAAGAGCTCTCAGCAGCTTGGTCACGAGAGGTGGATTCCTGAGCAGTCTCATAATTTGGGGAATGAGATCGAATGCTGTTGAAGGTCTGTCCATGTGAATCTTCGAGAAATCAACATCTTTTGCAATATCAATCAGAACACCGTAGTCTTCATCATTCAGAATTTCGTAGAGCCTTCTTATTCTCTCTCCTGATCTGTATTCCTTTGAAAATCGTCTCATGTACTGAATTCTGAACTTTTCAGGATTGGGGAACGTTTCTCCAAACATTTCAGCTGCTTCAAGCAGATAGTAAAGCCCGCCCCCTGTATAGGGTTTCACCATCCCTGCAGAATCACCAATCAGGACGGTGCTGCCTTTCACAAAATCAATGAGGCCGATCGGGATCGGGCCCATGTTAATCTCCAAAATCGTTTTTTTTGCTCTTCTGGAAACAGAGGGGTGATTATTAATCAGATTTTCAAGGTAGAAAGAGGGATTGTTTCTGGAAACAACGCCCACCCTTGCAAGATCGTCTGAGATTGGTATTGCATATCCAAAAAATCCGTCGGAGTATTTTCTGCCAAAATAGAGCTCCACCATATCTCTACTCAATGCTTCAAATTCCATCAGGTACTGCCTTCCCGAGTAAATTTCAGGTCTCTCAAATCCAGCATTTCTTGCAACAACGCTCTCAGCACCATCAGCACCAATAACCATATCAAATGATTCAATGTAACTCTTTTCCGGTGAGGTCACCTTAAGCCTGTTTCCAGCAACCCCGGTAACCTTTGATTTGATTCTGATACTTGCACCTTTTCCAGCCTTTTCCATAAGCATGGAGTCAAGTACCCTCCTCTCAATAACAGCTCCCCCCGTTTTTCCAGTAACCTCAGCAAATCTTCCGTCTGGTGAGAAAAAAAATGCTCCATCAATTCTGTTGAGTAGAGACTTTCTTATTCTGCAGTATTTTGAAAGCGCATTATAGCATTCCTCACTTATCAGTCCCCCGCATTTCACCGGAAACCCGGAAAGCTGCTTTGCCTCAAAAACAGTGACTTCTGCTTTATCTGAGATATTCAGTGCCACAAGTGATCCTGCCGGTCCTGCCCCAACAACTGCAATCTTCAACAGATTACAGAACACATCAGAGAGATATAGAGTTGACGGTGAACACTGCAGAGGAAATAATCTCCGATAATTGACCTCTCTGTTTAAAGCTACCAGTTTTTGCAGCATTCTATTATTTTTTTGGCAACAGTCCTGACTCTGTAATTATTTCTCAAAAAATAGACAGTCAGAAATACCACCCATAGCAGCAGAACAAGGAAAAGTGCATTTAATGAGAAACCCGGAAATTTTATCGCATGGTATCCCAAAAAGATCAGTGTCAGTAGAAAAGGTAATCTGAATATCTTCGCATCCTCATCCACCCTTTTTTCGAGAGTGTAGTACAGCCCCACCATGCTCTGTCCCATGAGAAGGGCGATGATCACGCTGTCCGAGAACTTCCCAGAAAGAAAGAGAACCAGCAGACCGATCCATGTCATTGATACTGAAGCACAGATAACGCAAAAGTCGTAATTCCTGATAAGGCTTCTGACACCAAGGAGCAGAAAGTAGAGAAGAGCTACCGATACGAGTGCGATGAGAAGTGGATCTGATGGCTTCATTTCATCACCTCACATCCTTCACATTCTGAATTCCCAAACCAGCCCCTGCATAATGGCTCCAATTGCTATGAGGATCGTGAATGTAACTATTACTCCCTGAAATGCTATTCTTTTTCCATTTCTCATTTCAGTTATTTTCTGACTTGCCCGGGGTGCTGCTACCGCTGCAAGCCCTCCAATCAGACTTCCTGTTAAAAATGAATTTAACAGATAAGTTCTGTTTAGAAGAGAACCGTAGTCTCCTGCAACTGAAATATAAACCGGAATGTATCCGGGCATCAATGATGTTAGTGGCAGAACTGTTATTGCGAAAGATACAGAGGCAAGAGCCATTTTCTTCCAGTATAAAAGATTTCTGGCATTTGCAACCCAGAATCCCATTGAAACGGCAAGGGCACCCACAAACAGTCCGATCACAACTGTTTTCACTCCAAGAAAAATTGCACTTCCTGCGATTGCAGCAATTCCGGCAGTGCAGAGTGGACAGTGGGCACTTGCCTTACCTATCAGCATCTTGACAGCTATAAAAACTGGAGTGACAGCAAAGAAAATTTTTTCGGGATTTTTCACATGCCTCTTCAGCATAGCTGATCCGTCGTCACAGGAAATGGTTGTATTGGCATGTTCAACTGATTTGCTGTACACCATCAATTTAATTATACATCTGATGTATAAATATCTATCGATTTACCATGTCCGTGTTTTTTACAGACAGTCACTCGATAAGCTCAATATCAATTCGATTTCCCGTTGAGTCAAAAGCGTTCCAGCAGCTCTTACAGTAAGGATAGTGAATTATCAGGTGAACCTTTCCGAATGAGGTGAATGTTGCAAGGTCCTGAGAGGATGGATAAGGAGAGTTGGAAGGATGGGAATGGACAGTTCCATAAATTCTCATTCCAACGGGAAGGAGAGAGGCATTGAACCCGGCAAAGTTGCTTCCCTGCTCAAATGGAATGTAAACAAACTCCTCAATGATGCCCTTTTTTCCGGTAAGCAGTGCAAAAAACTCGTAGGGATGGCTTTCCCTTGCAATCTCAATCAGGCCTTCAATAAGCTCTTTTTTCATTTTCATATTTCCTCAACCACCTCAAGAAATAACGAGTTTTCCTCCGGTTTTCCAACACTAACCCTGAAATGATGGCCATGAAGTCCCTCAAGTCCTGTCACATCCCTTACAAGAACTCCCTTTTCCATCAATCTGTTGACAAGCTCTGGTTCAGTGTGCTTTACAAGCAGAAAATTGGCTCTGCTTGGGTAAACGTAAAATTTCCTTTCAAGCTGCTGCCTAAGTTTCTCCCTTTCTGAGATAATCATATCGGCCACCTTTCTGTAGTAATCAACGCTTCGAATTGCTTCAATGGCTGAAATGTAACCGAGATATGAGATTGAAAATGGATTTCGTATTTTTTCAATTCCCCCGGCAATACTTTCATCGGCAAGGGCATATCCGATTCTCATTCCCGCAAGTCCAAAAAATTTTGAGAAGCTCCTTATCACAATTAGATTGGTATAGTGGCCGAGCAGATCCGCACAGCTCTCTCCATGAAATTCCGCATAGGCCTCATCAACAACAACATATTCAAAGCTCTCTAAGAACTCTCTGATCACCTTTTTTTTAAGGGCGTTTCCAGTTGGATTGTTCGGACTGCAGAGAAATGCGAGCTTGCCCCTTGAGTGGCATCCGTCCACATCATAACCTTCAAAAACCTGGGTCTCAACGCGTGCATCCCTGAGCATGGAAAACATTAGGTACATCGTGTAGGAAGGCATCGGGATGTAGACTCTGTCGAAAGGTTCAAGCAAAATATCTGCAACAAGTCTGATAATATCTGAGGCTCCATTTGACACGGCGATCCGGTTCTCATCAACTCCAGTATAAGATGAAAGTTCAGCTTTAAGCTGTGAATAGTACGGGTATGGATATCTGTTTATCCTGAGAGTGCTTTCCTTTATTGCCTTCAAAACTCTTTCAGATGGAGGAAATGGATTTTCATTTGATGCAAGCTGCACAACCTCTCTCTCGAATTCATCCGGAAACGGACCCGGGTCATATTCATTTATAAGTCTGATGACATATCGCATGGAACACATGTTGTTCTACCTCGATTTAACTTTTGTCTAAACCTTCCAGTTTTCAATTCTGACTTTTTTACCGAGTAATCTGTATAAGATGTACTTTGCAAGTGCAATGACCGCCACAAACATCCAGAGAGGTGAATAAATAAAGTAATAGAGAGGCAGATATCTGAGATCAATGCTGTATTTTGTTATCTTTGAAAGAAATGCCATGATTGCGGCCCAGATACCAAATGTTATCATTCCAGCTGTGATATTTCTCAGAAGATGGTAGCCGTAAACAAGGTACATGACAATTGCCACAGCTTTTCCTGAAATTAATCCTGCAACAGCAATGAAAAAATAAAGGGATTTAAGAAAAAAGCTGTCTGGGAGTATCAGATTTATGAATAGTCCAATGATTGAGGGAAACATTATGAAAAGTGAGGGTATCCACATAACCGGTTTTCTGATTATGCTCCACAGATTTTCCATCAGTATCTCAGCTCCACCGAGGGCCCATCTTTCTCTCTGAGCCAGCCACTCCCTGATGGTTTTTGGGGAGTCTGTTACTGCTCTTCCACACACTCCGTACCTGTATCCGTATATCCCAAATCTCACTCCAAGGTCCGTATCCTCATTGATTCTTCTTCTGAAGCCACCAAGTTTTTTGAGGACATCTCTTCTTATCCAGAATGCTGCACCATTGAATCCCAGGCATGTACCAAGTCTGGATGCAAGTAGAGAAATCAGATACATGTTGAAGTAGTCTATTCTCACAAGCTTTTCCAGAAATGAGTTTCCACAAACCTCCTTGACCACTTCTGCTCCATCGTACTTCTTCATGTCACCGGGATCCAGAAGAACTGTATCTGAATCAAGAAAAAGTATATACTCCCCGCTGGCAATTTCCATAGCATCGTTCAATGCTTTCCACTTACCCCTTCTTCTGTCAGAAACTGTTGCCTTCAGGTCTTCTTTCCTGATGATCTCCCTCAGCTTTTCATCTGGAAGATCGGCAGCCAGAATCACCTCGAAGCCATCAAGTCTCTTCAGATTCTCCTCAATTTTCCCTGAATTTCGGAAAGCCGGGACAATAACCGTTAGTCTCATAGACAGCCGGATGATTTTTTACACCTTGAAAGAGCATCATATAAAAATTTCCATAGATTCTATAACAAAAAATAATTCATTTTTCCCATGAATGAAAGGTTCATAAAGGCTAAAAGCCATAGAAGTTCATTTGTATGCATATTATTCGCAATGTTTAAAAACTCACTGCCCTTGAAAGAACGATTGGCATGTGTGGAATAGTTGGAATTCTCTCAAAAAACAGAAGAGAGGATCTCGGATCTCTCGTTATTGAAATGATGAACAGACTGCAGCACAGAGGAAGAGATGGAGCAGGAGTGGCCCTCTACGGAGGAATCAATTTGAAAGATACAGAATATCTTGTAAGACTTGAAATACAGGGAGAGGATGAGGAGAGAAAAAGGCTTATCGACGCTGTCGAGGATATAATGAATCATTACGGAAATATAAAATCAATATCAAGTATTGTGGAGGATGCTGAGTACTACATAACAGATTTTTTGATTGAGAGGGTGGAATTCAGACAGATAAAAAAACTGGCTCTTGAAATTCAGGAGCTTGAGAATGTTGCCGTTCTTTCAGCAGGTAAATTTGAGATGTTCAAGGATGTTGGAACAATAAAAAAGGTTAATGAGATATATGGGGTATCGGGAAAGGGGGGAACACACGCAATAGGACATATAAGATTTTCAACCGAAAGCGGGGTTGACAGGTATCATGCACACCCTTTCCAGAGCTTTCTCTATCCTGACATAACCGTGGTTCATAACGGACAGATTACCAATTACTGGAACACAAGAAAGAAGCTTGAGGCAAAGGGACATTACTTCACAACAGATAACGATACGGAATGCATAGTCCATTACATCGCAGACAAGCTCATTGATGGTTTTTCACTTGAAGATGCTCTTGAAAGTGCTGTTAAGGATCTTGATGGTCCCTTTGCATTCATAATCGCCACTCCAGATGAGATCGGCATTGCCAAGGACAAGCTCGGTCTGAGACCGGCAATGGTTGCAGAGGGGGATGATCTTTTCGCAATTTCAAGCGAAGAGGTTGCACTGGAGCCGCTCGGCCTTGAAACAGAGTATCTCGCTCCTGGAGATTATAGGGTTTACAGGATGTGATTGAAATGGAAATTGACTGCAGGGATTTGAAGGTTAGGGAGATAAACAGGATGATTAAGGAAGCTGTTAAGAACGGTGAGAACAGAATTGTTCTGAAAAATCCGGGAGCAAAACACTATCTTGCTGCTGGAGTTGTAGGTGATGCTGAGATACATGTAAGGGGAAGTGTAGGCTATTTTGCAGGAACAATGGTCCATGGAATTAAAATGATTGTTGACAGAAATGCAGGGTGGTTTCTTGGAGATAACATGACAGATGGTTACATAGAGATAAAGGGAACAGCCGGAGATGGAGTTGGACAGGGAATCTATGGTGGAACGATAGTTGTGAGAGGTAATGCTGGAGCGAGAACGGGAGAAATCATGAAGAATGGAACCATAATTGTCGGTGGGAACAGCGATTTCATGACAGGTCTGTACATGATGGGAGGCAGAATGGTTGTTCTCGGAAATCTCAGAGGAATGGCCGGGGAAAGTATTGTCAGAGGTGCAATTTACTTTAAAGGAAACGTAGACAGCCTGGGAAAAAACGCAAAGGTTGTTGAAATAGATGAGGAAGATGAGGACTGGCTCAGAGAGATACTGAGGGCTCATGATTTCCCATTTCAGACTCAGAAGTTCAGAAAGATTGTGCCTGTAAAGAAGAGATTTGTTTACGGAAGTGCTCCATCGGAGGAGGGTTAGATGGTATTTGAGATAACCATTGACAGGGAAAGATGCATCAAGTGTTTGAGGTGCGTCAGATACTGTCCAACCGGTGCTCTGGCTGAAGAGGACAAGATGCCTGTTGTGGCAGACCAGGTTGCATGTGTTGGATGCGGTAACTGCGTTGATGTGTGTCCTGCTGCAGCAATTCAGGTTTCCGGAACATCAGATGTCGAAGACAGGGGAATATGGAGCAGAAGTGTTGTCCATGAAATATGGAGAAAATCCGAGACTGGCGAGTATCTTGTAAGAGGTACGGGAGCGACAAGACCTGTACCTCATTTTGAGGAACTTGTTATCCTTCCTGCTCAGACATCAAGACCACCCATAGACAAGTACAGGGAGCCATGTAACACCAGAGTTGTAATTGGCAGCAGGTTTGCTGAAGAACCTTTAGTTCTGGACACTCCAATAATGGTTGCCGCAATGAGCTATGGAGCAATAAGCCTTGAAGCAAAGGTTGCAATTGCAAGGGGGACAGCAATGGCCGGAACAGCAACAAATACAGGTGAGGGAGGAATGCATCCTGAAGAGAGAAAAAATGCAAAATACCTTATAGCTCAGTACGCGAGCGGAAGATTTGGTGTATCATCAAGATACCTTAACTCGGCCGATGCCATTGAAATAAAAATAGGTCAGGGAGCAAAGGCAGGGATGGGAGGGCATCTGCTTGGAGAAAAGGTAACCGAGGACATAGCAAGAATAAGAGGTATCCCACCTGGCACAGATGCTTTATCGCCTGCAAGACACATGGACATTATCGGGCCCGAAGATCTCGCCATGAAGATAGAACAGCTCAGAGAGATAACAGACTGGAGAATACCTGTGGCTGTCAAGTACTCCGCAGGCAGGGTTTCTGATGATGTGAAGATAGCTGCAAAGGCCGGAGCGGACATAGTTGTGGTTGATGGGATGCAGGGTGGCACGGGAGCAACTCCCGATGTTGTCGCAAATCATGCAGGTGTTCCAACAATTGCAGCAATAGTTCAGGCTGATGAGGCTTTGAGGGAGATAGGGCTGAGAGATGAGGTCAGTCTTGTTGCTGCCGGAGGTATAAGAACGGGAGCCGATGTCGCAAAGGCAATAGCCCTTGGAGCAGATGCAGTTCAGATTGGAACAGCAGCACTGATAGCTATTGGCTGCACAGTCTGCAGACAGTGCCATCTGGGCAGATGTCCTAAGGGGATTGCAACCCAGGACAGAAAGCTGAGAAGGAGACTTGATCCCGAAAAAGGCGGGATAAGGGTTTACAACTACATAAAGGCAATGACTGAGGAAATCAAGATTCTGACCCAGCAGGCAGGAAAGACAGATGTCAGAAACCTTGAGAAGGAAGATCTAAGAGCTCTGGACATAAACGTTTCGGCGATAACCGGAGTAAAGCTGGCAGGATGGGACAGACCCTTCAGATTTTGAACCATGTTAATGTTCGCTTTTCTGAAATGCATACGGATCTGAACGGACTGGAGTTTGTTCCTTTACCCATACACTGAAATCTTTTAACTTCATCAAAATTTCTTTATTTATCTGTGAAATATATCAGACAGGAGTCTGCAACCTGAAAACATATTTCATCGGCCACTCTCAAGACCCTTCCAGACTGATTCTAAAATTTTTTTAAAACTGAATCATGATAAGAAAAATTTATAAAGCCATCATCAAAGGACGGTTAAAAATATTTAGGTGATACGATGGATGTGGAACAGGCGAAGAGCTTTCTGCAAGAAAATAGTATCAGGCAGGTGCTGTGTGCATTTGCAGATGTGAGAGGATACATGCAGACATTCAGCATTCCTGCAAGAAAGTTCATTGATGGAAGTGCATTTGACGGAATTGGCTTCGACGGTTCCTCGATAAGAGGGTTCAAGTCAATAAATGAGAGCGACATGGTCTGGATGCCTGACCTCTCTACACTCAGAGTCGTGCCGTGGGAAGAGGATCCTACCCAGAAAACTGCGGTTATGTTCGGTGACGTTTACGAGGCATGGGGGAGCCAGCAGAGTGATGTTGACCCAAGAGGATATGTGGCCAAGAGAGTGGAAAAGATGCTTGCTGATGATGGTCTCTCAGTAATTTTCGGTCCTGAAATAGAGTTTTTCCTGTTCGAGAGGGTTGATCCAACAAAGCTGCACTACGATCTCTGGGTCTCACCAAATGGAGGAGCTGGAGATAGCTGGGGACCGCCAAGAGTTATCCCCGAGAGTCCTGAGCTGTATTCTGGAGGATTCGTCATAAGACCGAAGGAAGGCTACTTCAGACCACCTCCAGAAGATACAACAGTTGCATACAGAAACGAGCTTGTTGAGATTCTTGAGGCATTTGATGTCATGGTTGAATACCACCATCATGAGGTTGCAACTGCTGGTCAGGTTGAGCTTGATTTTGAGCCGAAATCACTTGTTGATGTTGGCGATGCGTTCTTCTACTACAAATTTGCTGCAAAGAATCTGGCAGCCATGTATGGGATGCTCGCGGTTTTCATGCCAAAACCACTCTACCTTGACAATGCAAGCGGAATGCATGTGCATCAGAGCCTGTGGGAAGGAAAGCCTTTCGAAGGATCAAACATCTTTGCTGATCCGGATGATGAGTTCATGCTGAGTCAGAAGGCCAGATATTACATTGGCGGCTTGCTTGAACATGCAAAGGCTCTGACAGCACTCTGCGCACCAACCGTGAACAGCTACAAGAGACTTGTTCCAGGATTTGAAGCACCCATCTACGTGTGCTGGAGTCCAAGAAACAGAAGTGCACTGATAAGAGTTCCAATGTATCACAGAAAAGCATCAGCCATAAGGCTCGAGTACAGGGGCGTTGATCCAAGCACAAATCCATATCTCTCGCTATCAGCAATGGTTGCAGCGGGAATGGATGGAATCAGGAAGAAGATTGAGCCAGGAGACCCTGTGATGGATGATGTCTATGAGCTTAGCGAAAGCAGGAAGAGAGAGCTCGGCATTGGAGAGCTTCCAACAACGCTGAGAGATGCCTTGGATCATCTTGCAACAGATGAGGTCATACAGGATGTTCTTGGCTCCCACATATTCGACGCATTCATGGAAATAAAGATAGATGAGTGGAACCAGTACTGCCTCTACATAACACCGTGGGAGTACATGAAGTACCTGGATATTTAAATATGATCATTTAAATAAAATTAGATTATTTTAATTTTTCCACCTACATTTCTAAATCAGAATTCGCGTGCATTATTTTTTTGTAAAAATTCATAAAAAAACGGAAATAATAAATATGATGAAAGCAGAGTAATTACTGAGGTGATTGAGATGGGTGTTCACAGAATAACGAGTGAGGCTGCCAAGTATTATGCCATGAGAGAAAGGATACTGGGTAATGGTATAACTCTCCTCGGTTCAGCAAGTGAAAAGATCAACCAGCTGGATAAAGAAACGGCTGAACGACTCGGAGATCTTGCCTCACACCTTCTCCCTCACAGCCCGGGCTATGCTGGTAAGCTGATGGCAGTCACAGCAAGACTTTTCTGGGCTGTAGCTGGAGTTGGAGAAAAGGAGTGGGAGTTTAAAGAACTGGAAGAAATTGAGAAAGAGATTGAGGAACTGAAGTCAAAGATTGAGGATTAAAAATAACTTCTTATTTCTTTTGCGGTCTCTTCAGGCTTTCTGTTTGTGTATGACTCATCGTAAAGTTTGGCGATTGCAAATGTGTCGTTCTGGTAATACCTGTCCATGGGTGTTCTTGCAACAATATCAAAAACAACAGGGAGATGGCTTATTCTTGAGATCGGGCCAAATATGCCAAAATTGAATGAATTAAATCCAAACTCATGATATGCCCTGAGAATCCTGACAATGCTTTCAGAAAGCTCCTTCAGTTCATCTTCCTCAAGTTCAAGCAGTCCTTTCTTCAGATACCCCTGAACATGCTCAAACCCTCTTGGAGCGAATGGAGTAAAGAATCTCCATTTTCCTTCATGAATCCTATTTTCATAAAATCTTTTCCAGAAATAATCCCAGTAAATCTCATCTTTTTCTCTGTAAAACATTTCTGACCCTCTCACCAGTCTTTCCTGAAGGTCAAAGAGCGTATGTGATGCCATGAGCTGGATGTGTGGATGGGATATGCTGCTTCCGGCAGGCCTGAGGTAGTTCATGGTTATGGTCGCAAATCTGAAATCTGTCCTTCTGATGTAGTCAAGTGCAAGCAGAAATCCATCAAAGAACAGGTCTGGTATGAATTCATTGATGGGGATGTAATGAGCCTTTGAAATTCTTATAACCATGGAGACCTCCGCATATGGTGAGATGTTCGCCATGAGAATTGACTCGTTTCTTCTCATCAGCTCTCCGCCGGCAACCCTTAGATCTCTTGCACCAATGCTGCTGACCTTATCGTCGCAAAACGGGCACCACTCTTTTGTAAAATCAGGAAGTTCAGGATTTTTAGAGAAGGGAAGCGGCTTTACAAGAATTCTTGACCTTTTTTGTGTCAGTGGATCCTGTCTAATCTCTATTTCAACCTCTTCAATCTCATCGGTTGCCGGATTTAGGAAAGATGCTTTTTCAATTCTAATTTCAAATTCCATGAATTCAAATTCAAATTATTGATATAAAGCTTTCTATATGGTTTTTCCGTACCGGTCAATCATTCCTTTCTTTATCCTTGTGGCAGAAATTGGTTCATCATCCTCCGCAAGAACAAAATCAACCCTCACTATTTTTATCTCATTTTTACCCATTTCTCTCCTCTTTTCATTTATCTTTTTTGCCATTTCATATGTTTCGGGACTTACCACAAGATATTCAAAATCGTAATCCAAGGTCTTTCCATATGGGTTCGTTATCTCAACAACGTATGGCTCAAAACCGTATTTTCTTTTCACATACCATTTCACATTTTCGGCTCTGATTGTAAAGGGAAGAACGCTTCTTATTCTCTGCCTCGCCATCCTGTCGCTTGTTATGCCAATGGAAATGCTCTTCCCCCCAAGCTCAACAGCCTTATCAATCAGTCTTTTGTGACCCTCATGCAGGGGCTCAAAGGTGCCTCCAACTGCCACCCTGAACTTTTTCATGTGGTTTCCTCCAGCAGATCTCTGATGCGCTTTGCCGTCTCTCCTGGATCTGCCCTGCCCCGCGTCATTTTCATAACATAACCAACAAGAAAATTGGCTGCCTGCTTTTTACCCATCCTGTAGTCCTCAACGGCCCTTGGGTTCTTTTCTATCGCTTCCCTGCACAGCCTGTCTATCTCCTCTTCTGGGATTGAGAACAGACCCTTCTTCTCAATTATCTCTCTTACACTGCCACCGTCATCCAGTTTGGATCTGATTACCTCAATAACTCCCTTTTCAGTTATTTCTCCCTTTAGAAAATACGTCAAAAGCTCAGCGAACTCTTCCGAACTGAATCTCTGTTCTCCCTCCGCAAAACTCATGTCCCTGTAGTTCAGTTCACCCCTCAGCACATCAACTATCCAGCTTGCGGAGATCCTTGGGTCTATCTTTTCAGCCACTTTCTCAAAATAATCTGCCATTTTTGGATCAAGCACGAGAATCCTGGCTTTTTCCAGATTCAACCCGTACTCTCTGATCAGTCTTTCTTTCTTTTCCCAGGGCATCTCGGGAAGTGTGCCTTTTACCTCTTCAATGAATTCTGATGCATAAACGGGAACGAGATCTGGTTCTGGAAAATAGCGATAATCCTGTTCCTCTTCCTTGCTCCTAAGAGTGACTGTTATGCTGTTTGCCTCATCAAAATGTCTTGTCTCTCTTTCAATTTTCCTGCCCCTCCTCATCAGATTTTTCTGTCTGGTTATTTCATAGG